>Ga0207416_1000378_pt1 | contig 79237 bp, 98 predicted proteins | sample PaiPotPPM11metaG_FD_184107 | JGI IMG/M metagenome (GOLD analysis project Ga0207416, IMG submission 184107) | Iron sulfur acid spring bacterial and archeal communities from Banff, Canada, to study Microbial Dark Matter (Phase II) - Paint Pots PPM... ... | reverse complement strand
GCCAGCACGTCGTCGCGCCGAACGGGACGGAGGGGTCCGGCGGGTCCGCGACCTCGGGCCGCTCGATCAGCGTGCTGAAGTTGGAGGTGAGCACCCGCGTCGTGCGGGCGCATGCGCAGCGCACGAGCGTGCCGCCAGTGAACGCGACTTGCGGCCGCCGCGGCGAGGCGGCTTCGTCGAGGCGCCGGTTGCGGCGGTCCACGACGTCGGGAGTGCGCTGGTCGGGCTCGCAGCCCGGACGCGCGCGCCCATCGTCGGCGAGAGCCACCCAGCAGCTGCGCACCGTGCCGTCCGGGTCGAGTCGTGCGAGGGCGCCGATCGTCGTCGCGCCGCAGGCGCAAGTGACCGGTGCGGGCTGGGTGTACGTCACGGTGAGGTCTCCGTTCGATCGTCGCAGCATCCAGCGCCACGCGTGTGGCACAGGAGCGCGTTACATTACGCTTGCGGTCGAGTGGCCGTGCGAGAACCGGATGCGGGCGAGCTCGGCTTCGGTGTGTCCCTTGTACGCTGCGCGCGCGCGTGGGAGGACGTCGTCGCGCAGCGTCAACGGCCGGCCGTTTTTGTCGAGCTTGCCGTCGACGCCGAGATTACGCGGTTCGTGCGCGTTCTTCGCGAGTTTGCGCTCCTCGAGTTGGCACCAGCGCTCGGATACGTCCGGTCGATGCCGGTCGACGTATGCGATCTCCGCGTCGGATGCGAACGGGCACATCATGCAGTTGGACGGGATCGGCACCGGGAACGGCGCCTTATCTGCGATGATCTGTTGCGCGGTCGCACGGTTGATGCCCAAGTCGATGAGCGGATACACGCGGTCGTACGTGCGCTGCAGCCAAACGGGCTCGTTGGTCTTCTTGAGCGGAAATAACGTGAGCGGCCGCGCGGCGCACCTTTTCTCTTCGCCCTTCGCCATTCCGAGAACCATGCGAACGGGGCCGTGCGCTTCGGTGAACGAGTACAACGACCGTTTGCGGCCCGGGTTCGGAACGCCGTACTCGCGTGCGACGAGCTGCTCCATGAAGTTGCCGATCGGGTCCGTTTTGAGGCGTACGGAACACGTCTTCGGGAACGCCTTGCTGCCGATCGTGTCGTGCGTCTCGTAGAAGCCGACCAGGCCCTGCCGCCACGTTCCGGTGTGGTAGCCGTCGTTCGTTCCCAGGTAGTGGAACGGGATGCCGTGCCGGCGGAAGTACCCGCGCATCGTCTCGACGTGTTCGAGCGTCTGGTCGAACTCGTTACCCGTCTCGCTCATCACGGCGATGAGGTCTCCGTTGCCGGCGTACCGGCGTCGGAAGTCGCGATCGGTCGCGAACAGGACGGCGAGCGCCGTCGAGTCCTGGCCTGCACCGAACGAGAGGACGGTGAGCTTGGGGCCGCTCACGGCGTCGCGTGGACGAGCTTGCCGTTGACCGGGTGGTCCTGGAAGAACATGCTCTTCGAGACGACCCGCTTTCCGGCCGGCGAGAGCGCGCGCATCCGGTGGCGCTTGGGCGCGCGCTGTTTCAGTCGTGCGCAGCGGATCGGCCGCATCTGCGGGCGGATCTCGGTCCAGAAGTCGTCGACGGCGTTCGTCATCGTGGTCTCCTCGGGCGAAGTGCGACGCCGAAAGGCCCCTCGCGCGAGCGCGGGGGCCTCGAAGACGATCGTCACCATCCGGCCGTAAGGCCGAGACGTGGCTGGTTCACCTCGGTGAGCCAGCGCAGGAGGCGCGGCAGGTTCTGGTCGGGCCCGAACACGAGGTACGTGCCGTCCGCCGAGTCGACGCCGATGTCGGCCGCGTAGCGCAGCCGGGAGAGCGTGTTCACGCGGCCCATGTGGACCCACTTGCCGCGTCGTTTCGCTTCGCCGACGATCGCGCGCGCCGCGGGACCGATCTTCCAGGCCGTGTCGCCGCCGACGAACAGTACGTCGAAGGCGTCCCACGGTATGTCGAGGTTCTCCAGGCCGTTCTGCGCGACGAGCGCGGCGCGAAAGCCGAGCTTGCGGATGCGCGGGAGGAACGGCGCGGACCGCGCGAGGGTGGCGCGCGCGTCGCCCACGACGTCGGGCGCGACGGCGAACGAGCACGCGTTTCGATCGAGCGAGTCGAGCCAGGTCAGCCACTCGGTATCGCCGGGATAGCCCTTCCCGAAGCAGCCGTTATCGGCGACGAACTGCACGCCGGTGGGGAGCCGGTTCCCCTGCGAGGGCGTCGTGATGCACGCGAGGTCGCTGCGGTGTTCCATCGCGTGTCGGATCGCACTGGTGCACGGCGTGGCGTGGTACCGCAGCACCTACGCCGCGGTCGCGGCGTGTACCGGCGGCTTCTCGCGCAGCAGGCGCCGCAGGTACGCGTACATCGCGGGATCGCGTTCTTTGAGCTTCGCGCGGGTCGCGCGGGGCCACGGGTGGCTCGGGTCGTTTGCGCGGTCGTGGTACGGGGCGCCTGTTCGGCGAAGTACTCCTCCGTGTTGAGGGCTCCGTACGGCGTCACAAAGTGGCACGTGGGCGCGTCGTACATCGCCCGCACCTCAGCGCACGAGCTGAGGTATGCGCCGTCCGTTCCGCGCGCGAGGTCGTAGGCGTGAACGATCTCGTGCGCGATCGTGATGCGCGACACGACGCGCAGATACATCGTCGCTTCTTCGCGCACGAAGATGCCGTCCGGCGGGACCTCGCGGTCGTCGCCGTCGTACCCGATCGCGCGCAGCGTCGGCGAGGCGTTGCGGTACGTCTGCCCGGGCGTGAGCACGACGATGCGGGTGCCGGCGTACGCGAGCCATGCGCGGAACGCGGCGCCGTAGCCGTCGATCACCTCGTCGATGAGGGCCCGATTCTCGGCGTTCGCGCAGATGATGGTGAGCATCGCGTTAGCCCTCCTATGGGTATCGAAGATGGTCCAACGACGCCGCGCGAGCGAAGGCGGGCCGCGCGCGCCGGCGCGCAGCGCCGGTGCCTCCCCGCGCGGACCCGGCGAAGCCGTGCGGCCGGGAAATACGAAAGGGCCCCGGCCATGAAGGCTGGGACCCTTCCGCTCCCCGCTCCCGTGGGAAGGCTTTACTCGAGGACCTCTATGACGCGCGCGAGCAGCGTCTGCGTGTCCACGTAGAGGATCGGCTCGTTGACGTCCGATTTCTTGTGGTAGCTCGCCTTCGTCGCGCTGTACATCGCTCCGTACGGGATCGTCGCGACCTCGTACCAGCGCTCGCCGTTCCAGCGCTCGGCCTTCGCCCAGCTCTGGAAGTCGTACGAGTCCACGTACACGGTCGTGCGGATGCGGTGCTCTCCGATCGCGTAGACGCGCTGGAGCTGCACGCCCTGACGCTGTGTGGATACGACGGATGAGAGCGGTTTGAGCGGCGCGGGCTGCTTGCTCACGGTGCGATCTCCTGTGGAAGCGAGTACGTGACGGTGCCGCCCGCTCCGAAATTGAGCGTGACGGTCGTGACGATGCGGTCGATGAGAGAGCGCAGTGCGCTGAGTACCTCGCGCTCGTTTTCGTTGGCGCACACGATGTGGCCGATCTGCGTTTCGTAGGGTTCGCCGTCACCGTCGCGCACGACGACCTTTTTGAAGAGGTGCTCGACGTGGAAGTGGGTCAGGTCGCGTTGGTCGTGGACCGACACCTCCACGTCTGGATCCTCGACGTCGTAGAGTGCGACGAACGAGAGGTTCGAGTCCGGATCGTGGTACACGGTCCCCTGGAGTGCGTTGTCGGCGAAGGTGACGCCGCGGTCGAACGCGGTCGCGCTCGCGCGGTCCACGAAGACGTGTATCATGATGTGGGTCGCCGGCAGCGCGTCGCCGTGCGCGGCGAGCGACGCTGCGACGTTCTCGGTCGTTCCTACCGGCGCGGCGCCTGGCGGCGGCGCTTCCCGCGTGAACACGAGGCCGTCGCCGCCGTTGACGCAGCCCCAGGCGTAGTACAGCGGAGGAACGAGTGCGCGCAGCGCGGCGACGAGGTTCGCGTCGTACATCGCTAGCCGATCTCCGCGCGCTCGAGGTTGTAGAACAGTCCTCGCGTCGCCTCATCGAAGCCCGGGGGCTTCCGGCCTTCGAGCAGGCGCACCGACGCGCGGCACGCGCCGCCGTACGTTTGCGCGAAGCGCTGCACGGCGCCGACGACGTCGGCGGTGGTCGCCGCCTCGAACTCGGTCTTCGCGCCGTTGTCTTTGCCGTCGCTGGCGAGACCGATGACCATCTTGGTCACGAGCGATTCGGGGTCGTGCTTCGAGCGGTACGTCGGGTACAGCGTGGCGGAGAACTTTCGCATTTTGAGCGGCAAGTGGCGGTCCTTTTCAGAGAGCGAAGGTGAATGCGAGGTTGCCGGGGTGGGCGACGCGCGTGAGCGCGCCGTCGACGCGACGCAGCCAGGCTGCGCCGGACTCTGCGGGGCGTCGCGGTGAGACGCCGGCCGCTTCGAGCTGGCGCTGTGCGTACTCGCGGCCTTGCTCGGCGCCGCGGATTTTTGAGAGCGCACGTGGGCTGAGCGAGGTGCCGTTCGGGGCGACGATCAGCGATCGCACGGACGAGCGCCCCGCGAAGGCGGCGTTTGACGCGCGGTAGATCTGCCCGAAGTGCTGCGGTTTCGTGATCTGTCCCGCGGCGTCGCGCCGCTCCATCGGGTCCGCGAACGAGACGACGCCTCGCAGCGTCGGCTTCTCGACCCGTAGGACGCGCAATGCGCGCGCGAGGAACCACGATTCGGCGTTGAACGGCTCGGAATCGAGCAGCACGAATCGTCCGAGCTCGCAGCCGTCGCGGTGGCCGAGGTACTTCGTGAGCACCTTGTCGCTCATCGGGTGCGAGAACGTCGCGACGCCGACGAGCCGGCCCTCGCGAAAGAGGCCGACGTTCGCGCGCGCCGCGACGAACGCGGACGAGTAGTGGTGCTCGGTGACGAACGTGCGCGCCGCGGCGGTCGCGATCGTCTGCACGTGGTACACGTTCGGGTCGATCCGATCGGTCGGCGGGACGAAGACCTGGCGGCGGCGGTTCCAGCGCTTGTCGAGGAGCGGGAGCTGCTCGATCATGCCGCGGTGAGGCGGCCGCGCCCGCCGAGCACGTACTCGCGGTGCAGGTCGCCCGCGATCGCGAAACGGTCCATCTCCGTGGCGACCGCGAGCGTCGTCAGGCTTCCGCCGCACGGGTCGTACACGACGTCGCCCGGGTCGGTCGCCAGGCCGATGCAGAACTGCGCCAGCGCACGTGGGAAGCGGGCCGGGTGGATCGGGAGCCCGTTGTCGCGGCAGTACTGCGAGTATCCGTCGTTCGAGACGGTGTTGCTCGCTGTGATGACGTTGTGCGGGATCGAGCCGCCGAGGTCGTTCTGGAACGAGCCGTCGGTCATCTCGTAGCCCGAGGGGCGTCGGCCGACGTTCGTGCCGCCGCGACGCAGCGCGCGCCGCATCGACTCGCTGTACGGGCGCAGGACGTTGGCGTTGTTGGCCTTCGCGTCGTGCGGGTCGCCGGCGCTCAGCCAGTAGATCTGCTCGACGGCGGGGGTGACGCGCACGCGGCGCACCGTGACCCACTCCGCGGGCGCCGGGAGCTTGGCCGGATTGTGCCAGTACAGCCGTTGCAGCAGGCTGTAGCCGAGCTCGTTGACGAGCCGCAGTAGCACGCTCTCTTGATAGAGCGATTGCGCGGGCTGGCCGGGGATCCACGCGTCGCCGAGGTTCAGCATGACCGAGCCCGAGCCGGTGAGGAGCGAGCGCCATGCCGCGGCGCGGGCGACGAGCCAATCCTCGTAGTGCCGGCCGCGCTTGCCGCCGTAGTTCTTCGCGGTCGCGAGGTCGTAGGGCGGCGAGACGAGGACGAGGTCGATCGAGCGCGGCTCGAGGAGGCCTTCGACGGCCTCGGCTTCGCCCCACAGCGCCATGCCGCGTTCGGTCTCGAAGACGGTGACGACGACGCCGGGCGCGGCCGGTGTGAGGCCGTTCTTGGCCTTGGGCGTGAGCTTCCATCGGCCGTCAGCGTCGCTCTCGGTGAGCCCCCGGAGGCGGGTCTTCTGCTGCGCCCAGCGCACGGTGCGGTCCCACGCGTTGACGCGCTTCTTCTCGCCCACGACGACCATCCGACGGCGCTCGGCCGGGTCGACGCCGACGCGTTCGGCGAGCGCGTCCGCGACGTCGCGGCAGCGGGTGGGGCCGGCTTCCTCGAGGATCGCCAGCAGCGGCAGCGCGAGCTGATCTTGCGAGGGCGTCACGCCGCTTCGCACAGCGGCGCTGCGGTGTGGTCCGCCGGCGCGGGGCCGTCGTACGGCTCGATCGGGCTCGCGAAGTCGGCGTCGAAGTCGATGCTCAGGTACGTGCCGTTGACGCGGATCTCGAACGACGTCGGCACGCCCGCGAGCACGGCCGGGCACGCGAGCGCGTCGTCCCAGTGGCACGTGCAGACCGGCACCTCGAACGGCGTGAGCTTCAGCGTCGCGCCGCGCACGAGCGTGGTGCTGCTCTTGTGTCCGCGCGCCTCCAGCGCCGCTTTGAGGATGCCGCGCTTGTACGAGAGGATGCCTTGCAGATAGTGGATCGTGTCCGTGAGGAAGCGGACCTCGACCGCGGTGTCGGCCAGCGCGGCGGCCCGGTGCTGCTCCTCGTCGAAGTGCTCGGTGCGCGTCGTGCTCATCGTGCGGTCTCCGAACGTCCGCCCGTCAGAACGACGAAGCGTTGCGTCTCACCGGAGCGCGGCGTCGGGGCCAGAGACTGCGCGCCGCCGGGGACGACGTAGATCGCGCTCGCGCGCCGCGCGGGACGGCGCAGGACGAACGCGACGACGATCAGACCAATGACTTCCGCGGCGAGCGCTACGGCCTGCTGGTCGTACAGCATTGCGCCGCCGGCGACAGCGCCGCTGACGGTAGCGGGCAGGGTCGCGAACGAGCCGCGATCGACGTCGGTGGCCGTGACGAACATGACCGCCGCGAAGGTCGCGACGAGCAGAGTGAGCGAGACGTAAAGCACCGTTGGACCTCCGGGAGACTGAGGTGAACGGAACCAACATGCGTCGGGGATGACGCGGCCGGTCGCGCGCCGGCGCGTGCGCCGGCGTCTCCGCGCGGCCCGGGCGCGGCGCCCTGACGCCGAGCAGCGCGAAAGGCTTGTCGTTCAGTCGCGGTGTTCGGGCGTGTTCAGAAGGTGGACGTCGGAGAGCTGGCGCTGCTTTCCGGTGGCGAGGTCGCGCACGATCGCGATGTGGCCGAAGCGCGCCATGAAGCGCGATTCGCGGCCGCGTGAGGCGTGGATCTCGCGCGGCTTCCACCCCAGCACGAGTACCTTGCCGTAGGCCGTGTGCAGCACTTCGCCCGTGGCGATGGTGCCGACCGGAATCGACCGACCGGCGTGCGTTTCGTAGCGGAATCGGTTGCCGGGGCCGTACTGTCTGAACAAGGCGAACCTCCAAGAGCGCGTGCGATGATCGTCTGTGACCGCGTGGTCCGGACGTGGTGAGATGGGCCGCAGACGCGCGGCGTTAGCCGGGCAGCTTGCGAGCGGGGGTGCGAACGGGCGGGTTCAGCCGGCGAAGTTGATCGGTGAACACGCCCTCGGTGCAGACCGCATCGCGACGAGCTTGATTCGTGCCGTGCTGCGCGATTACGCGGCGCATGCGCTCGACGATCCGCGTGAGGTCGTCGCCGACGGGCTCCGCATCGTAGGATGCTCCGCGAATCGAGTACCCGCAGAAGCAGCGCGCGCGCTCGGTGTATCCGTGCTTGCCGAAGATCACCGAGTGCTTGAAGCCGATCGTCACGAAGTCGGGCTGATCGTGTCGGCACGGCCCGCGTTTGGGTTTCGCGCTCGGCATCGGCTACGCGGCCTTCGGCGTCCTGACGCGCTTGGGTTTGGGCGGAACGGCGCGCGCCGAGCTCGCCGTGCGTTTGAGGTCGAAGTAGCGCGCGTGCTCAGCGATCTCGCAGTCCTTGAAGAGTCGCCACAAGAGGTCGATCGCGAGCGTCGCGACCATCTTGTTCACCATCAGGTCCTGCTTGGTCAGCGCCTCGATCGCGCTGCACGACGGCGTGGTGTCGTCGCCGACGTCGCTCATCAGTTGCGGGTGCAGCTCCGTCGCGCAGGGGAGCGAGTGCGCCAGCAGCCGCTTCTTCCCGCGCGGCGTGCCCAGCACGACCTGGCCGGTGGTCGCGTCGTTGCCGCAGTCCAGCCAGAGCTTCCAGGGCGCGAGGCGGTCCTCGAACGCGAAGCGGTGGAGCTGCGCGCGCGCCTTGCCGGTGTCGACGCACGAAATGACGAGGTCCCAGCCGCGGCGCGCGTACTTGCCTGCGAAGCGCTGGGGAACGGCCTTCCACGCGAACGCGCACGCCATGTTCACGCGCTGCGCGAGCACCTCGGCCTTGAAGCGGCCGACGTCGCTGGTGTGGTACCGCTGGCGCACGATGTTCGCCTCCGAGACGGTGTCCGGATCGAACAGCGTCACGTCGAGTCCGCCGTAGCCCAGCGCGACGAGCGCGTGGTGCAGGTTGACGAGCGACGACGCGATCTCGCTACCCGTGCCGCCGACGCCGACGACGGCGACCGAGAGCGGCTCGCCGGTGAGGTAGCCTTGCGTCAGTCGCCACATATCACGCTCTTGATCGTCGTGCCGCAGGCCGGCTTCAGCCAGGCCGGGTCGAAGTGCCCGAGTTTGACCGCATCGGCGAGCATCTCGGCGTAGGTGCCCCGGTGCGCCCAGCGCTTTCCGGTGGTCAGGTGGGTGAACGAGGACCGAAAGAAGCTGCGCGTCCACTGCGCGGTCGCGCTCGGGTCGATCTTGGCCGGGATCTTCATCGAGCCCAGGCAGATGACGCCGCTCTCGTACGTGTTCCAGTACGGCGCGTCGCAGAGCGGCGTCGTGAGGTCCGGCCGCGCGTCTTGCTGCAGCGCGAAGACCCGCAGGCTGCGCTTCGTGGCGATGAACACGAGCGGCGGCTGCGGGATGATCTTGCCGTCGAACGTGCTGACCGCGCGATCGCGGTCGGCGTCGAAGTACATCGTCTGCTTGGCGGCCGGCTCGTACCACGCGACGGCGTCGCGCGCGTGCGCGATGACGTTCGGCGGCACGTACGCGAGCGGGGCGTTGTCGAGCAGCTCCAGGAGCTCGTTGACGAGCGACCCCGAGGCGAAGCGCCCATCGGCGAGCCGCAGCGCGCCGGCGGCGTCGGAGCGCACGTCGTACCGCATCGCGAGGCTGTTCGTGTCGCCGGCGCGGTAGAGCAGGACCGCCGAGTCCAGCGTGTAGACGGTCGGGGCGTCTTCGGAGAGCGAGGCGTTCACGCGTCGTGTCCTTTGTGCTCGTAGCAGGCTTGCTCGTAGGTGGTGATGGTGTCGATGATCGCGATCACCGCGTCGGTCGCGCCCGAAACGGCTTCCAGGGTGCGTTTGAACCGCTTGCACGACTGCGCGCTCGGGTCGAGCAGCACGCACAGATTGGGCGAGAACCCGTTGTCTTGCGAGGCGTACTCCCACGAGTCGTTGAGCAGCTCGGTGACGAGCCCGGTGCCGTTGGTCTCGATGATGAGTCCCGGCGTCGGCGAAATGGAGCCGAACCCGCGCAAGACGGCCGCTTCGTTCTCGGTCTGCGCGGCGCGGAGCTGCCGGTTGATCTTCTCCAGCTTCGCGATCTCGGTCAGAAGCGCGGCCGTCGCGGTGCGCAGCGGCTTGGGCGCGCCGGCGAGGCGCGTCATGATGCGCTCGTGCGAGAGCAGGTTGCGCGTGCGCGCGGCGCGTGCGTGATGGGCGCCGAGTTCACGCTTCACGTAGCCCGGCGTGCGGATCTCGTTCTCGCGGATGTAGCGCCGTAGCTCGAGTCCCGTCGGTTCGTGGCCGAGCTCGACGGCGATCTCGTCGCGTTTCTCTTCCCACCATTCGGAGGGCTCGCAGCTGAACAGCAGCCATTCCGAAATGTCGTGGGACCAGCCCGGCGTGACCGCCTCGAACGTGAAGTGCGTGGCCCGCCGGAGTCGCTCGAAAACGGCGCCGCACGCGTCGCGGTCGATCGCGCGCAGCGCCGCTTCGTATTCGACGGCGTCGACGTTCGTCCAGCCGTCCGCGACCTGGATGATCGCGCACAGCGGGTTCTGCTTGAGCACTGCGTCCTTGACGTCGAGGTCCTCGAGGTCGTCGAGCCGGAGCCGGTCGAGCGGGACGAGGTGCAGACCGAACGGCACGCCGTCGTACTGTTGCCCCAGCGCTTTGAGGGCGCGCTCGATGACGGCCGTGACCGTGTCGCCGTCGTGAACGTCGACCGTGGGCAGGATGCCGTGCTCGAAGAGCGCGGCGTAGGTCCGCTCGCGAGCCTCGCCCAGCGGCGTCCCGACGAGGAGCGTCGTCGGGATGCCGCTGAGGTCGAGTTTGTGGTGCGCGTCCAGGAACGCGCTGCCGCTCGCGAGCGTCGGTGCTACGGGAGCAGCGGGACGAACGACGTCGGGAGCTGGTCGGTGCGGTCGAGTCGGACGCGCATCAGCGCGCCGGCGACTTGAATCGCGCTTTGTGCTTCCTTGGCGTCGAGCGTCGCGGCGCGCTCGCGCGCTGCCTGCTCTCGCAGCCATGCCGCGCTAGCCTTTTTTGCCGAGGCGCGTTTGGGCGGTGTAGATCTGCTCGCCATTTTCCAGGACCGGCCCTTCCACGACGGCGGTAGCGAGTTCGGGATGCACGATCGCGTGCATGCGCACGACCTCCTCGACGCTCGCTTCCGGATTGAGGTCCGCGAGCTCGTGCGTCTTGCCGTGCTCGTCTTCGTAGCGCAGGACGCGCTTCGTCTCGGTGATCGTCACTTCGGCGAACCCCCAAACAGCGCGGTTTGCTCGAGTTGTTTGAGGGTGATCGTGACGTCTTGCGGGCCGTCCCCGACGACGACGGTCTTCGTCTCGGTGTCGTAGCCGAGCTTCGCGACGGTGATGACGTAGCGGCCCTTCGCGACGGTCGCTTTCACGCCGTGCTTCACGGTCTGCGCGACGTCGGCGCCGTCCACGACGCGCAGCGTCGCATCCTTCGGATCGACGCGCACGGTGAGCGAGGGCGTCTTCTTCTTGCTGGCGCTGCTGCCGGCGTTGACCGAGGTCGTCGTCCGGGCTTTCGCGGCGTCGGCGGCCTTCTTCGAGCGATCGGCGGTGTCGCGCGCGATCTGCTCGGCCGTCTTGATGGCGATGTGGCGCGCCGGGACGTAGTGGGCCAGCGCGTCGACGAGGCTGGCGTCGATCTCGGTCGGCGTGCCCTTGACCTGCAGCGGCAGGGCCGGGTCGCCTTCCTTGTCGGCCTTCGGCGGCTGGATCGTCACCAGCAGGTCGCCGTTCTCGAGCTTCGCGATCGCGAGCAGCAGCGTGCTCTTGGCCGGGATCGTCTCGGCGAGGCCGCGGATGATGCCGGTGACGGGCGCGGGCTCGACCTCGTAGTTGATCGGCTCGCTCGGGGCGGCGGCTTCGGGCTCGGCGGCCGCGTTCGCCGTCTCGTCGCCTTCGGTGTCGTCGTCGTCGGGAGTGTCCTCGTCGTCGCGTTCTTCGGCTTCGTCGGGGGCCGCCTCGTCGGCGCGGGGTTTGTCGAGCGTTTCCATCGTGCTCCTTTGAGCGGGCGTGGGAGTGGGGGGAAGCGCGCGAAGGTCAGCCGGCGGCGTGCCAGCCGACCTTGCAGACCGCGGGGTCCTGCATGCAGGTGTCCGCGGCCGGGTCGATGATGAAGCCCGCGTCGCGCAGGCGCGCGAGGTCGCGGCGGAACGTGCGCAGCGAGACGCCCCAGCGGTCCTTGCAATCCGACAGACGCAAGATCGGCTTGCGCGTGAGGTACTCGGTCATCCACAGCAGGCGGACCAACGTGCAGTTGACGTCGCGCGAGTCGGCGTGCATGAAGACGCGCGCGCGACCGACGGGCGAGCGGCGCGACGTGGGGCTCACGTAAGCCATGACGGGATCTCCTGGGCGGGGCTCGGGTGCGAATGCACGGGTCACGCGCAGCGGCGCGGGTGCCGACCGGCGCGCTGCCGGCGCGACCGCGCCGACGTCTTGCGCGCGGCGGTGGGCGTCACGCCGCTGCCAGGAATCGAGGCCAGAACGAGAGGTGATGACTCCGCTCGGTTCTGTTCCAGCGCGGCCAAATGCCGCTCCTGCAATCTCAGGAGGGCGTTAGTCTATTTTTTGGAGGGGTTTTGGGCAGCGGTCGCGCGGGCTGGGCCGGGGGACGCTAGGACCCCTCGCTGAAGCAGCCGCGCGAGGCGCAGATCACATCGCCGAAGGCGCTCTGCCGCGTCGGGCCGCTGCACTGCACGCACACGACGTCGTGCTCGCGGGCGTTCACCGCCTCGAGCGAAACGTCGCCGGCGACGAAGGCCGGGCGCGTCCACGGTTCGGGGCGCTCGGTCAGCCGGGACTCGGCGACGACACGGGCTGCGCCGCCCTCGCGGACCTCGAAGAAGCGCCCGAGCGCCGGGACCCCGGCGATCCCCAGGGCCGGCGAGAGAATCGTCGCGGGCGCGGCCATGCCGTCGTCGCGGCGGACGAAGACTTGTGAGGTGAGGGCGTGCATCGGAACCTCCGGAGCGCATCAGTGCGAAAGCACTCTCCCGGTGCGGCAGCGCGAGGACGGACGCCGCGGCGCCGCCGCGAAGCGGCCGGCGCGTTCCCGCGGCGGGCGGCAGCGGGCTGTCGCCGAGGAAGCTGCGGGACCAGGGCTCAGCGAAGGCGGGCGTTGTCCTCGAGGTGGGTGCGCGCGAAGGTAGCGCAGGCCGGGCAGGCGGGACCGGGAACCTCCGGGCCGCGCTTGTACTCCGAGCCGAACGGGTCTTCGGCGAGCAGCCCGCACGCGTACCGGGTGCGCCCGTCGTCCTCGGTGCGGTAGTCGATCCCGAGATGCCACGCGCCGGAGATTTCGCGCCAGATCCACATGCCGACGGTGCGGATTCCGAGGCCGACGATGACGCGCTCGATGCTCGCGATCTTGACGAGCGTGAAGCCGTCCGGGTCGGCCTGGCGCAGCAGGCCCGCGACGTCGCCGGTCGTGACCGGCCGTTCCGCCGCGATGATGAGCGCGCACGCGGCGCGCAGCATGTGAACGACGCGCTCGTCGACGTCGACCGGCGCGAGGGCTTGCGGGTCCATCTTCTTCTCCTTCGGCCGTCTACGCCGCGGTGTTGTGCGCGAGCTCCGCGCGGATCTCCATCAGGATGCGGCCAAGGCGGTTCTCGCCGATCCCGGTCGCGCGATCGACGCCCCAGATGACGTCGCCCCAGGTATTCGCTTCGATCAGCTCGGCGTCGCCCGTCTCGAGCAGCCGCCGCGCGAGGTCGGCGTGCGTGCGGAACTTGAGCCGCACGAGGTACCGCATCGTGTCGGTCTTGATCTGCTCCCAATCGTCGCGAAGCCGTAGCGTGCGGCCCATGCGCTTGGCGATGCCCGGCGTCGGCGCGGCGGCGATGCGCGCGCGGAGCGCACGATCGCGCGTCTTCGCTGCCGCGAACGCGTGCTCGACGGTCGGGTACGTGATCCCCTCGATCGTGATCGGGGAGTCCGCGTAGTTGCTCAGGAACCGGTGGAGGCCGTCGAACCCATAGACGCGGCTCATCGCGCACGCCCCGCGAATGTGGTGAGCGTTCGCGCCTCCGGGAAGCGCAGCCGCGCGCCCTCGATGTAGCGGTGCGACCGGTCGCCGGCGATCCAGTTTCGGTTCTTGTCCTCGGCGACGCGCGGGACGATCCCGCTGCCCGCGAACAGGTCCGCGACGACGTCGTCCTCGTCGGTCGTGACGTCGACGGCGAGCTCGGCGATCGCGCGCGGCATCGTAGCCGGGTGCGCCGGGATGCCGGCCGCGCGGCACGCACGGTGGTACGCGTCGTTCGACGCGCTGTTGTTCACCGCGATGACGGTGGACGGGATCGCGCCGCCGTGGTCGATCGCGAAGGAAGCCTTCGAGAACGTCGCGCCGGAGGGGCGGCGCTCGTCACCGCGGCGCTGCGTGAGCGCGCGTCGTCCGCTGGCGGTGTACGGCCGCAGGATGCGCTCGACGTGCGCCTTCGGGCGCGGCGTCGCCGAGAGCCAGTAGATCGGCTCGACGGTGTTCTTGAGCCGGATGCGCTGCACGCCGACCCACGGCATGGGACCCGGCAGCTTTGCTTCGGCGTTCCAATAGAGCCGCTGGCACAGGTGCAGCCCGAGCTGGTCCTCGAGCGCGATCACCAGCCGTTCGAGGTACGTGTCGACGGTCGGCTCGCCGGGCGTCCACGTCTGCCCGAGGTTCACGAAGATGCTCCCGGTCGGCGTGAGCAGCTCGCGCCACGATTCGAACAGCCGCAGCATCCAGTCGAGCCATTCGCCCGAGGGCTTCGTGCCGTACGGACGCGGCTTGCGGGTCGGGTACGGCGGGCTCGTGCAGATGAGCTGCACGCTGGCGCGGTCGATGATGCCGACGACGTCCTCGACGCTACCCCACACGAAGAAGCCACGGTCGGTCTCGAAGACCGTCACGATGACGCCGGGGGCGGCGTTCTGCAGGGCGTGCCCGCCGCGGTCGGTGAGCTCCCACACGCCGCGCTCGGGCGAGGCCAACAGGCCGCGGGCGACGGCGGTCTGCCGGGCCCAGCGGACGCGGCGCTCATAGGCGTTGACCTCGCGGCCGTCGCCCATGACGACGGTGAGGTTGCGCACGTCGTCGGGGATCGCGAGGCGAGCGGCGAGCCGGTCGTAGACCTCGCCCGGGCGGGCGATCCCGCCGGCCTTCGCGATCTCGTCCAGCAGCGGCAGCAGCAGCTGCGCGTCCGAGAGGTTTTGCGTGACGACGGTGCGGTTCACGACGCGAGCCGTCCGGCGGCGAGCGGGATTCGGCTCGCCAGGCGTGCCGTGAGGCCGTACATCACCGGGTCGATCGCCATCAGGCGCTCCGGCGTCGCGGCGGGCCACCCCGGGATCGGCTCGTCGCAGCCGTAGAACGCGCGCAGCGCCTCGGCGACGTAGGTCCCCGGCGTCGCGTACGCGAGCGAGGTGATGAACGCGTTGCGCGCGGCCGCGGCGCGGTACGCGGCAACGATCTGAGGGTCGCGCGCGCTGGGCCGGCCGAGCGAGAAGTCGATGGCGAGCCCGATCGCGTGCCCGACCGTAAGCGGCACCGGGCACCGCACGTAGATCCGGGCTTCGGTCGCGACGAACACGGCGGGCACGCCGTCGTCGACGCCGGCGGCGGCGAGCGTCGGCGAGAAGTCCGCGATCTTCTGGCTCGCGACCAGCGTGACGATGTGGAGCCCCGCCCGTTCGAGCAGCGAGACGACGTCCTGGCCGAACCGGGCGAGAATGTCGACGACGGCGCCGACGTCGGGCCGTGTCCCGGTGATGAACGTGAACGCGTGATGAATCCGCGAGTGCATACGACCTCCGAGCGCTTATGCGCCCGCGCATCTCTGCACGGTGCGTTGACGAGCGTCGCGCGCGCCGGCGCGCAGCGCCGGTGCCTCCCCGCGCGCACGCTCGGCGGCCACCGTGCTTCTCGCCGGTCAGGGAAAAGAAAAAGGGCCGCGCCGTAACGACAGCGCGACCCAATTCCCGTGGTGGTGCGGAACGAAGGATTACCGGGAGGCTCGCATCGACGAACCGACGATCTCCGTCGCTTGGACCTGGCTGATCCCGCGCGAAGCGTTCGCGGCGATGACGGCGGCGGCCGCCGCGGCGAAGTCCGTGCCGTAGTCCCAGTCGGTCGTGTAGTAGCCGGGTTCGTGCTGGACGACGATTCCCGGATAGAAGTGCCTGGAGCCGTCGCCGTGCCGCTTCGTCATGGCTTCGGTGACGTAGAGGCAGAACGGCTTGTCGCCGAGCACGTGGACCGGCGCGACCCCGACACCGTTCGGGTTCGGCCCAGTGATCCAGAAGCCGGGGCAGCGGCCGTGCGGCTCCGTGGGGCCGTGCGTGTCGCCGGTCTTGACGATGTTCGTGACCGTCTCCCGGCCGCAATGCGAGCAGTGCAGGGTGCGAGGTGCCATGCGAGTCTTGGGCTCCTTCGTGGTGTCGGTGGGGGTGCGGCTCGGCTAGGCCGCGACGAACAGGACCGTTTGGGCCTGCTCGTTGACGGGCGCGAGCATGCCGCGTCGATGCCGGTAGGTCGCCAGGAGGCTGGCGATCGCGTCGTGCGGGATCTCGGCGCGGGTGCCGGTCGCCGCGGTGAAGCAGCGCGTGTAGCCGCGGATGGCCGAGATGATCTGCTCGTCCGGAACCCAGGACCGCTTTCCGCGCTTGTCGTTCGCGGCCAAGGTGATGACGAAGCGTTCGAGCTGCTCGGACGTGAGCGTAGCCGAACCGGCGCGAGCGTAAACCATCGTGGCACTCCTGTGGGTGAGGACGATGGGAACGACAGAGCGCGCGGGCCACGGCGGTGGGGGGGCGCCGGCGCGTGCGCCGGCGTCTCGCTCCCACCCGACCGCCGTGGTCGGTGCGCTCCCCGGTTAGGCGGCGAGCGGCGTCTGCCCGACGAGGTCGAGGAAGACGGCTTTCTCGCGTTCGCCCGTGGGGACGAAGAAGCGGGTCTTGTAGTCGATCGTCTCGACCAGCAGCCCGCGGGCTTGGAACGTGCCCCGCAGCGACCACACCATTTCGCTGGGGATGATGAGCTCGATGCGCTGCGCTCCGTTCACGCGCGAGAGCTTGAACGTCCAGCGGTTCGTGAGGCGAACCATGTGGCCGCTCTTGAGTAGGTCGAACGTGCGCTCCGGATCATCGGACGCGGTGACTCCCAGCGATTTGAGCGTGTGCGCGCGCTGCGATTCGGGGATGACGCGACCTATGAGGCGTTCGCCGTCGTCGAGTACCACGCGGTACACCTCCGGCATCTGCTCCGGAAGCCGGTCGTAGATCGGCAGGAGCGTGCCGGTGATCATCGTGTAGCGTACGGTGACGGTGTCGCCTTCGGCTTCGAGCGTGGCCTTCCAGGAGGCCTCCGCGGCGTCGTCTTCGACGATGCTGCGAGCGTAGCTATTCGCCCACGCTGTTTCGATCGTCTCGCTTCGGGAGGGCGTGACGATCTTCGCGAGCGGGACGAGGCTGCCATTGCGCTGCTGCGTTGCAGCCGTCGGGTAGAGCGCCGCGATCCCGTACTCCGGGTGCTCGAAGAAGAACGCGGCCGCGCGTCCGTAGCGTTCGCGAGCGCGCGCGACCATCGCGTGGATCTGGCCGTACGTCTTCGCTTCGCGCGGGACGGTGGCCGTGATCTCGACCACGGACGTCGTCGCGCCGCTGTCTTCGTGGGTGTGGATCGCCTCCTGCGCGTTCTTCACGAGCGAGAGCGCCGGAATCGTCTGGATACCGTGGTCGAACTTGCCGTCGCGCTTCGCGGCGTCGATGACGTGTTCGAGCTGCTCCATCAGCGCGTCCATGATGAGTCCCTGCACGCCGCCGCCCGGGCCGAGGTCGCAGCACAGGACGCGGTTCAGGAAGCGCGTGATCGGGATCTGCGCGGCCTTCGCGTTGCCCTCGCTGTCGAACAGCGCCAGGCCGGTCTGCGCGAGCCACTGGTCGTAGTTGAGGCCTTCCAGACCGCTCTGCCCGATGGTTTTCAGCAGCGAGGCGACGGCGAGCGCGCCCCACTGCGTTTCGAGGTTGTCTTCGGCGTTGAAGACGCCGCCGGAGGCGGCATCACGCTGTCCGCGCGTGAGGGCGCCAAGCGCTTCGAGGCGGCGCGCGATGACCGAGATGAACCGCATCTCGCCCGGAATGTCGGTCACGCACAGAATGTAGTGCGGGGCCGATGCCTGGTTCGTGCGGTGCGTGCGCCCCATGCCTTGGAGCGCGCGATCGGAGCGGTATCCGGTCTGGAGCAGGTAGTGAACGCGCCGTTGCGTGTTTCCACCCGAGAGGTCGGCGTGGTACGAGAACCCGGTTCCGCCCGCGCCTTCGGAGAAGATGAGGATCCGCTTCTTGCCCTCGCGGAACGCTTGCATCTCGGCGCTGTTCGCGTGAGCGCCGCGCTCCTCGAGGACGCGCGTGCGGCGGCCGTTGATCTCGCGGTAGACGACGCGGCGCCGGCGGCCGGTGACCTCGGCGACGGCGTCCGGGCCGAACGTTTCGAGCAGGTAGTCCAACGGGCCGGTCGGGACCAGCACCGAAACGAGGTGCGCCTTGAGGCTTTCGCGCATCGCGACCGACTCCGGATTCGCGACGGGCTTGCCGTCGTTGTCGAGGAGCGGCTCGGAGACGATGTTCCCGTCGTCGCTCAGGCGCTCGATGTACTGCTGCGTTGGGAAGCAGCGCTCGACGTAATCGAGCAGCATCTCCTTCGGGCTCATATCGAGGTCGTCGAGGTCGCCCTCTTCGCCGAGGCGCGAGAGTGCCTTTTCCTGCGCGGCTTCGTTTGTGTTCGTGAGCTGGATGACGATCGACTGACCTTCGGCGAGGCGACGCTCGACGTCGTCCATGACGGTCGGGAGCTTCTGCGAGGTCGTCATCGCTTGTAGCGAGCGCAGCCGAGTTGATTCGAGCGCCGAGAGCGCCGCGGCGCGCGCGAGTCCTGACGCCTCGGAGTTGTCCAGCGCCTGGTTCACGTTCGCCAGGATCAGGCGCCACACGCCGGCGAGGACGTTGAACTGGGCCTTCTGGTCGTCGGTGAGGTTGTGGATGAGCCGCTCGAACGTCACGCCATCGTACGACAGCGAGGCCGAGAGGTACATGCCCAGCGCCTTCATATCGCGACAGAGCAGCTCGAACGCCGCGGTGCCGCCCGAGTCCAGCTTCGTGAGGAACTGCTCGCGGTTGGCGAACGCGGTGCCGATGCCCCACAGCCCCAGGCGCGGTGCGTAGGCGAGCGCGTCGATCTTGCTGGCCGACGTCGCGGAGACGTAGACGATGCGCGCGTTCGGCACGCGGCGTTGCAGGTCGAGTGCGGCCTGTCCTTGGAGCGAGCCCGACTGCAAGCCGATGTTTCCGCGCGAGGGGATGGCGTTCGCGAGGTTGTGGCACTCGTCGAACATGATCGCGCCGTCGAAGTCCTCGCCGCCGAGCCATTCGACGATCTGATCGAGACGCGTGCGCGGGTTCTTCTTGCTCTTGCTGCGCAGCGTCGCGTAGGTGCAGAACAGGATGCCGTGCTCGCGTTCGAGCTTCACGTCGACCGGAACGCCGGAGAGCGTGAAGATCGTCGTGTCGTCGCCGGTTAGCGCCTTCCAGTCCCGCTCGGCGTCTTCTTGGAGGGCCGGAGACTCGGAGAACCAGATCGCCTTGCGGCGGCCTTGGGCGAAGTTGTCAGCGACGATCGCGGCGTTCGTGCGGCCCTTGCCGAAGCCCGTGCCGTAACCGCTCATCCAGCCGCGCCGGACCTCGACGCTGTGCGACTGCTGGTCTTCGTCGGTTTCGATCAGCTCGAAGGTCTTGCTGTGCGCTTCGCCAGCGTAGATGACGGCCTCGAGCTGAGCGTCCGAGAGGACGCCGCTGGTCACGAGCGAGGGCATTAGGTACGGGACGTAGCTCGGCATCGGCGGTCGGACGCACGCCAGCGCGGCCGATTCGACCAGCGGTGTCGGGTGCGCTTTCGCGCCGTCGATGACGATCGTCTGCGGGACGTACTTTGCGTACCGTCCGTCGTCGTTCATGCTGTCGAGTTCGGTGCGCGCGCGATACGAGACGGGAGCCGGCTTCTCGCGGAACGCGAAGGCCTTGACGACCTCGGTGCGCGTGCGAAGCTCCTCGATCGAGACGATCTGCCCGCCGGCGTGCTTCGCCGCGCTGCTTACGCCCATGCGCGAGGGAATCTCGCCGAGGGCGGCGACGACGTCGCGCAGGCTCATCGGCGAGGTGTAGAGCTGCGGGCGTTCGGAATCGACGGTCGCGTCGAGCACGACGAGCGCCGTGCCGAACGACGTGCCCATGTTCTTGTAGACGCTGGGGTCGATGCTGTACGCGGCGCGGACGGTCGCGCGCTGCAGCACGCTTTCCCAGATGGCGCTGTTCTCGGCCGGGTGCTGGCTGTGGCCCACGATTGTGACGAGGCGGCCGCCGCGGCGCATGACGCGCAGCGCCTGTTCGACGTGCGAGAGCGCCAGCGCGCGAACGCGGCGGTCCGATCCCAGGTTGTGGTCGATGCTGAAGGGCGGGTTCATCACGACGGCGCTGGGCTGGTCGCCCTTGTAGAGCGCCGAGAGGTAGCGCGCGTCGTGTGCGGTCGCGGTGACCGGCGAGAGCACGTCGAGCAGGGCGAGGCGGTCCTCGTCGAGCTCGTTGACGGCCACGCGCGCGCCGGCGAGGTGCGCGAACAGAGCGAGGAGGCCGGTACCGGCGGACGGCTCGAGGACGAGGTCGTCGGCGCCGACGAGCGCCGCGGCAAGCGAGGCGACCCACGCGTAGGCGGGCGGCGTCGAGAACTGCTGGAGCAGCACGCCTTCTTCGGAGCGGCGCCGGCGCGGCACGAGCAGCGCGTCGATTTCCGAGAGGAGCGTGAGCGCGCTGTGCGGATCCGCGGGGATGCCTTCGGCGAGCAAGGTGCGGACCAGGCCGCTTTCGACGGCGTTGTAGAGGTCTTGCGGGGTCCACGCGCCCTCTGCGTCCGAGCCGCCGATGTTCTCGGTCATGATCTCGGTGGCGATCGGGGAGGTGATCTTCGCGCGTCCCGAGAGGAGGGCGGCGAACGCGTCGGCGGCATTGCCGAGCTGGGTGCGCTTCTGTTGCGCGGTGTTCGTTTGCGTTGCGATCCGTTCGTTGACGGATGCGAGGTCTTGAACGAGGTCGAGGTTGAGCGAGGGTTGTGCGGCCGTGTCTTCCGCGAAACTGAACATCGAGGTCTGCAAGTCGTTCTCCAGGGAGCGAGGTGGTAGAACGCCGTTGTCATCGCACGGGCGCTCGATCGCAGGGGCGTCGCCGGCGCGTGGCGCCGGCGCCTCGATGGCCCCACGCGAACGAGCGCCTGTGCGAAAGAAAAGAGCACCGCGAAATGCGATGCTCTTGTCCGAGGTCGTGTCTGGTCTGCGGAGTGCTGCTACGCTGAGGATGGGATCGCGACGATCACGTACTCGCGCTCATTGATCGTGACGGTACCGAACGCGGTCTCGTAGATGGCGGCGAGGTGGTCGAGATCTTCGGGATACGCGACGGACTGCTGCACGTGGTTGGCGTCCTCGCGGACTTCCCACGCTTCGACGATGAGGCCGGCCCCGGCGATCGTCAACGATCCGGTCCACGCGAGGCGCGAGCCCGCCGGGCGGTCTTCGCTGACGTCTTCCCACTCGTCGTCGGGAATGGTCAGAGCGAGCTGCGTTCGCGGGCGACCGTTGTAGGGGTCGCCCGCAGAGACACGCACGGCGTTCGACACGAGCGACGCGTCGGTGCTGGAGTCGTTCGATTGGCCCACGTTTCAGGGTCCTTCCCCGGCGATCGGGAGTAGAAGCTCGCGCGCAGCGCGGTACTTACCGCGTTGGATGAGCGAAATGGCGTTGCGAACCGTCTGCTCGCGGCCGACGATCTCGCCCGAGAGAAACTCGAGGAGTCGCGCCGCTTCTGCCGCGTCGTACGGTTCGCCGTGTTTGATCGCGTATGCGACCGTGTGCGCGCGCTTGCGCGTCAGTGGATGGTCTGCCACGGCGCCTCCTGGAGCGACGTCGACGCGCCGAACATGGCGTGTCGGAAACGGTGGAGAGTCGCTCCGAAACGGAAGGCCAATGAGAAAAGCCGCGCGACAACGCGGTCACGCGGCTTCTCAGGGGTGCGCGGGTCCTAGAACTGACGCGCGGGACGCCGGTCGTTGGCGCCGGTGCGGGGGCGGGTGTTACCGCCGCCGGTGCGGCCGTTGCCGTTACCGTTCTGCGCGGGACGCCGGCCGTAGCCGCCGTTCTGCTGCTGTTGCTGCTGGGGCTGGGTGCGGCCCTGGCCTTGGCCCTGGCCGTTGCCCTCGCGGGGGCTGAGGTCTTCCCAGGCGTCCGCGACGACGTCGAGCTTGGCGACGACCGTGCCGTCTTTCTGCTCGTAGAAGTCGGGGAAGGCGTCACCGGTGATGAGCACGCGGCTCCCGGTGCGGAGACGTTCGTTCGCCTCCTGGGTGAACTTGAAGACGGTCACGTCCGCGACCGCGAAGAGCTTGTTCTCGCCCTTCTTCTTGTTCAGCGCGACGCGGAGCTTCACGTATTCCGTGCCCCGATCGTTCTGAGCGTAATTCATCTCGGGATCCGCGAGGAGATTCCCGGTGAAGGTGACCTTGAGCATAGTGCTACCTCGGAGAGTCAAGTGACGATGTGTGCTCCTGTGCGGAGCGCTGAACCCATGCGGCGGCGCAGCCCGTCAAATACGCGCCCCGGCGCGTCGCGTCGGGGCGTTGTCGCGTATCTGACGGGCGGCGTCGTCGCCCAGGAAGAGTGTTAGCGGAGTGGACGGGACCGCGGTGGGGGATTTCGAAGCGCGCGCGCGTTGGCGAGCGACTGACGCAGGATGCCGGCGTATCCACCGAGGTCGAGCACTTTGCGCGCGCGTGTGAGTGCGACGTACGCGAGGTTGGCTTCTTCCTGGTCGATGATGTACGGCTCGAACGCGCCGGGCTTCGTGTTCGGGTAGCAGAACAGGCCGAAGTCGTCTGCAGTGCGTACGACGTCGGCTTCCTGGCCTTTGTAGCGGTGGACGGAGGACAGGATTACGTCGGCGAGGTCGTCTGGTGCGCACGAGCCTTCGAGGCGACGCAGGATGCCGGGAACGTCGTTGCGATACTGTTCGACCAGCGAGACGAACGGCTTGTAGGTCCGCCCGATCTGCTGCTCGGATGCAGCTTTCAGAACGGCCCACGAAGCGAACATGGCGAACGCCGGGTGCCGGGTGCGATTCCATCGGAACAGCTCCCAGGCCGCCATCAGCCACGCGAAGATCTGTTCGTGCCCGCCGACGACGTGGATCGAGGCGCCCTCGTCGACGACGCGGATCGCTTCGCCGATCAGCCCGGCGTTCGTGCGCGCGACGATTGCGTTCGGGCGGGCGGTGTCGTTTACGACGACGCGACCGCTCGGGCCGCGGCCGCGGATCAGGATCGTTTCGCCCAGGACCTCGAGGACGTCGTTCGCCGGCGTGGCGATCTCCGACCCGAAGCGCCAGGAGACAGAGAGCGGGAGCACCGGGAAGTCGACCCGACCGAACGCGTCGACGGCGCCGCGCCAGCCGTAGATGGCCTGCCGCGGGTCGCCCGTGCCGATCGTGGGGACTCCCGAACGGATGCAAATGTCGAGCATCGCCGGGCTTGCGTCCTGAAACTCATCGAAGAGGATCATGTCGGCGGTAATGCTGCGGGTGTTCGCTCCGAACGCATTGTGCTCGCCCGCGAGCGCGAGCTGCCAGATCTTCAGGTAGACGTCGTGGGTGACGGGACTCCAGTCGCCCGGATCGCTCATCGCGTTCCACATGCCGCGCGCGATCGCGCCGACGAGCTCGCGGTCGTAGGGTCCTTCGGCGACGTGTTCCTCGTCGTCCAATTCCGACGCCGCGGACGCGGTGAACGTGTCGATCGCCTGCAGCGCGGCGTAGAGCGCGAGCTGCTCTTGGTCGCGCGGGCCGCCGGACGACTCCCACGCCGTCGCGAAACGGTCGCTGAGGTCGTGCTTGATCTGGTACGGCGAGGTCTTGATCCGCGCACCAAAGTGGCGGCCGACCGCGCCGAACGCGAGCGAGTGCGCGGTCTTCACGGTGACGTTGGGACCGAAACGGCGCTTGCCCTCATCGGCAACGCGTTTGTTGAACGCGAGGTAGAGGAACCGTCTGTCCGGCTGGTCCTCCGCGATCGCGACGTTGGTCGAGGTCTTGCCCGTGCCGGCGCGTGCGAGGACGCACAAGTTAGCGGGTTTGCGCGCCGCGTCTACGATCGCGAGTTGTTCGTCGGTGTACTGCATGGTGCTCCGTGGGAAATGCAAAACGCCCGCGGGGGCGGGCGCTTCACAGGCGTGACGACGGGAAGGTTCAGTGTGCCGCGGCGCGTGGGATGAGGATCAACGCGACCAGCACAACGACGACGACGAGTGACATTACGCCGAGCTCGGAATCGAGGAATCGGAAGACGGGGTGCGATTTTGCGTTCGTGCGTCTCCCGAACGACATACGGCTACTCCACCCAGGAAGCGGTTGCGTATTCGATCTCGGAGCGGAAGCTCTCGAGCGAGTCTTTGTCGATCTCGCCGGCGGCGACGAACGCGCTCACGCCGTGCTTGTTCACGAGCCGGTCCATGAAGCGCACGAGCAGCTTCTTCCGCGTCTCGATCGGCGTCTCGCTCGCGACGTGCGTGCTGAAGACGGTCGCTTCGCTGTAGCTATTGTCTTTGGGGTCGCAGACGAACAGCGTTAGCGTCAGGCACGTCGAGCCGTCGTCGGCAGGCTTCGAGGCTCCCTCGCAGTGCTGCTCGTCGAGGTTCAGCTCGAGATAGCCGCGTTGCAAGATCGTCCCGTCGCTAGAGAGCCGATCGAATACGTCCGTCGGCTGCGAAGTGGTCCCGTTCAATTCAATCCCTCCCGGTTGCGTCTACGATGGGGATACTATAAAGTATCCACAGGTGCAACGCAAGGGGGGAGGTCAGAAGGGTTTTGGGAGGGGTTAAACGGCAGCGGAAACGGTGTGGCTGGTGCTCCGGGAAAATCCCCGCCAAGCGCCTTCGGTTTATGGAGGAGCACAACCGGGAGGCGAAGTGGTGCTCAGACGGCTGCGGGACGCGTGCCGCCAAGAAGGCGCACCGGGATCGGCAGGCCGCTAAGGGGCGGCGAGCAGCTTAGGCGCCGTGCCCCGGATCGGGGGCGCCACGAGGATCGTCCGGCCGTCGTCCCGCACGAGCCGGGCGTACTTCGCTTCCGGGGGCGCGTGCTCGTTGAAGTAGGCTTCGGCCGCCCAACTCGTGGGCTTCCCGTCCCAGGGGACCGAGCCGATGACCTGGTTGTCGCTGTTCACGTAGTTCAGCGCCAGGGTGTAGGGAACGGGTCCGAAGCTGCACCGGCCGATGTACTCGGCCCGAACGGCGCCGGGGTGGTTGCGGCGCAGCCGCGCGAGGATCCGCGACGCGCTGCGGGCTTCGGCCCAGTTCGAGTCCCGCAGAATGCGAAACGTTTGGTCGATGTCGTTCTCGGCGCGTCGGAGCGCTTCGATGAGGGTGGCGGTCGCGGTCATACGATCTCCTGCGGGCAGAGGGCGAAGGTGTCGGCGCTGAGCCGGACGAGGACGCCGCGGGTCGCGAGCTAGCCACAGACCTGGCGGATCCATTCCAAAGATAGGCACGGGACGGCGGCGCCCCAACGGGCGCGACGGCGCGTAGCGCCGACGCCTCCCGCCCAGCGGGGTGCGGCGGCTCGTGCAAGGGAAGACGACGTCAGAACAGGGCGGTTTGTTCGGGCGAGCGTTCGACCAGGGCCATGATTTCGGTATCAAACGTCGACGTCGCGTTTCGCTGCTCGTGGTCGATGCGAACCTCGATGTAGCAGCGCATGCCGTCCTCGCCGATGATGCCGAATTGCCCGGGTGTAAATCGAGGATCGAACCAAGCGGGAACGCCCGATCGCCGAACCTCGCGTTTCACGATCGGTTCGTGATAGCGGCCGTATCGCGCACCGAGGCGGTACCGGTCGAAGGCCGCAGGCGTTTCCGACTCTGTCACCACGGCGCCGTCCGAGAGTCCGTTATTGCGACGTTCGATATACCGTTGGAGTGCGGCGACGATGGCGTCGCGGTCGTCGGTTATCTCGATGATCTCGTACGCGCGTTTCATGCCGCTGCGAGCTCCGGGAGCGGGACCTCGCCGGCGAGGAAGCGGTACGCGAGCGCTTCGCCGATGATCGCCATTGCGGTGCGTACTGCGACGGCGTTGCCGATCATCTTGACGCGCTGGCTCGTCGACGCGCTCTTTTTGAAACGGTAGACGTCGGCGCCGGACGTGAACGACATCGCTTTGGAGAGCTCATCCGGGGTCAACATGCGGTACAAGACGTCCAGCTGGAGGACGTTACCGGAGACGATGATGTACGGCTTGCCGGGCTCGACTTTGGTCACGTCCGGTTGCACGAGCATCCCGGCGCCGTGCGACGTCGCGGTCGGGACGGGGTCTTCGAGAGAGTGCGTTCGCGGTTTCTGCGTGTCGCGTTCCCCGAAGTTGGGTGTGACGAATCCTTCGGGCATCGGAACGGCTACGCCGGTGCCGTTCTTCGTGGTGAGCGCGCGCAGAGGCCGCTCGATCGAGTCGGCGTCGACGCCGGCGCCACGCTGTTGCGGAATGATGACGGCGTCGACCGGGGCTACCTGGGGCTGAGCGATGTAACCCGCGCCACGCGTGGTCGTCGTGACCATCGGGTCGTCGAGGCTCGGGTTCGCGTTGTCGAAGCCGTAGTGCTGGCTCACGAGCACGGGCGAGAGGCCCGCGGTATCCTCGAGAGTCCCTTCGGCGACGTAGAAGTGCGCTGCGTGTGCGGTCTGCGTCGGAAGCGGATCATCGACCGGGGTCGCGGTGCTCTTACCTTTCAGGTTGACGACGATCGGATCGACCAAGCCGAACCGGTTTTCGGTCGTCTGGGTCGCGAGCGGCGCGTCGATTGAGCGCGGACGGCGTTCTTGGTCCCGGACCGTCCCGTAGTAGCTTGCGACGAAGGCGTCCGGTGCGCCGGGAAGGGCGGCGATCGTCGGGTCGACGAGGTAGCCGGCTCCGCTGGCCGTCGCCGTTAGCACCGGCTCGTCCAACGCGTGCGTGCGGTTGTTGGTGTCCGCCTTTTGGCTGTTACGCGAGCAGATGAACGGGTCGAGCGTGGAGCCGGGCACGTCTACCGTCGGCTGTGCGAGGCCGTGCCGGGAAATCGTGGTGATCGTCGGCAGCGGTACGTCCGGCGTGGAGGTGGTGTCGCGATTGTAGGTGTGCTGCGGCAGAATCGTCGCGTCCGGCATGACGAGGCTCAGGTTGTTCTTCGTCGTGACCGTGCGCAGCGGCGCATCGACGCGCGTGATCGCGTCGCCCCAGGCCGACGTGTCGGACGCGTTCGCGCGCAAGCAGAACGGTTCGACGACGCCGTGCGAGCCCTTTGTCGTGACGGTGTTCAGCGGCGCGTCGAGTGAGGCGTGGCGGCCGTTCTCTTCGTTCGTGTCTCCGTGGTTGACGGTGACGAGGAACGTATCGGGGACGGGGTTCGCGACGCCGAAGTTGATTCCGCCGGCGGTCACGGTGTCGAGCGGCGCGTTCACGTCGCTCACGGTTCCCGTGCCATAGAGCTTTGTTACGACCGGGGCGACGGCGTTCAGCGTGCCGAGTGTAAGACGCTTGTCATCCTCGATCGTGGGCTGCACGCTCTCGTGGAGCAGCAGGTCTTCCCAGGTAAACTCCGCGACGGGGGTGCGGAAAATCTCTTCGACCAGGAGGCGGTGCTGTCGCTGCGCGGTCTGCTTGACCGCTTTGACGAGTGCCTTCTCGTCCTTGGTCAATTCGCGACCGAGCTTCTTCTTCGACGGCAGCGCGTCGATCTGGTGGTAGTACTCGGCCGTGGCCGCCTGGAAGCGGGAGACCGCTTCGACGTACGCGCTCGCGAGCGGACTCTTCGCCGTTTGGTCATCGAAGCCAATGCCGATGCGGCGAAGCGTCTTGGTGACGTGAGGCACCGGACGTCCGAAGATGCTCAGGCCCTTCACGTCGAAGTCGATGATGGCGCGCGCGGGCACCCACGGCAACGTGCCGGGGACCTTCGCGTTCTTCGAGTGGGTCTGCATCGGGAACGATGCGCGCCGCGATTTCTGCGCAACGAGGAACAGACGCTTGCGCGTGGTGGGGTCGCCGTGGTCCGCGGCCACGATGTGCTGGAAGCTCACCTGGTATCCGAGCCGCTTGATAGCGCGCAGGAATGCCTTGAAGTACTCGCCCTTGCGCTCGACGATCGGGCGCTGGGTTTCCTCGTCCAGAGGCCCCCAGCTTTCCAGCTCGCTCACATTTTCGAGCACGAGCGTCTCGACGTAGAGCTCCTCGAGAAAACGCAGGATCTCCGCCGCGGTCGAGCGGCGTTGATCGTTGATCGGCCGCGCGCCGCGTGCGGCGCTGAAGAAAATGCACTCGGGGCTCGCCAGCATGATGTCGACGTAGCCGCCCGGGACCGCTTCGCGCGGATCGACGTCTTGGATGCCGCCGTTGATGACCCGAACGTCGCCGAGGTTCTCGCGCGCATTGTCGAGTGCCACGCTCCAGTGATTAAGAAGCGTGTGATGCACTTTGAACCCGAAGAGACGAGCTACGCGCAGGAGCGCTGTGCTGAATCCGCCGGCCCCGGCGAAACAGTCGAGGCAGGTCAATTCGCCGGGGACGGGTTTCGGGACCAGCGCGAGGTTCGGGCGGAACGCTGAGGCGCGTTTCCCGAGAGCCTCGGTCTCCGAGCGGTATGGGCTTGCGAGCTGTGCTTGTGCCATGCGACTATGCCGCCATCGGCGGGCGTCGCCCGTAGACAAAGTCCTCGTCGGCAAGGACGATCGCGGGCTCAAGGAACGCAGCGAACGCGCCTCCGCATTCCGCGCAGCGGAACACGCTGGCGGTCTGCGCGGACGACGTGTCGCGGGCGAGCTCGTCGACGTTTGCCGTAATGGTGGAACCGGTGTCTGCGATGCGCGGTGATCCGCAGCATGGAGAGAAAGTCGGGGGCATGGGACTCCTCGGGTTGTAAGGTGGTCCGTTCTGCAGCACCGCGCGAGCAGCACAAGACAAAGCCCCGGCGTGTCACGCCGGGGCCTCGTCGTTGTCGGTGCTGTCGTAGCGGTGCTCGCCGCAGCGCGGCGCGAAGTTACTTCAGGCGTAACTTCGATTCACGGAGCGCTTTTAGGGACTCAGGGTTAGCGCGGCGTCGAGGTTGCGACGCTCTGCGGCGCGATGATCGTGAGGAGCGGCGATACCGATTCTGCCACCGTCATCAGGACGGCGCCTGACTCGGCGATGATTGCACCAGTGACGATCCCGACGAGGTGGCCGTCGGCATCGAATACGCCCGAGCCGGAGTCGCCGACCGTACAGGTATCGCAGTGGATCGCAAACTCGCCCGAGTGCGGATTATCGCTGATCTTGGGCGCGAGGTCTTGGATCGTCGCTGCGGAGAGAGTGTAGAGTGCTCCACCTGCGTGGCCCCAGACGTGCAGCGCCCCGGCGGTGAGGTCCGGCGAGCCGAGCGTCGCGGCGTGGAATATGCCGTGCGGCATGCTGGTCGTGAGAATCGCTAGGTCGTGACCTTCGATCAGTTGCGGGCGCTCGGACAGGTTCAGCGTCTGCCCGTCGCTCGTTGTGACGGTCAGCGTGCCTCCGAAGGCGGTAGTATGCGCCGCGCAGAGGATTCGCAGGCCGTTCTTGGTGGTGCCGATTATTACACCGGAACCGAGGGCGCGTAGGTTGTCTTTGGTGTTTGCGACGATCACGGTTTGCAGTTTCGTCCGATCTGTCACGGGCGATGCGAGCGCGCACGTGGTCGAAGCGAGGATCGTAGTAATGAACAGCGCGATGGCACGAGTCACGGTGATACTCCTCAGTCAAGGTGAAGATGACTGAGTCGCAGCACCGAGCGGGCAGCATAAGAAAGCGCCCCGGCGTGTAACGCCGGGGCTTCGTCGCTTTCGGTGCTGCCGCTGCGGTGCTTACCGCGGAACGCGCTAGGTTACATAAGGACGATGAATCGAGGCGCTAGAGGCGTCATCCATCTAAGAGTAGGGCAGATTCGTCGTCCGAAATCGGAGCGGAGTACGGATCGTTGTCACTGTCTATGACGGCGCCGAGCGTCAGCGTTGTGGGCGTCCGAACAATCGACGGTTTGGCGTTTGCAGCGTCAGCGTTGTGGTGCGCTAGCGCCGACTCATCACTGGTCGCGGCTCGACGAGCGACCTGCGCGACGAAGGAGGCCACGTTCCCGCGGAGCGGGTGTGTTCACGGGTTGCGGCGCATCGCCGCGCCGATCCCGGCGCGCCACGCCAGCGTCCCAACTTCGGCGCGCAGCGCGGCTAGGCTCGCTCGTGTCCGATCGAGTGCGGCGGCCGGAACGGGCGCTCGTCGATTCGCAGCGACGAGTTCGAAGAGTTGTGCCACGTAGCGTTCGTCGTGGTCCTGCGCTAGCATCGTCGTGCCGGCCTACGGATCGGCACGGGGCGCCGGACGAGCCCTGCGGAGGCTGTGCCCGCGGCCGCGAAGGACGGCGGCGATATCGTCGTCGGTACGCTGGCGGAACAGTTCCTCGAGTGCGTACTCCGCGACGATGCTTTCGGCGAGGCGATGGTGCGTCTTGATCGTTGCGAGCCGCGCGCGCTCGGTGACGCCGGGGTAGATCGTCATCTTGCTCTCGGGCAGGACGGCCGGCGCGAAGCTGAGCGTTGGGGGAGGAACCGTGGTCGCACGCTCCTCGTGCGCGCCCCCGGTCGCGCGCGGCTGCGCGCCGTGCTGTTCGTCGGCGACGGCGCCACCGGACCCCCCGGCGTCGGCCGGGTACTCTGCGGCGGCGTTAGGTTCGGGCGGTGCGCCTGCGCTCGCCGCTGGTCCTGGCGGGGCGGCCGGGACGGCCGGTTCCGCTGGGAACGCCGCCGCCGCGGCGCGGAACGCGGGGTCACCGCCGACGCTGCGCGGCTGGCGCTGGGGAGTGGGTGCGAAGGTCTTGGTCATTTACGGTTAACCGTTAACGGCGACGGGCAGCGGACGCGTTGGGCGGCCAGCGTCGATGCCGGGTGCCGCGCCGGTCAGGCGCCGCAGGCGTGCGTAGATCATGGTCGCGAGCTCGACGTACGCCGTGCTCACCTTGCTCTTGGGGCTCGCCATCACGACGGATCCCGCCGCGTAGTCGGCCTCGTCCGCTGCGATGCCGCGCGGGATGAGGACCGAGAGTTCGACGCCGTCTTCGGCGATCTCGCGTAGGAGCTGCCGGGTGAGTGCCGGCCGCTGGTCGACCATCGTCCCGAACCAGACTTGCTCCGGGTTGTGCTTCTGCCCGGCGAGCAGCCCCGCGATCTCGGGATACGCGCGCGCGTAGGCCTTCTGCGTCAGCGGCGTCGGGATCGCCAAGACGTCGGCGGCGAGGATTGCTGCGGCGACCGGCGCCGAGAGCACGTCGTCGCTGGTGTCGATCACGATGAGCTTTTCCCGGCCGAGTTCGCGCAGCCGGTCGCGCCAAGCGTGCATGCGGCCCTTCTCCACGGCGGCCAACGTCGCGCTGGCCGGGATGAGCGGGATGCCCTCGTTCGTGTCGTGCAAGGCGTCGGCGAAGCCGATGCGGCCGTCCAGGAGCGCCTCGCTAAACCCCTCCGACGGCGTGTAGCCGTACGATCGCGTAAGCGACGCGCCGTAGTCTAGGTCCATCACCGCGTCCGGGGCGACGCCGAGCTTCTTCAACGCGCCGGCGATCGCGAGGGCTGAAGTCGTCTTGCCGCTGCCGCCCTTGCCGCTGGCGACGGTGATGATGCCGTGGGGTCGGTCCGTCATGGTGCTCCTTTGCCGTTAACCGTAAACGGTAGACCGTAGACGGTAAAGGGCGTCTCGCGGTCCGTCGCTTCTTCTTCTCGCCATTCTGCACCAGCTCGGGCCTCCGCGTCAATAACCGTAAACCGTCAACGGGGGACGGTATACGGGAGACGGTAGACCGGAGACCGTAACGGCGATGCGCCTGAGGGCGCGCGCGGCCGGATGCGATCGCGCAGCGATTACCGTCTACGGTTAACGGTTAAGCGCCGGTTCCGCGCCCGCGGGCGCTCCATGTGCGCGGGCGCCATCGAAAGGAGTCTCCGCGCCCGTTGTCTATTTCTGATACCGTGAACCTGCTGGACCCGCTCGACGAGGAGGTGCGCTGGTGCGCCTGCGGCGCCCGCAACCCGTACGCGCGCGCGAAGGCGTGCCGCGAGTGCTCGCGCGCGTCGTCGGCCGCCCACTACGATCGCCATCGGGACCGCGTGCTGCGCCGCTACCACGTGCAGAAGGGCATGCTGACCGATGCGCAACGGCAGGCCCGTCGCGATCGCGCCTACCTCGCGAAGTACATCGAGCGCGGGAAAGTCGTCCCCGGACCGTGTACGCGCTGCGGCGACGACGTCGCGGCGCCGATCCAGCCGGAGTTGGGGCGCCCCTTAGTCGTCGTGTGGGCCTGCCGGTCGTGTCGGTCCCGCGTCGAAGCCGACCTACAGGGCGACGTCATCTCCGCGCCCCCGCCGATTCGCCAACCGCAGCGAGAGCGCGCCGTTGCGCGCCGACAGAGCTGGGCGGGGGGCTACGAGTCGGCCGTCGAGGCGCTGCGAGCGCTGTCGGACGACGAGGCCGAGGCGTTTCGTCGCGCGGCATCTACGGTTAACGGTTTTTCGATCTCGCGCGAATCGCCGCTCTACCGGATGAACCTCGTCACCGTCTACGCCCGCTGGCGCGCGTCACGCGCCTGACCCCGCGCGCGGGCCCGGCCCCCGCGCGGGACCTCGCCGAACCGTGGGAGACTTGCTCGAGCCGCTATCAGCCGAAGGCGACGGAGCGCGCGAGAACGCTCCTGCGAAGGGTCTCCGCGCCGAGCAGTGCGGCGGTGAGGAGAAGAAGCCCAAACACGACGGTATCCGTCGGCGGGCGAGGGCACCGCGCCAAAGGGTCCATAGCGAGCGCCGTCGTTGCGGCCAGGGCGAGCATGGTGGCGCCGAAGCGCGCGGATGTCTGCATGATCGGTACCTTCTCGTTGGGGAGGGTCTGCACCCGAGCGTCTACGGTTAACCGTAAACGGGGTGGACCGGAGGAGGCGGTGCGCCCATCTCGGATGGTCAGGCTGTGCCCACCTTCTTGTCGTCCCCCGCCGAGCTGCGCGACGCGATTCGCGCGATCACGGCGCCGTCGTCAGGGAAGCGGGTCGTCGTCGCGGCGTTCGTCGGCCGCGACGCGCTGACTTTCATCCCGAAGCCGAGCGGCGTGCGCGTCTATTGTTGGGACAATCCGCTGGCGACGCATCCGGACGGCATCGCCGACCTTATCGCCAAAGGCGCCACGGTCTACTTCGTCAAGGGCCTACACGCGAAGGTGTATTGGTCGTCCGCCGGCGGCGTGCTCGTCGCCTCGTCCAATGTCAGCGCGAACGCGCTCGATGAGGATGCAGCGCAACTCGAAACCGGCGTCCTGTTCACGAACAGCGCGGTCGTCGCGATCGACAAGCTGCGCGAGAAGATGCGCGCGATCGGGGTTCGGAAAGTCACACCGGCGAGGCTGGCGGCAATTCGCCGCTTGTACGATCGCACGCCGCGCTCGAGCGGGAAGTCGGGCGTGAGCGCGCCTCTTCGAACGCTCGCCGCGTATGCGGATCTGCCGGTGGGCGTCCGGACGCCGTTCAAAACTGTCCTGGTACCGTGAGCAGACCGCGCTTGTAAAAAAGGACCTCGCGCCGCTTGTCGGCCGCGACGGGATCGTCGACTACGCGGACGCGGAACGGATGGTCGACTTCACGCTCGACGCGACGCAGCGGCTCGGCGAGGGCGATTGGGCGTTGGTCTTCCGACGCGACGGCGCTCGTGTCTTGCGACCGCAGTGGATGTACGTCGACCGCCGGGCCGAGCGCTACGCGACCGGGAAGGGCCGCTGGATCGCGTATCAGTTCCGGCGGCGTCGCCGGCAGCCCCCGTTCGATTGCCGCGGCGCTGCGTTCCGCGCTGCGCTGCAGCGGTTCGTAACGAGCGAGGTCGACCTCGCTGGCGACGAGGTGACGATGACGGCTGGGCGGGTGAAGACCCTACTCGCTGCGCTTCAGCGCGCTGGAAAGGCCTCGTAGTCGTCGGGCCGCGGCGCGCGGCCTACCGGCCAGCGAGCGCGGCGGCGATCGTGCCGAAGTCCGGCGTGCCACCGACGATGAACCGAAAGCCGGTGACGGCAATTTCAGCGGCGAGGACCGCGGCGAACGGCAGCAACAACGGCCACTCCTCCGGCGTCGACGTGCGATACAGGTACGGGTGCCGGCCGCCCGAGAGGTACGGGCCGAATGAGGTGCGTGCGCCGAACGGATTGCCCAGCGGGATGCCGGTGGGCGAGAAGAGGTCGAGCGCGAGGTGGAGGACTGCTCCAGCGCCGATCCCGGCGATGACCTGGCCGACGGCGATTGGGCCGAAGGGCGTCGCGATCTTGGGCAGCAGCAGGCCGAGCACGAGTAGCACGGTCCATGACCAAGGGCTGTGCGAGAGCGTCCGGTGCGGGATGAGCGAGCGGCGCTCGCCATCGGGCCCGAATCCCGTGACGCCCTCGATCGTGTCGGGGATCCGGCCCGCAAGCGCGGTCACGAGGCCGAGTAGTGCGCCGTGGGGGACGGCGAGCGCGAGGTAACCGCCGACGGCGATTGCGGCGAGCGTGTGGCCGTTCTTGCTCATGCTGCGCCGGCGAGTTGCAAGAAGTCGTGCCCCGCCGCGGTCCCGGTCGCGAGGATCCGCTGCTTGAGCAGCGCGCGCGTGTGCGCGGGCGTCGCGTCGCGTCGGAAGCGATGGGCGTACGCGGCGACGAGCTCGACGACACCGGAGGTCGTCGCTCGTTCGATCGCCCAGGGCGGATTGTTCATGAGGTGGATCGCTTCGATGACGACCGCGATCTCGTCGGCGCGCTTGACGATCGGATTGCGGTGGAAGTCGGCGGGAAGCCGGAACGCCTCGGCCGCGACGGCCATGAGCCGTTCTTCGATCTCGCGATACGTCTGTCCGATGTTCGTGCCGTACTTGAGCGGTGTCGGCAAGTCGCAGAGGTACGCTTCGCTCGTTTCGTGCATGAGCGCGGCGAGCTGCAGCTGCGGCCCTCCGTCGAGGCGATCGCGCACGAGGTCGGCAACGAGCATCACGTGGGCGCCGACCGACCAGAAGATGCGCGTGTGGCCGGTGAAGCGGCACAGATGCGAGAGCGCATGCACGACGTCGACGAGGCGCACGTCCTCGGCGCGCGGTGCGAGCACGTCGAAGTCGAGTCCGGAATACGTGGGGATCGCCGTCGCGCTACGCATGCGTGGGCGAGCCTTTCGCGAGCGTGTAGACCAGGGCGCCGTCCTCGAAGTCGTCGCTCACGACGATGAGGAGCGGGAACGGGGTGTACCCACCGCCTTCGGCCGGCGAGAGCGCTACGAAGTCGGCGTGCGCGAGCGCGCGCCCGAATGCCGCAAGCCGTTCGGGATCGGTCGCGGTCGGTGTCGGCGGGGCGAACAGGTTGTCGCTCATCGAACCGGCTCGCCGGCGGCCGCGTCCTCGCGGACGTGTTGCGCGAGGGTCCGCGCGAGGCTGGGGTCGGTGGTGGTGAAGCCCCAATCGACTTGATCCGGCACCCCGGGTGTGGCGTTCGAGGAGCCGAGCCAGGCAGCGTCGCCGTCGACGGCGATCTTCTCGTCGGACGTGCCGATGTAGGCATGGACGCCGGCGCGGACCAGCTCGGCGACGAGCGTGCGCTCTGCGTCGCTGCGCTCGTATTCCATTCGAGCGACGACGAGGGTGACGTCGTCGCCGGCGCGCGCGCGCGCGCCCAGGTGCATCGCGACGGCGCCGCGGCCGAAGCTCTCGGATTCCACGAGCACGACGTGCGAGCGCTGGCGGGACAGGAGCGCGGCTTCGTTCGCGAGTGAGTCGGCCTTGCGCGTCGTGAGGTTCCCGGCGGTGCTCGGCGAGCCGAGGACCGCGCGTTCGACGGCGAGCCGCGCGGACGCGGGGACACGCAGGATCAGCGAGCGTCGGCTGGCGGTCCAATTTCGGTCCGAAACGTAGACCGCGCCGTCGGTGACGACGGCCTTCATGTGCAGCGGGAATCGGGTCAAGTCGATGCGCAGCGCGCCCGCGCAAACGGGTGCGAGTCGTCCGTCCGTTCGGTCGCGCGCGCCGGTGCCGCCGGTGGCCGCGCAGAGCGAGTCCGCGAGAGCCTCGTTGTCGCGGACCGCGCCGGCCATTCCGTCACCGGTGAGCACGAGGTGGATGGAGCGTCCCGATTTGGCGGCGGCTACCAGCGCGCGGGTAACACGCGATCGCGGCGAAAGCGTGTACGCTGAAAGGGTGACGGTTCGCGAAGACCCGATCGCGGCGAGGACTTCCGCCAAATCGGCGAGGCCGGTGCGATCGTCGGCGTCGACGACGTTGTTCGTGGCCGCCGCTACGGTCGAGCCGCCCGCGAGCAAGACAGTGTCGCCGGCGCCGCTGAAGCGGGTCGCTGCGGCTGCGGTCGCGTGCAGCGCGAGAACGAGGAGCGCGCGCATTACGAAACCGCGCGCAGCGCGGGTCGCTTTGCGACGTTGCGCTGATCGACGGCCGTAGTTAGCGCGACCTTGACCTGTTGCATGAGGTCTGCAACGTCGACGGGTACTTTCGCCGCGCGGATCTTCTTGGGGACCTCGCGCTGCGCGTAACACACGGTCGTGTGATCTTGGAAGCCGTAATGGCGCGCGAGCTGCGTGGTGGAGTAGTGCGTCGTCTCGCGGGCGATGTAGATGGCGACCTGGCGCGGCAGCGTCGCCTCGACGTTGCGCGACCGACTCAGCATTAGGCCGACGTCGATGCCGAACGCGCCGCTTACGATTGCGTCGATGATGTCATTCGCGCTGCGTCGCGAGCCCTGCGCTCGTCGCGCGTTGGCGCCGAGGTCTTCGAGTCGTTCCTCGATGATCGCCTGGGCTTGGCGCAGCGCCTGTTCGGCGGCGTCCCGGCCGACGATGTCGGCGTCGAGAACGAGCACTGCGCTCTTGGAGCGAACGGCGTTGACGAGGTCTTCGGTGAAACTCATGCCACGGCGTCCCGCTGGTCGCCCGTCGGCGCGAACAGGTCGGCCGGGAGCGGCGCGTCGAGTACGGGGTCCTTCGCGCGCCAGTGCGGCGCGCGCGCCATCGCGCGGCGAATCCGGCCGAGCGACTCGAGCAAAGCCATCTGCGTGCCACGCACCGTGACGCCGCGGCTGCGCCCGTCGGCGGCGAGGTACTTGTAGCGCAGCGCCGTCATGTGTTGCGGTAGCTCGGCCGATTGGAGAAGGTCGAGCTCGCGGGCGTAGATGGAGCGAAGCTCCTGGCGCGTCAGACGGTCGATTCCCGCGCACACGAAGTCCACCACGGTGAGTGCGCCGAGCCGATTGAGGCGCCGCAAGCGGCGGCGTTCGTAGTCGTCAAGCATTGAAGGTTCTCCTAGTCGATCGCCGGCGAGGCGGCGGCGAGTGCCGCAAGCTCGTCGCGGAGTTGCGCAGGTGACGCGTCGGGGCGCTCATCGAGCCACTGCTCGACGTCGGAGCCGTCGAAGCGCTCGGGGAAAAAGTCGATCGCGCGCACGTCGAAGACGGTGCGGCGGAAGAAGTGCGCGCGCTCGATCGCGGCGTCGCGCCCGGGCGAGAGCCGTTCGAGGACGCCGGTACGGGGATCGCGGCGAGTGACGATCTTGTCGGAGTCGCCCAGCGACCAGAGCGCCGAACAGCCCGCGACCTGTTGCAGCCAAGCCGGGTTGAGGTGGCCGCCGGCGCCGTTGTTGAAGGTCGTGACGCACAAGCCGGTGCGCGCGCGCAGGAGGCGGGCTTTCTTCTCGCCTTCGACCAGCACGATGACCTCGCCGCGCGCCGCAGCCCGCAGCACGTCCGGAAGATCCAGCAGCAGCGACTCCGCGCCGTCGAGCGAGTACAACCACGGGCCCGAGGGCTTGCGGCGCTTCGTCGTCTTCGAATCGTCTTTCCAGATCGACAGAGACGCGGCGACCTCGCCGGCTTCGGTGACGAAGTCCCAGCTTTCGCCGCGGAGCTGCCACGAACCGTCGGGAAGCCGCCGGCGCTGCCGGAAGTATTTGTCGCGCTGACGGTTCTCGTCGTATCCGTCGAAGCGCAGCACCTGATAGACGAGCGCTCCGCGCGCGTCGACGTAGTCGAATACGGTGCAACGCTCGTCGCGCAGCTTCTTGAAGCCGCTGCGAACGCGCATCGTCCGTTGCGGCATATCCTGCAGGTCGTCGCGCGCGAAGCTCCGGCTGCGCAGCCACGCGAATGCCGCGCTGCGGCGCTCGGTGAGCGTGACGCCGCCCGCATATCCGGGCGGGTTCACTGCGATCACGAGGTCTGCGATTCCGCCGCCGACTTGGCACACCGGGCAGTACCATTTCTTCCCGGTGACGTCGAGGTTCATCGACGGGTGCGTGTCGTTGTGGATCGGGCAGATAACGCCGAGGTCTTTCGCCGTGACCTTGCGAGCATTCGAGAGGGAGAATCCCGACAGGTACTCGTAGACGGCGCCGAAGTTGATCTCGTTGACAGCGTTAGAGAGAACAATCATGGAACGGTCGCGGCGCGCGGGCGAGCCCGCCGCTCCCGCGCCGGCGCGTGCGCCGGCGTCTTGTCGCGGGGCGGTGGGTTCGCTCGTGTGCCTCTCGCCGGAAGTCATAATGAAATCAGTCAGTCGACGTCAGCGGCTGCGCGCGAGCGTGCGGGGTTGTGCGAAGGACGGGCCGGTCCGCACCTGCTGCCCGAGCTCGCCCGGCATACGGTCGCGCAGGCCGACGATCGCGTACGCGCCTGCATCAAGCGCGGCCGCCAGCGTGTCGTCGGCGCCGACGAGGGTCGCGTCGTAGTCCTCGCGGGGGTTCAGCTCCTCGTCGTGCAGGATCGGCAGCAACCCGCGGTCGCGGGCGGCGAGTGCCGCCGCCATGCGCATCGAGCCGAAGTCGAAGTCTTGTTCGCCTTTGATCTGCAGCGCGCGTCCGAAGCCGCGCTCGAGGTCGATCCCGATGACGTGCCACGCGTCGAAGGCTCGCTCGCGGGTGTGCTGCTGCGTGAGCGGCATCGCGATGCGCGACCGCTCGAACACCATGCCGGCGCCGCCGCGCTCGACCTGAACGGCGATGTGGTGGTCGCTCTTTGCCGCGAGGATCCCGACGATGCGCCCGTCCGCGATCGCCGGGACCTCGTCGAACTCCGCCAGGAACGAGCGTGCCCGCTCCAGCACCTCGGCCCGGTCCGTCCGAAGCGCGGTGTCGGACGCCGCGCGGCACCCCCGCGCGGCGGTCGCCCGCGCGATGATCGTCTCGGCCTCCCGGGTCGAAGTCGAGTCCGCCTCGATCCTCGCTCGGATCGCGCTCGCCGGTTCGGGAAGAAGATCGTCGGGGATATTGCCGAGGCTGGCGAGAGCTTCGCGACGGAGCGTTTCGCTTGCGCGGGTGTGTGCGTAGAGATAGCGCTCTGCTTCGAAGCGAGCATCTTCGGAGCGGAAGAGGTAGAAGCCGGTCCCGCGCTTGTTCGCGCCGTCTTCGTTGCGCGCAACGACCGAGAAGCCGCCGCGGCTGCGGATGCCGTCTGCGTGACGAACCGCGTCGGGATCGTGCAGCGTGACGAGCGGGCCGGTTGTCGCGAGGAACGCAGCCGCTTCGTGGGCGCTTTGCGCCGACGTGAAGCGCCAGCGGCGCGTCGCTGAGTCGTAGTCGCCGAAGAAATCGCGCACGAGCGATTCGGTGTAGAACACCGAGCGCAGGTCGCGTACGGAGTACGGTCTGTTCATCGTGTCCGTGAGAGAAGAAGAGGCCGACGCCACCCGGACGCCGGCCTCGAGGGTGATGGGGAACGCAGGGCCTCAGCGGCCGCCGCGGCCGGTCTTTCGGCTCGGCGCGGGAGCACCGGCGCTCGCGCCCACGGTCGCGGGCTCGAAGCCGACGATCGCGTTGTACTTGGGCGAGGGGTCGGTGAGCTCGGCCTTCGGGACGGTGAGGATTCCGGCGTCACCCAGGTCCACCGAGGCGAAGTCGCCGCGCATGGCGATGACCTTGCCTTGGACCGGGGTGGTCGGCGTCTCGGCCGCCTTGAAGGTGCGCCGCGTGTCGTGGAGCGTCTGTCGGGCGTCCATCTCGCAGATGGCCTGGCCGACGGTGTTCGCGTTGGTCAGCACGCCGTAGGGGCGGTCGTTGCGACGGCACGCGAAGGCGACGAACTCGCCGATGTGGTCGCGCAGGTCGAGGCCCTTTTCGAGCGCGATGTCCTTGCGGTTGAGCGCGGTGTAGTGGGTCTCGTCGATCGCGAGGATCGCGTGGTGCGCGCTGGCCCACGCGACGCCGCCGGCGGCGTACCCGTGCGTCGGGAAGTCGACGGCCTTCGCGTTCGGGTCGAGGCCTTCGATCTCGCCGTTTTTGAGCAGCGAGGTCATCCTGTCGAGCGAGCCTTCGAAGGCGCCCTGGTCGGTGCCGTTGGCGCTGACGCGCTGGCCGTACGCGCCGCGCTCACCGGCGAGCCCGAAGCCGTTGCGATCGACTTCGTCGAGCGCCTTCGTGAACTCGTCGCCGCTCGCGAAGATCTGGCCGGTCTTGACGAGCGAACGCGCCTTGGCCGCCGTGAGATCGTCGTAGTAGATCTCCTGGTTGCCGAACGCGCCGAGGTTCTGGTAGGCCGCGACCTTCTTCTTGAGGTCGTGATCGGCCATCTTCTTGCCTTCGTTGATGAAGTCGTAGACCTGCTGTGCCTTCAGGCCGTTGACGCGCTCGGGCTCGGTGTTCGGGTCGAAGCCGAGCTGCTTCTCGGTGAGGCGACCGCCGACGATCATGTTGCGGAACTCCTCGATCGCCTGCTCGGGAGCGGGCTCGAGGTGACGCAGGATCTTCTTCGCGTCGCTCTGCGAGAGCGAGTTGGACTTGAGCTTCGCCGCGAACTCTTGCGGCGTGCCGTCGAGGATCGTCGGCGTCGCTTCGCCCGTGGCGATGTAGCCGTTGATCTTCGCGACTTGCTCGGGCGTGATGCGCGAAGCATTGAAGATCAGCTCGTTGGCTTTGTCGAACAGCTCCTCGTTCGGCGCGACGTAGACTTTCTTCTTGGGGCCGTTCGGGTTGTCGGCGAAAACCGGCTTCTGGATGGACATGACGCCCATCTTGTAGAGCTCGTCGGAGCAGTAGCGCGCCATGTTCTCGTCGAGCGGTCGCCACGGCATCGAGGCGATGCGTTCGCACGCGCGCTCGAACTCTTCCGTGAGGTCGGTCGGCATGATGTAGGCCTGGTGTTCGGGGGACCAGGCACCGCCGTCGGCCTTGATCGTGCTCGCGAAGTAGTGCGAGCGCGGATCGGTCAACGCGTAGTACCTGTTCCCCCGAACCTCCACGAAGCCGGACTCAGCCGAGTGGTAGAGCGGATCGTTCAGATCCATCGTCGTCTCAGACTCCTTGCCGGGGTTTCCGGCCGGTGGATGCTGCGCGAAGCAGCGGCGAAGCCGCCGAGGCGGCAGCCCCCGCACATTCTCGTGAGGGGTCTGAGTGGGTTATACAGCAATCGGGGGCTGCTGTCTATTCCCCGTGTATTCTCGGGAGGGGTTCTGGAGGGATTTTTTACGGCCGCTTTGCGCGCGCGCCGGGGTCGGGCGGTAGAGCAAGCGCACCGCGTCGGGGGTGCCGCGCCGCAGGGAGCGCGCTTTCTTGCGTTAGGGGTCGCCCTTGGGGACCCGGCGCGAGGCGTGGCAGCGCGTCGGGCCGCGCTCAGTCGAGCTCGCGGATGCTGTTGTAGTCTCTGCCGGCGAACCAATGTTCAACGTCGGTCCATTCGGCCCGAATGATCTCGAGCTGCACGTCGTCGGCACCGAGAACGAACGCCGTCCGATGCCCGGAGTCGCAGACGGTCGTTGCGACGATCACGCCGGGGAACGAAGGGTCGCGGTACTCGGAGACGTCGAGTTGCCCGCGGCGAACGACGGACGCAAAATGGCTCATGGTCGGCTCGGGCTCAGCAGGTCGAGAACAGCGTCGGATTGCGCGGCGGAAAGAGTTGATCGGCGAGGATCGGATCGGTGCGAAGTTGCTCGATCGCGTTCGCAGCCCGTAGATACCCTTCGTAGGCGATTCGGGGGCTAGGCGTGCGCGTCACGTCGACGATCGCGAACGTGAGGTCGGGCAGGCCTATCAGACGTGTGCCGCAGGCACTGCATGGTTCCGCGAGGCGTACGCCATCGGTTTCGGTAGCGACAATGCGGTGCGCGTCGGCGGTGAACCCGCGGCCGTCGCAGTTGTCGCAGATACAGAGGATCGGGCCTTCGCGCCATTTGCCGCGTGCGCGACACGGCAAGCACGGGCCGTCGACGAGGTGAAGGGTCGCGGCGGATCCGCGGCAGGTAGCAAACGCGCGGACGGCCAGAAGACGCGATGGGAACCGTCCGCGAGCGCTCACCGAGCTCGGGTTTTCGCGAGCGCGGGCATGCGCAGTGGACTGACGGCCGGCAGCGCGAAGCCTTCGAGGTCGTCGCGTGTTGGGACGGTGCTGAGCGAGCCGATGCGCACGTCGGCGCCGGGACGGACGATCGCGCGAATCATCGCCTCGAACGTGCGCGCGAGCGGTTTGATCTCGTGATCGTCGATCCAGGGGAGCGCGACCGCGTAGCCGTTTTCGACGCGGCCGACGAGGTCGCCGGCGTTCGCCGCGATCTCGCGAAGTTGCAGCGCAAGGCGAAGCTCGTCTTGCGCGTCGAGCTCCTCGCCGAGCGTCACGACCAAGACGCCGATCGGGTCGCGCGTGCGCATGCATCGCGCGGTCTCGCTCTGTAGCGCTGCGCTGAATGCGTAGCGGGTCAGCATCCCGCTTCGTGTGAAAGTGTCGTCGATCGGAGAGGCGCCGCGCGCGAGCGTTTCGGCGTGGTCGATTTCCGCGCGTAGCAGCTCCGTTGCGTCGTCGCCGCGTTGGAGCGCGAGCTCCAAGCGTTCGTAGTCGGTTCGCTGGTTCATGTTGCTTCTCGCTCCCGGCGTGATGCAAGACGCGTACGCGCGAGCGACGCGACTCGGTCGGCTTGGTCGCAAAGGCTGCGGGCGAGGACGAAGTTACGCGCTCCCATAGCCAGGCGCGCTTGCGCGAGCAGCTCTTGACGCTTTCCGATTTCGGGAATCGTCTCGAGCCCTTGAATGGCGATCAACGCAGTCGCAACGCGCGCTCGCGCGCGCGCTCCTGTTCTGCGTCGGCCGACATACGCGCCGCGCGCTCGCGCAGCGTGTGGTCGGGGAGCCCGAAGAGCATTTCCAGATGCGCCTTTTGGAAGCCGACCGAGCCGGGCCCGTTGGGGGCGCATTCGGAGCGGTAGACCGCCGTAACGAGGTCCTGGCGCTCGTTGTAGGTCAACGCCATCATACCGTCGCGTTCGTGCGCCCGAGGGCCGATCCTGCAAGCGAGGATATGGTTAGGGTGTTTTTTGGAGGGGAACCCTGGCCGGTTTTAGGGACGGCCGTGCAAAGCGAGTAGGAGGCCAGAGGGCGGGGGAGAAGGAAGCTGTCGGAAAGTGACAGCCATTCGGAGGGTGACGATGAGCGAAGGCAGCCTACTGGCGGTGCGGACGGCGCAGGCGATCGTGGACGAGGCGCGCGCCGCGGCGGCACCTGCGGCCCCGCTGCCGCCCGCGCCGGCGGGGACCGTCGTGCGGACGGCGCGGCCGGGCGACCCGCCCGCGTTCTTCGTCGCCGCTCCGCGGCGGCGCACGGGCGTGTTCGTCGCGCTCGGGATCCTCGCGTTGACGCTCGGGTTCGGAATCTTCGGCCGATGAGCGATCGCAAGGTGATCCCGATCGGCGAGGCCGCGCTCAGGCGCGCGGTCCAGCACGAGACGGTCGCGGGGGCGCCGGTGGTCGAGCTAGGTCGCGCTCGCGTCGGCGAGCGCGTTCTCCTGGCCGAGCGCGTCCAAGCCCGCGGCCGCAACGTGTGGCAGGTCCGCATCGAAGGTCTGCAGAGCGCGGTGGAGTGGACGGAGCCCGAACCGATGTATTCGACGTTTGCGGCGCTGGCGGGCACGGAGCCGAGCGTCCTGGAGGAGTGGCTCGCCGCCCGAACGGATGCTGCGAAATGATCGACGCGCTCTCGCTGAGCCGCGCTCTCGACGAGGCGAAGGTCGGAGAAGGCCCTCGAGCGCTCGCGCTCTCGATCTATGGGGAACCGGCGATCTCGTTTGAGGAGGCCCAGGCGCGGCTGCGGGTGACGGGCAGGTCCCTCTTGCGCTACGAGAACGCGCTTTTGCGCGCTGGGCTGCTCAAAATCGTGATTGACTGGGTGGGCAGCGGCCGGCGGCGACGGTACGACCTACAGCCGTGGCGAAGGGAGGCCGCGTGAGCGACTCGCGGGCATCGGCCGGGCATCCGGGGATTCGGATAGCTCGAACGTCCGACGAGGTCTTCCTTGTGGCCTCGGATGCCGGTCACTACGAAGCCTTCTTCAGTCGCGCGTTCGACTGGTTCTGGAATCGTCCGGAGATGCTGCCGCTCGACGAAGCGGCGTTGGCCGCGGCGCGTAGCGAAGAGTCGGCGCGATTTCGCGAGACGATGCGCAAATGGGCGCGCGAGGGTGTCGACGTTCCCGCCGAGGTCGGCGTGACGTACGCATCGCTCGACAAGCCGCGCACGAAACCCACGCGGCCGAACCTGCCCCCGCCGGTGCAGGGCGATGCGTACGCGGCGATCGGCGGGCTGGAACGGCGCGGTATCTCCGCGTTCGTGCTGCACGCCGCGGAGGACAGCGCGCTTCTCGAAACTGAGCGAGGCCTCACCTACGAACACGAAGAGCGCGTCGGGAGAACGGAAGTCACGTTCGTTCCGGCGGTTCGTGACGCATCGCCCGTCTCGCGAGAGCAGCTTTCTGAATTGCGGATGCTCGTCGCCGATTTCGGTCCGTTGGACGAGGACGTTCTGGAGATTCTTGGCTCGAACGTTGTCGAGAACGCAAGCGATCCGGACGGGCTGCATACGATCGTCGTTGACGGTATCCTCGATGCGCGCGGGATCAGCCCCAAGACGAAGGGCGGGCTTGGCGATAAGAAGTTTCGAGCGGGTCACAAGCAAGAGCAGCGCGACGCGGTTACGGAGTCGTTTGAGCGCCTGAGTCGCATCTGGCTTGAATCGTCGCCCGTACGGCGCGATGACGATCGGGATATACAGACGTTCACACCGGTTCTGCTGGTCGAGTCGAAAGACGTTGACGTGAACACCGGCGAGGTCGTGTCGATCAAGTACAAGTTCGGCGCGTGGTTTGATCGTTGGCGCGAAGGCATTACGACGATGCCGCGGCGCATTCTCGAATATCATTCGCGAAAGTCGAAGCTGGCGAAGAACGTCGCACGTTACGTTGCGCAGCGCCGGCACGAGTGTGATGCCGAGCGACGTCTTGTACGTCGGATTCGCGCGTTGTTGGCGGATCTCGGCGAGCAGGTTGAAAAAGAGAATCCGAAGCGCACTCGCGAGAAGCTCGAGCTTTCGTTGAACACGCTCGTTGCGGATGGCATCTTCGAGAGCTGGGAATATGTCGACGACCCCGTGCGGCTGCCGCGATACGGCTGGATTGACGGGTGGCTGTCGCTCCGGATCGGGATTCAGTTGACGCCGCTGCACGCGGTGACGACGATCAAAAGGGCCGCGAAGTAGTCCGGAGCCGTTTTCGGGAGCCACGGTCGGGCGCGGACCCCGTACGTCAGCGTGGCTCGCGGCTCGGTCGCTCGCTCCGCTCACGGGTCCGGGCCGCTGTCGGAGCACGGCTCGGGTCGTCGGCCGGTGCCCCGTACGTCGGCGGGGGACGAGCGCGGGCCCGGCCCTCCCGGGTCCATTGACGAACCCCGTACCTCAGCGTGGCTCGGGCGGCGATCGGGAGCCACGGTGAACGAGGCACCCCGTACCTCAGCGTGGCTCGCAGCTCGGAACGGAGGTTCAGCAACTATGGTCGAGCCCCGTACGCCGCGGTGGTTCCACGGACTGGCGGCGGGAGCCACGGCGAATCTTGGACCCCGTACCTCAGCGTGGCTCGCGCCTTCGGCTTGTGCTTGCTCGCCTGTCAGGCGACCCCGTACCCCAACGTTGGTCGCGGCCAGCGCTGGTTCCGGTAGCCGACGGAAAAGGCCGTAGACATACCGGCGGATTGCCTCGGGACAGCCGTTGTCAGGTCGATTCGAGGATCCGAGACTGGCCTCGGTCGGTGTTGCGGTCGGGTCACGACCAGAGGCCCAGCGGTTACGCTGCCCTGCGAGAACACGAGACTCATGGGGCGGGACGAGACGGAGCGGCGACTGTGTCCGAAGTGCCGGTTCTTCGATGAGATGGCTCGCGCGCGCACCCGGCGCAAGCTCTGATAGGGGGGCACTTTGCACGGTTGCGGCCAGGCGCAGGTGGACGAGTCGGACTGAGCAGCCGAGGCGGCGGGCGATCTCGGTGGCGCCCAGGCCGGCGTCGCGTAGCTCGCGTATCTGCTGCGCGCGTTGCGCGGCTCGCGCCTCATACTCTGCCCGGGAAAGCTCGGCGGCTGCCCGGTGAGCTTGCTTCGCGGTCGTGCCGCGACCGTAGACAGCCCAGGTCCAGCGTGCGATCGACTTGGTTAGGGAGCGGACGTCGCGGCTGGGGAGTGGCGTCGGGAAGGTGCTGTTCTGGTCCTCGACGCGAGCGCGGACCTCTCGCTCAAAGGCTTCGTAGTCGTCCTCGCGGCGGAAGCGCGGGACTAGACGGTACGCGGCGGTTCGGACGTGCTCGAAGACCGAGCAGTTTCGTCCGAGCGCCTCGTTGTCGGGGTCGATCTTAGCGCCGGCTGCGCGCGCCGCGCTGCTGAAGAGGTCGATGTGGGTCGCGAGCTCGCCGAGCGAGTAGGGCTCCGCGCGGCCCACGCGCACGTCCCAGGCCCACGCGGCGAGCGGGTTGTGCTGGAAGCGTCCGGAGTACGACGGATCGCCCTCGCAGGCGTGCGTGAACGCTGCGCGCACACGCCGGAGGTATCGTTCCGCGCGCGTGCCGACGCGAACCCAGCGGCGCAGTTCCCAAACGAGGTGCGCGTGACCGTTGCTGGGGCGACGGATGATGAACGTCGGCGGCGGAAGCCCCGCGTCGAGCCACGCGACGGCGGCGCCATCGTGATCGACGTCGACGCGCACGGCGCGAATCCAGCCGTCAGGGTCGGGCGCGATCTCCGCGCACGCGATGGCGCGAACCTTCGGCTGCGCGTGCGCGCCGACGGCAAAATCGTTGGTGGCTAGCGGTTTTCCGCGCAGGGTGCGCTCGAATACGGCGAGCGCGTTTGCAGCGTTCGTCGGGGCCTTTCGACCGGCGTCGCTGCGGATACAGGGCGACGGTCAGGGTAGACGATCCCGTCCGCGCCGTGCTATGCTCCGAGCGGGTTCGTCACCGAACGGCATGGGGAAACCCAGCACCACTCGCGATCGGCTAGTTCTCCAAGGCCGGACGATTGCGAGAGGACGACGCGGGGCGAACCCCTGAGTGAACGAGCATCGACGAGAGTCCGCGTCGGTGCTCGTTTTGTTATCTCATTGGCGAGGATCGTAGCACGGCGGCCGCTCGTAGGTCAGCCCGTACCTAACCGTGGCTCCTGCCACGCTGACGTACGGGGTGGGCGTCAAACGGTGGCTCGGTATAACCTAAGTTTATACATACTGCAAGAGGAGGAGGGAGTTAGGAGGGGTAGAATCGTGAGCATCCCGGCGGCCACCGTTGGAACGCCGGCCTCTCACCGATGGAGCAGAGAGCTATGATGAACGCGCGGGTCCACGAGCCTCAACCGGCCGATCCGGCCGCCGGCAAGAACGGCGGTCTCCTCGAGCACCTACGGCGGCAGCTTCGCAGCGCCGAGGCCGCCGCGGCGTATGCGCCGATCTCCGAACGCCCCGGGCACCGCGCTCGGGCGCATCGACTGACGCGGACGATCTTCGCGGTGCGGGCGCGGGCCGGTCAGGCCCCGAGCCCGTGATCGACCTCGCGGCCCGGCCAGCGCAACGGCGGCGCGGATTCCGCGCGGACGTCGCATTTCAGGTCGCGTTCACGGATGGTCCGGCCGCGGGCGCCGAGGCGACGGCGCTCGATATTTCGGCCTTCGGCGTGCGGGTCTTCGGCGAGAAGCCGCTGCAAGTCGGCGAGACGGTCGGCCTGCGCTTCGCGTTGCCGGAGCCGGCCGTGCGCAAGGCGCTAGCGAAGCTGCGACGCAAGCCGTCCGCGCTGACGTTCGATGCGCTGTGCGTGCGCGCTGAGGTCCGCACGGGCGCTTACGACGCCGACCGGTGCGCGCATGTTCACGGTCTCGTGTTTGTCGCTCCTCCGGAGAAGGTTCGCGAGGCCATCCATCAGTTCGTGCATCTGACGCAGCTCGAGGGATCGTGAGAGGCGGTCCGCGGCGCGCCGGGTCAGCGCGATGAACAGCAATCTACTCACGCAGATTTCAAGTGCTTATCTGTGTGAGACAAATGCGTGTTCTTCGTGTGGCGAGACTCGTAAGATTGTCGCGGAGAATCAACTTTCCGGGAACCGTGTCGAGCGCCTGTGCGCCGAATGCTGTCGAACGGCGTACAACGCAGAGGGGCCCTCAATGATAAATCCCAGCGCTCTCTCGGCCACATATCGTCCCGCTCTGCAGGCGGTTGATCTGCAACGAGCGTGCGTGTACTGCGAAACGACGGTAGGCCCGCTGGTGGCCGATGGGCCCGACGCATTTTGCTGCGCGGACACTAGAGCGTGCGAATTGCGGATCCAACGGGCGCAGCCCAGCATAGCAGCTCAATCGCCTGTGTTCGAAGGACCAATTCAACTCGGCGCGGGTGTACAGTTTCCGCTTGCAGCAGCGCAAGGCCGGTACCTCGTCTTCGGGAAGAGCGGCGCTGGCAAAACGAATACCGACGTGACGCTGGCGGAGGAGTTTCTCGCAAACGGCGCTCCAACCGGCATCCTCGACGTTCTCGGCAATATGTGGGGCTTGCGGTCCAGCGCAGACGGCTTGCAGCCCGGTTTCGCAATCCCGATCCTCGGCGGACGGTACGGGGATCTACCACTTTTGGCGTCGCAAGGGTCCGAGGTCGCCGGCATCCTCGCTCGTGGAACATCGGCGATCCTCGACGTCTCGCTTCTGTCGCACGATGAGCAGCAGGAGTTCGCCCGCGATTTCTTTTCGGACCTTCCGCGGTGCATTGAAGTGCCCGTCCATATCATCGTGGAGGAAGCTGAGCGCGTTGCTGCCGCTCGCTCCACGTCAAAAGCGCATTTTGCGGCATCGTCCGCGGCGAGCGAGTTCTCGCGGCAATGCCGTAACGAAGGAGTCGGTTGGACGTTCTCTACCCAGCGCGTCGACCACGTCGCCCATGACATCCTGAATGCCGCGAGCGTTCTGGTCGCTATGCAGAACAGTGACGAGGACGAGCAGCGGTCGATTGCCGCGCAGGTTGCAAGCCGGTTCGGCCGCAGCAAAGCGCGCAAGATCCTCGCCACCTTTGCAAACCTAAAGCGCGGAGAGGCATGGCTTCTCGCGGACTCGGCGTGGCTGGGCGACGACGAGGCTGAGGCGCTGCCGGTGCGATTTCGCTTTCGTCTACGATCGACGTACGACTCCGCGAAACCACGGCGGCTCGGTGAGAATCGGGCGCTGCCGAGCGTGCGTGCCGACGTCGACCTTGCACCCTTCGGAAGCCTCCGAACCGCCGAGCGTGTCACGGTTACAGTTGCTGAGCCGATCGAGCGTACAACGCCGCGAGAAACGCTGGCCGACGATCAGGCAGCGCGCGCGCAGCCGAAGCCCGAACCGCGGCGCGACAAGTTTCGCGCGGCCGGCGGGCTGACTCCGCGACGGGCCGTCGTCCTTGAGCTTCTGCGGCGGCTACCTCAAGAAACAACGCCCCGTCCGGTTCTCGCAGCGCTCACCGGACTAAACGTGAGCACGTTCGCCCAGGCAATCTTTACCGAAACGCTTGCATTGCTGAAAGACGAAGGGCTCGTCGAAGTCCGGCGTGGACGGGGCGGCGGCGTTGCGCTCACCGCGGTAGGCTACGAGGCCTTCGTAACTGCGCCTCGACCACACGCGTCCCGCGCGGCGCTTGGGGCGCCGGCGACGCGGAAGCGGAAGGCGCGCTGAAATGAACCGGCTCGGAGTCATGCTCATGCGCGTACGGACCGAGCTCGCCGGCGAGGCGCCGCGGTGCGCCGAGGAACCGTGAGCGTCTACGTCGATTCGATGCGGGCGCCATTCGGCCGCATGGTGATGTGTCATATGCTTGCGGACACACGGCAGGAGTTGCTCGCAATGGCGGATCGAATCGGCGTCGCCCGTCGGTGGATTCAGGACGCCGGGACGCACCGCGAGCACATTGACGTCTGCTTGGCAAAGCGGGCGCTCGCGATCGCGCACGGCGCGAAGGAGATTTCGTTGAAAGACGTCGGGCGAATCCTTCGCGTGAAGCGCGAGCAACGCGCGCACCGCGAACCCGTGGGGTTCGGTAGAAGCGCGGGTATGCTGCGGTGACGGTCGCTGAGCTCCTGGCGCGCTGGGACGTCGAGCAGATTCGCGGCTTCTCGCTTTTACAACCGTGGGCGTCGCTTGTTGCGCTCGGCGAGAAAGTCATCGAGACGCGGTCGCGTCCGAACGGGTACCGCGGCGCGGTGGTGACGGCGTCGAGCGCGCGGATCAACGTCGATGACGGAGCCCTCGCATTTCGGGATCGGGACTTTGCGGCGGCGTGGCGGCGTCATCCCGGGTACGCCTCTCGCGCGCGCGACCTGCCCCTCGGGGTGTTCGTCAGCGTGAGCCGTTTCGTGGCGTGCCTGCCGACCGTCGAGGTCATCGACCAGCTGCGCGCCGCCGAAGCGCGCGGACTCCGGCCGAGCGTGGCTGGCGTGTCGTGCGGCCTCGCGGAGTCCGCGTTCGGGAATTACGCCCCCGGGCGCTGGGGCTACGTGTTTGCCGAGACGCACGTGCTCGTGAAGCCGGTACCGTGCAAAGGGATGCTTGGGTTCTGGACCATCGGGGAACCGTACCGCGCGGCGCTGCTGGCGGCGGAGGTCGTGCCGTCGTCGACGATCGCGCGTGTGAGCGACGGTGGTTGAACCGGGGCCGTTGTTCGCGTGGGGTGCGCCGGCGGAACCCGTCGTCGAACGCGCGGAGTATCGCGTGCGCGTCGGCTCTCGTCGCCTGCGTACGACGGCCGTCTTCGACACGTATTGGCGATTCGCGGCCGAACGGCAAGCGATGTTCTTCCGGCGGCTCTGCGGCGAGTGGCCCGTCACGTCCGACTCGATTCTTGCCGCGCACCGTTTTACGAACGTCTTTCGTGCCTCTGATCGCGTGAGCCAATATCTCATCGGAGCCGTGATCCCGGGCAGTGCTTCCGATGACGACGTGTTCTTCCGAGTGCTCTTGTTCAAGATCTTCAACCGGATCGAAACCTGGGAACGACTGTCCCGCGACATCGGCGTTCCGTCGCTGGCAACGTACGACCGCGCGCGATACGAAGCTGCGCTGGATCGGATGATGGCCGATGGCGCGACGGTGTACTCGAGTGCGTACATCATGCCGACGGCGCCGTTCGGACACGCGCGGAAACACGCGAACCATCTAAGCCTGCTCGAACGGATGATTGGCGAGCAGCTTCCGGCGCGTCTGCGCGCCGCGGCGTCGTTGCAGGATGCGTATATCGCGCTGTTGGCCTATCCCTCGCTCGGGCGCTTTCTCGCGTTTCAGTTCGCGATCGACCTCAACTACTCGCCGTTGATGGCGTTCTCGGAGGCAGAGTTCGTCGTTGCGGGACCGGGTGCGTGCGACGGCATCGCCAAGTGCTTCGTCGACCTCGACGGCGCAAGCCACGCCGACGTAATCGTCGCGACCGCGGAGATGGCGGAGCGCGAGTTCGCGCGCCTGGAGCTGGAGTTCATGCCGCTCTGGACGCGCATGCCGCAGCTCGTCGATTGGCAGAACGTGTACTGCGAGGTCGACAAGTACGCGCGACGTGCGCATCCCGAGGCGCGCGGGCTGCAGCACCGCACGCAGATCAAGCAGAAGTACAAGCGGAACCCCGCGCCGATCGCGCTCGCGTACCCCGCAAAATGGGGCCTCGCCGGCGAGGTTCGCGGGCTGCCGCTTCCGCGCGCCGTCTAGTGGGTCTTTGACGATGCCAACCGCGACCAGGCTGCGAAAGGTCGGACCGCGACGTCGCGATTCGGTAACGTTGCTGCGGGTCGGAGTTGCACAATCGCGGTGTTCTTATCATATTCGGATACACCTAAAGGACTAAGACGTTAATGCAGCCGCTGATTCTTGATGATGTGGAACCTAGTCGCTACGGCGTCGTAGCGGAAGGCTTCTGCTACGATCCAGCTCGTGCTGCGCGAGACGGTTCGGTGTTCCCCATCTTCGACTGTCGTGATAGCGCGTGCCAGCAGCCACATTTTGCGTTTGTACGCGACAGCCGTACACAAGATATCATCCTCGTGTATGCCCGCAAACTTCGGCGACCGTGGATAGTGCGGCCAGCCGAAAAAGGCGGTGTGAACATCGTCGGAATCATCGGGCGCGGCGCCGTCCAATCGAGCAACGGCGATGAACCGCTGTACTACGAACTAGTCGACGACCTTCACGACCCAAGCGGGCATTTGGCGACCGCATTGGTCAACGTCGCGTCGCTTTACGGGGATTGGGTTCTCGACGGTGGATGGCGGACACTCGGTGCGGCCTACGGATACCTTCTCTTTAGCGAAGCCGAGCGTCGTACAGCGGTAGGGCTTGATGGAGCGACAATGCCCGTTCGACGCGGTATCCCGGCCCCTGGCTTAGCAGCCGATGAAGCGTTCGTCCGTCACGCTGGAGCCAAAATCTTTCGGTCTGTTGACGAGCGAGGGCTGATGTTGGCGTTCTGGTACGTGGCCAACTGCGATGTATGCCGGCGGAGTAACACGGTGGGGCCGCACACGTTTGATGTGCGGGATGTCGCAAGCCTGAACGTGAACGGCGATGAGGTCAACTCATTCATCACCCCGGACTTTCTCTTTGCTGATGGGCTCCCCGTCGAATCACCGAGCCTGGGGACATTTACGGGTAGGGCGTGCCGCGCTACTTTCGCGATTCTCGAAGCGCTGCGCGACGCGATAGATGCCGGTACGATCCCGACGGCGCCCCCCTGCGTAGCGCCGTAGATGATGCGGAAGGCGAAGCCGCGGGGTGCTTCGAGGAGCAAGTCGACGGACGAGATGCTCGTCGAAGCGATCATGTGGTCCATCGTCCAGGACTTCATGCTGGATCGCGTGAGTCCGGACTACGCGGTACGCGCGGAGCTGTGTCCGCATTGGTACCGGCGGGAACCGGAGCGGTTTCCCGGCGAGCGCCCGCGGTATCTAGAGCTCCGAGCAAATATCGTTCGCGGACGTCGACGCGCTCTACGAGCACCTCCTTGCTGTCGCGCAAGGCGCTCGGCCGCACGACCGTGTGTCCGCGGACTACGAGGCGTGGTTTCGCGGGGATCTTCGGTCCGCGTGGGACCGTTCGGAGGCGCGTGCCACGTGCGGCATGGATCGCTACCCGCACGCGAAGACCAGGCTGCCCGGCTGCGCGGCTGCGCTCGGGTACGTGCTGCCGATCGTGCCGCGGTACAAGACGCCGCGGCCGTCCAAGCTCCTCGGTGCGCCCGATTCGCCCGAGCCGCACTTCGACGCGCCCGTCGCTCCCCGATAGGATGGATCTCGCCGTCGAGCGGGGCACGACCGATGCAATGATCCGGGCTGCGCTTCTGACGCGGCTGCGTCTCGGCGGCGACCCCGCGGCGCTACTGCTTCAAGAAATGCAGATGGAGCACTTTCGCGCGTTCGTCGATGTCGCGGCGATCGGTACGCTGCTGCACTGCTTCGAGATCAAGTCTGACGTTGACAGCGTGTCGCGACTCAAGGCACAGGCGTATTGGACAAACTGCGTCGCGGACTTAGCGACCGTCGTCGTCGCGCCGCGCCATCTGGCCGCCGCCGAGCGCATCGTGCCGTCATGGTGGGGCGTTATCACCGCTACCTCGCGGAACGAGGTAGTCATGCTCACCGAGGTGCGCGTGCCTCAGCGCAATCCCGAGCGGAACGCTCAGCACGTGTTGAATCTGCTCCGCAAAGAGGAGCTCATGCGCGTGATGCGCGCGCTCGCACCGCGGGCGTCGTCGGCGCGCACGAAACCGAAGGTGATCGAAGCGCTCCTTGCCACGCTCGGCGCGGAGGGCGCTATGACGATCGCGACCGGCATGCTGCGGTATCGGAAGACCTGGAGCGCTCGGCAGCTCGCGGTTGCCGACGAACAGCACCGTCTCGCGCACGCGCTCTCGCAGCCGCGCACCAACGGCTACATCCTGGACGAGCTGGCACGCCAGGGGCGCGGGGCTCCGACGCTGGACGGGCTAGTGTTCTAGGTTCCACGTCGACGTCGCGGCACAACGGGTGTAGGCGCATTCACGAGCGGTCTGACGGCGCCGTTACGTCCTGCGATGGAGGTCAGTTAACCCTTGGCGCGTAGAGTGCGCCGCATGAAGACCGAGGCGGCGGCGCCAGTTACGAGCTGCGTCCGCTCCGAGACCGTATCCGTAGGGACGCGCGCGCGCCGCGGCGCGTGGGCTGCAGGTCGGATCGCCTTGGCCGCCGTCATCGCGATCGCGGCGAGCGCGTCGGCATCATCGGCAATCGACTTTCCGCTCACGAGGGAGCGGGCCAAGGCCGCCGTCAGCGCTGGCGAAGCCGCGACCTTCAGCGTAATCGCGCGAGACGAACGCTATCAGGCCGAGGCCGACAAGGAAACGGCGCTCGATCTTCGTCGGACGTGCGACGTGCTGACGCCCTTTCGCACGATCGCGTTGCGGGCAGCCGAAGCGCACGCAAAGTACGCGACGGTCTCTCCCCAGGTTGTGCGCGATGCGGTCGCCTCACACTCGTTCGACGTATCCGTCCATCTGTTCAGCACCGTTCACGGGATGAACACGGACGCCGTCGGCGTTATCAAACAGGGCACCACGCTACTGCACGCGGCTCACCGGACGTACATTGAAAAGGACCGTCTCGTCGCCAGCGACCCGGTGGGCTATCAGCAGCTCGTGTCGTTCGAGTTTGACCTGCGACGGTTTCACCCGAACGCACCCTTCACCGTCACGATCGCGAACGTCGTTACGCGCGCAGGCGTCGGCGAGTTTTCGTGCGCGTTCGACGGCTCCGCGTTTCCATAACGCCTGAACCGTTACGCCTGACCGTCCCCGACCCCCACGCCGCCCGGGCCGGTGCGCCCTCGCGCCCGGCCCGTTCTCGCCGGTTCGGTTAGTGAACCATCGGCGGGCAAGTGTAGCCCCAGGTTCCGTCATCGGTGATGACGAGCTCGGGCAGCGCCTCGGAGGCTTGGACGCGAACGTGCGTGCCGGCCGGCAACGTGAACGTGCCGGCGGTCTTGGCGATCGGCGCGAGTTGCTCGTCCCAGCGAGCCGGGTTGTTCGCGAGAGCCGCGATGGAAAAGCAGGCAACCTGCACTGGCGGATCATTCCGGGACGTCGCCCAAAACCGCTCCGTGGTGACGGCGTCCTTCATCGGGAGTGTAGCCGGGTGCGTCGCGGCGGGATCGGGGGCGACCAGGAAGTGCGGGCTCGAAGTGGAGTGCGTCGCGCAGCCGGCGAGGGCAGCGGCGAGCGCGAGCGGGAGGAAACGGCGGTCCATCGAGTCGGTCCTTATGGGCAGGCACACGCGGGTCCGTGGGGCGTGCCGGAGTGGAATGCAAATCGCCCCGGCCGGGTGGCCGAGGCGACGTGCTTGGGGTTATCAGCGCTTCCACCGTTCGCAGAGCAGGGGCTCTGGGATCGTGGTCGGCGAGAGAGCGAGTGGCAGAGCGCCGGGCCGGTACGGGGTGGTTACCGCCTCCGGGGGCTCGCCGCAGAGGACGAGCGTTAGACCCGCGGGCTCGTGACCTGTTCGTAGGTCGGAACGCCGTTCACGGGGACGATCATCTTTGGATTGCGGTCCAGCCGAAACAGTTTGGCGAGAAATTCGAGCAGCATCAGAGTCCTCCGTAGATGATTGTACCACGTCGCGAAAGCCGGCATAGCCGGAGAGCACGATCGTCACTCCGAGCGCGATCCCTATTAAGAGCCTTTTCAATCGAAGGCTCGCTCGGTCCTGGATGAAGAGTTGCGCCAGGTCGCCAGCGGCGCCGCGGGCCGCTTCCTCCGCCTCGGTCGGCCGGTAGAACGCTCGCGTCGAAGCCTGGTTGATCGTCGCTAAGACGGCCTCGTAGTTGCCCTTGTCGGGACTGCGTAAGTCTATTGCGAGTTTTGCAGCCAGGAGGGGGTTCGGTTCGCGGCCGCCCACGAAGAACAGAGCGCCGACCACGAGCGATGTTGCTGCGATGAATCCGCCGGCGATGACCCAGTGATCGAGGACCGTGGGCGAGCGTTCGAAGGCGAAGGGGCCGACGACGAGCAGGGCGGTCAGAAAGACGCCGAGGGTGGCGTCGACGGCGTCCGACCGACGCGACTGATCCGCCTGGGCGCGGAACAGGACGGCGAATAAGGTCAGGCGCTCGAGGTCCGCGCGGATCTCGGTGCTCGCGCGCGTTACGGAGCGTGCGGCAGCGGCCTCGAGCACCTCAGCGATCGTCTCCGGGGTCGCGGCGAGGTCGTCTCGTATCTGCGCCTTCGCGGTGTCGTACGCATGGAGCGTGGCCTCTCCGACCAGCTCACGAAGAAACCGAGGAAGTCGCATTCGACGTCTCCTTCGCGAACGAAGCGCTCGGGTCGTGCGGGCCGAACAGCGGCATCGCGACGTCGCGCGATCGCGCGGCGACATATGCGCTGCCGTCGAGGAACGTGCGGGCGAGGGGGACGGAGAGCCACACGGCAACCGGGCGGCTGTGGCACTCGGGGCGCTGTGAGATGACGACGAACGGGCTTTTCGCGACGAACCCCTGCGCGCGAGCGCTCGTCATCACCGCGCCGAGCGCGCGCGGCTCGGGCGGCTTCGGCAGCGCGTCGAGGCGGCTCCACAGGTCGTCGGTCGAGAAGGCGCGCTGCGATGCGGCCAGCTCGCGAACGACGGCGAGCGCGAGCGCTCTCCAGAGGGTGAGAGCCGTATCGGTGAAGCCGTCCATCGGTAGATCTCCAAGACGAGAAGAATGACCGGATCACGCGGGGCGATGGGGGCCGGCCGCGCGCCGGCGGCGCGGAGCGTCGCCGTCTTGCGCGCGCGGTCGGGCGACAGCGTCACGCCGGAAATGACGAGGCTCGGAAAGTAAGTCGCGGTGCCGAGCGCGTTGACGTCGAAGAAGCGGCGATGCCATTCGGAAACAACATGCGGACGAAGCCGGAAACTGTTGCGGACGTGCTCGCGATTGTGAGCCCCGCGCTGCGCTTTCAATTCGATGCGTATGAACAGTCGCGCCGCTCGTGGGCGGGCGCGATCGAGTTGTACCGATATGCGACGGCGCCGGGCGGTCCGGGTGACGATGACGACCGCAGTCCATTTCAGCAAAACGCCGAGTACGCTGCGGCGATGCACCGGCTGGAATGGTTGAAGCCGGTCTCCGACACGTCGGCCGTCGCGGTGCTCGTATCAGCCGATCTGCTCGTCGCGGAGTGGGAGAAGCGTTGCGAAATCAAAGACAAGTACGTCACGCGCGATAACGCCGGACCCGACGTGGGCAGCGCGAAGTTTGGTGGTGTCCTTCGCGTGAGCGTAAACAACGCGCGCCATTTCATGGGCGACGATTGGAAGACGCGCAAGCCGAACAGCGATGCGGATCGAAACATTCGCGTTCTGGAAGCGGCGGGTTTGAGCGGCCCGTGGGATCGACTGCTCGCGGATGCCGTTCTCCAGCGGCTCGGCATGGAGTTCGACGCGTTCGCCGACGCGCTCGCGCAGACACTGCGCGATCTTGAACGGCGCAAGAAGAAGTAGCGCTCGAGGAACGCCCGCGCGTTATTCGTCGTCCGAGGGCTGCGGCGGAGCGCCGATCGCGAGCGCTGGGATGAGGCTTTCGAGCGCGGCGAGGAGTTCATCGCGATGAAGCGTCGGGGTGCCGTCATCGAGGCTGTGAACGGCGACGGTCGATTCCGCGCTGATGCCGGTGCTGGAGCGCCGCAGGCCGACGGTGGCGATCTGAACGGTCAGTCCGTCTGCGCCGATCGGAATTGAAACGGTCGTGCCGAGCGCCGCGCGCAGATCCTCGCCGTTTGCGTACACAACGACGTCGAAGGCGATGGCGTCGTCTTCTTCACGGAAGCGTAGCGCGCTGCCCCACGCCGGCGCGAAGCCCTCGAGCGTGAGCGCCTCTTTCAAAACGGCGGCGATTTCGTCGCCGGTGGTCTGTGCGGAGTCCAAGGCCGCGAGACGGGCTACCTCGCGATCGCGGACCTCTTGCGGTGCAGCAGCGTCGGCTTTCGCGAGGAGCTCGTGCAGGGTGGGCATGGTCGACACCATTTGCTGAGTGTGGCCGGGTTCCGTGCCAACAGTGTGGCACACCGTTACGCGACGAAGCCCGCCGAGCAATTCGACGGGCTCCGTTCGCCGTCGCCGCACGTACCGGTCGCGCCGGTACGTCGGGTGTGGGCGGGTGACGCTTTATGGGGCCAAGGTTCGGCCGGTCGACTCGGTGCTGCGTGCTGGCCTACAAGGCCACGACCCTGTCGTTCTTCCACACGAGGCGCGAGCAACTGTGCTCGCACGGCTTACCGGATGCGGTTGGAAAGCGTGCAAGTGCATCGGGATTGAAGACGCCGGGAGCGACGATCGTGTAGGTCGCCTTCGCACCGGATCCCGTAACGGTCAGCCGATACGGATCGTGCGGCGCGATAGGCGGGCGTGGCGGCGTCCACGTCTCCGAGAGGGCCCACACGTAGACGAGCTCGCGCGTGATCGGGGTGTTGTTGGCGACCGGATAATGGTGCCAGTCCTCGCGATAGACCTCGAGGAGTTGCGCGAGCTGCATGAGCGAGGAGCTCGTCACCTCGGCCTCTGCGAGTTCGCGCGCCGTCCGGAATCCTTGGAGCGGCATGATGATGACGACGTATGCGGCGATGGCGAGAAACGCGGCGGTGACGATCGGGCCGACGAAGTTGAAGCGGCTCGACGGAGCTGGGGTCGGGGAAGCAGTCGTCACGTTGCGATCCTTCCGGGTCGCCTGCCACGGTGGCAGGTCGGTTAGGGTGCTTTCTCGGCGCTGCGTAGTGTATCCTGGGGAGGGGCACAGGAGGGGTCTCGTCGCGCGAGGGACGGAACGCTCGGCACGGCTCGCGGTTGCTAGGTAGTACCGGAATCTGGTACTATCGCGGTATGCCCACAACGATCCACGTCCGCGTGTCCGACGAGGTCGCCTCGGCGATCGACCGCTCGGCTCGCGCCAGCAACGCCCGGTCGCGCGAGGCATACCTGCGGGACCTCTTCGAAGCCGAGTACGGATCCTCGCCCACGTCGATGATCGCCGCGAGGATGCGGCAGGTCGCGGCCGACCTGGCCGAGGTCGCCGGGCGGCCTGGGTTCGGACCGACGGACGTCCCGAGCGTCGTGCGGCTCGCGAAACTCCTTGAGCATCCGGACTCGAGTGCGATCGAGGCGATGCTTCGCGGCGACGTTCCGCTCCCGTTTGAGGTCGTCGCCACGATCGCGCGATACTATAACTTGTCGCAGGACTGGCTGCTCGAGGGCAAGGGCGCGCCCTACGCGCAGCCGCGGCCGTCGCATCGAGAGGCCTGGGACGTCGTGCGCGAAGTCGTGACGGAGGAGCGCAATACGGTCGACCGGCGCACCTTCCACGTTCTGCTCGAAGACGCAGCGCGCGGCGAGGCCACGATCTTCGAAGAGCGCACGGAGTGGTGCTGGGACCGGGTGGTCACGAATATCCCGGTCCACGACGACGTCGGCGGAACCGGAGAGCGGATGCTGGGCGAGCTCGGCCTGTTCTTGGCGGCGCCCCACGTTCATGCGGTGCGCGAGTACAATTCGCCGTATGGATACGTGTGCAGCAGCGAGGTCTATCGCCAGATCAACTCTGGAGAGCTGCACCCCGTATGTATTCGCAAGGACGCGAAATATTCGCATTGGGCCGATGATCTTTGGGATATTGAGTGTCGCGGCCAAACGGCCTATTCCGCATCGTACGCGGGGGCGCGCAAGCGGCTAATCCGGTATTGGGCAGCAACGGACGTTCGCGATGGGAGCGATGAGCGCATTACGTCGAACGAAGCGTTGGCGCGTCACATCGAGTATCAGATCGAACGGGTCCGAGAGATGCGGTGGACTGCCAAATGAGCATTGGTCGTGCTGTCGGCGGCGCGGTCGCCGCGGCGCTGTTGCTCGTTGGCTGCGGCAGCGATACAAAGCCGCAGCACTTGGGCTATGCGGTTAGAGTATTCGTAGCCGGTGACTCGGCTTATGCGTTGCCCGCAGGCCCGATCCAAATGAAGGATCGTACAAACGTCCCGAGCGCCTGGGACAGCGTGTGGGTTAAACCGACTCCGACGTGCGACGGCGGCCGCCTCTACAAGTACGCGCCTATCGACGCGAACAACTTTCAGCTTACGTGCGAAGATCGGCCTGACGTCGTGCTGTTCGATTCGCGAACACCGAACCTGTGATGCGACAGTGTCGTCGCACGGTCGCGGGCGCGGATCAAAAAAGAGGGTGAAAGGGAAGCATGGTCTGTCATTTCTGTCAGCACGACGTGCGCGCGAGGGCGCGCGTGTGCGCTGCGTGCGGAGCGGGAATCCACTACGGTGCGCAGATCTCTGACGTCTTGTTCTTCGGCGTCCTGTTCGCCGTGATAGCGGCCGTCGCCGACGAGGCGGCCTTCCACGAACGCTTGCCCGTGACGATCGTTGCCGGGATTGCTGCCGTCGCCGGCGCTGCCTTGGCGATCGCGTGGTATCGCGGCAAGGTGCGGTTCCGGCGGCATGTGCCGTAAATCTCTCAGCGTTCACGGCCACGTTGCACGTGGCTGTCGTGAGCGCGGCGCTCTAACGCTGCTTTGTGCTGGCTAACATACCGGTCCGTCAAGGGAATGCGAAACTCGGCCATGCCGCCCGCCGGCGAGTAGATGACGTCTTTTCGAACGAGCTGGTTACGAATGGAGCTGATCGTGTCAGACGTTGTGCCTAGCTGGGCGGCAATCTCGCCGACCGTGTGAGGACCCGGACCAAGATCCGCCAATGCGAGAACGTACGAGCACTCGCGCGGTGTCAGCAGGCGAAAGCGCGCGTCGTAGAAGTCGTCCTCAAGGAGCCGACGCATGCCGGGAATCGCGCGCTCCACGTCATCCTCCGTGATTACATCGCCGCGATGAGCGAGCCACGCTGCAGAGGCGTACTCCTGAATGAAATAAGGGTAGCCGGCGCTTTCCTCTGCGAGACGGTCGAGCGCGGCCGGCGCAATGTCGATGCCCCGTTCTCGCGCTGGTATCGCGATCGCGTCCTTCGTTTCGTCTACCGTGAGCAGGTCGAGACGAAAATAACGCCAGCGCTCCGTGTACGTGCGGACTTTGTGCAGGTGCTCGCGGCTTCCGGGAAGGCCCGCCGCGAGCAGATAGGCGGGGCGCTTCGTGTTCGCCGTGGCGTGAACGAACGTCACAACGTCGCGGAGGCCGTCGACGGGACCGCTTTGCACCTCGTCGATCGCGAACACGAGGTGCCGTCCGTTGTGCCGCGTAGTATCGTTGAGGTCCTCGAGTGCGTTCACGAGGTCAGGCGTCTCGTGCTGCGGCGGCGCACTAAGGGAGACAGCGCCGAGGTCGTTCGGCAGCTCGAATGAGGCACGCGGCAACGCCTCGATAATCTTCTCGAAGCCGGTCCGGAGCTTTTGCGGAAGTGAAGCGGACGCTTTAGCGGCGCGTTCGATTCCGCGTCGCAGTGTCGAGGCGAACGGCTCGCTTGCCGAAGGCTCGATCGCGATGATGACGGCGTTCGTATTCGCTGCCTCCGCGACGCAGCGACGGAGCAGCGCCGTCTTGCCCATGCCGCGCAGGCCGGTGAAGACGATCGGCTGCGCCGGCGCTCCGCTCTCCGAAAGGGTCAGCGAGTACAGCGCGGCGCTGGTCTCTGCATCGCGGCCGACGAGCGCGGGTGGTTCGCTGCCGGGCGCGGTCCGAAACGGGTTGTCCGCAGGGCCGCTCATCGGCTGAGCGACCCAAGCGTGTCAAACGTGACAAAACCTTCATCCACCTGACAAGTTTGTCAAAGGCGGCTTCGGGTTGTCAAGTCTGACAACTTTTTCCCCCCGCGGCGCCCGAGGCAGGCGCCCCTCTGCGATCTCGGGGCAACGAGGCCCTAGCCCCCTTGCACGGGCTCTCGCCGGGACGCGAAGCCAGCCGGAAGGCTGCCCGGCCTAAAGCCGGGTCTCAGGCGACGTCCCGCCCCTCGGCACTGGCGGCGGCGAGCATTGCGCGCGCCCGCGCTTCCCCGATGCCGTGGTGGGCGCCGGCGCACTCGCACTCGCACACGCCGCCCTTCGCCTCCCAGCACCCCTTACGGCAGCGTTTCCCGGCAACGTACCGGCCGGTCAACGTCTTCACCGACTCGAAATAGAGTCCGCAGTCGCAGATGGGATCTCTGACCGGATCCTCCTCCGCGTCGCGATCCATCGTTGACCACCAGACGTGGGCCTTCGCGCACCGAAGACGGACGCGTACGGTATTCGGACCCTCGCCGGCCACCGGAACGCCGCCGCCACGCCGTCCGCGTCTCAGCGCCCGCTGTTGACGGCCGACGGTCTCCCGCCGTTTCGCGGCGGCGCGTCCGCGCGGCGTGCGCAACGCGGCGCACCGTCCGCAGATGACGCCGAGCGGGAGTGATTCACAATTCGGACAGCCCACCTGTTGGTGTCTCCCTTTGGATATTGCAGCGGCGGCGAGGTGCCGGTCATGCGCTGCAATCGGTGGACGTCGCATCGGCGCGGAGCCTGTGGCGTCGTATCGTTTGTCCACCGCGGTAAACTGATACGGCGTGTCGTTAACGCCGTTGATTACACCTATTGTATCATTTGCACGAAATTAGTTTCAACCCTCACATAATCGCGTACCGTCCGCGTCCTGCGCACCATCGTTCGCCGCCTGAAATACCTCGTGACAGGCGCAATAGTGCCACCCTGCTGGCATTCCGCGCAGATACGCTTGGGCACGATGGGTGCTGGCCGCTTTGTCGCCGAGACACCGATACGATGGTCCCCGACCGACGAGCGCAAGGCGCTCGCGCGTATGGCAACGGCACAGGCGCTCGTGAACGAAGTACTCGCGGAATATCTGCGCCGCGCTGCCGCGTATCAGCGCGATCCCGACCTCCGGCGTCTGCGCGCTGAGCTGCGCGAAGCGAAGCGAGACGGACGCGCCGCCGGCCGCGTTCGCAACGCCGCCGCGGCGCCCGTCCACGCCCGCTCGGTAGGCTTAAGAGGCCGAGCCGGATGCAGCCCCGGGAGGCCCCGAGGGTGAAAAATTGTCGCGTTTCGACAGGACGCGCAGGAGGCGCCGGGAAGGTACGTGCCGACCGAGGCGGCAGGATGCCGTCGGTGACGCGGCCGGGTGCCGCAGGAGTGTGATGACGACGACTCTACGGACTCTCTTTGCCGCCGCAACGGTATCCTCGGTGGCCTTTTTCGCGGGGTGCGGCGGCGGGGGCGGGAGTTCGTCCGGTGGCGGCGGCATCCCGGCTACGCCGCAGCCGACACCGACCGCAAGTGCGACTCCTTTGAGTGTGCAAGGCATCGTTCAGGATCTTGGGGCGCAGCGATATGCAGCAGACGGTGCGGCGCCGGGCGGCGCCATCCCAAATGCGACCGTCATTGTTGGGTCGGTTCTTATTGTTGGGAGCACGCCGCCGCCTACCTTGCCGACGGGAGACGCGAAGGCTACGACGACTGCAAACGGATCGTACACAGTTACCCGGTATTCGGCAGGCAATCCCACGTACGTGATGGTCTTCCCAACGGCTGGCGATACCCACGTCTCGCTACACGCGATGGCGAAAGTAACTGCGGGAACGATTAGAATGCTTTACCTGTATGCACCAACGGCCGAGGAAAATGCGGAGTTGGCTCAGATCAATCTCGATCGTTCGAGCAATGGCGCTGGCCCAGTCATCTTTGACGAAATCGGTTTCGAGACCGCGCGCGCGCACGCCGATTTCATGGCTGTGAATGGCTACTACGCGCACTGTATTCCGATGAGCAATTGCGCTCCTGGTATCGGTACTGCGCCGGCTACATTCCCGCCGCAGTACGCCTCTCCTGATGACCTCTACAACTTCCTTGGCGGAGCATTGCAACTTGCTCCTGCCTCCAACGTAACGGAAAACTTCGTGCTGAATTCGCCGTCGTGGGCCGCGGGAGACGCGTATTTCATGTCGGAGAAGGGTACGGCGAATCACGGGCACTACGACAACATTGTCAACCCTGTGCACACGTGGGTCGGACTCGGCGACAATCAATCACCGAAGCCGCCGGCGGGCTATGGATTGTACGTTCAGGAGTTCTACTGAACGACGGGGGCTAACAGCAGCGAAAGCGTAAGGAAAGGCGCGCCGCCTTGAGCGGCGCGCCTTTTCACTTCGATCGGGCTTACACGTTCTGCGGAGAGGTCTCGCAATACCCAATGCCCGGTCATTGCGATTGTTGGCTAGAAATCGAACGGCGGCGTTGGCGATTGTCCTGTCGCGTCGGAGCAGTGAACAACGTCCTTGCCTTGGACCGGAACGACATCGTGCTCGGCCCAAAACGTGTGTCCCGGGAACGCACTATCCGTGAGGATGTAGTCGGTGCCGTATTCCGAGGATGCGTACGGACCGTAGTCTTTCGATCGTCCGCTCACGGTCTCACCGGGGTAGTAGATGCCGTTCCCGCCCGTGCCGCCGGCGAAGTCGTATACTGCCGACGGGCAGTCCGGTAGTGGCGCAACAGGCGCCGGTGTCGGCGTCGGAGTTGCCGGCGGGAAGCCTACCATGGTAGGGGTTGGCGAAGGCGTGGGCGTTGGAACAGGTGTGCCGACAGGTGTCGGCGTTGGGGTGGGTGTGCCCGTCGGCGTGGGTGTAGGAATCGGCGTCGCAGCGGGCGTGGGCGTGGGTGTCGGCGTTGCGGCCGCACTGACGGTGAGCGTCGCGGTCGCCGGGCTGTTTTGCGTCGTCGCGTTCGAGACGCCGCCGGCGTTCGCCGCGATCGTCATGGAGCACGTTCCGGCGGCCAGCGCCGTGAAGCTGAACGTCGTCGAATCGAGCTGCGCTGTGCTGCACGGACCGCTGCTGCCGGTGATCGAGACCGGGACGGTTCCCGGCGTGCCGGCCGGGACGCTGCTCTGCGACTGTGCAGCGGTCGCGGTGAACGTGGCGGTCCCGCCGACGGCCAGAGGGTTAGGTGCGGGGCCGCTGGGGATCGACAAGGTGTAGACCGGATCGTTGTAGACCGAAACCGAGCTCGACGTCGTCTGTCCGTATGCGTCGGTCGCGGTGATGGTGCAGACCCCTGCGGCGCTGAACGCGACCTGTACCTGCTCGACGTACGATCCGCCGGTTTGCGTGCCGGACACCATAGTCGGGCTGTTGCACGGTCCCGCGAGAGCGATCGAGAACGCGAGGGACGGATAGTTCTGCTCGGCGATCGCGAAGATCCCGTTTTGTCCGGGGCGCCCCGCGGCCGGTGGGCTCGCGGTCGGGGCGTACGTTTGTCCGATGTTGACGGTGACGTTCTGGCTTTGCGCGGAGTTATCGGCGACGGTCACCGTGCAGCTGATCGGTGCGGGCTGCGCTTTCACGACCGGCTGCACGGTCATCGAGCCGCTGCCGGTGCCATCGCTCGCGGGGGTGATTGTCCCGGGCGTATAGGTCGCGTTCGTCCCGCACGTCGTGCCGATGACGTTGTAGACCTGCGCCGGTGTCGTCGAGCGCGTGCCGTAGTTGTTTTCCACGAACGTCACGGCTTGCGCCGCGGCGAGCGGGTAGAGGAAGTTTAGCGTGGCGTTTCCGCCGCTGACGGTCAAAGGATTCGGTGGCGGCGTGTACGTCGCGACGATGATGTTGCGGTGCGTGGGTTGGGATCCGGCGAGCAGGTGCAGCGCGCGAGTCGCGATGGAGTTGGAGAAGGTCACGAACGTGACGCGGTTACCGGCGAGCACGCCGGGGAAGCCGGTGTTGCGCGCGACGTCCGTTGCTGAGGTGACGCCGATCTTGGCGAAGTACGCCGCGGTGGTCGGATTCTGCGTCGAATCGAGGAGAGCCGATGCGGGTACGGTTTTCGCGGAGAACGAGGTGATGTTCTCACCGATCGTTCCGGCGTAGGTCGCGCCGGTGCCGCCGTTTTGCGGAAGCGCGCTCCAGGCGTAGCGGTAGATGCCGAGCGCGCCGACCGCTTGCGTTGTACCGCACGCGTTCGAGCTCACTTTGTAGCAATAGCTCTGGAACGAACCACCCGAGCCGCGCGCGTCGCGTGCGTAGAAGTCGACTTCGTGGCCGTCGCTGTTGGCGTTGTTCGCGACGTCGGCGGGCGGGACGAAGATCGCGATGGAGCTTTTTGCGTCTCGTTCCACGCTGTCGACGAGTGTCGAGGCGTTCGTCGTCGCTGCTTGGGCGGCCGCACTCTGCGTGAGCGACCGCCCGAAGGTCGTCGTGGCGAAGAATATGCTCCCGGCCAGCATTGCGAAGATCGCGATGCCGACAAGGATCTCCACCAACGAGAAGCCATCCTCGGCCCAATCTGTGCCGCGTCTCATTTCCGTACCGACCTCCTCCTAGAGAGTATATCGGTTCCCTCGTGGGGGCCCTGAGTCCTCGCTCAAGAGGGGGCGTCGTCATGCCGAGGATATTCCGAGGAGGGGTTCGGGTGGGGATCGCGGTACACCCGGGCCCAGGAGGATCCATTATGCGGTTGCTTTTCGCGTCCGGATCGGACGCCGTTCACCCCTCGTCCCGGCTCGCCAGCCCGGGCTTGCGGCCCCGGTTCGCCGGTTTCCGCGCGCGCGCCGGCGTCGCGCTGCGGCGCCTGGACGCGCTCGCGACGTCCCTGCCGCCGCGCTTGCTCGCGGCCACCGCCCTCGCCGCCGTCGCATCGATCATCCCGCTGACGGCGCACTACTCGGCGGTCTGCGCGGGCAAGTACGCCGCGGCCGCCGTGTTCATCGCGGTGCCGCTCTCGCTGTTGTTCACGCCCGTCGCCCCGTCGGGCTCCGGGTCGGCCGATCGCGCGGAGGTCTGAGGTGGCGGACGTCGCGGCGCCGGTGACGGCTCTCGTCCTCATCGCCGGGATGCTGCTGGAACTCGTCGGCGTCGGGTACCCGCTCCGTCGCCGGATCCGCGCGGCATGCCGCGCCTGAGCGGCGCGATGATGCCCGAGCGCGCGTCCGCCGTTGGCCCCGGTTGGCCCCGCCCCCGCGCGGCGGCTCGCCCCGCGCGGCATCTCGCCGGGCCGAGCTTTCTCGAGGAAGGCTTCTCGATCGTCGAGTCGTTGATCGCCGCGGCGTTGATCGCGAGCGTTGTGATCGGAGCAACGGTTGTGTTCGGTTCGCAGCGGCAGTCGGTCGCGCAGGTGACGGTGCCGGACGGTTTGCGGGATCACGTTTCGGCGGTCGACGTCGACGCGAGTGCGCTGCAGGCGTACGACCCTTCGGTGCGTGCGAAGATCCAGTCCGGCGGGATGCAGCTGTGGACGGCGACGCTGCCCGGGACGAATACAGTGGTGACGATGCAGGCGCAGCCGGCGCCCGCAGGCGTGACGGTCGTCGCGAAGGATGGCTCGCAGGCCGCGTCGATCGTAGCGCCGCTGCCGCAGCCCAAGCCGCCGCCGCAGTAGGTCGATGAATCTCCTCGCCGTCTTCATCGGACTGATTGCGATCGCGTATTACGCGCTCGGCGGTGCCGAAATGCTGTTGCTGGGTGTCAAAGCGGCGCAGGATGCACAGGTCGCGCGGTACGAGACGCTCGCGGCGCGGCATGCGAAGGCGGCGCTCGCGACGGAGCTCGCGGCCGCAGAGCAGAGTGCGGTGAGCGCGAACACGCCGTATTCGCCGGTCGGGCAGCTCGCTCCGATGGGCGCGACGGACTTGTGCGACGCGTCGGCGCCGTGCGGGCTTTCGGCGACGGCGACGTATTCGACCGATGGTGAGACTGATGGTGCGCCCGGTGCTTATGCGACGATGGTGGTGGCGCCGAACGTGGAGACGGTTACCGGAGTCTCGGAACGGCGCATCGCGTTGACGATGACGGTGAGCGTCATCGAGACGGCGACCGGGAACATTCTGCACACGCGGCCGTACCGGGTGAAGTATCGTCTTTGGGCGCCGAATAACGCCGAGGCCGTGCAGGATCAAGACGGCGGCGCGCGCTTGAATCGCGTAGCCGCGGGTGCCTCGGAGAACGAAGGGTGCGCGACGGACGGGACGGGGTGCGATCCGAGCGCCGTGAGTGCGGCGGATCCGACGACGATCGACGGGCAAACGCAGTGTGTCGTCGGAGCGGGGAGCGGGACGTGCGCGCCGGGCGAGGTCAAACCGGACCAGCAGAAGTCGAACGTGACGTGGTCGAATCCGCAGGCTGCCGCGGGGACGACCGGGCCGTGAGGACGTCAGATTCGCTCGAGAGCGGATTCACGCTGGCGGAGACATTGATCGTCGTTGCGATCGTGGCCGCGGTGGTGTTGTTCGGCGCGAGCTCGTTGAGCGGAAGCCACGCGGGCACGCGCAGTCAGACGATGGCGCAAATCCTCGGTCTAGTCAATCGGGCGCACAATCTTGCGTCGGCGAACGGAGCGACGCTCCAAGTGGCGCCGTCGGCCACCGGTCCCGGAAGCGACGTGACGATTTTCGATGCGTACTCGGGCGGCAACGCGGTTGTCGTGACGACAACGCCCGAGCGGATCGGGGCGTACTGCGTCGGGACTGGTTGCGGGGGCACGAATGCCGTCGAGACGTTCTGGCTTCGTGTAAGGCGCGATGGGTCGGTCGTCGGTGACGCAGGCGGTGCGCCGGTTCTCGGTGCGACGTCGATCACGCTTGGGATCGTGGACGGGGGCCACGTGCTCGATGCGTATACGATCGACACGACGGATATGCACGCGCCCGTGGCGCCGGTGCAGTAGTGGAATCGCGAGACATCGTGGCGCGTCCGATTACGGCGCTGGATGATGCCGAAGTGTACGGGGAGCGTATGCGTGTTCGTCTGTCCGAGGGTGACGTCGACGGTGCGGAGCGTGCGCTGGCGATGCTCGAGTCAAAGGTGCGTGCCGGCGAGGGAATCCTCGCAGCGCGGCGCGCTCGGCTCGGATGACTGCGTGGACGGATGCGCGGGTTACCGATGCGCTTGACGCAGAAGACGCGCGTTTGGACCGCCTACGCGACGACGCCGAGCGCGGGCGTACAGGAATCGCGATGCTGCGAGCGCGTCGGGAGCTCGACGGCGTGCGCGAACGCGCGGCGGGTACCGCCGAAATGATCGAGCGAGCAGCGCTACGCGATGACGTCGCGACGCTGGCCCAGGCGCAGATTGTCATTCGCGAGCAGCGTGAACAGATCCGTCGTCTCGAAGCGACTATCGAGACGATGCGGAGTGCCAGCAACATCGACGCCGTGACGGGGTGCCTGGATCGGGCGGGATTCGAGAAGACGTTGGAGCGCGAGTGGAATCGAGCGATGCGCGGACGTACCGAGGTGGGCCTGCTGTTCGTCGACGTCGACAAGTTCAAGGAGGTCAACGACAAGTTCGGTCATCAGGCCGGCGACGAGGCGTTGCGCGCGATCGCCAAGGCGTTGGAGGGCGAGGCGAAGCGCTCGGGCGAGGCGGTAGCGCGCTACGGCGGTGACGAGTTTGTGATCGTGGTGCCGCACGCCGATCTTGCCGGGGCGCTGGGCTTTGCGGAGCGGGTGCGAGGTGCGGTCTCGAAACTGCGCTTGCGCGTTGGCGAGGAGTCGGTCGGATTGACCGTGTCGGTTGGCGCCGCGTCGGTGATGCCGTCGATCAAGGTGAAGCGCGATGAGCTCGTACGTCGAGCCGACAGCGCGGTCTATCGCGCGAAGGATGCCGGGCGCAATCGGGCGATTGCTCTCGGCGTCGAGGAGGGCTTAGACGTCTTCTTCGCGCCGGAGGCGCCGGTGCAGCGGACGGCGGTAGAGAAGCCCGAAGCCGCGCGCAGCACGACTCGCGGCCGATGAGCGCGCAAGGTGGAGCGCGGCCGGCCGGCGCGAAAGCGACGACGGCGGGCAGCGGCGCGGGATCGACGTTCGGACGAGTGACGGAGCGGGTAGGCGCCGTGTTCGGAGCGTGGTTGGATCGCGTGGGCGCGGACGTGCCCGTGCGGCCGAAGCACGTGCGTTATCCGACGCCTCCGCGGAATGTTGGTGCCGTCGTCGGCAAGTCCGTGATCGCCCTCGCGTTGTTCGGCGTGCTGGGGCTTGGGATCGGGACGTCGCTCGTGGCCTCGGCCGCGCACAACGCGCCGGCGCTGGGCAAGCCGGTCGCGCCGGGATTCTACTTTCCCACGGACCTTTTGACGTGGGGGCGGTTCGATCGCGTGCCGATGGCGCGCAAGGATGTTGAAGCGTTGGTACGAGCCGGTGCGGATCCGGACGACGTTCACGCTGCGTTTGGTCTCGCGTTCACGATTGCATGGTGGTCGGTGGGCGGCGGGTTCGTGCTCGCCGGTTTCATCGCGGCGCGGCCGGCGCGCATTCCCAAGGATTTGGCGGGGCTGAAAGGAACCGCGGAATGGGCGTCGTACCGCGACGTCGAGCGCGCAGACTTGTTGTATCGGCCGGGGAAGCGCGGGATCTATCTCGGTACGCTTGAACGCCTGCCGGCGTTCGGGATCATTAAGCGGGAGCCGGTCGCGCTGGTGTATTCGGGGCCGCGCCACGTCATGCAGATTGCGGCGTCGCGTTCCGGCAAGGACGTCGGCACGAACACGTATACGGGCGTCGCGACCTGGCCCGAGTCGATCATTTGGAACGACCCGAAGGGCGAGGGGCACTTGCAGACGTCCGGCGTGCGAGAGGCGCTGCATGGAAACGAGATCGTGCGCTTTGCGCCCGGCGCCGGTGCGATCGGTTCGACGTTTCGAGACAACGAGGGCCGCGTGCGCGAGGAGCGGTTCGGGTCGACGTCTTGGAATCCGCTCGAAGAGATCGCGCTCGGAACGGATATGGAGTTCTCCGAGATGCTGCAGGCGGTGACGATGGTCGTCGATCCGACCGGCAAGCAGATGGACGGGGACAACGGACATTGGTTCAAGACGTCGCGTATCGGCATTAAGGCGATTGCGTGCAAGGTGCTGTACGATCCGCTCGAGCCGGTCAAGTCGCTCAGCCGGGTCGCGGATATATTCGGCGGCGCCGGCGCCCCGGCGAGCGAGGAGCATGCGGGCCTGCAGCGCGATACGGATGGGGCGGCGCCGGGGAGCATCGAGGAGATGCTCGAGCAGTACTTGGGATTTAGCGCGAGCGGGTTCGGCGCGACGCCGGCGTGGCTCACGCGCAGCGTCGAGCACATGCGTCTTGCGGCCGAGCGCGAGATCATGGTTGCGCGCAGCCGCGTCGGCGTCAGCATGGGGCAGGCGGAGTTCGAGCGCTTCGAGGCCGAGCGACGGCGCGCGCTCGATCACCGAGTCACCTCGCTTGAGCGAGAGCTGCGGCATCCCGACCTGGAGCGTGATCTGCGCACGATGTTGCGGATCAAAGGTGAGGAGGCGTCGTCAGTCTACTCGACGATCAACGCGAATCTGACGCCTTGGCTCGATCCTCTGGTGATGCGGAACACGGCGCGCTGTGATGCGCGAATCGAGGACGTGGTGAACCGCGTGCGTCCGGTGACGTGGTACAACGTCTCGCCGATCAACCGCGCCGATATGATGCGTCCGATTATCAAACTGTGGTACACGATGGCGCACCGCAAGCTCGTTCCGGATATGGACGTCGACCGCGCGACGAAGCGCTCCGTGTCCCCGTGGCGTCATCCGTGCATTTGGTTGATGAACGAGCGCGGGTCTCTCGGCGTCATCGAGATTGAGAACGAGTCGGTTCCCGTTGCGGCGTCGTACGGGTTTATCTTCGATACGCTCGTGCAGGGGACGGGTCAGCTCAAGGACATTGGCGGCGATCAGAAGATATTGGAGGCTAACTCGGGCGTGCAGGTGTTTCACACGCCGCAGGATCCCGAGGAGCAAGAAGCGCTCTCGAAGCGTCTTGGAAACAAGACCGTGCTGGTCGAGAACACGTCGTACTCGCAAGGGCACATGACGCGGTCTTGGCAGACCGAGCAGATGCCGCTGATGACGCCGGATCAGGTCGCTCTGATTCCGACCGAGCCGAGGTTCAAGAAGCGCGGCGGGGAACCGGCGGTGGACGCCGATGGTGCGTTCATCGTCGACGAGCCGGCGTACCAGCTCATTTGGGCGCCGAATTGTCCGGCGATCTACGCGCGCAAGTCGCAGTGGTTCACGAACGGCCGAATCAAGAAGCTGATCGCGTCGATTCCGTCAGTGATTCCGAAGCCGCTGAACGCCTCGCAGGCGTTGTCCGACGCATACGCGATCCAAGAGCATATTCGCACGACGCCGCATCGGCCCGAAACGGAGACGCGTCGCAAGGCGCGCGTCGCGGAGTCGATCGCGATGCGGCGACTGGATCCCGATGGCGGTGGGCCGGAGGGTTCCGGCGAGCGCGCGCCGGCCGGGCCGCCGCCGCCGACGCCGGTCGCGGTCGGCGTCGCAGAGGCGGCCGAAGGGTCGGAGGACGGCGCCCGCGCGCGCGGGGGTGCCGAGGTGCGAAAGAAGCGGCGGGTCATCGCGTTCGAGGACCGCGTGATCGCGAAGAAGCGCGCGCGGCCGGACTCGGCGCCGGCGGCAGGGTTCGAGGCGATCCTCGGACCCGATCACGGGCGCTCGCTATGACCGCGGTGGCGGAGCTCACCAAAGGCGACCGGTCTCTCCTGGAGTCGGCGCTGGGCGACGACGTGCTCGGCATGCTCGAGGACGAGACGGTCGGCGACATTCTGATACGGCCGTGGGGCATCTCGATGGACACGTTCGATCGCGGCCTGGTCGAGACGCGGATCGTGCCGCGGAGCGGTCAGATCGACGGCGTGCTCCGGGTCGTGAGCGGTCTGACCGGCGGCAAGGTGTCCGATCACAACCCGATCGTGGAGTGCAAACTGCCCTTGGCCGGCGGCGCTCGGCTTGCCGGGATCATGTACGGCGAGGGCGAGTCGTTCTTGACCTTGCGGCGCCATCGCGCAATCCCGGTGTCCCTTCAGGCGTACGACCATGCAACGGCAAGGTGTAATGAGGAGGGGTTTCGGAGGGGTCTGGAGGAAAGACCGGCCTTAGAGGTGTCGGCCTCGTCCCCGGTCGCCGTGGTTCGCGGTCTGATCGCCGGGCGAGTTCCGCTCCTCATCAACGGGCCGACCGGTTCGGGGAAGACGACGCTGTTGCAGGCGTGTGTCAACGAAGCGGCGGCGCAGGAGCCCAATGCACACTACCTCTTCATCGAAGATACGCCCGAGCTGCAGAGCCTCGCGCCGCATCGTACGTTCATGCGGACGACGCCATTCCTCACGCTGCGCGACCTCGCGCGCGCGGCGCTGCGGCACCGCCCGACGTGGATCATCTTTGGTGAGGTCCGTGGGGCCGAGGCGCTCGACGCCGTCAATGCGGCGATCACCGGACACCCGATCATGGCGACCGTCCATGCGCGAAGCGCAAAGGGAGCGCTCAATCGGATCGTCGCGGCAATCGGTGAGGCCGTCGTCAACGTCGATCGCGAGCGAATCGTCGACGCGTTCGGCGCGGTCCTGTCGGTTCGCCGCAAGCGCGTCCAGAGCGGGCGCGACGAGTACCACATTAGCGAAGTCGTCTCCGTCGACGACGTCAGCGGCGGACGTTGGAACGTCCGTTCGCTTCTGAAGGAGTCTTCCGCATGATCTTCTCGATTCACGCACGGGTTCGTGCCATGCGCTCGTTGCCACAGCGGTTGGCGGTCGCGATGGCGGCCGCCGCAGCCTTGATGCCGCAATACGCGAGCGCGCAATCCACCGGCGGGTGCGGCCAATGGTCGAGCGGCTTTTCGCAGCTGATCCAAGGCCTCGGCGCGTTCGGCGATTTCTTCTACGGGCCGTTCTTCAAGATCGGCTGCTTGGCGGCACTCGTCGTCGCCGGCGTCGTGTTGCTCATGGACGACGGCCAGATGGGTCGCATCGCGCAGTTCATTCTGCGTGCGATCTGCATCATCGCGTTCATCGCGGGAGCCGCGTCGTTCTTCACTACGCCGTCCGCTAACTGCGGCAGCGCCGCAACGGGCTAGCGCGGGAGCGGCAGGGCGTGAAAACGCTGGCGAAGCGAACCGGCTTCATCGTGGTCGTCGCGTCGGATGGTGCGATGCGCGGTGCGTCGGCGCACTTGGCCGGGCGGGCGGACGCGCGCACGCGGACAGTGAAGTTCGTCGCCTGCGTCCGCTCGGGCAACGATCCCGTTTACGTGTCGCGCGGTCGCAAGACGGCAGACGGGTAGCGCGCGGTGTCAGAAGGGCGTAGAGTGCCGAACGCGGCGGTGGAACCGCTGCCGTCAGGGCTCTGGAAACCGATGATGTGGGCGTACTGCGAAGGCGCTCCGATCGGCTTCGTGATCCTCATCGCGGTCATCGGGCTGTTGATCGTGAAGACGCCGTTGTCGGTCGGCGTCGCAGCGGTGTTCTTCGCCGGCTCGTGGTGGGGGTTGCGCGCGCTCGGGGAGCGCGACCCTCGGGCGTGGCGCGTCTTCAAACGTGCGCGCCGATTCCGAAGCGGGCGCACGGGGACGCTCCCGTCGCGCGCGACCTGGGGAAGCCCGGACGTTCGCTGGATGAGCCGGAAGCATTAGGATGATTCCAACATCGTTGTTTACGCGCAAGACCCGCGCGTTTTCCGATTTCCTTCGCTACGCATTGCCGATGGGCAACGGCGTCGTGCGGCTCAAGGGGAACGGGTTTCTTCGCAGCTTTGCGTTTAGAGGTCCGGACCTGGCGACGTCGTCGTGGGACGAGCTGATCGCACGGTCGGAGCGCCTTGGCGGATTGCTGCGCAAGCTCGACGATCAGTGGGGCGTTCACGTCGATTCGTTTCGTGTTGCAGCGCGGGAGTATCCCGAGGAAGGACACTGGCCGGATCGCCTGACGTTCCTGCTCGATCAGGACCGGCGCGTTCGCTATAAAGCCGAGGGTGAGCATTTCGAGACGCGTCACGTCGTGACGTTCTCGTTCTATCCGCGACGGCAGCGCGCGAACCGAGTCGGACAGTGGTTGCAAAACTCGCCGAAGCTCGAAGCGGGGAGCGACGAGGCCGCCGAGGAGTTGTTCCTCGGGCTCACCGACGAGATTGCCGCGGCTGCGCGCGGCGTGTTCCTTTCGTTCGCGCCGCTGGGAGCGATCGAGACGGTGAACAGTCTCGGCCGGCCGATCGTGTTCGACGAAACGCTGTCCTTCTTGTCGCTGTGCGTGCGCGGTCGCGCCCATCCGATCGCGTTGATCGAGGACGCGCCGATGTACCTCGACGGGATCATCGGTGCCGACGACGTGCGCGTGGGCTGGGACATTCGCGCCGGCAATAAGCACGTCGCGGTTCTCGTGATTGAGGGGTATCCCGGGTACTCGTATCCCGGGATCCTCGACGCGCTGGCGGAGCAGCCGTGCGAGTATCGCTGGAGTCAGCGTTTCATTCCGATGAGTCGTCGACAGGCCGACGCGCGGTTGGGCTGGCTTTCGAAGGGCTGGGGTCTGGTCGGACTCGGCGGGCTGGGATTTCTCACCGGCGGCGCGGCCGGCAAGCGCGATAACGTAGCGCTCAAGTACAAAGCTCAGGCCGTGGAGGCGCAGGAGCGTGCTCGCGAAGGTCTGATGTACGGGCACTACCTCTCGACGATCGTCATCCATGCGCCGGACGAGCGCACGCGCGACCAGGTCTCGGAGCGAGTGAAGTCGGCGATCGAGCAGATCGAGGGCTTCGCGGTGCGCGTGGAAGACGAGAACGCGATGGAGGCGTTCATCGCCTCGCTGCCTGGTGAGCGGGATGCAAGCGAATATCGCGAGGCGCGCGTCTCGGTGCGCAACGCCGCGCACTTTTTCCCCCTGACGGCGACTTGGGCGGGTCCGGTCGAGCATACGAACAAGCGCTTTGGCAAGGCCGCGCCCCCGCTGCTGTGGACGACGACGAACGGCGCAACGCCGTTCCGGCTCTCGCTTCACGTCGGGGAGCTCGGGCACGCGCTTGTCGTCGGCAAGAGCGGCGGCGGCAAGTCGGCGCTGCTCATGCGCTTGGTCAGCGCGCATCTCGCGCGGTATGCGCGCGCGCGCGCTTGGATGTTCGACGTGGGCTTTTCTGCGTACAAGTATTGCTTGGGCGCAGGCGGGTTCCACTACGTCATCGGCGAGGAGAACGGGCCGAGTCTTGCGCCGCTCACGGGGCTTAACGATCCCACGCGTCGCCGGTCGATCTTGAAGTGGCTACGCAGCGACGTCTTCGAGCTTCGCGAGCGGCTGAACGACGAGCAGAGCAAAGAGTTGGCCGGCGCCCTCCGTGACCTTGGGAGCATTCGTAACGACGCCAGGCTGTCGGATCTGTCGGTTGCGGTGCAGGATAGCACGCTTCGCCGGGTGCTCGAAGAATATGCGGGGTCGTTTCTTGACGGGCGCACCGACGATCTCGACTTTCGTGCGATCGAGCAGCGCGGGCACGTGCCGTTCTATTGTTTCGAGTACGGGCCGCTCGGCGTCGACAACACGCTCATGACGACGCCGTTCGTTCAGTACGTGCGACGTCGCATTCGCGAAGCGATCCGTGAGGACAGCGACGAGCCCGGAATGGTCCTGTTCGATGAAGGCCACCGGGCCCTCAAAATCGGCAACCTTCAAGAGTTCGGCGAAGAGGTGCTCAGAGAGGGCCGTAAGAGCCTGCTGCAGTTCGTCTTCGCGACGCAAGAGCCGACGGACGTCGTCGATTCGGAGATCGGTCCGGTGCTTCGCAACCTGACCGCCGTCAAGATCTTCCTGCCGAACGCGGACGCGATGACCGAGGACAACCTCAGAGCGTACAAGTGGCTGGGCCTCAAGACCGAAGAGGTGCGACTGCTCACGCAGATGGAGCCGTACACCTACCTCTACAAGAGTGAGTACGGCTCGCGCGTGTTCTCGCTCGAAATGTCGGAGTTCGAGCTCGCGTTCTTGGCCGGCGCAAGTCCCACCGACAAGGGGATCGTCGACCGCGTCATCACTGAGGGCGGCTTCACGGGATGGCCGGCTCGATACATGCGTCTGACCGATCCCGGCCTCGAGCCGTACGCGCGCGCGTACGAGGATTCCATTCGTCCCACGCTTTTCGCTTCTTAGGAGGGAACGATGAAACGGTTGTTGGCTTTGGTCGCCGCGGTGGCGGTGACGACGGCGTCGGCGTCGGCGCAGGTCTACGGAGTTCCGTCGGTTACGGGCGGCGTCGTTGGAACGCCGCGTGCGATCCCGCCGGTCGTCTGTCCGCCGAATCCGGCGAACGGCGGCGGGTGGAGCCCGTGCAACAGCTTCCAGCAGTGGGTCTCGCTCTACAACGAGGGCGTGCGGCTGCAGAATCAGCTCAACGAGATCAAGCAGAACACGCTGCGATACGCGACGTACCCGCAGAAGCTGCGCGGTAACGTGCAGCAAGACCTCGCGCGGCTCGAAGGGATCATTGACAAGGCGAACGGGCTTTCGATCACCGATACCTCGATCGAGGGCACGGTGTCGCGGATCTTCCCCGACTACACGCAAGGGTCGGCGTATACCGACCTGACGAAGCAGCTCGCGCAATCGACGGCGCGTAGCGTCATCAACGCGCTGAAGGTCGCGGGGCTGGAGGTCGGAGACAACACGCGGGACGCGGCGACGGCCGACGTCGTGAAGGACGCCGTCGCACGCGCGAGCTCGCCGACGCAGGCAACGCAGGCGCTGGCCCAACTCACGGCCGTGATGATCGAGCAGCTTCAGAAGCAGCAGCGCATTCAAGGCTCCTCGCTCAACGCGGCGGCTTCGTACTACCTCGCGCAGACCAAGAGCGAGGCGGCCAAGGCGCAGTCGGACGCTGCCGCGATCAAGGCGTGGCAGCAGTTCTCCACGATCAGCCTGCCGTCGCTGACGCCGTCGCAAGCCAAGGCGATCGTCGGAAACCCGTAGCATGAAGGTCCGCGCCGCGTTGGCCTTTCTCATCGCGGTGCTCTTTCAGGCGCTCGTGGCGGTCGCCGATCCGCCAGGGCCGCCTGGCTTCGCCACGCCCTCGCCGGTCGTGTCTCCCGTTGCGTCGCCGTCGCCGGCGCCCGACAACACGCAGTGGACGGTAGACCGCACGGCGATCGGTCAAGTGTTGGATCAGCTCACCGACAAAATGTTCGGGATCTTCCGGAAGTTCACGGACAAGTCGGTTCAGCTTGCGCAGACGTTGTTCATCGTCTTAGCTGGCCTTGAGCTCGGCTGGACTCTCGTGCGATGGATGGTGTCGCAGGTCCCGCTCGAGGAGTATGTAGCGAACAGCTTTTTCAAGATCGTGCAGATGTCGTTGCTGTTCATCGTCATCAGCAATTCGTATTCGAGTCCGTTCGGCGCCGGCTGGTTCATGATGATCGTCAACGGGATCGTCGGCATGGCGCAGGATACGGCGGGGTTCAACGTCGTCGGTACGTCGGACACGGGACAGTTCACGCCGATCATTACTCCCGGCACGATCATAGACATTGGGTTTCGGCTCTTTACGCTCATCATGCAGGCGGCGTCGACCGGCGTGAACGGCTGGAACCTGCTGACGGGGATGACGAACGGCGCGACGCTGATCTATTTCGGGACGTGGTGCTTCTGCTTGGTGTCGGCGGTCTTCGCTGTCTGTACGATGGGCTGGATCGCGTTTCGCTGGCTGTGGATCACGATGAAGGCCCTGTGGCTCGGCACGATGATGTTCATGACCGGGTTCACCGGCTCTCGTGTGACCGCGTCGATCGGATACGGCCCGTTCAATGCCGCGTTCAACGTCGGAATAGAAATGGCGGCGCACGTCGTCATTATCGGATTGTTCTATCCGATCGTCACGTCGTACGCGGGCAGTATCGGGTTCGCGGAAGCGTTGAAAGGCGTCCCCGGTTACAGCGGCCCTAGCGTTGCTGCAGCGGTGCCGATGGTCATTCAAATCGGCGCGGTGTTGCTGCTCGACGTTGGCTTGGCGCTTTGGACGTATGCGATCAAACGCGCACCCGACCTTGCCCAGTTTGCAATCTCCGGCGCGATCCGCATGAACGAGAAGGACATGCTCGAGGGCGTGAAGTCCGAGTCCGGCGTGCTGAACGCCGGCGCGACGGCTGCGCGAATCGGCGCTGGCGGGATCGCGGCGATGACGGGTGGTGGCGGCGAGGGCGAAGGTCAACCGAGCCTTGGCGATCGCGCGTCGGGTGCGGTGTCGGGCGCGATCCGGGGCGGCCTCATGGCGGGTCCAGAAGGCGCGATCGCCGGCGCGGCGATGGGCGCGGCGACCGCCAAGCCTTCGAAGTCGGAGGGCGGTGGCGAGGACCAGGGATCGGTACGCGGTGGCGGTGCCGAGGGCGAGGGCGCTGGAGCGGAAGCGGGCGGCTCGAGCGGTTCGTTTACCGGCGGGTTCGTGGCGCCGCCTGGAAAGAAGAAGCCCGGCGAGGGCGCGCAAGCGGGCGGCGAGGGCGGCGGCGCGGCGGGCGGCGAGGGCGGCGGCGCATCGGCGGACGACGGTGCGA
>Ga0207416_1000377_pt1 | contig 79245 bp, 76 predicted proteins | sample PaiPotPPM11metaG_FD_184107 | JGI IMG/M metagenome (GOLD analysis project Ga0207416, IMG submission 184107) | Iron sulfur acid spring bacterial and archeal communities from Banff, Canada, to study Microbial Dark Matter (Phase II) - Paint Pots PPM... ... | reverse complement strand
TTGTCGCGCTGCGGTTTCGTCCGAGGGAGGTTATTCGTCAGACTGCCTTCCTCATCGTCGATTCGCTGCCGATCGTCTTGCTGACGTCGGGTTTTACCGGGCTTGTCATCTCACTTGAAACGGCGGTTAGCGCGGTGCAGAATGGTTTTGCGTTCGCCATCGGCGGCAGTGTTGCTTATGGTACCGTGCGCGAACTTGGACCTCTGCTCACCGGCATCGTTTTTGCGGGCCGAGCGGGTGCCGCTATCACCGCGCAGTTAGGATCCATGGTCGTCACCGAGCAGATCGAAGCGCTCAAGTCATTCGGCGCAAGCCCAACCAAGGTACTCGTTGTGCCACGCCTGCTCGCGTGCGTCATCGGCATGCCGTTGCTGACGGTCTTCGCCGACATCATCGCTGTCTACGGTGGCTACTATATGGCGGCTTTGCGTGCCCACCTCTCGCCGGCGACGTATTGGAACTCCGTAATTAACTATGTTAACTTCATCGACTTCGAGAAGGGGCTGCTCAAAGCCGCGGTCTTCGGGCTTCTTGTCGCGATGGTCGCCTGCTACGAAGGCCTGCGCACCGAAGGCGGGGCAGACGGCGTCGGCCGCGCGACGACGCAGGCCGTTGTGACCTCGATCTTGCTCGTCTTTGCCTTCAATTTTGCCTTGTCGTTTGTGCTCTTTAAATGAAAGCACCAGACGCCGCCAAAAATGGCGCCCACCCGCAGCCGCAAATCTCCGTCAGCTTGCGCGGCGTCGGGCTGTCGTATGGACAGAAGATCGTCCTGTCCGATTGCTCGCTCGACTTTAAGCGCGGTGAGGTGACGACGGTCATCGGTTTATCCGGTGCGGGCAAATCGACTATCCTGCGACTCGTTAATGGTTTGCGCCAGCCTTCAAAGGGGCACGTCATCGTCAACGACGTCGACATTGTAGGTATGAGCGAACGCCAGCTCAATGAGATACGGATGAAGATGGGATTCGCTTTCCAAGCGTCGGCGCTGTTCGACTCGATGTCGGTCTTCGAAAACGTTAGTTTCCCGCTCTACGAACACACTAAACTTACCCGCGCCGAGATTCGCCAGCGTGTTGAAGAGACGCTGGAAAACATTGGCTTGAGTGATGTCGCCCAACGCCTCCCCGCGGAGCTGTCCGGAGGAATGCAAAAGCGGGTGGGATTCGCTCGGGCAATCGTGAATGAGCCTCAAATTATACTCTTTGACGAGCCCACAACGGGGTTGGATCCGATCATGACCAACGTGATTACGGATACGATCAAGTCGATCCAGAAGCGCATGAGGCCGACAAGCATCGTCGTTATGCACGACATGCCCGCCGTGTACGCCATTTCCGACAATATCGCTATGCTGTTCGAAGGGACGATCATCGAATCAGCGCCAGCCGCGGAGTTTCGACGCTCCCAGAATCCCATCGTGCAGCAATTCTTACAAGGAAGCGAAGTTGGTCCGATCCCGCTCTAAGCCGGCAACCGACCTCTGTAGCAACGGACCTTTAGGTCCGCTGCGTCAGGGTACGCCCTAGTGTCAACGGCGTTTAAGGTCGGCGTCTTTGTTGTCTTTGGCGTGATAGCCGTGTTCGTCGTGTGGGCAGTGCTCGGCAATTTCTCATTGCATCGAAACTCGTATCAGACCGCCATCCATTTCAAGAACGTCGTGGGTCTGCAGCCCGGAAGCTCCGTTCAAATTGCGGGCGTGGACATCGGCGTGGTCGACGACGTGAAGCTCAATCCCGACCAGACGGCGACCGTCATTTGCTCGATTGACGGTGACAAAACGCTCTACCGCGGCTCGGTATTTACGGTCGCGCCTACGTTGACCGGCGCACAGTCGACGCTGACGATCATCCCACCACCGGATCTTGCAACTGCGATTCCACTGCCGAGGCGCGTCTTGCCCGAAGTCCAGCAACCCGAAGGCCTGACGCCGCCGACCATTGCCGATTTAATGAGCGAGGGGCAGAAGCGGCTTTTGGAACTGGACAAGACGCTTGCTCTGGTCAATAAGGAGCTGCCGGGCATTATTCAAAACTTCAACGGCGTCGCGCAGCACACAAACGCCCTCATCGTGCACGCCGATCAAAACTTCAACCAGCTCGGCCAACAGCTTAACTCTACGATGGGGAGCGTTAGTGGGATAGTGGCGCAGCTGAACGGTCTGCTCGCAGTGAACGGCCGCAATGTTACCGTAATGACGACGGGCATGCGCCAGCTCATCGCGACGGGTGGCCCGAAGGTAGAGGAACTCATCGCCAACCTCACCACCACGGCGGACAACATGAATAAGACCATGTTGTCCTTGCAGTCGATCACCGCGGACCCCGCTTTGAAAGCAAATCTCATCGAGGCGACGGCCAACCTCAAGGATTCGAGCGAGCAGCTTAAAGGAATCGCTACAGACATCCGAAGCCTAACCGCGGATCCAAAAGTGCAGAGTGAACTACGAGGGACGGTTCACAATCTCGATCAGGCGATCGCCAAAGCAAACGTCATCCTCGGGACTTTTGGGACCGCTCAAGGGGCGTCGGGCCAACCTGTGCCCGCAAGCCAGACATCACCCGCTCCGGGCATGACACCGCAAGGATCACAGACGCAACCAACACCCCTACCTCGTGGTGCCGGCCCTAGCCGCTACCGCGGCGGCTTTCCTGAACTTGCAAGCGGAGAAGTCCGGTTCAATTGGGGGCATCTACCCTCTGGGCCATCGAGCGACATCAACGTCATATTGCTGCCGCAGTTTCCCACGCACGTGACGTTCGGCGCCAATGACCTCGGGTATAAGACCACGTACAACTTTCTCATCAATATGCGCACGACGCCGAATCTCGAATCATCGTTTGGCGTGTTATATTCAAACTTGGGCCTCCGGGAACGGTGGCATGCCGCCGGGCCATTTGGCGTCGATCTACGGCTGTACGACCCGAAACAGCCGCGCCTCGATCTTTACGGCGATCTACGGCTCGCGCAGCGGCTACATTTCTTTTACGGAGAGAAATCGCTCTTTGGGCCCGCGTCTACGAGAACGCCGCAGTTTGGACTCGAATTCGGGCGTTATGATTTGACGAGACCTTAAATAGCACTCCACTCTTATAGATTGAGAAATTATGAGCGCGTTTGAAAAAACACGGCGTACCACGGTGCGCCGCATTCCCCAAAACTCTGTGTACGACAGGGCGACCATCGACGCGATCCTGGATGAAGGGCTGATATGTCACGTCGGCTTTGTCGCCGATGGACTGCCCTACGTCATTCCCATGGGCTACGCACGGACTGGCGACGAGCTCTACATTCATGGGTCCGCGGCGAGCCGGTTGCTCACGTCACTCGCGGGCGGCGTCGATGTCTGCGTCAGCGTGGTGTTGCTCGATGGGCTCGTGCTCGCACGTTCTGCGTTCAATCACTCGATGAACTATCGTTCGGTGGTCATATTCGGCAAAGCGGTAGCCGTAGAAGAAGAAGCGGAGAAGGTCGAGGCGCTGCGGTTGTTTAGCGAGCACATGATGCCTGGGCGCTGGCGCGAGCTGCGAGACCCCAAGCCAATCGAGCTTAAGGCTACGCTTGTCATGTCGTTACCCATTGAGGAGGCATCGGTCAAAGTACGGAGTGGGCCACCTATCGACGATGAAGAAGATTTGCAGGCTCCGGTGTGGGCCGGAGTTGTACCGCTGGCGCTGCGCAGCGGAGATTTGCGCGCCGACAGCACCGGCATCGAACCGCCGGATTATGTAACGCTCGATCAGCGCTTCTCGGCATCATGACGCGAACAACCCAAACTCGCAAGCCCATCAGTGTTTCCGACACCGCAACCTGGGTTGCGATGTACCGTGCGATTGAGTCTGATAGGCCCGACGCGCTCTTTCACGATCCTTACGCACGCAAACTCGCTGGAGAAAAAGGCGAGGAGTTGCTCAGGCGTATGCCACGGGCCCGACAATATGCGGGGCCCATGATCGTGCGCACGACGGCCATAGACAATCTCATCAAAGAAGTGATCCAGCGCGACCGGATCGATCTCGTTGTCAACCTTGCTGCCGGTTTGGATGCCCGCCCATACCGTATGGAGTTGCCGCAAAGCCTCCAATGGGTCGAGGTCGACTACCCTCGCATGATCGAGGAGAAGTCCAAAGCACTCGCCGACGAGACGCCGCATTGCAAGCTCGAGCGTTTGGGTGTCGATCTCGCCGACCGAGATGCGCGGCGGGCGCTGCTCCAACGCGTTGGCGCAATGGGCACAAAGGGGCTCTTTATCAGCGAGGGGCTCTTAGTGTACTTGAGCGCAGAGCAAGTTTCAGAGTTGGCGCAAGACCTTGCAGCGCAACCTACGGTCCGGTTCTGGATAACGGATATCGCTGCGCCGCTTGTACTGAAAATCATGAAGCGAACCTGGTCGCGACGGTTCACTGCCGATAGCGCCACGTTTCAATTCGCCCCGAAAGAAGGTGCCGCGTTTTTTGCACGGTATGGCTGGCAGTTGGAGCGCTACTACTCGACGTTTCTTGATTTATTCCGACTTCACCGCGAGCCGAGCATGGCGTGGCTCTGGCGCCTATTCTATCCACGCTGGGCCAGGCAGGAAGTTAATAGGCGCTCGGGTCCCATGACGGGAACGCTTTTGTTGTCTAGGCAGTTAGAGGCTACTTAATAGAGGGCGCGCTGTTTGTTGTGCGGCGCGCTTTCTTCTACGCGCTTTCTTCTATATGTGAGGAGAAGAAGAAGCCGCTACCAGCTCGTGCTGCTCGTGCTAGCGCCGCCCGGACAGAGCGTTGTCAGCGCCGGTCGCGCACTTTGGACCGTTTCCTGGTAATCCAGGCGGCTATACGTTGCACTATAGCCCACGTTGTTCCAAACGGAGAGAACGTTTTCAGAGATGAGCGTGTGACCACGGAAAGGCACGGTGACGTCGACGTACATGGCCGGATGCCCACCGCAAATCGTCATCGGCCGCCGTGACCCCTGGGCCCCAGGCAGCCCGCCAGTAACCGTCTTGAGCTGTGAAACATCATCCAATGTCTGCGACGTCGGTTTCACAATGAGCAGAATGTTCTCTCCAAAGTGCGTGTCCGTTGGTCCCCGCCAAATCGAAACGGCACGGTTCCCAAGATCCGTGTGGCTGAAGTCTTGCCAACCGGCGGGCGCCTGAAAAGTGTATAGATCCGCAGCTTCGGCCGGTCTAAACCCCACACAGGCTATCACGAGGCCTCCCGCCATGCCCAGAGCACGTTTTAACGACATCGTATTCATCGCTCGACCTCCATTTGATATTATCGGGCTCAAACTCGCTCAATCACCTGAATGCATCGTAACTGATTATGTGTGATGCCGTTCAATAGCCAATGTTCTCTTATCGGCTTCTCTCGCTTAGCGATTCCTGGCAAATCGCCCGTAGTTCACTCGGTATCGATCTAGCAGAAGAAGCCAGAGCTAAACCGTGGAACGCCACGTCCGCACGACAGGGGTTCGACAGGCTTGCGGGTGACTATAGGTGGTAAACAAGGATTCGGCTAATTTTCAGCCCAATTAGCACAAACCAATATTTGTGCTATTTGATAGAAGAGCGAGGAGAGGTTGGCCAGACGGGAGCCCTTCGCCAAACGGGGCCAGAGAGATAAACATAAGCTAGTCAACGCCCACACCGCAAGGCCCGATGGACGGCGCCGGCAGTGGCGACCCGCAGATCCGCTCGTCATTCATTTTATTCAGGAACTTCAGGGTCTAAAAATTGGCGACCGAACCGTTCGCGAATATTCTCGCGATATCGAGGTTTTCGGCGCCTTTTTGATGGACAGGCCGACGTTTACACCCGACGGTATGCCTTTTCGAGGCCCCTTTGGGAGCGAATTTGCGGATGCAACCGTGTCTTCCGTCAGGCGCTTTTTGATGCACTTACATACACTTGAATATGCGGCGGCTGCGACGCGGCGTAAAATGGCGGTGCTTCGTCGATTTTTCGATTTCCTAAAACGTAATCGAATTCGCGACGATAACCCAGCTCGCGAGATACAGATCATAAGGCTACCAAAGCGACAGCCCAAAGCAATCCCCATCCAAGACGTGATGAGACTTATCGGCACTCGTGTACCAGATCAGCCCGAGCTCCGATGGAGGCGAGATATCGCAATGTTGGAGCTGCTGTATGCGAGCGGCATGCGTCGCGCTGAGTTAGTTGGTATTAGCGTCAGCGACGTCGACTTTACGGACCGACGAATACGCGTGATAGGTAAGGGAAATAATGAGCGCCGGGTATTCTTCAATAAGGCCACAGCGGAAGCGTTGAAGGCGTACTTGAGGGTGCGACCACGTTGCAAAGATGGTGCCTTGTTTGTAAGTCGCCAGGGCCGAAGATTAAGCTACCAGCAAGTCGGCCGCATTTTTGGTACGTATGTTGCCCTTAGCGGGTTAGAGGGAAAAATTACGCCGCACACCATGCGTCACTCGATAGCCACGCACTTGCACAAAAGCGGAGTAGACTTGATGACCATAAAGGATTTCTTAGGTCACGCAAGCATCCAAACTACTCAAATCTACGCCCAGATGGAAGATGAGCACGTGCGGCGCAGCCTCGAAGAGCACCATCCGCGAGACCGACAGGGCAACGTTACATCAACGCTTCGAAAGAGGCTCGCTACCGATGAGTAATGTTTTCCAGCACTCCCTTGAAGAGATAACTGATAGACATGTAAGCGACGATCCCAAACTACTGCAGGATATTTGGCAACTGCAATTGCGATTGAATAGGCGACACTTCGCGCGAGATTGGGTAGACGCGCTTATGCAATCTCACGAGCCCGGCTACAACATGTACGACGCCTACGGATTCGCGATTTTGTGGTCGGCTCTCATCAGAGGCAATATTCTATACGCAGTTTGCGAGATTGGCGAGCACTGTGGTTCAAATTCAAACGTCTCGCACAACAATGGAGTGCTTTCATCACTGAACCGAATCGTAGACTCTCGAGGCGCACCTGTAAGGTGCGAAGCGGACTTTTCTGGTGGCCTAGCCGATAGTGATGGGGGATTTGCCTGGCTTGACCCGATGAGTTTTTCTCGCCATCGTGATCTCGAAACCGAAAATGGCTTATCCCCATGCGAGTACGACGTCGTAACCGTCGCCCCCAACAAGCTCCCACTTGAAGTAGGAGCCACCAGTATCGGCACGAGCTGCGGCCACATCTTTGCTGAAGGCGGCTTGGCAAGATGGCCCTACTGGTCTCCCAGGCTTTTTGTCTTTTGTACGCGCCCCGGTTTCACGGAGGGCTTGCGTGAAAATATTCGCATAGCAAGCATTACGGGCGATGCAGCAACCAGCAGCTAACGAAATCCGGTCCGCTCTTTTACATGCGCTTCAACGGGGCACATCCGTCGTGCTTGCGACCGTTTCAGACGACGGCATGCCTTCGACAGCATTTTGTAGTTGGGTTGTCGCCGAGAACCCAGACACGATTGCGCTCGCACTTGATTCACGTAGCACGGCGCATCGCAACATCGCCGCCGGCAATGGTCAGGTCGCACTTGAAGTGCTCGCCGACGATATGATTCTTTCGGTGCGGGGCGAAGCGCGCATCGTCAAAGAACAGTTGCGCAGCGTTCCCTTTCCCTGCGCGCTCGTGACTGTATCGATTGCTGACGTGCGCGATCATGGGGTGGGCGGCGTTATCTTCAAAGCGCCACAGTATCTGTTTGCGGACGGCAAAGAGCATCGCGGCGAGGTCGAACGTGCGATTTTTGAAGAGCTCGCCCAACACGACAAAACGAGAACCTAGTCTAGGCTCGCCTTTTTGCAGTAACGATACCTGAGTCCATGCCTGCCATGCTCAAGCCGCCTGAAAAGCGTGCGTGCTCTGCCTTCATACAGCGGTCGACCACAACCGCAAGGCCGGCGTCGTCGGCGCGCTTGATCGCTTCCTCATTGACCACACCATATTGAAGCCATAAAGCCTTGGCACCGACGGCTATCACTTCTTCTACTAATTCGGGTAGCGCATCTGGGCGCCGAAAGACGTCAACAACGTTCGGAACGCCATGCTCTGCCACGAGTGCTGCGAGGGTCGGGTAACTCTTGAGGCCGTCCACCGATGAATGCATTGGGTTGACCGGCCAAACTTCAAAGCCGTGCGTGCGAAGATAGCGCAGCACGAAATAACTCGCTCGCGCAGGATTCTCGCTCGCGCCGACAATCGCGACCGTCTTGGCCCGGTCGAGAAGTTCGCGCCGTTTCGACGGCGTATCCAGGATCAACGTGCCCGCGCGGGGGCTGCCGATTTGCTCGCCGCCGCTAAGCCTTGCTCGAGATCCCAGATCAAATCGTCCGCATCTTCAATCCCGACTGAGAGGCGCACCATGTCAGGACTAATGCCGGCTGCCGCCATTTCAGCATCGCTCAGCTGCGAATGCGTCGTTGACGCCGGGTGAATGACAAGGCTCTTCGCGTCGCCCATATTAGCCAAATGACTCCACAGCTCCAAGGCTTCGATGAAACGCTCACCCACATTTCGCCCGCCGCGCACGCCAAAGGTCACGATGCCGCCCGCTCCTTGCGGCAAGTATCGCTGTACGAGTGCGCGGTACGGACTGGAAGGCAGACCTGGGTACTTGACCCAGGCGACCGCATCGTGTCGTTCGAGAAACTGGGCAATCGCGACAGCGTTTTTAACATGAGCCTCCATGCGCACCGCCAGCGTCTCGAGCCCTTGAATGAGCAGCCACGCGTTCATGGGCGAAAGGCAGGCACCAATATCGCGCATTACCTCGGAACGCGCGCGTGTGAGAAACGCGTACTCACCGAACGTGTCTGCGAAACGCACGCCGTGGTAGCTCGGGCTCGGCTCGTTGAGCAACGGATGTTTCCCCGCTCCCCATGGAAAGGTACCGGACTCCACAAGCACGCCGGCGATGGTCGTGCCGTGGCCGCAAATATATTTTGTCGCCGAGTGCACGACGATGTCCGCGCCATGCTCCATCGGCCTGCAGAGAAATGGCGTGGCGAATGTGTTGTCGACGATGAGCGGCAACCCAGCCTCATGCGCGACTTTGGCGAGTGCCTCGAGGTCGGCAACATTTCCGGACGGGTTGCCGATCGTCTCGACAAACAACGCTTTTGAATTTGGGTGAATGGCAGCTGCCATTGCGTCGGGCTTTCCCTCGGGCACAAAGGTCGTCTCGATGCCCAGACGCCGCAGGCTCACCGTGAATTGCGTTACCGTGCCACCGTAAATATTCGACGACGCCACAAGATGGTCGCCGCTTTGTGCGAGCGAAAGGATCGCGACGACCTGTGCGGCTTGGCCGGACGACGTCGCCACCGCGCCCATGCCGCCTTCCAAGCTGGCCATCTTCTCCTCGAAGGCAGCAACGGTAGGGTTGGAGATCCGGCTATAAATGTTGCCGTATGTGCGCAGTGAAAACAGCTCTTTGGCGTGTTCAATCGAGTCGAACACGAAGCCGGTGGACATATCGATCGGGACGGCGCTCGAACCTGTCGCCGGGTTAGGCGGCGTTCCAGCGTGCAGCGCTCGCGTGCGAAACCCGAACTTGCGATCCTTGGTCATCGCTCCAGAATACGACGAACGGACCTAAAGGTCCGTTGCTACACGAATCGTGGGGTGCTTAGATCGTGACGCGTACGACTTCTTTAAGGGTTGTCTCGCCCGCGGTGAGACGGCGCAGAGCGTCATCACGCAAGTCGTTGAAACCCTTTGCGCTCACGTAATCGAGCATTTGGTTTGAATCCGCACCACGAGCGATGAGCCTGCGCAAGCCGTCATCGACCGCGATAACCTCATGACAGCCCATGCGACCAGCATAACCTGTATCATGGCAATTGCGGCAACCTTTGCCCCGGAACAACGTTGCGGGTGTGACGAGCGGCAGCATCTCCTGAAGAAGAACCGACTCATCTTCTTCTACTTCGTATTCTTCCTTGCAGCGGTTACAAATTTGGCGAACGAGCCGCTGGCCGATCACGCCGATGAGGGACGATCCGATGAGCGCCGGGTCGACGCCGATGTCGACCAACCGCGTAATTGCCTGCGCCGCGCTATTCGTGTGCAGCGTTGATAACAAAAGATGTCCCGTGAGCGCGGCTCGGACGGCGAGGTCGGCAGTCTCGCGATCCCGGATCTCGCCGACGTAGATCACATCTGGGTCCTGCCGCAGCAACGAACGGAGAACGGACGCGAACGTGAGGCCGCGTTTGACGTTGATCTCAACTTGGTTGACGCCGCTCACCCGGTACTCGACCGGATCTTCGATCGTCGTGATGTTGCTGAGCCCATCGTTGATCTCTTGCAGGCATGCGAAGAGCGTCGTCGACTTGCCGCTGCCCGTCGGACCGCAGCACAAAAGCATGCCATACGGCCGCTTGATCAGCGGCGCGAAAATGTCATAGTTGTGATCGCTGAAGCCGATCGCCTTGAGGTTTTTGAATGCCGGATTTTTCTCAAGCAGACGGATGACAATCTTCTCGCCGTTCACTGTTGGCAGCGACGCAATGCGCAAGTCGGTTTCCCGCTTGAGGTAGCGCATCGAGGCGCGTCCATCTTGGGGAATGTGCCGGATCGTGATGTCCATGCGCGCCATGATCTTGATGCGCGACACCACAGCAGGATAAATCGGCCGCGGAAGCTTGCGCATTTCCTGGAGTACGCCATCGAGACGGAAGCGCACCCGTACTGTATCGGGATACGGCTCCAAGTGAATATCACTTGCCTTATACTCGGTTGCCGTACGAAGAATCGACTCCACGAGCGACACGATCGGTGTCGCATCGGACATCTTGCGCAGAGCCTCGAGATCTTCGATCTCAGAGCCTTCTGGCGCGAGTCCATCGGCGGTGACGGACGGCAGTCCTTGCAGTAGCCGGTCAACCGAATACAGCGTCGTGCCGTGATAGATTTCGTTGATCGCCTTTTCGACGTCTTCGATGAGGGCAAAGCGTATCTCGACTTGGTGTTTGGCGCGCAGCAAAATGAGGTCGAGCGTCGGAAGATCGAGCGGGTCAGCCATCGCGACGGTGAGTTTGTCGCCTTCGAGTTTGACCGGCACGATGTAGCCCGTCGTCGCAATGCTTACCGGAATGGTTTCGGATGCGTTCGGATCGGGGCGATTGCGCGATAGGTCGATATACGGCACGCCGAAGATTGCGCTGAGATAGTCCTCGAGCTTCTCATACGACGAAAGGCCGAAGTCGACGATAGCTTCGCGCAGCGATCTACCTTCATGGAGGCGCGCGAACAAAAGCCTGTCGGTATCGAGCGGCGACAGTTTATGAGTTTGCTCGATGCGCCGCACGACGCGCATGTAATATGTATGGTGGGCAGGAGTGAGCGGTTCCGCGCCGGTCGGCCGCGTTTCTCCATCAATCGGTTTGGCAAAAACTTGTTCGCCGTTGGACGGCGAGTAGATAGCTTCAAAGAGGGAGAAACGCTCGCTCGAGCCGAGGTTTTGAAAGTGCACCCCATAGGTCGTCGCGCCGTCGGGTCCTGCTTCGCGCCACACGACTTCGATTGGCGCCCGCACTTGCTCGCCGCTGGGGATTGCAATTTGAGCGAGCCCACGCGTGCCGATTGCAAAATCGGCCAACATCAAAACGCGCATACCGCCGGCGCTGATATCGGAGGCCGTACCTTCGGCCGTGGCGCCTTCGTCTGTGCGGATGTTAACCGGAAGTTTGACGCGGCGCCGCTGATAACGCCGCTGGGCGCGTTCTTGTTCTCGGGCCGCGCGTTTCAAAAAGTCTTCGCCTCCGGGCGGGCTCTTGGGGTCGACGCGAGGCGTTTATAGTCAACGCTCGCGCGTATCAATCGCTGGGAGTAGATATATGACACCATCGGTTGGAAGGGTGTGACACTCGTACTGCATTCGGCGAGGTCCATGGCGTGTCCCGCAAATTGTTTATGCGAGCGCTCCGACCAGCTCCTTAACAGCCTCAGCGCTCTTGGCCAACGCTGCCTGCTCGTCTGAGGTCAGCTTGACCTCGATTATGCGTTCCAGGCCCTTGGAGCCGAGTTTGCAGGGCACCCCAACAAAAAGGTCACGGATGCCGAATTCGCCTTGGAGATAGGCCGCGCAAGGCAGTATTTTGTGCTTGTCTTTGAGGATAGCGTCCACCATCTCGGCAATCGACCTCGATGGGGCATAAAACGCACTCCCTGTCTTTAGCAGCTTGACGATCTCGCCGCCCCCGCCCGCCGTTCGCTTGACCAAACGGTCAATGGCCGCCGCGTCCAGCAACTCCGTGATCGGGATCCCCGCAACTGTCGAAAACCGCGGGAGCGGCACCATCTGGTCCCCGTGCCCGCCGAGCACAAAGGCGTGCACGTTGTCCACGCTCACCCCCAGTTCAGCGGCGATGAATGTCGAGAATCGGGCCGAGTCTAGCACGCCCGCCATGCCCAAAACTCGCTCGCGTGGAAATCCGCTTTTGCGCCGTGCAACTTCGCACATCGCGTCGAGCGGGTTCGTCACCACGATCAGGATGCAGTTCGGCGAGAGCTTCACCGCCTGCTCGGTCGCCTCGCTGACGATCTTGGCATTCACCTTCAAAAGGTCGTCCCGGCTCATGCCTTCTTTGCGCGGCAAACCTGCGGTGATCACAACGATGTCCGAATTCGCAGTTTGCGAGTAGTCGTTCGCCCCCGTGATCTCCACGTCGCGCCGCTCCACCGGCATCGACTCGAGCAAATCCAGCGCCTTCCCTTGGGGCACGCCCTCGACAACGTCGACCAGAGCGATGTCAGCGAGCTCCTTTGCCGCAATCCAGTGCGCAGCCGTGGCACCGACGTTTCCGGCGCCGACGATGGTCACTTTTTTCCGCATGGCATGCTCCTTGAAAGCGAGATATATGACTTTTCGCGCAGGCTTTTAGCGCTTGCGCTAGAGTGGACCTTTGGCCGATGCGCGAATGGTCATAGAACGAAGCGAGGGTTGGATGAAGATGACGACTGCGACAAGCAGCGCGACGCAGCCTCAGGCTCGAACGGGCCTGCGCGGCGTTGTCGTCGGCGACACAAAAATATCGAACGTCGACGGCGAACGCGGCGTACTCATCTATCGCGGTATCGACATTCACGACCTTGCATACAACTCGACGTTCGAAGAAGTCGCTTACCTGTTGTGGTTCCAGGCTCTGCCGTCACCTGCAAATCTCGAGGCGTTTCGCAGCGAGCTCGCCAAGCGCCGCGCCCTGCCGGATCCACTCCTGAGAATCCTTCGCGAGATTCCCGCCACGGCAACGCCCATGGATGTGTTACGTACGGCAATCTCCGCGATGGCACTCTTCGACCCTGCGGCAAAGGACATCAGCAACGAGGCCAACCTGGAAAAGTCAAAGCGGCTAACCGCAGTTTTTCCGTCCATCATCGCAGCGTTCTACCGCCTCAGCGAGGGCCACGAGCCGATCCCACCGCGAAACGATCTCTCAACCGCCGCGAATTTCTTGTATATGTTCACGGGCAAAGAACCCGATCCCCAAGCCGCCCGGCTACTGGACGCTGCGCTCGTGCTGCACGCCGACCACGGCATGAACGCATCGACCTTCGCCTCGATCGTCACTGCTGCCACCCTCGCCGATCTCTACAGCGCGGTGACGTCTGCGATTGCGACGCTTAAGGGGCCGCTGCACGGCGGCGCCAATGAGGGCGTCATCACAAATCTCATTGAAATCGGTTCGATGGATAAGATCGAACCCTGGGTGGCTCAAAAACTTGCCAAGCACGAGAAGATCATGGGCTTTGGGCACGCCGTCTATAAGACAAACGATCCACGCGCCATTGACCTCAAGAAGATTGCAAAGCAAGCCGGAGAGCGGGCCGGCGCAACTAAGTGGGTCGAGATGACCGAGCGTATGGAAAGAGCCGTTTGGGATCAGCGCAAACTGTACGCGAACGTCGATTTGTATAGCGCGTCAGTCTACTATACGCTGGGAATTCCGCCGCAGTACTTCACACCGGTCTTCGCGATGAGCCGCATTGCAGGCTGGTGCGCCCATCTCATCGAGCAATACGCGAACAACAAGCTCATCCGCCCCGGCGAGAACTATGTCGGCCCGCGCGGTGTCAAATATGTTCCGCTGGCCGAGCGCGCAGCGGATGTTCCCGTCTGAATAAAACCCAGGAAGATAGACGGAGACCTTCCTGTCGAAGTCTCGGACGTATGGCGTTCCGTTCCTTCAAACGTCCCCTGGCCGCGGCGCATGCGCATAAGAATCGCGGTCAAAGCCGAAACCACTACAGTGCCGGCGTTTGTTCCGGCAGATATCGCTCTGTTTTAAGATGGGACCTACGAGCTGACCCTCTGTGAGGAGATCTGAACACTAGAGCGTCTGCTCCATGACGAACGGGCCGCTAGGCACCGTGCTGCCACCCGGCGGTTCCATACTGAACGCGATAACGTCGCCGCTTTCAACTCGCATTGGGATCGTCGTCTGCATCAGCTCGCCTGGCATGACAGTCGGACCGCGGTGCATTTTTCCCTTGCGCACGAGCCACACCTGATACACCATTCCTTGCTTTGCCATGGGCATGTCGGCCAAGATCATAGCATGCGGCGCGTTGTTCGGCTGAATCACTTTGCACGGAATCCGCTTGCCGGCTTGGTTGACGCTGAGATCCCACACCTTTGATCCGTGTGTCACGGTCACGCGCGAATGGAGTTGCTCTGCGCCGACGGGAAAGACGCTGTATGCGTCCATGGCTGGGGCCTCTGCCGGAGCGTGCACGGCTGCGCTCAAGGCAATGCGCCCCAATGTTCCTGATATCGGCACCGGCACTTGCAACGATGCCATCATCCGCTGCCGTTCTCCCGCGACACCGATAAAAATCCCGGCAATCGCACACGCAGTTGCAAGACCCACCCAGCCGGCAACTCCAGCCCACGATGGCAGCGATCGATGCCAGATGTCGTGCTTTTGCCCACCAGCTTCATGGCCGGTAACGGCACGGCGTAAAATCGCGTCTGCCTGATCGTCGCCTCTTCCCGCAGCGAGAATGCGCGACTTAAGATCTGGAGAGGGGTCCATGCTGGCGCACGCAAGCGGCAAGACCGACACCACATGCTTGAGATTCTCAATCTCCTCGCGGCACTGCTCGCACGCGGCGGCGTGCGTCTCGATCTCGTTCGCTTCTTCGGGCGTCAACGCACCGAGCACGTACGCTCCCGCGCTATCGCTTACGTGCAACTCGTCACTCATGTGCTTGAAGCTCCAATCTCCAGCCCCTCGAGCATCGTCCGCAATTTTTGCAATCCGATGCGCATGCGACCCTTCACCGTTCCGAGCGGCACGCCCATGAGCTCGGCAATCTCAGACTGAGTATAACCTGAGAAATATGCCAGTTCGATGCTCTTTTTCTGCTCGACAGGCAGGCGCTCGAGCGCGCGCCGTATCATATCGCCGCGAACATTATTCCAGGCCTGCTGCCAGATACTCGGTTTGGTAGTCTCTTCGCGGCTCTCCGGCAGCTCTTCATAGGGAATCGTGTTCGAGGACGACGCGCCGCTGCGCAGCCGGTCGATCGACCTGTGATGCACGATCGACATCAGCCAGGTACGCGCCGCTCCTCGCTCACGCTTGTAGGTACCCGCCTGCCGCCACACTGAAAGGAATGCATCCTGTACGACGTCCTCCGCGTTCCCGCGGTCGCCGACAATTCGGTAGGCAAGCGAATACGCAACCTTGCTGTAGCGATCGTAGAGCGCCTCAAGGGCGCTCAGGTCGCGCTGCGCGAGCGCAGCAAGGATTTGATCATCGGTACGGCCGCTCAGCGTCACGTTGTAGCCCTTCTACCCGATAGATTACTACGCATGTCGATAGCAGGCCGGATCAAAGAAAAGAGCTCAAAAACGAACGGGCATGCTGGGGCGGTAGGATTCGAACCTACGAATGCCAGATCCAAAGTCTGGTGCCTTACCAGCTTGGCGACGCCCCACCCATCGTTACGCTGTCAATGTTTGCTCAGCGTCCTCGTTCGTAACGGCTCGTTCTGCTGGCATGTTTGCTGGCAGAACTATTCGCGCACGAGGCGTAGTCTTTTCGTGGCCGCTAACGCTGCCACCCGCGCCCGGTTAACCGCCTTATCGAACCCTGCCGCGACCTTTGCCTGCGCACCGGCCAGGATGTGGCTGTATTCTCGCAACGTGAATCCTGCGTCGTGATGGCCAAGCGCCCTGCTTACAGTCAGAACATCGAGTTAATCACCCCAACTTTTCGCGCAGCGTTCGCTAAACGTCTGGCTCAGGAGAGGATGTTAAAATGACGAACCCCGTGAACGTCGCCGCCGTAGTGGCGTGCTTCACCTTGGCAGCCATGCTCATGTACAGCGCGATCAAGACCAAAGACATGCGGCCGGTCTACGGCCTCGCCACCCTAGTCGCGGTCGCCGTGTTCGTGCTCGTGTTCCACATCCGGCCCCTTATCATAGCGGTGATAGGGCTCGTGGGCTTCGTGGTCACGTTCCTGGTCGAAAAGGGGCGTCGCAGTACCTGAGACGGGCTAATCACCCCAGCTTCTCTCGCAGGGTCGCGCCTTCGCCCCTCTTACGCCTCAGGTCGGCCTTGATGATGCCCTTCTCGACCGGGCAGGCTAACGCAATTTCACCGTTCTCCGGCGCCTGCGAGGCAGCCATACTAACAAATGCCGACGCTGACAATTGACGCAACGAGGAGCGATAAACATCGCCCCTCGCATGCGTATTCTCCAGCGTTACTCGCCGCGTTCGTGAAACAGTCTCTTCCCATCAATGGTAATCACTACCGGGAGACTCGAGCCGTTTGGCAGCACAAGTTTCTGGAAAATTCCGAGGATCTCGCCGGCGTTGTTCTCATACTGGAGGTGAATGTAGCTCGTGCGCACGAGCACGCCGTGTTCATAGACATTCGCCACCAATGTACCCGAGCAGTCGTGGTTCACAGTAATGTTCCCCGAAATAGTTTGATCTGTGGCATTGCCACCGAGGCTATTAGTTTCAGTTCCAACGAGAGTCCCTGCGTTATCTGTGTGGAAGTTACCCACAGCAGCCACAGGAACAGGGCCCGTCGGAAGTATGCCCACTCCGCTGTACGAGAACCCAAATGATCCGGCAACGTTAGCGAGAGTGCATCCATTGCTTTCCCAAGCGCGCGCCGCGTTTGACGGGCCGAGGTAAACCATCGCGCAGAGAGTGGCAGCGACTGTCACGCTCAAAAGATTGCGTTTCATAACTCCTCACTTTTCTTCATGAGGCGAACCAACAAAATCGGTGCTTCGAGTTCATGAAGGGCCTTGATCGTAGCCGGTCATCGTAAACAAAGCGTAAATGCGATGTCGTGAGCGGCACTCGACCCAACGGTCGGGAAACGACATGGCGTTAATCGGTCGAACTCGAACAGATGTTTGAGCCGGGGCGTGACAAAATGACAAAAGTAAAACAGTATAGTCGACTTAAGTAAACCTAAATCGACTACGCCTAGCTTCTACCCACCCGCATCTGGCCCAAACGTGCTAAGCAGAAACAATCTCGCCTTCAATCGTTCGCCTGGTCGGCTAGGAATAGTCTTGGTACAGGACCTTTTCGGATCGTCGAAGACCAAAAGAACATTGAGGTCCAAATGGTTGCAAATGCATCGTATTGACGCGGACCGCCGCACTTGAGAAATTATCTATCGTATCGTGGCGGATGACAACACGGTTGACACCCAATTGGGAGTGGTCAATTTAAGCATCCTCTCAGGTCGAGCCGCTACACTCATACGAGATGCACAAAATCGCTCGGCCGTATCGCGCCACCCTCGCTGTCACTGAATTTGCCGTCGGATGTACCTTCGCGGGCGTGGCGTTTCGGCTTTTGCTCATGCCTGCTGGACTGCTCGACAGAACGTCGGCCCTCATACTCGCAGAAGGCGGGTTGGGCTGGTACTTTGGCAGTGCCTTGCTCTTTGGGCTCTTTGCCGGTATCGCGGGAATGCTGATCGCGATCGTTTATAACAAGATCGCGTGGCGAACATAAACGTAGCCTAGACAGGCGTCGCTGCGGCGGCGACGGAAATTGACGCGCCATGAAAGTTCCGCTCATTGTGACGGAGTTTCTGTCGCGCGCTCGCACTCTGTATCCTGACGCAATCGGCGCCGTTTGCAACAACGAGCGGCTGTCTTATGCTGAGCTTGCAGAGCGCGTCGATCGTTTTTCGTCAGCGCTGGCGGCGCGAGGCATTGGCAAGGGCGATGTTGTCGCGTATCTCTCTTTCAATTGTCATCGCTTGCTAGAAGGTTATTACGCGGTCCCGCAGATGGGAGCAATTCTGCTGCCCATCAACATCCGCCTCACCTCTGCCGACATCAGCTTTATCTTGCGTGACGCTGGTGCTCGCGCCGTGGTTGTCGATCGGGCACTTGCTGGGCTTCTCAAACCCGCGCTTCGGGCCGCGCTCGAGGTCCGCGCGGTCGTCCTCATGGGCGGCGACAGCGCTTCTGACTGCGGCGTTGCCGGTGAAGATTACGAATGGGTCGTGTCGGCATCAGCGGCAGACTTCAGCTCTCCAGATATCTCTGAGGACGATATCGCTGAGCTCTTCTACACAAGCGGCACGACCGCGCATCCCAAAGGCGTAGCACTCACGCACCGCAACCTCTACATGCATGCATTTTATGCGCTCGCCGGCGTGGGAGGCTATGATGATACCTGCGTGCAGCTGCACACCATACCGCTCTTCCATGTAAACGGCTGGGGCACTCCTCATTTCGTTACGCTCCTAGGCGGCCGCCACGTGCTGCTGCCGAAGTTCGACCCCGATCAGGTACTCGCCACCATCGAGCGCGAGCGAGTCACACATGTCTTCCTCGTTCCGACGATGGCGGCTACGCTGCTTGCGGCTCCTTCGTTTGCAAGCCGCAACCTGAGTTCGTTGCGGCGCATCAAGCTCGGCGGCGCTGCGACGCCTCCATCTATCGTGCGGGCCTTGAGCGAGCGGCTCCCCGGTTGCCGCGTCACGGCGGGTTACGGCTTGTCTGAGACGTCTCCCATTCTCACGACCGCCAACCCTAAAGCCGGCCTCACGCTCACCCAGGAGGCTGACGTGCTCTTGCGGAGCACGGCGGGCATGCCGCTACCCGGCGTGCAGATCGAGATACTTGATGAACGCAATTCTCAGCTGCCACACGATGGGCAAAGCGAAGGCGAGATCTGCGTGCGCAGCAATGTCGTCACCGCGGGATACTGGAGGTTGCCTGACGAGACAGCACGGGCTATGACCGGCGGATGGTTTCACACCGGTGACATCGGGGTGATGGACCGAAACGGTTACGTTACTATCGTGGACAGGAAGAAAGATATTATCGTCACCGGCGGCGAGAACGTCGCCTCACTTGAAATCGAGAAAGCCATCTACGAGCATCCGGCGGTGTTCGAATGCGCGGTGATCGCACTTCCAGACGCGCACTGGGGAGAGATTCCGGCTGCTATCGTTGTGCTCAAGCCAGGACACAAGCTTGATGAGCCGTCACTCATCGCACATTGCCGCCGCCTTCTGGCGACTTTCAAGGTACCTAAGAGCGTGCGATTTGTCGAATCGCTGCCAAAAGGAGGAACGGGGAAGATCCTCAAGCGCGAGTTGCGCGAGCAGTACGCGGGCTATGTCTGACGTTCGACCGTGATCGTGCACTCAGTGAGGAGCGCAGCGATGGCTCCGACGGCGGCGAGCACCGGAGCCAGTGCCTCGCCCACAACGCCGATGGTCAGCGGCAGTTCCACAACCGGCCGGCCATTTTTGTCTTTAATGGAGACCCGCCGGACATTCCCCTCGGCGATAATCTCCTTGACCTTTTCAAAAGATCTTCACCAGCAACGGTCACTCGCTCGAAGACCGCCTCGGTCGTGGTCTTGGTGCTCGCGTCAGGCATGCTCGTACACTCCTGTTGAAGGCCAGACTTTACTCCACGGCACTGTCGGGCACACGCTTGCCGACAAACGTGCCATCGGCCTTGCGGCCGTTAAAACCCCATGCACCGCTGAAGCTGCTGCCGGTCGGCGAAAAGTACAATGTCATCCAGCCGGCTCCTTTCGGGCCGTCCCAGCGAGCATCCATTTTTGTATCGCTCGCCATGGTGCCAGTGATGGCGCTTTTACCGGTGCGCCCGATGACTGTTTGCCCGACCTGATTGAGCACCATGAGCCCGCCATTGAACGCCTCGCCACTCGACACATTGACGCGCCAGTGACCCGTCACGTTTACAGGTGCTGCCGCAACGATCGACACGCATATCAGCGACACGATTGCGGCCAGGAGTGGCGAAACCACAGAGGTTTTCATTCTTAAGCGTTCTTGTCGCTGTACGCACGGCCCTGCGAAAAGCGCGGCGAGCAGAGTCCGCATATAAGCGGATACTTCGTACATTTGGCGTCGCCTTCACATAACTCGCTGCGTTGCCCCGGCCGAAGCTCGTGAGAGGTCGGCTCAACGCATGCGGGTAACGCAGCGGCGATGAAAGACACAGACGTTCTTCTTCTCCAGTGCCCTGATCGCAAAGGTGTGATCGCGGCCGTAACGACGTTCGTCTACGAGCATGGTGGCAATATCGTTCATGCTGACGAGCACCAAGATCCGGATCTCAGTCTTTATTTCTTGCGTCTGGAGTGGGACCTCGCCGAGTTCACAATCACCTTAGACGAATTCGCGACGACGTTCGCGCCCATCGCTGACGCATTCGACATGAACTGGCGCGTCGCACGATCGTCATACCGGCCGAAAGTGGCCATTTTTGTTTCTAAGGCGGGCCACTGCCTGGCGGACCTGCTCTTCCGTCACCAGATCGGCGAACTGCGATGCGAGATCCCGCTCGTGATCTCGAATCACGCAGACTTACGCAAGCTCACCGAGTTCTATGGTATTCCTTATCATGAGATTCCGATTCCGAGCGGCGCGCGGGATGAGGCTGAGCAGACTGCACTCGACCTGCTGGCGAGTCAGCGCATCGACCTGGTCGTCTTAGCGCGCTACATGCAGGTGCTCAGCAATCGATTCGTCGACGCTTACCAAAACCGCATGATCAACGTGCACCATTCTTTTTTGCCCGCCTTCATTGGCGCACGGCCGTACCACAGGTCGTACGAGCGCGGCGTTAAGCTGATCGGGGCCACGAGCCACTACGTGACGCGCGTGCTCGACGAGGGGCCGATTATCGAGCAGGACATCGTGCGCATCACGCACCGTGATTCGCTGCCCGACATGGTTCGTAAGGGTGGAGATGCCGAACGTGCCGTGTTGACGCGCGCCGTGCGCTGGCACATCGAGAATAAGATCATGGTCTTGGGCAATAAAACGGTCGTCTTCGCGTAATGAAACGCCGCCAGCTCAGAAGCCGGCGGCGTTGCCATCGTACCTTGCGAGGCTAGATCTTGTAGTACGAGAGCACGTGGTTCGCTTCAAGATCGTATGTCGGGTCGATCGTATGGACATCGCCACTCTTGCGCGGCGCTGCTTTGAGCTTGTTCAGGTCGATGACCGCAAGCCAGGTGGTGGCTTGATTGATCGAGAGCGCGCAATCCGGACAGTTGACCGGATCGTTGAACGCTGCCACCGGGTGTGGGTCAAAGGCGGACGACCAGGCTGCCCCGTCGGGGGTATTGGGGAAGAGCGCGTAGGCCCAATCGCTGATCGTCGTTCCCGTGCTCGTGGTCGGAAGCAACGCGAACCCGAGGTGGTTAGTGCCGAACTCACCAGCCAGGAAGGTCAGGTGCAACACTGAGTCGGTTGCGGTTGCATCGTTATCAAGGCCTTCATCGTTGGTGTGAGTCGTCGATGTTTGACCCGTTGTGACGGTTAAGACGCCGCCCGACATCGTCGCCGTACCAAGATCAGCCAACGTTATGACATCGCCTCCCTCGTTCGGAGTTTCACCGACGTGGGTCGCGACATCGACCGTTGCCGAGTCGGGCGTGCTGATACCCGTGACGCCGGTCGTTTGCGTGAATATTCCGCCGGTCGTCACGTTTAGCACTTGCAGCTTGTTGCTGTTATAGAACGGATTGAAAATCCAGTTCTTCACGTAGTCGAATCCAAAGTTCTCGTTCAGATCGCTCGTCGCGAGAGTTTCGTTGATCGTATGAGGCGGGGCCTCGGGGACGCGTTGGAATTGCCCTGCACCGCTGCCCGATGGGTTGGGATCACCGATGATGAACGCGGTGTCTTTCGGGTCGAACGCTATGGCGCAGATCGTGCACGAACCTCCTGAGAACCCCAGCGAGCCGGTCGCCCCAGTGCTGAAGTCGGCGTTCGTTTGCGCGGTCGCGTTAATGTCGGTCAACTCTCCGGATGAGAAGCCACCGCAGAACACGATTTGGTTTGTCTCATCTCCGCTGCACTCGGTAGGCTGGAACGTGGTGGCGTAGACCTTTACCGGTGCAGCCGAAGAATTGGCGGTTGCGCCCTTCGAGATATCGATTTGTTCGACTTGCTTTTGAGAGGCTAGTCCCTTGCCGACGAATGCATACGTCTTATTGCTCTTACACAATACGCCGATGGCGCCAGTGCCGCTCGCCGTGCACGAGATCACGCCGGTTGGCGTCGGGCTCGGGCTCGGACCACCGCACGTGTACGGTATAACGTAGTATGTCGTGTTAGCAACAAGTGCGATTGGAGTCCGCGTCGGCACAAATGTCAACGTACCACCCGAGTACGTCATATCGCCGACGTGCGTCCAACCCGTCTTGGGGTCAAAGTACGCAATCTTTACCGGAAAGTTGCCGTAGTCGAAATGCGGTGGCGCTACGAGGGTGAAACCTGGGAAGCCGTTGAGCGTCACTGTCTTCGAAGCGGTGACGGTGAAGTAGAGGAACGACTTCACCATGTGGAGGTCAGGGTCTATCGCGGGCAGTCCCGCGGGCACGCTGCCGGATACCTTGACCGTGAGAGTTGTCCCGGCCGATGCGTTGTTTGCGGGCACCGTGAGGGTCTCACTAAAACCCGCAACGCTCGGCAAATTCGCCGACATACCCGCTGGGCTCAGTGGCTGGCTCCACGTGCCGGCTGGACTTGCCGGTTGATTCGGGGCTACCGGGCTCTGGATACTTCCGCCGCCGCCGCTACACGCGCCAAGGGCAACAATGCCAAGCGCGAGTCCGGCAGCCATGAATAGCTGCTTGGACTTCTTGGAAATTAAGAACATAATGGGGGCTCCTCCGCCTATTAGGAACCAAAAGGGGACAACCGGATTAAAAGCCCGGTCTAATTAGATATGAAAACACACGAACGCTAAAAAAAACAGGCCTTGATCCATTTTTGAATCGAAAGCCCTACCGGTCGGTGCTCTTCTAGACCAGGATAAATGAGCCCCTATTTACGGGCGATGATCGACCCTTTTTAGATGAGCGCGCGCCGTGCACCGATGAAGCGGCTGGAGTAGTAACTTTCGGCAAGCGAGTCAACGCGAACACCGTTCGATGAGGAAGCGTGGACAAACTGGCCGCTGCCAAGGTAAATACCAACGTGCGAGGCGCCCTCTGCGTACGTCTGGAAAAACACAAGGTCACCGGGTTGTAATCCGCCTTCCGAAACTCGATGACCGACCTCGAATTGGGCATCTGCTGTTCTGGGTAACGTGATTCCATTTCTTCGAAACACCGCTTGGACAAAACCCGAGCAGTCGACACCGCTCGGCGACTCTCCGCCCCAGACGTAGGGCGCGCCAAGGTAGCGTAAAGCTGTTTTGGTCAGAGCAAACTCGAGCGCGATCGCCTTTTGCGCTGCGGCGAAGGAACGGGCTCCAAAATCTGAGGCGGAAAACCCGCTGTGCATCGCTACCCACAGCTGCCGCTCGGCGACTGGGTTGGAACGGTTGGCTGGCGTTGTCGAGGCATGCCTGGCGTGGCGAGCTTTCCGTGTAACACGCGCATGAGCACTTGTTCGCCTCACGCCATGCCTGAGAGAGACGGTCGCGTCGCTTAATCGAAGGACTTGGCCGAGACGTAGGTAGTCGGCATCGGTCAGCCGGTTGAACCGAACGAGATCACCCACGCTCAGATGCTCGCGTTGGGCGATCGAAGAAAGCGTGTCTCCGGGAACGACTGTGTGGAGGTGAGTCGCCGAGAGCGCCGGCGTTGCTATAAGTAGGGTGAGCCAAACACCACAGAACAAGCGAAAAAGCGAACTTCGCAAGGTTACCTCTCTCAACGCCTACGGGGTTAGTTGTCGGGTTAGCGCCGAAAGATAGCGCCTCTGCAACCTCGCAGATTCACCCCAGATTCCACTGGGCTCCCCCGCTCCGCTGGCCCTGCCGGGCATCGCAGATTCGGCCTGGTTGTGCGATCAAGGCTGTCGCGCCATGTCGCTGCAAATCGTTACCCGCCGGACGCCTATCCAGCGAGCGATCTCTTCAATTATAAGGGTGGCGAGCACGCAACTCCGTGCCCATTGTCACGTCTAGCACTTCGCAACTTGGGAGTCGGGACGGGCTATTCCTGCCCTAACGGACCTGAAGGTCCGTTGCTACATTCAAATGTCCGGCTACCCGCTTCGAATTGCGTCCGCGACGCGTTGCGCAAGTTCGCGTATTTGCTCTTCCTCTTGTCCCTCGATCATAACGCGAATAAGCGGCTCTGTGCCAGAAGGGCGGACGAGTATGCGCCCGTTTTTTCCCAGCGTGACTTGGGTGTGGGCTATCGCCTCGCGTACCGGCTCGCTTGTCTCGTATCGAGTCTTATCCGCAACAACGACATTAACGAGCACCTGAGGGTGCCGCCGCATAATCTTTGCGATGTCCGCCAGGCGCTTGCCGCCCGCAGCTAAGCTAGCAACGCTCACCGCTGTGGCCACGCCGTCTCCGGTCGTATTCGAATGCAGGTCGATGATGTGACCCGATTGCTCGCCGCCGAGTCGATAACCGCCTCGCTGCATCTCCTCGAGCACATAACGGTCGCCTACCGGCGTCCGAATCAACTTAACACCAAGCTCCTCGAGCGAGCGCTCGAGCCCAACGTTACTCATGACTGTGGCGACGATGGTTCGTTGAGGCAGCTCATCGCGCGATAGCAGATCCTTCGTTCGCATTGCGAGGACGTGGTCACCCGTTACTTCGGCCCCGTCCTCGTCGATGAACAGCGCGCGGTCAGCGTCCCCGTCGAAGGCGATTCCGATACTTCCCGGGTTTGCTAAGACGCGTTCGCGCAATTTCGAAAGATCCGTCGAGCCGCATTTTACGTTTATCTTCTTTCCATTGGAAGTGCAGTGCAGTTTTATGACCCGAGCGCCGAGATGCTCGAATACTTTTGGGGCAATGTCGTAGGCTGCGCCGTGCGCAGCATCGATAACAATCGTTTTCCCGCCAAGATCGGCGCCGCCCGACCAGCAATGCTCGGCATATGTCGAAACCGCGCGCCTGCGATCTTCAATCACGCCGACATCCGTGCCGGTAGGCCGAGCGAGTGAGGCACCATCGGCGACGTGAGCGGCAATTTCGTCTTCGAGCGCGTCCGAGAGCTTACAACCATCGGAGGCGAAGAACTTGATGCCGTTGTCTTCGATCGGATTATGTGACGCCGATATCATAACCCCGGCCGCCGCGTTGAGCCGTTTTGTGAGCCATGCGACGCCCGGCGTCGGTACGATCCCAAGGGCCAACACATCGAGACCGATGGAGCAAATCCCGGCGCACAGCGCTGCCTCAAGCATCGGGCCCGACAAACGCGTGTCCCGTCCCACGACGACTGGACGCCCGTCGCCGTGAGAGGCAAGCACGTGGCCGCCTGCGCGCCCGAGGGCGAATGCAAGCTCGGGCGTGAGAAACTCGTTCGCAACTCCGCGAACGCCGTCTGTTCCGAACAAGTGATTCATGCTAACCGGGCGCCTTATGGGGCATGATGGCGACCCGCACCGTCGGAGGCGCCACGCTCACGCCCGCCACCGGCACGAAATTGACGTCGACCGGCACTGGCCGTAGAGAGACGGTCACCGGCTTCGTCGCTATGGTATCTTCGATGCTCACCCGCACCGCCATAACTTTTGCCAGCGCTGTTTCGGAACCGGCAACGATCACGGACTTAGGCTCGATGTTTGTTGCAATCACGCTCTGTCCATTATCGGCAGAAATGACCGGCACGGTACGGTACCCATAGCGATCGAGCACGACGATTGCCGCGGACGGCGACACCGATTGAATCTTATCGCTTTCCGGTCCCGCGACGGCAATGTTGAGTGACAACATGCCTGCCTGTTTGCCAGTGCAATCCAGATATGCGGCAAAATCCGACGGAGCGAGCTTCTCAAGCACCGAGCGCGGGCCCGAGAGCTGGATCGTGACGTCCTGTGTCGTGGTCGTCGCCACGAGTCCAGGAGCAACGCCATGCAAGACAACCGGAATCTGCAGCGTGGTGCTATATGTTTGCGATGCAGTCAGATAATTAAATCCAAACCACAACCCTACTGCAATCACGACGGCCGCAACTTTAAGGCCGAAGTTTCGTCTTATCAAGTCCATTTCCGGAGATGTTTACCCTCTGTAACAGTGTGCGTGCGATATCGACGACTGTCGGCCGCTCTCGTGCCTCGCCCCGCCCCCAGGTCAACGACGACCGGAGCGTTGCCGCAATTCGAGCAGCGTCTTGCTGCTGCTCGAGCAAGCGGCCGTTTTTGGCGACGGCAATGCCTCCTGTCTCCTCCGAAACGACAATTGCGAGCGCATCCGTCAGCTCCGTTACTCCGAGCGCTGCGCGATGTCTCGTTCCAACCCGCCGGTCAAGCAGCATTGTCTCCGAGAGTGGCAAGAAGCATCCGGCCGCGCAGATGCGGTCGCGGCGAATGATGACAGCGCCGTCGTGAAGCGGCGAGCGCGGCGAAAACAGCGACAAAAGAACCTCCGCGCTGATAATGGAGTCGACCTTTGTACCGGTGTCGATGTATTCATCGAGTGCTGCGCTTCGCTCGATAACAATGATTGCGCCGATCGCGCTTCGCGATAACACGGTCGCCGCGGTGCCCAGAATTTCGCACATTCGGTCCACGACACTGCGGTCGTGCGCGCTCGACCGGCCTTCGTGAAAACCTGCGCTGCCCAGCTTCGCGAGTGCGCGGCGCAATTCGGGCTGGAAGACGATGGGGATCGCGACGCCTGATACGATGAGCAAGGCGTTAAGTATGGAGAACACGGTCCACCAATGAAAATACTGTGCGCAGACGCGCACGAGCAACAACAGGCCGATCCCAAGAAGTATTTGCATCGCTCGGGTGCCGCGAATGATAAGTAATACGAGGTACACGATGGAGGCCGTTATGACAATGTCAAAGATGTCGGACCAGGAGAGCGCGATGAGCGGCAGCTTAAAATCCATCATTGGGATGCCGCTCCGGTTGGAAGATGCGTTTCAATGACCTGGCGTCGCGCGACGTTGAGTCCCATGTGCAACGCAAGCGCATCTAAGAAAAGCTCGAGCGGCGCGTTGGACAGCAGGCTCCCCAAACCCAAACGCGCACCGAAGGGACGTGCTTCTATGTCCAAAAGTGCGAGCGCTCGGTGTAAGGGTGCACGTTTGACGTCGCTCAATTCCAAAACGAAGACAGCGGCCCCATCGTTTGCCACGGTAATCGGGTATGCTCCGACCTCGGTCAACCCGCTTTCGGGCCCTCCAGTTGCGGCCGCGATACTCTTCATCTGCGATTGCGTCAGACCGCCTACCAGGCGTGCCTTAGCAACAACCGTCGGTGTTCCAACCTCAATCGCTACGCCGGAGGATTCAGAGCCGCCAAACGGCAGAGCCGGTGCACTATTGCCCAGCGCCAAGCCGTCGGCCGCCCATAGCATCGGTCGCATCGTAGTCCAGCGAGCCGCCGGAACCGCGCGGCGCGCGAGATATATGGAGGCACGAAAGGCGCCCTGGAGCTCAACCGCTACCGAGCGCACCAACTCGTCTGAGATTTTCTTTGCATCGGGGTGTTGCAGCTCAAATCGAAACGCTCTGCCGACAGCTTGCGTTGAGCCAATTGTTTCAGCCATCGCGGTAACAGTTGCTTTGAGATCGTCGTCGCCTGTTGTGACGGAGACGAACGTGGCGTTGACGTCAGGATCGCTCACGCAAGCGAGCAGCTCGCCGTTCGCAAAACGTCGGCGAAGCGCATCGGCGGAAGCCGGCGCAAGCGGTGGGCTTGCGACGAGTCGAATGAACAGCATATGCCTTGATGCTGCTTTCCGCATCACCCGCGGAAGTTCCCGGAGGGGGACCAGCGTTGCCACAGGAAGTCACTGGCTGTAACGGTCGAGATACACTCGAGAGGAGAAGGTTTTTGCCCAACATCAAGTCTGCTAAAAAATGGACGCGCGCATCGGCGAGGCGCCGCAAACGCAACCTTGACGTTAAGACTAAACTGCGGACCGCGTATAAAAAGGCTACCGAGCACGGTGCCCCAGCCGACGTCAAACGAGCTGCGGTTTCGGCATTCGACAAGGCTGCCGCGCGAGGCATCATTCACAAGAACAAGGCGAACCGCAAGAAGTCGCGCCTCGCCAAACGCGCCGCAAAAACCGCCTGAGTGCGTTCCCGGCATTCGCCCTTTGTCGCTGTTTGGGTTCTCGCGGCGCTCTGGGCGGGTGTTGTTGCCCCATCGCACGCCACAGCGCAGCCCAACCCCTTTCCGAGTCCTACTCCTAGCGTCGCAGCGCCGCAGCCCAGCGCTTCGCCCAGCGGCGGCGAACTTTCTAACCCATTTCCCAGCCCCTCGCCCACCTTCATATCGCCCGCGCGTAACGGGTACGCCGCCGCCGGATATGCGGGCGGCAACGCGAGCGGCGGGCAAATCGCACCCCTGCCGAATGCCACCGCGACGCCTTTCCCGTTTGCAGCTTCGGGCTCGAGCGGATTTTGGATCGACCTGCTCGGTCGCATCGCGCCTACCTATCTCGTTGCGCTCATGTACGACAATCTCTCGATCCACGGTGCTGACAGACCGCTCGTCTCGTTTGCTCAGGGTCGCGTGCTTTACCAGCCACGCCCAGCGTCGCGCCTGGCGATTGGCCTGGGTCTCGTTTCCGTGCAACGGTCGACAGCAACCGCAAACATGAACAGTCTTGGACTTGGCTTCAACCTCTTGCCAGACTTTCGCAGTACGTTGACACCGTATGGGTCGGTCTTCTTCTATCCTCACCTCCAGACCGGAGGCGTGAGCGCGACTTTCACATCACTTGACGCGGGACTCATGTACGTGCCAAAGTCTGCAGGCGGATTCTTCCTTCGCGCCGGCGGCTCGCTCCGCTCCGGGCTGCCCGCAACCACCTCGCCGCAATCGCTCACCGCTCTGCAGCTCGGCGTCGGCAGTTCGTTCTAATCGTTTGCTTTTAGCGCGGGTCGATAATGATTGTCGTTCGTACGTCTGCTTGTTTGCGTCGCCTCTGCACGAGGCGAGAGGCTTCGAGTATCGCGTCTTCGCTCGCTGACTTGAGCACGATGCGCACGCGATACTCGCCGCGTGCCTTGGGCAGCATGTCGGGTGCCGGGCCCAGGATTTCAACGCCACGCCCGCTCTCGCGCACGTGCGCTGCAAGAGTTGCGGCGGCGCCGTTTACGGCTGCGCGATCGACGCCGGAAACCATGACATAGGAGATTCTGCCGAAGGGCGGATACCGGAGTTCCCTGCGTATCTCCAGTTCTTTGCGAGCAAACGCGTCATAGTCGTGCGTGGCCGCAAGTGTTATGGCGAAGTGCTCGGGCGCGTAAGCCTGCACGATGACGCGGCTTCCCGGCGCCGCTCTGCCGGCACGGCCGGCGACCTGCGTCAGCAGTGAAAACGTTCGCTCGGCCGCGCGAAAGTCGGGGCGGTTAAGGTCGAGATCGGCGGCGACAACGCCGACCAGCGTCACTGTGGGGTAGTCGAGACCTTTGGCAATCATCTGGGTTCCAATGAGAATGTCGCCTTCTTCAGCAAACGACCGCAGAAGGCGTTCGTGTGAGCCCAGCGCGCCCGTGCTATCTGAGTCCATGCGGACGACTTTCGCTTGAGGGAAGAGCTCTTTTACCTCCTCTTCAACTCGTTGCGTGCCAAAGCCAAATGGCAAGAGATCTCCCGAGCCGCATTTCGGGCAACGCGCAGATATCCGAAAGGCATCGCCGCAGACATGACAGCGCATCGAACGGTCTGCCGCATGTACGACGAGTGAAACTGCGCAACGCCGGCAATGTGGCGCAAAGCCGCAGGCGCGACACAGCAGAACACCAGCATAGCCTCTCCGGTTCACAAAAAGCAAACTTTTCTCACCCGACGCCAGCCGCGACTCTATCGCCGATGTGAGCGTAGGTCCCAGCCCGCGTTTGCCATGGAGGCTGCGCTTTTGTCTCATGTCGACGATCTCGACGTCCGGCAGCGGCGCATGCGTCGCGCGGTGTGTCAAACGCACGTGTACGATTTTACCCTGCATCGCATCCCAGTAGGACTCGAGGCTGGGCGTGGCGCTGCCCAGCAGCACGGATCCGCCGACGGCGTTCATTCGCTGCGCCGCAACCGCTGCGGCGTCGTAGCGTGGCGCTACGTCTTGCTTGTACGATGCCTCGTGTTCTTCATCGACGATGATGAGCCGCACGTCCGGGAGGGGCGCGAAGACCGCAGATCGCGCGCCGACAACCACGTCGAGATCACCCGCCGCTGCGTCGCGCCACACTTTGCCGCGCTGTGCTTCGGAGAGCCCGCTGTGTAGCACCCCAACTTTCGCGCCAAAGGCCGCGATGAATCGCCCGGCGGTTTGCGGTGTCAACGCTATCTCCGGCACGAGCACTATAGCTCTGCCTCCGCGCGCGCGCAACCTATCGATCAGTCGCGAGTAAACAAATGTTTTTCCCGAGCCTGTTATGCCATGCAGCAGCGCTGTCATCGGCTTGGTCTTCATCGCGTCATCGAGGCGGTCAATTGCGGCCCGTTGCTCGCCCGTCGGCGTGAGGTTGAGCACCGCGGGCGCGCCGCTACCGGGCGCGCGCACTACTTTTTCGTGCGTGCGGATCATCCCCGAGGCAATGGCACTGCGGATGACTGCGGCACTCGCGTTCGCCCTTCGTTTTGCTTCGCGTAACGGCAGCGAACCCGCGGCATCCGCCAGCGCGGAGGCGAGCCGCCGCTGGGCCACGCCCTTCGCAGCACCTGCATCCTCGAGCACGACGATGACGTCCGCTGTGTCGCGTCCGCGCGCGGCGCGGCGATGCACGTCCACCCGGCGCACTGTGCCTTCGTTGGCCAGACGAGCTAGCTTTCTGCGAAGCGTGCTGAGCGGAACGCGGACATTGGCGGCCCGCAGCGTCCGCTCTGCGCTCAGCGCGGAAAATTCCTTAGCGGGATACCGCCGATAAAGCATAGCCGCATCGGAATCGCCGTTCGGCGGGCGTACAAATGCGAACCGCTGCGTTGCCTGAGCACCCGAGCGCGGAGCAACGGCTGCGAGCGCTTCCCGAAAGGTACACGCGTAGCGAGTGTGGATCCAGCGGGCGAGTTCCAGCGCGGCTGCGGGGATTACCGGATCGTCACAGATCTCTTCCACCGGCTTGACGGCGGCGCCGTCTTTGATGTCTGCCGGCATCCCGACGACCCAGCCTGAAACCACTCTGCCGCCCAGCGGTACTCGCACCCGAGCCCCGATAGCCGGCAGATCGTCAACGACCGTATATGTGAAGGGCTCATCGATATGCGCCGTTTGCACGTCAACAACGACGTCAACGAGACGGGTCTTGGCCTCGATCACCATGCGCCGCGCACGGGCCGAGTCCTCAGCGTCGCAACCGCCTCTCGCACGGCGTCCTCAGCGACGACAACACCGGCGCGCACTTCGCCCAGCCGTACCGGAAGCACAAAACGCAATACACCACTACGGCGTTTTTTATCGACGCGCATTGCCTCGAGGATAGAGTCGATCGAAAGTGTTGTTATCGCGACTCGCAAGCCCGCACCACGCAACACTTTGAGGACACGGCGGTGATCGGCGTAGCTCCAACCTGTAAGATCGCGCGCCAGCACGCCCGCCGCTCGAAGCCCAAGTGCGACCGCGGCTCCGTGAGGGATGCGAAATCGCGATGCCAATTCGATAGCGTGCGCAAAGGTATGGCCAAGGTTCAATACTGCTCTCGCACCCCGGTCATCAGGATCGCTGGCAACAATGCGTGCTTTGACGCCGGCTGCCCGCGCGATTATTTGTGCCCAGCTTTCCTGGCCACCGCTTTGATCGCGACGCTCGAAATTTTCCAGGAGACCGGGGCCGCCAATCACGGCGGCCTTCACAATTTCAGCAACACCGCTTCGCAGATGAGCTGGGGGAAGAGTTGCGAGGGCCGCGACGTCAGCAATGACGCCAATTGGCTGCCATACCGCTCCGATGAGATTCTTGCCTTCAGGCCGGTCAATGCCGGTCTTGCCCCCGATTGCAGCATCCACCATGCCCAACAAGGTCGTCGGCACACCCAGCCAGCGAATTCCACGCATAAATGTGGCGGCCGCGAATCCAGCCACATCCGTCAGGGTGCCTCCGCCGATGGCAACGACAATCGTTTCACGATCCGCAGCAGCGCGCAAGAATGCCGCGTGGAGCTCCGTCGCTGCCTTCCAGTTCTTGCGCCGTTCACCGGCCGAGACAACCTCCGTCGCAAGCACCTCACACCCAGCGTTACGCAATGCCTCGACGATAAGCGCGCCGCGCCCTTCCACGTTGCGATCGCAGACAACGATCCAGCGCGTGCCGTCCCTGGAGAACGAGGCAATTTCACCAGCCGCGGCATCCGTGATGACGATGGGGTATGGTAGCCCGTCGACGACGATTCTCACCGGTTTTGCATTCTCCGATTGAGCTCGTCATCATACCAGCGTGCGATAATTTTCGCGGTGCCCAGCGGCGTGCGGTGGTCAACTCGTACGGTGAGATCGCAGTCGGCGTAGGCCGCTGCTCGTGCTTCCAGAAGGGCCGTTACCGAGGCAAGGCTGGGCTGTTCGCCCAATAGCGGCCGGTGACGGCGATGGGAGACACGATGCCATGCCGACTGCGCCGAAACTGACAGGTGCACGATCACCCCGGATTGGCGCAGTTCGTGCCGATTTTGCGCTTCAACCACTGCACCGCCGCCGACGGCGATGACGTGCGGTCCGGATCGCGACAGCTCCGCGATGACTGCGGCTTCAATTTTGCGGAACTCCGGCTCGCCATGAACCTTGAAAATGGCGCTGATAGGACCGTGGCGCCGCTCGATCTCGGCGTCCGTATCAATGAAGGCTAAGTCGAGGAGCCGTGCAAGTCGGCGGCCAGTCGTTGTTTTCCCGGCTCCCATAAAGCCGGTCAAGGCGACGTTCATCGGGACGATCTTCGGCCCACCCGATGGCGCTCACCCCTTAGCTACAATGGTTTGCCCATGGGCATGGAGGTTTCCCAACCATCAAAGACCGCAACGACGCGATACTCCCCGGCCGGCACCTGGTTCGCATTGAGCGCATTGAACGCAAAGGTAGCAGTATACACCTTCGTCTGGCCTGGCTGTAAGATCAGGTCGGTCGGCCGCGGCGATATATTATGGAAGTAACTCGATCGCCAGACCTCAAGAGGAAGCGCAAAAAGGCCGTCGACGTAGTTGAAAACGCGCCGCACGATGAACTCGCTTTGATTACCCGTAGGGAAGTGCATTTTCATCGGCAGCGCCGAGTCATTCGTGACGGCGAGACGGAGCTCTACCGTGCCGACTTCGGGCAAAACGTCAACCGGCGTTTTGGTCGTCGGATTGATGATCTCGAAATCGTACGTCATGCCCGGCGGAAGGGCGGGCTGGCGGTGATGGATGGCCTTGGCGAGCCAGTCGGGCAAGATAGGTTCTCCGACCGTGTACCGGGTGATGCCCGCCATGGCGAGCAGCAAAAGCGAGGCCAGAAGCACCATGGTAAGCGCAAATTGGAGCGGGGTAGCCCGGCGCCCGGAATAGGGAATGCCACGCTTTCGACCGTTGCTCATAGTGCCCCGTATCGCTGCATAGTCATCGCGCGCCGAGATCCGCGAGCTCAATGCCCTTTGCCCCACATTTCACAAACAAAAGCCGAGGCCGGTTTGACGCTCCTCGTACTCTATCATCGGATTTTCGCCGACGTTCCTTTAGCCAGGACAGAACGGTCCGCGCGGACCGTGGCGCTTAAGCCTGATCTGCCGTACGTGTCGGAAGTCGTTTTACTTTCGGCCGTTCAGCCGCGCCCAGCCGAGTCTTCACTGCTTTGATGCGATCGCCCACATCTTTGAACGTGCAGTCGCTGGCGTACAGCTCTTCAAATGAGGACAGTGCAAGCGCAAGTGATTCGGCTGTGTTTTTGGCTTCGTACAACTCGCCAAGGTTATACAGCGCCTCGTGATACTGCGATTCGGGATAGCCTGGCGTTTCGATCGCCTTCGTAAAGCGTTTTGCGGCTGCCGTGTCGAGGCCTTGGCGTCGCAGGCACAGACCGATGGCGTTGTGACATAAGACCACGTAGTCATGATCGCGTTGAATGGATTGCAAGATGACCAGCGCTTCGTCGACGCGTCCAAGCTCGCGGTAACCGATGCCGAGCCGGTATTTCGCAGCAACCTCGCCAGACTCTGCATCCTTTTCAAGCCGCTCGGCGAATTGCTCGATGAAATCTGCGTTTGCTTCGTCGAATCGTGCGAGAGCGATAAGCAGCTCGACGGCTTCGACCACGTGGCCACGCGCGGCTTTCACGAGCGCCAGCCGGTACCGCGTCGCTGCATGATCCGGTCTCATCTCCGACGCGTTTTGCAACAGCTGCTCCGCCGTCTCGTAATCGTGGAAATGGTCCATGAGTAGACAGGCCAGGCGGTAAGCGGCGCCTGCGTGGTGCGGATTCTCCTCGAGTGCTCGGCGATAGGCCTCCGCGGCCCGTTCGTGCTGTCCTTTGCTCACGAGCAGATCGCCGCGCGCAATATCGTCGACCGATCGTTGGACGTCGTTCGCTTTGACGCTCAGTGCGCTCGCGCGCTCCGCCACCATCTCATCGTCGCCGGCAATGGACGTGGCTTCGTTCAACAGCTGGATGGCATCGGCACCGCGGGACCAGATAATGAGCTTTTCCGCGGCCTCAAGCAGCTGCTCGGCTGCGCCCGATTTGTCGCCTGCTTCGCGCAGCAGTCCGGCAAGCTCGCGTCTGTAGGGTATCGGATCTTCAGCGGCTTCCGCCAAATGCCGGCATACGCGCTCGACGTCTGACGCCGCGCGCTGATCGTAGAATGCTCGAAGTGCTTGGTCGAGCGCGCTGTGCGCTTCCGCGTTGCGTCCGGCGCGCTCGAAGGCGCGCGCGGCGAGCTCGTAGGCGGAACCATCATTTGGATGAGAGGCCAGAAGCTTCGGCGCAAGTTCTACTGCATGGTTGACGTCGTCGCTGCCCAGGTACCCGATCATCGCCTGCGTGTACGCGAGGGCGGCTGCCGTGGCATTCCCCAGACGCTCGTGAAGAGTGCCCAGCTCTTCACGGAAGCTCGGGTCCTCCGGGAACCGCGCGACGAGGTCCGCGTAGGTCTCAATTGCCTTTGCCGGATCTGCCGTCGCTGCGAAGTGCGCGTCATCGCGTTGCAGCGCAGCTGCGGTGCTGCGCTCGGCAAACGCGAGGAAAAGATCGCCCATGCGCGCATGCGCGAGTTGTTCTTTGCTTGGCTGCGCCACCGCCAGGGTTTGATATGCTTCGCGCGCAGCGGAGATGTCGCCGAGATCACGGCAGAGATCACCGCAGACCAGCAGATACGGGCCAGGCTCAGCTTCAAGATTCGCTCGCTTGCGCGCTTCGCGCAGTGCCGATGGAGCGCGATTTTCGTGAATGAGTCCAGCGAGTTCGGTCGCAGCGTCGATCGTGATCTCGCCGTCCGCGGCCAGCGCCTCAATTGTGCGCAGAGAATCGACGCATGCTTCGGCTGGCACCACCGCAGCGACGGCTTGGGCATCCAACTCAACCTGTGCTTGACGCGTTACTGCCTGCGCCTCTTGCGCTCGAGCTGCGACGGTGGCCTGCGCTTCTTGGTGCGCCTTACGCAGGGACTCCATTTCACCGCGAAGCTGCGCAATCGTGCTCTCTGTTTGCGCCTTCTTGGTCTCAAGCTCCAGCATCGCGCTGCGCTGTTCGCTCACCTTGGCTGACAACTCGGCGAGCGCCGCACCCTCTGCAGCACTTGCTTTCGCCCGTGCCTCGGCATCATGCAACGTCGATTTCAACGTCGCTATGCGAGCCGTCAATGCATCGGCGTCCGCTTCTCGCTTCGACCGCAGCGCCTCGGCTTGCTCCGCAGCCGCTTCAATTTCTGCTTTCTGTTTCTCAGCTGCCGACCCGAGTGATTTCAGTTTTGCGAAAGCGTCCTCGAGCTCGCGCTTCTTGACCTCGACGGCCTTGAGTTCCGCCTCTTCCTTTATCCGGTTCTTCTCTGCGCGTTCGGCTGCCGCTTCGGCCTCCAGACGGCGCTTTTCGGCGGCAGAAGCCAGCGGCTTCACTTTGCCGATCGAGTCCTCGAGAACTCGTTTCTTGCCTTCGGCGGCTTCGATTGCCGATTGCATCTCCGCGAGCTTAGCGCCAAGATCGGCCGCGTTTACTTGAGCGGCGCGCGTCTCGTCGACGATGTCCTTGAGGTCTGCAGCAGCGGTATCTGATTTCGCCTTCGCACTTGCGATGCGCGTATCCAACGTTTCGAGGGCCGCCTGTGCGGCGACAGCTTTCGTTTCGGCTTCCTTGCGGCGTGCTTCGGCCGCCGCAATGGACTTTTGCAGCTGCTCCGTCTTGGCGTCTAACTCCGAAACGGAAAGCTCGGCTCGCTCTCGCTCGGCGTCTTTTTCCCGCGCAACTCGAGCGACTTCGCTTTGAAGTTTTTCGAGATCTGCTTGAGCGCGCTGTCTGCGGGCAGCGATCTCCAACATAGCAGCCTCATGCGCTGTCTTTGCCTTGGTTAAGTTCGCCTGCATCTGGGTGGCTTGAGCTTGCGACTCTTTGAGCCGCCCTTCTTCCTCGGCGACTTGTGTTTTGAGCGCCTTTGCTTTGCGCTCCAGCTCGCCTACCGAAGACGCGACGGCGCTGGCAGCCTGCGATCGCTTTGCTTCGGCTTCTGCCACGTCTTGATGAAGCTTTTGGAGTTTTTGGTCGAGCTCAGCGGTGGCCGCGGTGATAGCGTCGCGCGCTTCTTGCGCCTCGGCACTTTGGGCTTGCGCCTCTTTGACCTGGCGCTGAAGAGTTGAAAGCTCCCGGTTCGCTGCCTCGCGCTTGGCCTCGACCTCGCGCGTTACTTCGGCCAGCCCTGCGCGCTCCAGCTCGCCGCGCTTGGCGACGGCCTGGTTCTTCGCAGTTTCGCGCTCTTTGCCAGCAGCTAAGAGTTCGGCTTTCAGGTTTGCCAGCGCGGCTTCGGCTGCGGCGCGTTCCGTCTCGAGCCGTTGCAACTCGTTCGAAGCGGTTTGCGCGGCGGCGGCAGCTTGCGCGGCCGCAGCTTGGGCGGCCGTAGCCTGCTCGGCGGCGGCCTGCTTGGCCGCGGCTTGGGCGGCCGTAGCCTGCGCGGCGGCAGCTTGCGCGGCGGCAGCTTGCGTGGCCGCTGTCTCTGCGGCAACTGCGTGTACCTTTGCTGCGGTGTGTGCTGCTGCTTGGTTTGCAGCGCTCGGCGATGGAGGCGGCGCCTGCGCCGGCGTCTGTTTCGCCGCCGGCGTTTCTGGGGCTGCAGCTGCCGGCTCTACCTCGTCCTCGTCGCTCTTCTCATCGAGTTCGGCGAGGATGCTGCGAGCGCGAGCATTCATGCCGTCGAGTGCCAGCACCATGTTGACAATTTGGCGCGTCGTTCCCAGCTGCTTGGCTTCGCGGGTAATCTGGGCAGCTTGTAAGTAATAACCGATTGCCTCAGGGATCATGCCCTTGATCTGATGCAGCTGCCCCATGTGGACGATCGCCTGGATGTGCTCTTTCTCGCGGTCGAGCACTTTCTTGAATGCGAGAATCGCCTGATCGTACTGGCCGTTTGCTTGATAGATGCAGCCTGCCTCGAACAGCGCGGGTGTGTGTTTCAGATTTGACTTGCGAAGTACGTCGATAAACTTTGCAAGACCGTCCTGCGTGCGCCCTTCGACGACATCCGCTTGCCCTAAATGGAAGATCACATCGAGGTTGTGCGGATCGAGATTGTGCGCGCTTGCGAACGCTTGGCGCGCGCGCGTCATGTCGCCTAGATCGTACAGCAGTCCGAGCCCGGCATTGAGATAGCATTGAGCGGCCTCGGCGTTGGCCCCGGCGGTGCCCAGCATTTTTGCCGCCTCGAGGCGCGTTTCGGCCGGGCAGTCCGCCATGTTGGCGATTTCCTTGAGGATGCCGAGCGCGGCCGAAGGATTATTGCGAATAAGGTGCTGGCGCGCCTGAGCAAGCGTGGCGCCGACCCGCTGGGCCGCGCCGTCTGCCTTGCCTCCCTCACTGTTGGGCTGCGCCGTCGCCATGATGTTTCTTTACAAAACCCTTTTCACTGCTCTCGTGGCGGCCCGAGAACGCCTGTGGCTCCGGCTTGAGACGCTGCGAAATGTTCGCGGAGCTCCTCAACGCTGTCGCCGCCATATTTTTCCGAAAACGGTGCGGCAAGCGCAAGGCATGTCATAGCCTCGCCGATAACCGATGCGGCCGGCACCGAACACACGTCGCTGCGAACGATGGTCGCCTTTGCAGCCGTTCCCGATGCCATGTCGACGGAGTCGAGCGGCTTCATCAGGGTCGCAATCGGCTTCAGCCGCACGCGCACAATGATGTCCTCACCGTTGGACATACCGCCCTCGATGCCGCCTGCACGATTGGTCGGACGCGCAACACCACCGTCGCGCATCTCGAACGTGTCGTGCGATCGGCTTCCAACGTAACCGCCGCTACTGATGCCTTCCCCCACTTCGACCGCCTTTGCGGTTTGAATGCTCATAAGTGCTCCCGCGAGGACCGCATCAAGGCGATCCCACGGTTGTCTGTTGCTGCCGATTCCCACCGGTACACCCAGGCACCGAACTTCGAAAACGCCGCCGAGTGTATCGCCCGCAGCTTTAGCCTCATCGATCCGCTGGATCATCCGCTTCTCTGCGTCTGCATCCGCGCATCGCACCGGTGAGCCGGCGATATATTGAATATCGGGCAGCTGCACAACTGGACGCGCCGCCACGTCGCCTATTTGCACGACGTGCGAGCGCACTGTGACGCCGAACACAGCCAGATACGCACGCGCAATCTCGCCGAGCGCGACGCGCATGGCGGTCTCGCGCGCGCTCGCCCGTTCGAGGACGTTGCGCAGGTCGCGGTGCCGGTATTTCAGTCCGCCCGCAAAGTCCGCATGTCCGGGCCGCGGCCGGGTGATCGGCTCGCCAGAACCTGTGAGCGGGTCCATCAGCGTTCTTACATTCTCGAAATCTCGATTGCGAATGATGATGGCAACAGGCGAGCCAAGGGTTCGCGAACCGCGAATGCCGGCGAGAATCTCGATGCTGTCGTGCTCGATCTTCATCCGTGCGCCACGGCCGTGGCCTCCCTGACGCGCCGCGAGCGCGGCGTTGATCGCGCTGACGTCGATAGCTAAATCCGCGGGCAGTCCGTCGAGTATCCCGACAAGCGCGGGACCATGCGATTCGCCCGCCGTCATATATTTAATCATAGATATTTCGTTTAGTATTTTTGTAGCAACGGACCTTTAGGTCCGTTCTTGCGAAAATAGCAAGGCCGCGGTACGCACCGCGGCCTTGTTGGTTCTGCGACCGAGCGTTTAGTGCTCGGTTGTAATGTGCGGGGTAATCAGGAAGACGACTTCCTGATGCGTCTTTGTCCGCTTCACGTTCTTGAAGAACGCCCCGAGGATCGGGATATCCCCAAGCAGCGGCACCTTGTCGACGCTCACGGTCGATTCGTCGTCGAGCAGGCCGCCAAGGACGATCGTGTCGCCATCTTTGACGCGCAAGATCGAGTCCACTTTGCGGTTGTCGAGAATCGGGAACTGCTGCACGAGACCGGTGATGAAGCTGCGCTCAACGTGCATGGTCGTCGTAATGTAGCCGTCCGTGTTGACCACCGGCGTAATGATGAGCTTCACGCCGATGTCGATGTACTGCGCCTGGAACTGTCCAGACTGCGGACTGTAGTACACGAGCGGATACGTCTGGCCGACAAGCAAGTTTGCCTGCTGGTTGTCGAGCGCTGCTACCCGCGGGTTCGCGAGCAGCTGCGCTTCCTGATGCGTGATGAGGTAATTCAGCGTCGCGCCGATGAAAAGAGCGTTTCGCGTGAACGGCTGCGGCGCGATCGGGTTGCCGCTGAACGTTTGTACGGGGACGACGGTGCCTGGCGGGCACGCGAAGCAATTTTCAAACAGATCGAGCGGCGACGAACCGTTGAAATCCACGCCGACGTTGGCGTTTGCGTTGTGCGTGATGTCAAGAACCTTCACCTCAAACACCACTTGCGGCGCAGGCACGTCAACCAGCGCGAGGAAGTTCCGCGCAGACTGAATGATCGAAGGCGTGCCGCTCACGATCACCGTGTCCGTACGTGGATCGATCGTGAACGAGCTTGGCGGAATGACGCCTGCAAGTTGCTTGGCCAGATCTGCCGGCGTAGCGTACTTGATCGGGAATGCAACGGTCTGCGTTGACTCCTGACCAGCCGAGCCAAACTCCCGGTTGAGGTCGTCACTCGTACCAACAACGTAAATGTTGCCCATCTTGCGGTAGTCAAGTCCGTTCGTCCGCACGATGAGATCGAGCGCCGTCGAAAGAGGCACGTCGTGCAGCGACAGCGTGACGGTGCCTTTCACGTTTTGGGTCGCCACGATGTTCTGTCCGCTCTCGTTTGCAAGCAGCTTCAGCACATCGAGGATGTCAGCGTTCTTCACGTCGAGATTGACCGTGCGAGGACCGGCGGCCATGCTCATGTCCGGTGGCGGCGGGGCGTATGCGCCCGGTGCGCGCGAGCTCCCCGGCGCTCTTTCATGAGACGCCATCGTTCCTGTCGAAGGCACCTTTGCGCCAACCTTACAGTAGTACTTGCCGCCCGGCAACCATGGATTGGGCGTCGCCACGGCCACCACAACGGGGGTGGCCGGTCGCGCCGGCGGCGCGGCTTTCGCCACAACGTGGGCGACGGAAACGTGAGCGACGGACACGTGCGTATACGATGCCGCTGAGTGCGTGGACGCTACAGCTGGTTTCGGCTTCGCAGCTGAAGCCAGCGCCACAGTCCGCGTGGGAGCAGAGGCGTGTGCCGCAGCGGGCTTGGGGGCTGGGGCCCCTGCAACAGAAGTTGTGTGAGCCGGCGATCCTGTGCTCGCGCTTGCGCCAGCACCGGAGACAGCTGTGTCGTGACGGTTCTTGGCTTGCCGAGCTGCGGTTGCAGCTTCCTGGGCCGGCAGCGCGAATGCGACCTGGTTAGTTGCGACGGCAAGCTTGACCTGATGGCCAGCCGGATTCGTCAAGTCGTATTTGGGCGATCCCGTCGACTCGATAACGATGCGCATAACAGCCGGATTTTGCGAAAGCTGTCCGACGCGAACCTGTTGCAACTGACCTTTCGAGAAACCGATGACCTTGGTTTGGCCATCGTAAGATGCGGGCGACACATCAACGACCAGGTCGACGATGTCGCTTTTGGCGTCCACCGAAAACCGGCTCACGCGTGTCGTGACCGGACCCGATGCCGCCACCGACAATTCAAATGACCCGTCTCGTTTTGCGTAGGAGACGTCTCTAATCGCATTGTCGGCGCTTCGGCCAGGCTGCGGAGATGCCAGACCGACGAATACGACGGCGCACCCTATGAGCCAGGCCGACGTCAACCGAAGATGCCGATGCATTGTTTAACCCCCTAGCGAGAAGTGTCGCTCTTCTTTTTCTGTACCGAGCGTTATGTAATCTGGACCGATGGATATGACGCGAAATTTATCATCAACGCGATCGCCTGGCCGAACGAAGTACGACTTGCCGTCTGCCTCAACTATCGCCACGTAGCCGCCACTTTGCATGATCCCCGTCAGCTTGACGGATTGCCATGGCCCGCCGGCACCGGGAGCATTCTCAAAACCAGGCAGCGTGGGAATGTTCGGGAAGGTCGACACCGCGACTTTGGGTGTCGAGCCGCCGGTGGGCGGTCCAAAGAGCGCGACAAATGGATCGACTCGCCCTGCGCCTTGTACGAGTTTCGCCTTCACGACTGGTACCGGTGTCGTCGTGACGGGCGGCGGCGTGGACGTATCGAGCGGCCGGCCGGCCACGGGCCCTGGCGCGGGAGTGCTGCTCGAACACGCGGCGAGCGCGAGCGCGACCGAGGATAGTGCTGCAACAGCGAGCGTTTTCATCTGACTATTGGCCTCCCGTCGCTGGTGCTAGCGGCGCCGGCGGTGGCCCGTTCGGGCTCAACCGGTATGCCACGATCGGCAGCACGATGTGCAGCTTCGGCGTTTCGCCGATTGAAGCGTGTTGCGAGGTGAGCGTGACGCTGCCCAGTCCGAGCAGCTTCGGGAACTTATTGAGGTCGCGCAAAAATTTCTGAAGGTCGGTGTACGTGCCGCTCAACTCCATGTTGATCGGCACCTCTTCAAATGACTGGCTCAGGTAGACTTGCGCGTTAACGCGCGGCGAAGTTGTTGTCCCAGCTCTCACCGTCGTTCCGCCGGCTGCGGGTGCACCAGGCAAAGGCGATGCGCCGGCCGCCGGCGCGGCGCCCTGCGCCATTTGAGTGTTCTCGTTCTGTGCGACGGCGTTGGCGGCATTGCGAGCTCCCGCAGCTTTGGACACTGCATTAACTCCGACAGCACCTTGGATCGTGGGGTTAACCGTCGCAACAGCGGCGGGCGCAGCGGGCGCGCCCGCGGCGGGCGTCGCCGTCGCCTGCGGCACGACTGCCGTTACGATCAAGCCATCTCGTTTTGCCAAGTCCTCGATTTGTTTGAGGTAGGACGGAACATATGCGCGAGGATCCGCGGACAGCTCCACGCCCGTAAGCCTGGCCTGAACCTGGCGAATGAGCGCAAGATACAGCGGCTTTTGGTCGGCAACTCGTTTGAGATCGTCGTACTGCGCGTGCAAGCTGTCGAGTTGTGCCTGCGACTGCGCCACTTGCTGAAGCTTCGGCTGGACAACCATGAAGTACGCGCCGAGCGCGACAAGCGCGAGCACGCCGACAACGATGAGGATCCGGTTTAGATTTGGCTCTTGCTGATTCATTGGCCGCTCCCAATCACCGCGGGGCTGAGAGTGCCGATGACGGAGAACTGTACGTCACCGCCATTAGGCGCAGTAGGTGAGACTGTCTGCGAACTCGTCGTCAGGACGGCGTCCCCAAAAATGGGCGACCCGTCGAGGTTTAACATGAGATCCGCGACCTCTCGATAGGTTGAAGTGTCGCCTGCCAGCGTTACTGATCCGCCAGCCGTAGGATGTGTGACCGTGACGCTGCTGTACCAGACGCCGTGTGGTGTGTTGTTGCCGATATCGGTGAGGATTTCGGCGACTTGAAGCGGGCTTTGCTTGATGCGTTCGAGTAAATCGGCTTTTGCGCGGAGCTGTGCAACCTGGTCCTTGAGGTCGTCAACCTGTTTGACCTCGGCCTGCACCTCCGCCAGCTTCGCCGACCATTCAGCGATCTGGGTATTCAAGTTGTTGATCCGAACGTTCTCGACCACATCGAAAACGATGACGATCAACAGGAGCGCAGCCAAGAGCCCGACTCCGATCGAAAACGTGCGATCGAAGGTGAAAACCGTGCGACGTTGCGCTGATGGAAGTAGGTTGATATCGATCACGAGAGTGCTCCTACTGGAGAGAACGTGTTCACGCTGCTGCCCCCGCGCGACCATCAGTCGCGAGATCGCGCTTGCCCAACCCTGCGGCGACGATCATCGACGGGCCGGCATCGCGAAGGAATTCTGCGGGGAAGTCCGCCGGATCGTGGATCGACCGCTCGAGCGGATTGGCGAGCACGACTGGCAAGCCGAGCTCGTGGCTAAGAAACGCATCGAGATTCTCAAGACGGCTCGATCCGCCGCCGAGAATGACTGATTCTATCGTCTCGCCGCGGAACCGCGTTCTAAAATAATCGAGTGACTTGTGTACTTCTGTCACAAGCTCTGTCAGGGGCGGAGTGATCACGTTGAAGATTCTTGTGACCGTCGGAGGCACGGGGCCTGTGTCTTGCTGCGAGAGGATGCGCGCCTTCTCGCGCTTCATCTTCTCGGCGTCTTCCATCGACACGTTCAAACCGTTGGCGATCGCTTTGGTGATCGCGTTACCGCCGATGGGAACGTTGCGCGTAAAAGGCACGTGGCCGCCCTTGGTGATGTTGATGCTCGTGGAGGCTGCGCCGACATTAATCACCGCGACGTTTTGCTCGTACTGGGGATCTTCAGGCGCAATCATAGCGCGCACCATTGAAAACGGTTCGACCTCGACGACTGCAGGCGAAAGCCCGGCGAACTGCAGAGCACTCATCTGCGACGTGACGAGATCTTTCTGCGCCGCGACGATGAGGACGTCCATGTTCTGACCGTCGTCAGCCTTGCCTAAAATTTTTGCGTCGATCTGTGCTTCATCCACTGAGTACGGCAAGAAGCGCTCGGCTTCGTACTTTGTCGAGTCGCGTAGTTCACGCTCGCTCATGACCGGCATTGTTACCTGCCGGACGACGACGGTTGGGCCGGAAACCGCGCTGATCGTTCTGCGAGCGGTGAACGCGCCGTCGGCCACGAGCTGTCGCAGCGCTTCGCCCACAAGTTGCGGATCGCTGACGACGCCGTCTTTAATGCTGTTCGCCGGAGTGCTGACGCGATAGACGTGCTCGAGCACAGCGCCGCGCGATGAACCGCCAAACTGTACCGCCTTCAGCTCGTGTGAGCCGAAATCGATGCCAATATATTTGTTTCCGCCGCGCGATAAGAACTTGCTCAGGAACGACATAAACGCCTAGCCTCTCGTAACCACCCACCAAATGCTTGTGGATGGGGCCTCTGAGAGAGATTCCTCATTAATTTTCATCGGCACCGGAGGGGTGGAATTTAGAACATTTATTCGATCTTCGCCCATTGGACGAGTCGGATGTGCTCTAGGGCTCGGTTTTGACTAGAGGCCGCGACACGGGACACCGCTCGAAGGGAAACGTTGCGGCCGGTCGTGTAGCGGTCGAACTTGACTCGACCGCTCGCCCCTATATCACGCTGTACTGGAGAGTTGACGCCTAGCGCAGGATCGCTTGCAGCTTGTCGTGATCCGTGATAACGACGTTAGCGGTGCGCATGTCGATGAGCTTTTCATCCCAGAAGCGGTTCAGCATGCGGTTGACGGTCTCACGCGTGGTCCCGATCATGTTCGCCATTTCCTGATTGGTAAGACGCAGTGTGAGGCGCGTGCCGCCCTCGACGCGCTCGCCAAAGTTCTTCTCGAGATTGATGAGCAAGGATGCGAGCCGCGTGCGGATATCCTGATACGAGGCAGCCTGGATCGCCTGGTTGGTTGCCCGCAAGCGTGAGGACAGCGTGAGCACGAGCCGTAAGCTCATCTGTGCGCTGCGCGCGAGCATATCCAAAAAGTCTTTGCGCGAGAGGATTGCTACTTCGACGTCGCCCAGCGCTTTGATCGTGGCCGAGCGGGGTGAGGCGTCGAGCACGCCCATTTCGCCGAAGAAGTCACCTTCTTTGAGGATTGAGAGGATGCTCTCTTTGCCTTCGTTGGAAAGACGCGTCACGGCGACGTTGCCTTTCACCACGATGTATAGAGCATCACCGGGATCGCCTTCATACACCAGCACCGCATGCTTCGCAAAACGGCGCGGCTGAACGAGAGACGCTACTGCCGTAAGCTCCTCATCGCCAAATTCAGCAAAGAGGGGGACCTTTTTCAATAAGTCGGCGTCGAGCGGTTTATCGAATGTTCTCTGCACGTCGAATTGGCTCCAACACGTCAAAATTGCGGCGACAAGTTATCGCTCGCGAGAGCGTTGGTATACCCAGCGCTTCACCTCTAGTATCGGCAATCACAGGCGCCCTGCGTAGGGCGCTCTCTGACCCTGTAGCCGCCGAGCTTGACTCGACCGTCGGCTAGCCTAAACCCCGCCCAGACGGCGGTACAGGAAGTCCTGATAAGCTCCGTATGGGGCGAACACAAGGTCGGGGGCGAACGTCAGAATGAGAGCGCCGATAACGAGAAACGGGCCGAACGGCAGCACGTCCCGCCCCCTTCGCCGTCGCGTTGCAAGGACGGGTATCGCGAGAACCGCCCCGATAACGAATGCTGCGGCAAACGCCGCGATCGAATTGTGCAGGCCGAGAAACATCCCTAAGGCGGATGCGAGTTTGACGTCCCCGAGACCAAGGCCAGCCCCGCGCGTGATGAGGTAAATCGCGCCGAAGAGCGCGGCACCGAGCGCTGCGCCTTCCAACGCTGACAGAGCATGACCGAGTGCCACAGCGATGATGAAGCCGATAATGCCGGCAGGGACGGTCACTGCGTCGAGAATCAATAAATGATCGATGTCGACAAAAACCGTGACGATCAGAAAAGCACTGAGCAGCGCCGCAGATACAGCCTGCAGGCTTGCGCCGAATTCAAGAACCGAAAGCACAAAGAGCAGCGAGGTCATAAGCTCGACAAGCGCATAGCGTGATGAAATCGAGGTTTTACAGTAACGACAGCGCCCGCGCAGCGCAAGCCATCCCAACACCGGAACGTTGTCTCGCAATGCGAGTGCGTGACCGCATGACGCACAGTGCGAAGCAGGAAACGCCACCGATTCGCCGCGCGGTACTCGATAAATAATGACGTTTAAAAATGAACCGATCGCGAGCCCGAAGAGAGCCGCGACCGCAAGAGTAAAAATCTGTAGCACGCGCTCTCGTGCGTGGCCGCCCCGCTATTTTCCTCGTATACCGGTATTCTGATCCCAGACCACCGAGGTACAGGCAGAGCATGGCGTGGAGCTGCCGTCTTGTGTGATCGTCGTCATCGTGGTTGAATCATGGCCGCCCGCATCCGTGATCTGGTACGAACCATACGCACCAGCCGCGATCGTGATCGTGTACGCATTGCCTTTTTTTACCGGGTCTGTGGGCATTGTGGTCAGATAGGGCGTGGTGAGGCTCGAAAATAAGGCGTAGCCACCGCCGTTGTCGACCGAATACTCTTCCTCTGCGGTTGCCAGCATCTTCTCGTTCATCTCGCATCCAGCTGTCTGCGACTCATTGCGCGCATGCATGAAGTTCGGGATGAGAATGGCGGCGAGGATGGAAATGATCGCGATCACGATCATCAGCTCGATGAGCGTGAACCCACGCTTGTTGATTGTCATAATTGAGTTCGTCCGGCCGACCTCCACTTACTGATATACCCAACAGCATTATCGACTAGGACCGGTCGGTACGTGTTGTGATGGAGCTCACCATAAGACGCAGAGAAGCCGGTCGTTGCCGACCGGCTTCTCCGTTTCGCTGCTGCGAAGTTACTTGCCGTGGATACCTGAGGCTTGTGCGTAGATGACGCTTGAGCACGATGCGCAAGCAGCACCACCGGTTTGTGTCAGGCTTGTGGTTGTCGTCGTGTCATGTCCGCCGGAATCGTCGATCTCGTATGAGCCATTCGAACCGCCACCTGGGATAACGACTGTGTAGGCCTTACCCTTGGAGACGGGATCGGTGATGGTCACGGAGATGTACGGGGTCGTTAGGACTGACAACGAAGCATACGCGCCGCCATTGTCGACCGAATATTCCTCTTCGGCCGTCGCAAGCTGTTTCTCGTTGCCTTCGCATGCCGCTGTGACCGACTCATTGCGTGCGTGCAAGAAGTTCGGAATCAAAATGGCTGCGAGAATTGCGATAATGGCAATCACGATCATCAATTCGATGAGCGTGAAGCCTTTCTGAAGTTTCTTCATGAAGATGATAACCCTTTCGCTTTGTGTGAATTCACGTTGAGTGAGCGGACGAGTCTCTGCCCATCAAGGGACACCAGCTTGCGCCGGCGCCGCGCCTGCACGGATCACCCGATCCGCAACGATACCTGGAAGCGCGTAATGCCCTCTCCCCCATTGTTTGTAATTCCCAAGTCGCTTGGACCTAGACGCCGCGTCGCTGTGACCTCAGCCACAAAGCGCTAGTTGTCCGCAACTGCGACTCATATATATTATCGGTAGACTGGTACGCCCGGTATAGGAGGCGGAGAGCGCAATCTCGCCACCGTCCATATGACGCAGTGTTGGGAGCTTACTTGCCGTGGACGCCTGAAGATTGAGCGTAGATGACGCTTGAGCACGTTGCGCATGCGGCGCCGCCAGTTTGCGTCAGACTTGTGGTTGTGGTCGTGTCGTGTCCGCCGGCATCGTTAATCTGATACGACCCGTTCACGCCTGTGCCGGGGATCACAACCGTGTAGGCATTACCTTTTTTTACGGGATCCGTAATGACGACCGAAATGTACGGTGTGGTCAACACAGTTAATGAAGCATACGCACCGCCGTTGTCGACGGAATATTCTTCTTCAGCTGTTGCAAGCTGTTTCTCGTTACCCTGACATGCCGCCGTCACAGACTCGGCACGCGCATGCAAGAAATTCGGAATCAAGATCGCCGCGAGGATTGCGATAATCGCAATAAATAGCACACCTGACGCACGGTTGTGACTATAGTCACGACTACTTTGCCGAAAACCTACTAAATGGGATTGCACGAGCCGCTGCCCGGGACCACCATACGCGAACGCACGATTTTCGTCGCGCTTCTCGGCTTGGCATTGCTCGCGCGCGCTGTTGGCCTCTTTCACCACGCCACGATGCCGGACGAAGCGTTCACCTTCTTTATCGCATCACACCAGTTGCCGGGCATCATCGACCTGCTCAAAAATGGCGACTTCCACCCGCCGCTCATCTATCTCATTGGCCACGGCCTCTTCGCGTTGTCCAACCGGGCATATCTGTTCCGAATCGTCAGCGTGATATTTGGCGTTGGCGGTGTGGCGGCCACGTATGTTCTTGCACGCCGTGCGATCCCTCGGTGGGCGGCGCTTGCAACGCTGTTTGTGGCAATCAATCCGTCGCTCGTCTTTTTTGACGGGTTGTTCCGGATGTACGCGCTGTTGTGGTCGCTCTGCATGATCTCGTGGGCCCTGTTGCTCTGGGCGCTCGATGAGCCGCGCCGGGTTGCCCGCTGGGTTGCGTACGGTCTCTGCCTTGTACTGCTGCTGTACACGCAGTATCTGGCTTTCTTCACGCTCGCCGCGCAGATCGCGTATGTCGGCATCTTTTACCCGCGACGAGCCGGTTTTTGGCTAGCCCTATGTTTGGCATTCCTCGCGTTTGTGCCGTGGATACCCGTCTTACTGATTCAGTATCCGCTCGGTGGCACAGCCTACAATGCAATGCACGGTCACTTGTCAGAGCTGTGGCAGGCCGCACCCGTTCTGCTCGTTGACGGGTTGCCGCCGGTCCTCGAATTTTCACAGTTGCTGGGGGCGTTGCTCTGGATCGTGATCGTTGCGGGTCTTGGACTTGCCGTCACCCAGCGCCGCTGGCTTATCCTCGCTCTTTTGGCACCGCTTGCAATTCAGATTCTTTACTCTTTGGCCTCCGGTAAGTTGCTGATCGGCCAACGTTACCTTCTCCAAGCCATCCCTGGCATCGTATTTGTGGTCCTCATCGTCGTCGATCAGCTCTGGCACACTCGGCTTCGACCGGTCGCCCTGGGATTTGTCGCCGCCCTTGCCGTGATGATGACGGCGGGAACGATCGACAAACACTTCCTCGCTCAATACATGCCTGTTGACTGGACCGCGTACCGGCACTTCTTGGACGCGAAAGTGCAGCCGAAGGATGGAGTTGTCTTCGATGGTTCCATGACGTATTACGTGCTCATCGGATCGAAGGCTGCGCGAAGCCCGTCGCTCTTTCTCGTAGCCGACCAGGACGGAGCCACGAAGCTGGCGACGCAAGCGTCGAAGTTGCAGCGCGTGTGGTTTATCGATTACCAATCGGAGCTGCCCGACCCGCAGCACGTTGCGTTTTCAATCCTCGCCCGCACGCATCCGCGGCACGTGACCTGGCGGTCGACGCAATCGGGTTACGGCGACTTCGTCTTGACGACGCTTTTCTTGCCGCCGGACGCAAAGCGTGGACCGTAGAGAACAACGCGCACGATGTCTTCGCGAAAGGCACGCGGTTGTCGCCAGCGGCCGAGTGCGGGGCGGCTAGCGTCGAGTGCTTTTTCAACTCTATGCCCCGCATCGGTAAAAGTGGGCTGATTTTCGATATACCAGACACGCCGTTTCGGATAACCTGCAAGCCAAGCGATGGTCGAGTCAAGATCCGAAGGCAAAGCAGGTGCCTGCATCTGGTGATTGCGGAACGCGGTAAAGTCATGCACAACCCAATATTCCGCGCCTTGATCCATGACGATAATGTCATTCTTGCGTTCGTGCTGCAGCAACAGCGTGTTAATCCCGTACCAATCGGGAAACTGGTAGAACTGAACGAAGATGAGATCGTATACGCTTATCACGCTCATGCCGATGTACAATGCCAAGACGGCCGCGCCCGTGACGCGATATCGCGTGCGCATGAGCGCAACGACCACCACTCCAAGTGCAATGCACAACGCCGGGACGTAGACATACAAGTACCGCGGGATGACGAGATCTTTACCTGTTAAGAGCGAGGCTACGACTTGAACGACGATCGGCGCGCACCAAAACGGAAGTACGCTCTTGCGGCCGAGATAGACCCCAGCACAACCCACGATGAGGACGCAGGCGCTGAACACAAGATCGAATGTTGGTTTGATCAGCCAATCGATCGGTAAGCCGTAGGCGATAGTCGCCCGAATGACGTGCGGCCACGAGAATTCCGGTGAATCGAGGCGGATTACATAGCCGCCGTGAGGATACTGGATTTTGATTGCCCACATCCAGGGCACGAGCGCAAGCAGCGCGAGCATGCCGCACACGAGCACGGGCCACATGCGCCGCAACGCTGTGAGCGCGTAGAGACCCTGGCTGGCAACGACAAGCGCACCGACGTAATGAATGTAGGGGAGCACTACGGCCGTGACCCCGTACGCGACCCACCACACGAAGCGTGACCTGCCCTGCGCCGCGCTCGCGCGAAGAACGAGCCACCACGAGACCGCTCCGAGTGCAGTGAGGACCGCGTACATACGGTAAAGGCGGTCAAATTCAATGAGCGCCGGTTCGAGGGCAAGCGCAAGCGCGGCAACCGCGGCGACGCCATCGCCGAAGGAGCGCCGTGCGATGGCCCACGTCGCCGCGATCCCCACTAAGCTAAACGCTGCAGTGAAATAGCGGTAGTCCCAGGGCTGCCAATGCAGCAAGCCCATGATATAGTGCGTGACGAGATAGAAAAGCGGCGGATGAAAGTCCGTATAGGCGACAAGCTGCAATATCTCTTTGGGCGCGTGCTCGCTGATGTGAAAGACGAAACCCTCGTCGATAAAAAGGCTCGGGCCGGTGAGATCCCAGAAACGGCACAGTGCTCCCAGCAGCAACGCGATAGCAAGCCACCCGTAGCGACGGACAGCCTGCGCGAACCAAAGACGCGCGCCTGAGGAATTCACCGTACTCTGGTCATCGGCAGCTCTGGCACTTTGTCGAAGAGCGTTACCGAAACGTCATCGACAGCAAGCCGATGCTGCCACTGCTTGCTCACGAGAGTGCGGCGCGTCATCCCAAGTGACGATGCGATGCGCCGTTGCGCATCCCAGTAGAAATTTTGATGCTCGAGGTACCAAATGCGCCGGCTCGGGTGCCGTGCGATCCAAGAAAGAATCGGATCAAAATCTCCCGGATTCATAAACGTTAGCGTTGTGTGACCTCGAAACGCCGTGTAGTTACGCACTACGAGCGATTCGTATGCCGCATCGAGCACGATCGCGTCGGCAGGCTTTTCATGCGCAAGCATGAGCGCATTGACTGCGTACCAATCGGGAAACTGATAGTACGGGTCAAAGACCACGTTCGAAGCCGTGAACCCAAAAAATGCAAGCAGTGCGGCGCCCAGCGCTGCTGCGGCAAAACGAAAACGCGCGGCGGCCAGCGTCGAGAGTTCCAGCCCAACGGCGATGCACATGGGCGGAATGTCGACAAGCAGATAGCGTGGAAAGTATGCAAGATTTTTCCCGATAAGTACCGATCCGGCGATTTGAATGGCAAGAACGCTCAGCCAGAATGGCAATGCGCTGCGCAGGCCTAACCACGCTCCCGCCACAGCCACCACGGTGACAGCCAAAAGCGCTGCAACCGCACCGCCCGGCCATCCAAACCAGTGCGTCGGCGTTCCCGCTGCAAACGCACCCGCGATGCTGTTTGCGAGACCGATGTCTAAGGCTGGCCTGCTCAGAGTTACTCCCGCGAGCGGCAGCTGCTCGCGCAGCGCACCTATCCAGGGCACAAACGCGATGGCGGCAAGACCGATTCCCAGCAGCACGGGTGAAAGCGCACGCCGTCGCGTCAAGGCATAGAGCCCTTGAGCTGCGAGCATGAGGATCCCGAAATAATCAATGAGCGGCAACGCGACGGCGACGATTGCATACATCGTCGCAAGGACGATACGCCGCCGTCCGGTTGTCTGCTCAATCTCGAGGAGCAACCACCAGGAAAGCGTGCAAAGGGCCACGGTTACCGCGTACATGCGGTACATGCGATCGTGCTGCACGAGCGCGGGCGTGAGCGCTACACACGCCGCGGCGATCGTGGCGGCGAGCGGTCCGAACATGCGTCTGGCTGCTCCCCATGTCGCGACGATCGTCAGACAACCAAAGAGCGACGTGATATAGCGATAGTCCCATTGTGGCTTGGGAAACCACGCCATCAGATAATGCGTGAACAGATAGAATAGCGGTGGGTGAAAATCGTGGATGACGACGTTATGCAAGAGCGCGGGAACGGGCAGCGCGCTCAACGCGAAGGTAAAAGCTTCGTCGGTGTGCTGGCTGGCTAGGGTCAGATTCCAAAAGCGTAGCGCTGCTCCAATGACGACGGCAAGCAGCAGCCCAAGCCGGCTAACGTCCTCGCCTACCGGCTTGTGGTTGGGCACACGGGCGATCAACGAAGGTCTTCTTTAAGTTTCCGTAGCGTGTTGGCAAGCGTGCGCGAGATGTGCTTTTGCGAAAAGCCCAGCCGCCTGGCGATCTCGGTCTGCGTGAGATCTTTGTAGAAAAATAGGTGCACGACCCGCCGCTCGAACTCGGCGAGCTGTTCGAGCGCCTTATCCAGCACGATGCGGTCCTCAACGGGCAACCGGAACGTCTGCGGGCGTACGCTGCGGATCGCGTCGATGCGCGGAGGCCCGTCGTTGCCCTCCGCTTTATCCGACAGCGACATGAGGTTATAGGAGTCGCGCAGCCGCAGGATCTCTTTCACGCCGTCGATCGTGATGTTCATGTCGGCTGCAAGCTCATCATGCGAGGGCTCGCGGCCGAGCGTCATGACAAGGCGGTCGTGAGACTCGTGCAGGCGGCGATTGAGGGTGCGGTACCAGCGCGGCACGCGCAGCACTGGTGCCAGGTCGCGCAAATAGTGGAATATCTCGCCCGAAACGACCGTCCTCGCATAGGCTTCAAACGGAACGCCCAGGCCTGGATCGTATCGTTCAACGGCCTTGATGAGACCGACGCAACCAACTTGCTCGAGGTCATCGCGCTGCGCCTGCATGGCGCCGTAATGCGCCGCGATCGATTTCACAAGACCCATGTGCGCCAGCACAATGCGGTCGCGGAACTCGAGCGTACGCGTTTTAACGTACGCGTCGAATTCCGGATCGCTGCCCTGCGGGTGCAGGGCCTGCACAGCCATGGTTACTTGATGTTGCCGATGATCTGGTACAGCGGCAGGAAGACCGAGATGACGATGAATCCGACGACGAAGCCCATCGCGAGAATCAACATCGGCTCGAGCAGAGACGTTAGCGAGGCAAGCATGTACTCGACCTCAACGTCATAAAAGTCGGCGATCTTACCAAGCATCCCGTCGAGGTTACCGGTTTCTTCACCGACCGCGACCATCTGCGTGACGAGCGGCGGGAAGAGTCCCGAGAGGTTCAATGGCACGGCGATCGATTCGCCTTCGCGGACCGATTCGCGCACCTTGCCCACGGTCTCGGCGATAACTTCATTGCCGGATGCCTTGCCGACGATCTCGAGGGCCTGCATGATGGGAACGCCCGACTGCAGCAGCGCGCCAAGCGTGCGGCAGAACCGTGAGATCGCGACCTTGCGGATGAGCATGCCGAACACCGGCAGCTTCAGCTTGAACTTGTCGAACTGATAGCGACCGGCTTGGGTTGCCGTCCAGCGTTTGAACAGGATCGTCAGGATGATAATGACGACGATCGCGATGCCGAGGGCAACCGGATTGCGTGCACCCTCGGTAAAGGTGATCAATATCTTGGTCGGCAGCGGCAACTTCATGTTCATACCGGTGAACAAGCTGACGAAGGTCGGCAAGATGAACGTGACGAGGAAAATGACGATGGCGACGGCCATGACCAGGATGACCATCGGGTAGGTCATCGCGGATTTCACTTTTTTCTTGAGGTTGAAGTCCTTCTCGAGGAAGCCTGCGAGCCGATTGAGGACTTCATCGAGAATACCGCCCAACTCACCCGCGCGCACCATGTTAACGAACAACGGTGAAAAGACTCTCGGGAACTTCCCAAGTGCGCTGGCAAGGGTCGAGCCGCCCTCGACCTCGCGCCGGACTTGGACGATGACCGGTTTGAGCTGCGCGTCTTCTGTTTGGATGCCCAGCACGTCAAGGCAGCGTACCATCGCGAGGCCGGCATTGATCATCGTTGCGAACTGGCGCGCGAAAACGACCAGCGCCTGCTCGCTGACGCCCTTGAACTTTCCGACGATCCCGCCGAACATCGTGCCGACGTCAGCGTTGAGACCAACGGTCTGCTTCTGGGTGATGCCGGTGACGTAATAGTTCATCTCGCGGAGCTTCGCGCGTAAGACGCGCTCGTTCTCCGCTTCGATGACGCCATTGACGGACTTGCCGCTGGCGTCTTTAGCTTGATAGGCAAAACTGGGCATGAGTTACGTTCCTCGAGTAGTCAGTATCGTTCTCCGCGCCGGTCAACCGCGAGGCTTAGAGCCTGACGGACTGCCCGACGACCAAGATGACGAGTAAGATGAGCAGCCAAGCAAGTGATGTTATCATGATCTAGGTCCCCCCTTGTTATGATCCTTCGATGAGCTTGCGAAGTTCTTCCGGATGCGTGGACGCCGCAAGCGCTTCGTCTTCTGTGATCATATGTTTGCGAACGAGGTCGCGCAGTGACATGTCGAAGGTCTGCATGTGCATCCCTCGGCTCGTCACGATCGCGTTGTGAATTTGATGCGTCTTGTTCTCGCGGATCAGATTGCGGATGGCCGGAGTTGCGATCATCACCTCTGCCGCTGGTACGCGCCCGACACCCGAAGCGTGCGGCAAGAGCCGCAAGCACACGATTGCCTCGACGACCGAGGCAAGTTGTACGCGGATCTGCTGCTGTTGGTGGGCCGGAAACACGTCAATGATGCGATCGATGGTTTGGGCCGCGTCGGACGTGTGCAAGGTGGCGAACACAAGGTGGCCCGTCTCGGCGATTGTAAGCGTCGTCGCGATCGTGTCCATGTCGCGCATTTCGCCGACCAGGACGACGTCCGGGTCTTCGCGCAGCGCGGCGCGCAGCGCGTTGGAGAAGCTGTACGAGTCGTGGCCGATCTCGCGCTGGTTGACGATCGACATCTTGTGGAAGTGGAGATATTCAACCGGGTCTTCCATCGACAGGATGTGGCGCGCCATCGTCGCGTTGATGACGTCGATCATCGAGGCAAGCGCAGTTGATTTTCCTGACCCGGTTGGTCCCGTGACAAGCACGAGGCCGTGCGGGCGCATGGTGAGATCGCCCATGACGGGCGGCAAATTCAAGCTGCCGAGCGCCGGCACCGACGAGGGAATTGCGCGGAACACCGCGCCGATCACGCCACGCTGGCGAAACGCGTTGATACGAAAGCGGCCAAAACCTTTGAGACCGTGCGAAAAGTCCAGCTCGAGATTCTTCTCGAACTTTTCTTTCTGCTGGTCGGTGAGGATGCTGTAGATAAGTCGTTTTGTGTCGTCGGGTACGAGCTTGGGGAATTCCGTCGGTGTGAGCCGGCCATCGATGCGTAGCATGGGCGGTAAGCCGACGCTCATGTGAAGATCTGACGCGCCTCGCTCGATCGTCACACGCATCAGCTCGTCCATGCGTAGGCCAAGGAGATCGCTTACGTTTGCTGCCATTTAGTTACTCAATTCGTTGCACGGGACAATAGAGCCGGACCACATGCAAGCCTGGTCCCCAAACTGGCTCGCAGCGGACTCACTATACCTATCGGCATCTGCGCTAAGGTCTGAAGGGCTTGCGAGCAGCTCCAGGGACAGCGCCGACAGGTGATTTTCCGGCCGCTTCTGGTTTTTCGAGCCTGTTGCCCGAGCCCTGTCGATTGAAAAGGGCGCGCGACCCTTTTCCATATGATGAGGGTGGTCACACGGCCGTAAAGCCCATCACCCGCTCGCCCGTAAAGGGGGTAAGTTTTTTCTGAGCGCGGAGCGCATCTGTTCCAGGGGCGCGGTCAAGCCCGTCCACCACTCAAAGGCAAGCACACCCTGGTGCAGGAGCAGCGGCAGGCCATCGCTCCGCCGCCTCCCGCGCATGGCTGCAACCGGCGACCGACCGCGTCCATAGTTGAGATCGAAGATCATCGTCTCGTCATTTGCTGCTTGCTCGATATGCGGCGGCAATGCAGCATCAGCCGGCAAAGCTGAGACGACAAGATCTGCGATGCGCGCCGGAGGAGGTGCGATCTGCGCCGCACGCGTTGCGTCGCGTGACCAACATGCGAGCGAGACGTCACCGCTGTTTCGCATCGCAATCGCGATTGCGCGGGCCGCCGGCCCAGTCCCCAAAATCAACACAGTCGAGCCGCGCGGTTCCCAAGACCACAGCTCGCGAATCGCGCGCACGAAACCAGCGCCATCGGTGTTGTGCGCTGTGAGAGTTCCACCATCTTCCGCACGAACGGTGTTCGCAGCGCGTGCGGCCGCCGCTTCCGGGCTCGCTCGATCGACGAGCGACATGACTATTTCTTTGAGCGGCGTGGTCACGTTCCAGCCAGAGTACTGCTGCGCCCGCAAGTGAGCAAACACTTCCGGAACGCGGTCGCTCGTGGCTTCGATCGCCTCGTACGTCGCATCGATACGCAGTGCGGCGAAGGCTGCCTGCTGCATGACCGGCGAGAGCGAGTGCGCGACCGGGCTGCCGATGACCGCATAGCGCCCCTGCCGAACGTTCACGCTCCCGGCACGCCGGCTCGACGCAATTGCGCGAACACCGGACGCTCGATCATGCGCAAGAATCTCGTCGTGATAAACGCACGAGTTGCAAGGGGACGCACGTAGACCGCTTTCATGCCGACGATTTTTGCGCCCAGCACATCGGTGAAGAGCTGGTCTCCAATCGCTAGCGTGTTCCGTGCTTCGGTCCCAAGTGTGTGCAGACAGCGCGAGAAGGCGGCTGGCAGCGGCTTGAGGGCGCCGCGCACCAGGGGCAGTTCAAGTTCCGATGCGACATCTTTGCTCTGCGCTCCATAGTTGTTGGTGATGAGGCACAGGCGGATCCCCAAGCCCGCCACGGAGCGCACCCACGTAGCGATGCCTGGCTCGAGCGTGGACGTGTACCAAGGAACGATCGTGTTGTCTAGATCGAGGGTGACGCCGCGAATGCGCCACGCCGCAAGCAGTTCCGGCGACACGTCAACGACGCGGTCAACAATCGCGTCCGGCGTGAGGTACCAAAGCAGCCTCAGTGTTGACGCACCCGGAACGGCTCTGCCCGAAAGCGATGAACCGTCTCAACGAAGCGAACCGTGCTCGAGCGGCTATTCATGATGATCGAGTGCGTCCGCGCGCCGTTGCCGAATGAGCGCACACCTCGAACCAGATCGCCGTCGGTGATGCCGGTGGCAACGAACGTAATGTCATCGTTTTTCACGAGATCATCCATCTTGAGGACTTTGTTGACGTCGTCAAATCCCATTTGCATCGCTCGCTTGATCTCGTCCTCGTTACGGGGTTTGAGTCGCCCCATAAAATTACCCCCGAGACAGCGAAGCGCGGCAGCAGCGAGCACGCCTTCTGGCGCGCCTCCGGTTCCCATTGCGACGTGGATTCCGGTGCCGTCAATTGCAGTGGCGATCGCAGCGTCAACGTCGCCGTCGGAGATAAGTTTTATCTTCGCGCCGGCGGTGCGCACGTCGTCGATGAGCTGCTTGTGGCGTGGCCGGTCCAAAATCACAACAGTGATGTCCGCGATCGGACGTTCGAGCGCATTGGCCACGAACTCGAGATTTTCTCTGACGCTCGCGTCAATGTGCACGTATTGTGCAGCTTTTGGACCCACCGCGAGTTTGTCCATGTAGGTATCGGGCGCATTGAGCAGGCAGCCCTTGGCCGTAACAGCGAGCACTGCTATGGAGTTTGGCAACCCATTGGCCACGAGGTTCGTCCCCTCCACCGGGTCCACCGCGATGTCGACCTCGATGCCGCCTTTGCCGACCTCTTCGCCGATGAATAGCATCGGTGCTTCGTCACGCTCGCCTTCGCCGATGACGATGCGCCCGCGGATCTCCATGTCGTTGAGCGTTTCGCGCATCTTCTCAACAGCCGCGCCGTCAGCTTTGTCACGCTCTCCTTTACCCATCCAACGCGACGCGGCGAGCGCTGCGGCTTCGGTGACCTTGACGAAATCCAGCGTATCCATGGTCTCTCCTTACGACGGTAAGTCCGACCAGCGAACGACGACGTCTTCGAACTGTTGCGTTGCACCGGTCTTCGCCACGCTCAGGCTGCGATTTGGGATTTCGATCCCGGAGCGGTTTGTCTCGGCGGTCCCCCACGACCCACGCGTGTATTTGTACTTGAACGACGAGCCTTTGCCTAGCGCGAACGTTGCGGTCCAGCGATTGCCGCTGAGCGGCGCCATGCGAAGACCGTTTGGCACCCAGTTTGCTGCGTCCGACGCGATGTACACAATGTCTGTCGACGGCGTGTTCAGGGGAACGGTCACGACGATCGTCACCATTATCTGCTCGGCCGACGATCCACCGGTGAACGGCCTGCTCGATGCAGCAACGTCGAAGGCCGTGTCGTTGTGAGGGTCGACGCGTAACTTCAGATACGTGCCCAAGTTCAAGGTCGACTGCAGTTGCGCGGCGCGACCGACTAACCTATAGGCTTTGCCTGAGGTTGTAATCAGCGAGCCGTTTTTCTGCACGATGAGGCGCGTTGTCACGGTTTCATACTCAGCATCGACTTCGCGGACGAGCCCCGCCGCGTTCAACTGCAGCGACACGGGTTCACCTTGCGCGATATTGGGGAGGGAGGTCGCCTGCCATTCTCCTTCGTCTGCGCGCTCGCGTATCGTGGTACTCGGCAATAGAGTATAGACCGTGAGCTTCTCGTTTTGTTGAATGGTAATCGATCCGCCCTTTTGATCCACATCAAAAGAAATGAAAAGGCCGGCGGCAGTGTTGGCTGCGACATCGGGCTTCGCGGGCGACGAACTCATGAGGACGCAACTCGCCAGTACAAACGCGAATGCGGCGACCACGCCATGGTGCGACAGCATTGTCGCAACTTTTCCAACTACCAAGTAATCCCTCGAACGGGCGCGCGGAAAGGGCCATATTGCGGAACGGCGAACGCGAAAAGCCGTGGATGCCGTAGTCTCACCTCATTTAGATGAGGCAACCGACCTCAGCCGCCCAGTTCTTCCACTGCCTCGCAGCGCGCGGCTCGGCCTTGCGCTCACAGCATTTGCCGGCTTCAGCGCGGGAATCTTCGTTTGGTATCTCTTGGCGACGCACGCGCACCTGTCCGCGCTGGTCTCAAATCTCGCGCTTGCGATCTTGTCGATCGGCGGCGCATTCGGTGCAACCACGATCTGGTACACGTATTCACGCTGGATCAGCTGGACGTGCAATGTTTCGCTCGAGGACATGCTCAAGGCAGATGCCTGGAGCTACGCGCCGTTTCTTGGACTGTGGGTCTACATTATCTGGTTGCCGGCGACCCTGACGGGCGCTGCAGCTCTCTTGGGTTCTCTTGTGCTCTTATCGGTCGCGGTGAAAATTGGCGTGCTTGGCCGCTACTATCCGATGGTGCACCACGTATCGACGGCGTTTATCGCAACGCGTTTGCCGCTCATTATCATCGCACCGCTTGCGGCCGTCGTCATTGGACAACGCCAAGGTCAGCATTTTGTCGCATCGCACAATGTCTGGCTCAGCGTGTGGGGCCGTTGGGATGCGCAGCACTATCTCACGATTGCAACAAACGGCTACACCGGCAACGAGATGGCATTTTTCCCGCTCTATCCCTGGCTCATTCACGTCCTCGGCGGTGCCATCGGCGATCACCTCACCGCCGGACTTATCATCTCGAACTTGTCGTTCTTCGTCGCGCTCGGCTATCTCTATGCGCTAATGCGTTTGGAGTACGGCGATGACAACGTAGCGTACCACGCGATCTTCTACACCGCGATTTTCCCGACAGCGATTTTTTTCTCGGCGGTTTACACCGAATCGCTGTTCCTGGCGCTGACTGTCGCATCCGTGTATTACGCCCGGCACGGTAACTACGTGACTGCCGGCATCTTCGGAGCGCTCGCATCCATGACGCGAGTGGAAGGCATGCTCACGGCCATACCGCTTGCCTATGAAGCGTGGCGCGGCTGGCGCGAGCGGCGGGGTACCACATTGACTCGCGGCATCCTCGGGGTCGCCCTCGTTCCCGCCGGCTTGCTGCTGTACATGGGGTATCTGTGGGCGCTCGTCGGCAATCCGCTGTACTTCATGCAAGTCCAGGACAATTGGAACCGGCACCTGGCATGGCCATGGGTGAGCATCATAAATACCGTGCATGAGATTGCAAAAGGTCCACTCGCGTCACCCGGCTCCGTGAATCACATGATCGAGCTTGCGTTTACCTTTGCGTTTCTCGTTCTCATGATCGTGTCGTTTCGAACGCTGCGGCTTTCATACTCGTTGTACTTTGCCGCATCGCTGCTCGTGCCGATGTCGACTGCAAGTCTGATGAGCATGCCGCGCTTTGTGCTCGTTATTTTTCCGGCATTCATGTTGCTGGCGCTGTGGGGCCGCAACCCAGTCGTTAATTCAGCCATCGTTGCTCTCTCACTGCCGCTGCTCGGCCTGTTCACCGTACTCTATGCAGATTGGTACTGGCTCGCGTGAGTGCGCAGCCGAAATTCGCTATGCGCCGCGGCGTGAGGCAATTCGTCAAGTTCGGATTGGTCGGCGCAACCGGCGCGGTCGTCAGCTTTGTCATCTTCCACATTCTGTTGCATTTCGGGCTCGACCTGAAGTTGGCGTTTTCACTTGGGTTCATCGCCGGTGGCGTCAATAACTATTGGTGGAACCGCCACTGGACGTTTCGCTCGCGTGGCCACATGGGCAAAGAGCTCGCCCAGTTCCTTACCGTCTCCGGTATGGCCCTGATCCTCGGCATCATCATCACGGGAGCTCTCGACAAGTACTTGCCGCTGTTCCATCTGCGTAACTCGCTCATCTGGTTGTGCGGAACCGTCGGCGGCATGGGCGTTAACTTCTTCCTCAACAAGTATTGGACGTTCCGACACACGCACGAACCTGTGGCCGAATCCAAGACGTGACGCGCGCACCCGGCTTCGCGCTGGCCCTCATCGTACTGCTGGGCTTGGCGCTGCGTGTGTATCACGTGCACGATCCGATCCTCGATCATCCAGCCTGGCGTCAGGGCGACGAAGCGGCCATCGCGCGCAACTTCCTCGAACTGAACAACAACATTTTCTATCCGCAAACCGACTACGATGGTCCGCCGCCGAATTACGTCGAGCTCGAGCTGCAGCTCGTTCCTTACGCTGCGGCGCAGCTCTACCGGTTCTTTGGCGTGCACGAGATCATCGTGCGGCTCATCGTGATCGCATTGAGCCTTGCAACGATCCCACTGATCTACGCTCTTGGTACTGAGTTATACTCGCGTCGCGCTGGAATGATCGCCGCGCTTCTCTTCGCTATAGTTCCGGGCGCCGTATACTATGGGAGGGCGATCATCCCCGAGAGCGGCATGCTCTTCTTCAGTGTTGCAGGGCTGCTGTTGTGGTGGCGCTGGATCGATCGCAGGCGGCTCGCAGATTTTTTGCTGGCGGCTGGTTGCGCTATGCTCGCATGTCTTGCCAAGCCACCAGCGCTGCTGATCCTCGGACCGATGCTCGCGCTGTGGTTCGTGCGCGTCCGTTCATTCCGTGACTTTTCCCCGTACGTGCTCGTCGCGCTGTGCGTCGTGCCGTTGTGGCTGTACCTTGGACACCTTAGCCGAATCGCTGAGTGGCATTGGGCAACCGGCATCACGCAAAAGCATGTCGTCCCAACGCTGATTGCAGAGTTGACCAATCCGTCGCGCCTGATCGCCGGCCTGCAGAGCATGCTCGCGCTCTCGAAGATGCTCACGACGACCATTCTGGGACCGGTCATCTTTGGATTGCTTCTCCTGTGTGCGTTTTTGCAGCCCTCCAATGCGCAAGCAAAGGAGCGCTCCGCCTTCTTCGGCACGTGGATCGCGCTGCTCGTCCTATATACGTTTGTCGTCGTCAACGTCGAGCGCGTCGACTATTACCTCATGCCGTTCGTGCCGTTCGCGGTGCTGTATGTGGGCGGAGGTCTCGACTACCTATTGTCGCTCGTCGCACCACAGCGTCTGACGGCGCGAACGCTGACCGGTCTTGCCATCGCGGTTTTCTTGACCACGTACGTCAACATGCTGGAGGTGCATCCATACTACACCTGGAGCCGTGAGGTGTATGCAGCGGCCAGCGAAGTGCGCCGCACCCTCGAACCGAACACGCTCATCGTCATGGGTCACTACGATCCTTCAGTCCTATACACGATCGGGCATCGCGGGTGGGAAGAGGACCCAATGCTGTGGAGCGTTCGCGACATGACAAGCGCCATTGCCAAAGGCGCACGCTATTTTGTCGCGGTTGAAGTGCCACGCTTCAAGGCAAACAAAGAGCTGTACGCCTTCATGCAGCGCTACGAGCGGCTGCCGATTCACTCAGGCTGGCAAGTCTACGATCTACGCCGCCGGGCGTCTGCCGGTCACCAATCGTATAATCACCAATAGCACGACACTGCCGACAAAAGCAACGATGATGCTCGGAATGTTTATTCCTGTAGCGCCGACGTGTCCAAAATAATTCCACATCCAACCGCCCAGTATCGCTCCGACTACGCCGATGATCAAGTCCCCGAGCACGCCGGCCGGTCCCTCTCCGGGTACGATCATTTTGCCTAACCAACCGCCGATGATGCCTACCACGATCCATGCAATTATAGACACAATATAATCTCCTGTGCAGTCAGCGAAGGCCCGAATGTGAACGTTGGTTCGGACCTAACCTTAGTCGACAGAAAAAATTGACTTCCGGAAAAAATTGACTTCCACCTGAACTCTTATACAATGATAGACTTCACCCTGCATAAATCGGTACGCAAACGTACGAGTCGCGTTGAAAATGCGTTCGGCCTGGCGCCGAAGCTTGCTGCAGGCCGAACTCGTTCGATGGGATTCTCTTGAGACGGGGAAGGTCGTAGCGTCAGTGCGCCTGAGCAACGTTCGACGGATGATTGAGAGCCACCGTCTGTTGCATTTCGGTCACGACGACTGACCCTTGGCGCAACGACACGTTAGTGCGTTTGTTGTTTGCATACAGTGCACCAGCGATAAGCCCGGCAGGACCGCCCAGATTCGATTTAAAGAGTGTCTTGCCGACCATGTTACCCACGATCATTCCGGCCGCTGCTGTCAAGGCGACGTTCCCGATGTTATTGTGCCGCTGAGTCTCCTGAGTCTGGAGTGTCATTTTAACGTTTGCAACGCGCCCATCTGCCAGCACGATTCGATCCAGAGCAAACTCCAGCACGGGGTTTTGGCCCTGGCCGGCGGGTACGACTCGGTTGACGTGTCCGTAAAGCTGCGCGTTGTTGTAAACGCTTTTGCTGTTCGGGTACGGCGCCACCACAGTCATGGTGAATTTGTCGCCAGTGTGGGCGCTGCCGGAATCAACAGTTTGGTTCATCTTTGAGGTCACAACGGTGCCGGCACTCAGATACCCTGGGTTGGCAAATGCGACGAATGGTAGCGCAACGACCAATGCCCCCGCGGCAGATGCGACGAGTCGGCCAATAGTATTCATACTTTCCTCCTTGAAGCGCAGCCAAAAACTCGCCGCCTTCGCGGTTGAAAAGTATTGACCGTCCATCTCATTATACCCTAAGTGGACCAGAAGGTCGGTACGTAAACGCACCATCAGGAGAGCATATCCGGCGAACCGCATTGAAACTCCGGTGGATGAAATACAACGCGACGACCACGTTAATGGCTTTGACGACACGCGCTGGGGAAGCGCCGCTCGAAGGGTACCGGTGCAGAAGTCGGGCCGGTGCGTGGCCGATGAAGAGTGCGACGCCTCTTGCCCATGTAAAGTCTGCGGCTCCCTCAGGGGATCGGCAGCAGTGAGGGAGCCTCGCCCTGGGATGCTGACGTAGTTTTTTGCTGACCCGACTGCACGAGCGCCCGATACGCAATGAGACGTTGGCCCATGCGGTGCGCTTCGTCCTCGAGGTCGTACGTTTCGACGACCGCTTTGGTCAGGTGCGCAGTATCGAAGTCGCTTGAGAATGCCTTGACCTGCGCCTCAATTGCCTTGTCACTTATTGCAATCTGCTTGAACACGGGCTTGAGCGCCGCGTTGATCGACCCGTAGAGCGGGTAGTTGGCGACGACAATCTCACGGCGGATTTTCGCTCGCTCTATCTCGTTTGCCAACGCGAGCGTCGCCGCATCGCTTGGCGTATATTTTAGCGCCTCCGCAATTTCGCTGGCGGCTTCATCGAGCTTACTGTTCGCGAAGTCTTCCTTAGCCGTTAAATAGAGCGCCTTTGCCAAACCGGCACGCGCGTGCGTGTTCTTAGGATCGAGCGCGAGGGCAAGCTTGTATTCCTTTTCCGCCTCGACGAAATTAGGCTTCTCGCGTGCCAGCGCCGTGTCGCCTTGTGACGTCCGCAGGTTCACCATCCAGTGGGTAAGCGGTTGAGCACAGCCACTGCCAGCGAGCACTGCTATCGCGCACAGGACGAGCGTGAGCTTACGTATGTTGTAATCCATGATCCACCAAAAACCTCGCGACGGTGACGATGAGATGCGCTGCCGGCCACAAGATTAGCTGCGCGAGTAGCGTGCCTGCAATCGCGCCAAGCACGAGGTACAGCAGCATTGCCTTGATATCGCTCTCGGGCCGCATGCCAAGCGCGGCTTGATCGGTAATAACGGCGGCCATCGGATCCACCACCAGTGTCAACGTTATCGTCGCCACGCCGGTGATGAGTCCGGAGAGCAGCAGTGCGGTGCCCGTAACTTTCGAATCGATCACACCAGCATAAAACGCCGACAACGGCCCGGCAACCCAGAACGCCATAACGATGATATTCCAGAACAGAAATGCTTTCGGCAGTCCGGCTGGGCTGTGGCGGAGCATATCCATGCGCGGCCGGCGGAATTCCACAATGGCGCTTGCAAACGTTGCTGGCCGAAAGAGCCGCAAGATGGAGCCGACAAGCGATCCCGATCGCTCGAAGGAGCTGATGCCCCGTTGCAAGAGGACGGCAAAGGTTGGGGTCATCGCGCCTCCAAGTATAGCGCCGATGGTTGCCGCGCCAATGATAACGCGCAGATCTCGTTCGAAACCAATAACGTCGCCCGTGCGGCGCGAGATGTCGATGAGCGCGCCCATGAGCGGCGCGTATATGAGGTTGAGCATGCGCGAGCTTGTGGCAAACAGGTTGAAGAGCGTCAGCCCGGTTGCGACGCGCTTGCTGCGTACGCCCGCGAGACGTGCCGCCCCCGTGCCCATCTGTAATGCCTGCGCAAACAGGTAGAGCACGGCCGCGATGGCGAGGTATGCCGTCACGTGGGGCAACGCATGCTGCGGCAGGCCTATGCGGATTCGGCCAGGGGTTCGAATGCACCGGCGACGGCTTGCGGGTCGACGGGTCCGAGAACGGTTAACGCCAGACGCTGCGGCGAAAAAATTTGCCGCGCCATCTCGTCCACTTCTTCTTTGGTCACTGCATCAATTCGGGCAGTCAACTCTGCCGTTGGGACATAGCGCCCAATGTTCAGCTCGGAGCGGCCGAGCCGGATCATGCGTGTGCTCGTACTCTCGAGCGAGAGCAAGAGGCTTCCTTTAATATGTTCTTTGGCTCGGTGCAACTCGTCCCCGCTTACCCCATCTTCGATCAACCGCGTCAGCTCTGCGCGAATAAGCGATAAGACTTCTTTCGAATTCTTCGGGCTGGTTGATGCTGAAATGCTGAAGATGCCACCGTTACGATACGCGTTATGCGACGAGTACACGCTGTAGACGAGCCCGCGCTTCTCACGGATCTCTTGGAACAAACGCGATGCCATGCCGCCGCCCAGGATGGCGTCGAGCACCGATAACGGATAGCGTCGTTCGTCGCTCGCGCTTGTGCCCTCGGCGCCGACGAGCAGATACACCTGCTCGCAGTCTTTATTCTTACCTGCGATTGCCGGCCGGAACTGTGGCGGCGGTGGTTCTGTGCCTTCGAATTTTCCTTCCATCTGCCCTAAGAACTCATTCACAAGTTTCACGAACGCTGCGTGGTCGAGACTGCCGGCGCCTGTCACCACGACGCGATCGGACGTGTAGCGCTGTCGCATGTACGCCTTGATAGAATCGCGCGTGATGCCCGAAACCGTGTCGGCATAGCCGATCGTTGGTTCGCCAAGGGAGCTGCCGGCCCAGACGGTGCGCAGAAAAAGGTCTTGGCTCACCTCGTCCGGCGAGTCGTCGTACATGCGGATTTCTTCTAAGATCACTTGCTGCTCGTTCCGCAAATCTGTGGGATCAAACTTCGCATGCCGGAACATGTCGGAAAGCAGCTCGAATGCCAGGTTCACGTGCGCATCCACGATGCGCCCATGGTAACAGGTTACCTCTTTGTCGGTGAACGCGTTGAGGTTGCCTCCCACCGAATCCATTGTTTCGGCAATCTGCCGTGCACTGCGCGCAGGAGTACCTTTGAAAAGCATATGTTCGATGAGATGGCTGATGCCGCGCAGCGGAGGTTCCTCATGCGAGGAGCCGACGCCGACCCAGAGCCCAATGGCTGCACTGCGGACATTGGTTACTTGTTCGGTGATGACGCGTATGCCGTTGTCGAGGACTGTTTTTGCGTAGGTTTGCTCTTCGTTCATCGACTCTCTCATGGGCGCAAGAACTGAGGATCCATGTATATCTTACCCAAGTTCACTTTACCACCGGGCCCTTGCTGCGCCCGCGTCACCGCGGCTGAAAAAACCGTCCGCGAGGTCGGCACCGCGTAGTCGCCCGACACAGGCAAGCCCGTGCCTACTTCGAGGGGTACCGTGGCCCATATATCAACCTCGTTGATGAGGGGACTTGAATCGAACGTGAGGCGAACCATGTCCGCGATATCCGCTTCAAACTGCTGCCGGTTCACGGCGCGATGAAGCTTCACGCCGGACAACATGATGCCCGCAACTGTAGCCGGCCGCAGCGATAGGACGTGCACTTTCAAAATCTGTTCGGGAAACCGGCGCGCCAGAAGTGCGACGGCAACACCTTCTGCCAGGGCGGGAGCGTTCCCCGCAATACGTTTGCGCGCAATGTTTGCAAGTGCGACTGATATATGCGCCGAGCTTGTGTCCTGGCGCTCGAACACCGATTGCATGAGACGCAGTCCGCTGCCTCCTTCGATTCGGTACCGAGGCAGTTCGTAGCTGCGGCTGGTCGCCTGCACGTCGCCGGGCTGGGTTGTGACTGCATTTGCAAAGCCCGCGTCACGCACAGCCGAAACCGCGCGTACGTTGAACTGGCCCGCTGGATAGGCAAAGGAAGTGACTTCTGCGTTCAGCCAGCGCCGCAGTGACGCGGCCGATGCGCTTACTTCGCGCGCCGTCTGCGCCGCCGTCAAAGTGGTGAGATCAACGTGATGCACTGTGTGCGCACCAATCTCCATTCCGGACTGGTGCATCAATCGCAGCTGCGCAACGGAGATGTGCCCAGGCGTGCCGACAAAGCTCGTGGCAACATAGAACGTCCCCGGCACGCCGAATTCTCTTAACACAGGCAGCGCGAACGCTGCGGCGTCATCGTATCCGTCATCAAAGCTCAGTGCAGCTTCGCACTGTGCAAGGGCGTGATCGCGAGCGTCGAGGTAGAGCGCATCGACCGAAACAATGCGGCACCCATGCCCGTGGAGCCACGATAACTGACCGCGAAATTCAGTCGGGGTAACGGTAAGCGCGCGAGCGTACGGGCCCGGCAGCACGCGTGGGGACACGTGATGATACATGAAAATCGCGCCGCTCTGTGTTGACTCTGCAAGTGCCGAATACGACTGCGGGGCGGTCCACAAAGCAGCAGCGACGACGATACCGGCTGTCAGCGCGAGCAAGAATGCACGAACCAAGAGACTGCGATCAGTACGACCTGGCAAAATATGCTTGCGCACGCGCGGGCTTGCCGCAGAAGGCGCACATTTCACCTTCGCCCGGAGCGATGATTACACGTGAAACTGCCCCCGTTTCGGCCTTGATGTCGAGCTCGCACGAGGGATTCTCACACCACGGCGCCAGCACAAATCCTTTTTGCGCCTTGAGCGCGGCGACGAGCGCTGCCTTATCACGTGCCGTCGTCGTGCGCGCTTCCCGATCGGCACGAGCCTTCGCAAAAAGCGAGTCTTGCACGGCGGCAAGCAGCGCAGGAATGCGCAGCGCGATCTCGGCTCGTGGCACGGCTTCCTTTGTCAGCGTGTCGCGTCGCGCTACTGTCACCGCCTGCGCCTCGAGATCGCGTTTGCCGAGTTCGATGCGCAGTGGCACGCCGCGCAACTCCCACTCATTGAATTTCCAGGGCGCGCTTTGTTCGGGGCGATCGTCAAGGTGCACCCGCGCAACCGAGCTCAGTTCCGCCTTCAGCTGCCGTGCAGCCGGCATCACGTCGTCGGCTCCCTTGCGCGGAATCGGCACGATGACAACCTGGTGCGGTGCAATCGAAGGCGGCAACACCAGGCCGTTGTCGTCACCGTGCGCCATGATCACGCCGCCGAGAATTCGCCAGGACACGCCCCACGACGTCGTCCATACGTGTTTGACTTGCTCGTCCACGTCGGTGAACGTGATGTCATAGGCCTTCGCAAAATTTTGTCCGAGCTCGTGCGATGTGCCCGCTTGCAGCGCTTTTCCATCCGGCATCAGCGCTTCTATCGCAAACGTCGAGAGCGCGCCGGCGAATTTCTCGTTGTCGCTCTTCCTGCCGCTGATCACGGACAGCGAGAGCTCCTTTTCCGCCACCTCGCGATAGATCTCAAGCATCTGTTGAACTTCGGCGGCAGCTTCTTCGCGAGTTGCGTGAGCCGTATGCCCCTCTTGCCACAGAAACTCGAGCGTGCGCAAGAATGGGCGCGTCGCCTTTTCCCAGCGCATGACGTTGGCCCACTGATTGATGAGCACGGGCAAATCGCGATGTGACTGGATCCATTTCGCGTACATCGTTCCGATGATGACTTCCGAGGTCGGCCGAATGGCGAGTCGCTCCGTAAGCTTTTCTCCGCCGCCTTCGGTGACCCACGCGACTTCCGGTGCGAACCCTTCAACGTGCTCGGCTTCGCGCACGAGCAGACTCTCGGGGATCAGTAAGGGGAAATAGGCATTCTGATGACCGGTTGCTTTGAAACGCCGATCGAAGTGCGCAGTGATGAGTTCCCAGATTGCATAGCCGTACGGTCGCATGGCAATGCATCCGCGCACCGGCGTGTAGTCGGCAAGCTGCGCCTGCAGGCAGACTTGCGTATACCACTCTGAGAGGTCGTCGGCTTTGCGCGGAATGCGCTGGACCTCTTTTTTGACGCCGTCTTTCATGGAAATGTCAGCGATACTCTGGGTACCGCTCCACAATGACCTTTTCTATCTCTTCTCGCAAGCCGCTGAGCAGCTGCGCTTCGGGCAGCGATCGGACCATGACACCGTCACGGTAAATGAGACCCATGCCTTTGCCGCCTGCGATGCCGACATCGGCCATCGACGCTTCGCCCGGCCCATTGACCGCGCACCCCATCACGGCGACCTTCACCGGCGCGCGATATTCGGCGGTAATTTTTTCGACCTCTTCGGCCAGCTTGACGATGTCGATCTGAACGCGGCCGCACGACGGGCAAGATGTGATTTCGACGCCGCGCTCGCGCAGGCCGAGCGACTTGAGCAAGTCCCAGCAGACGGGTACTTCCTCGATTGGATCTGCGGTCAATGAGACGCGGATGGTATCGCCGATACCCTCGGCGAGCAAAATGCCCAGCCCCACTGCGCTCTTGACCGTGCCGCTGCGCAGCGTGCCGGCTTCGGTAATTCCCAAGTGGAACGGGTAATCGACCTTGGTCGCCATCAAGCGATAGGCCGCAACCGTCGTGCGCACGTCGTGTGCTTTGAGCGAGACGACGATGTCGCGGAAGTCGAGCTCTTCCAATATACGTATGTGGCGCAAACCCGATTCGACCATGCCTTCAGGAGTGTGGCCATAGCGTTGCACGATGTCGGGTGCGAGAGAACCATTGTTGACGCCGATGCGAATCGGCATGCTGCGCGCCTGCGCCGCCTTGACGACCTCGCGGACTTTCTGCGCGTCGCGGATGTTGCCCGGATTTAGCCGCAGCTTATCCCAGCCCGCATCGATTGCGGCAAGGGCGAACCGGTGATCGAAATGGATGTCGGCGACGAGAGGAAGCGGTGAACCTTCCTTTATCTTCTTGCATGCGGCCGCAGCTTTGGGGTCAGGGACCGAGACGCGGGCGATCTCGCAGCCGGCAGCGGCGAGCTTTTCAATCTGGTCGATGGTCGCAGCCCAGTCATCCGTCTTCGTGATGGTCATCGACTGCACGGACACAGGCGCACCGCCTCCGATCGTGACGTTGCCGACCTTGACCGAACGCGTCTTGCGGCGCTGTGCAAGCGGCGGAGCGTGCGGGTTGCGTTCTTGGACTCCCGACCATTCCGGTACCGGAGGTAAGCTTTGCTCTATACTCGACACGCTACCGCTTTCTTGTTCACAGACCGCCCTTCCCGTGCACCCATTGCACGATGTCGTGATACGTGACGAATACGACCAGGAGCATCAGGAGCGCAAAGCCCGTTAGATGGACGAGGCCTTCTCGCTCCGGATTGACCGGCCGGCCACGGACGAGCTCTACGAGCAAGAAGGCGAGACGGCCCCCATCCAACGCAGGCAGTGGCAAGAGATTGAACAGCCCTAAGACGACCGAGATCGTCGCCATCAGCTCGAGGACCGGCCATACGCCAAGCGCCTCCGCTCCGATCACAACGTGTGCGATGCCAACGGGGCCGCTGATGACCGACGTGTCATGATTTCGGATTGCGTCGGTAATTCCGACAAACTGCAACACGGCTGTTTGTCCAACCCGCACAAAACCGTACGCGACGGCGTCGAGAATCGGCTTGCGTTCAAATACTTCTTTTGGATAAAATCCAAACGTGCCGACGCGCTCGCCGCCTTGCGTAGTTTCTTTGTCGAGAATTTTGAGGTGAACGATATTACCTGAGCGCAGGACATCGACTGCAACCTTCTTGCCGGCGTGGTGATGTATGTAGTCGAGCATCTCCGTGCCGCTGCGTACTGGTTTCCCGTCGAGCGCAACGATCTGGTCCTGCGGCATCAAACCGGCCTTTGCGGCTTCCGACCCTGCTATGACAGCATTGACGATAGTCGTGCGTCCTGTGGGGATGCCGACAAGTGCGCCCAGCATTGCAAAGATGACTACAGCGAGCACGAGATTGAAGAGCGGGCCGGCAGCGATGATGGCAAAGCGCGCCCCTAGGCTTTTGCGCTGGAAGTTGCCCGGGTCGCTCGTGCCGTCGTCGGCCGTGTCCTCGCCCGCCATCTTGCAGTAGCCGCCCAGCGGTAAAGCATTGAGACGGTATGTCGTGTCCCCGCGGCGCATCGACAGCAGCGTTGGCCCAAAGCCCACCGCAAAATCGGTGACCGTAACGCCCGCTCGCTTGGCGAAAACGAAGTGCCCAAACTCATGGAATACAACAAGCACGCTGAGCAATGCGAGAAAGATTAAGAACTTGCCGACGCCCGCGAGCGTAACGGCGATGGAGCCAACAACAACTGAGAAAACCGTGAGCGCAATAATCTCGAACATTCGGCTGGCGGCCGCGGCCGCATTCCTCGCTCTCTAGCTCTGCATGGTCGCGCCGATTGCATCCCGCGCGAAGGCGCGGCTCCAGCGGTCCGCCGCTTCTATCTCTTCAAGCCCATCGGCGCCATTGCAGTGGGCCTCGAGCGCTCGCTCGATGATCGGACAGATTTCAGTAAACTTAATTTTCCTCTGCAGGAACGCGCGTCCTGCCTCCTCGTTGGCAGCTGAGAGTGCAGCGGGATACGTTCCGCCAGCGCTCAGCGCGTTGTATGCTAAGCGCACGGCAGGAAAGCGACCTTCGTCGATAGGTTCAAAGGACAAGATCGACGCATCGTGGCCAAGACCGATAGCGTTCTTTGTCGCTGTTTCAACGAACCCGTGGGGCAGGCGCTGCGGATATGCAAGCGCATAACCGATCGGCAGCCGCATGTCGGGCGCTGCCAGCTGCGCTTTCACGTTGCCATCGGTGAACAACACAAAACCATGAACGATGCTCTGACGATGCACGACCGCCGCAATGCGATCCGGCGCAAGATCAAAGAGGCGGCTGGCCTCGATGATTTCAAGGCCCTTGTTCATGAGCGTCGCCGAATCAAGCGTGTTTTTCGCGCCCATTGACCAATTCGGGTGCTGGAGCGCCTCTTCTGGTGTTGCGCGCTCCATCTGCTCGAGCGTCGATTTCCAAAAGGGACCGCCGCTTGCGGTTAACACGACTGATGCCACGTCGCTCGAGCGCTCGCCGGCGAGACATTGAAACAGCGCGCTGTGCTCGGAATCCACCGGAACGATACAGGCGCCGCGCGCGCGCGCGAGATCGCAGATAAGACGCCCGGCGCTCACCAGCAGCTCCTTGTTCGCGAGCGCAAGGTGCATGCCGAGTTCGATGCTGGCGACGACTGCACGCAACGCGATGGTTCCGTCCGTCGCAGCGAGGACCGCGTCAGCGCCGGACTGCGTTGCCGCTTCGACGAGGCCGCCCTGTCCATGCGTAATCCGCTCCGGCGTATATGTGAGCGCTGATTTGAGCTCCGCTGCAAGCGACGCGTTGCCCGCTGACACAACCCGCGGCCGCAATGAGTTGGCTTGGGTTGCCAGCAGTTCAATATTTGCGTTTGCGGCGAGAGCGCTAACCGAAAAACGGTCAGGGTGCGCCGCGATCACTTGCAACGCTTGCCGTCCGATTGAACCGGTGGATCCCAAAATGGCGACGCGCCGCGTCACAACAGCTTCCTTACACTCGCCCTGCGAACAGCAACATGGCGTACCCGACGACAGCTGCAAATATATACGAATCGAAGCGGTCGAGCACTCCGCCATGACCGGCGATAAGCTGCCCCGAATCTTTGAGGTTGGCGTTGCGCTTGAGCGCCGACTCAACGAGATCGCCGAACTCAGCGGCAACCGACACGCTCAGCGGAAAAGCAAACGCCATCCACCACGGTACGTGAAGCTGCATGACCCACCACATCGCGGCGCCCACCAGCGTCGCCACAACCAGCGCTACGACCGCCCCCTCCTGCGTCTTCGACGGCGAGAGCTTTGGGGCAAGCGGCCGGTGACCAAACCCAAGCCCTGCGATCATGGCGACAATGTCAGTCAGAGCGACGATCACGACGAGCCACAGCGTAATCCGTGCGCCGTCCGGCTGCTGGCGCAAAATAATGAAGTACGACAGCAACTTTCCCAGATACAGCGTCGTGAGCACCGTCATCGCAACTCGATCGGCAAACCGGTCGAGCGCAGTGGAGAGTGAAGCGACAAACGACAAGAGCACGATCACGACGATGAGCGCCGACTCGTAGCGGTCAAGGAGATGAAAGTAAGCAAGCACCGGATACGCGGCGCAGGCTGCGACCGCGATGGGAAGCGCAACCTCGCCGCCGGCGCGCCGAGCGATATTTGAAAACTCTACTGCGCCGATGACGCCGATGGAGGTGATGACGATCGCGAACGCGATGGGATTGAAAATGGAGGCAAGGCCGACTGTGGCGATCAGAAAACCAATGATGACGCGTTTCGCGGTCAGCTCGCGACGGAACCGTTCGGCGGTCCCCACTTTGCTCGCTGCCGCAACGCTCATGTGAGCCGCTCGAAGTCGTCGTAGGTCGCTTCGAGATGGACGACGTTGTCCTCTTCAGTCACACGCACGACCCGCAGCTCGCCGCACCCGAGCGCCGGGTATGGCGGTGTGATGACGCTGAGTATGATTTCTCGCCCCTTGAGCAGCTCGAAGGCCCGCGTGTAAGGCAAGAGCTGAAGTTCTTGGTGGTCCACGCCGGCTACGTGGCTCACACTTCCATGATCTCCTTTTCTTTGTGCGCTACGAGCTGATCGATCTCGCCGATGTGTTTGTCGGTCGCCTTCTGCAGTTGATCGTTGGCGCGCCGGTTTTCGTCTTCCGTAATCTTTGAATCTTTGAGCCCGTGCTTGAGATTGTCGTGTGCGTCGCGACGGATGTTGCGAATGGCGATTCGTCCTTCTTCGGCGCGCTTGTGGACGAGCTTCACAAGCTCCTTGCGTCGCTCTTCATTGAGCTGCGGGAGGCCCAGCCGGATGGCATTGCCATCGACGTTGGGCGTAATACCCAGATCGGATTTCTCAATCGCCTTGCGAATGTCGCCGAGAATTGACTTGTCGTGCGGGGTGACGACAATGCTGCGCGGATCAGGTACGGCGACGTTGGCGACGTGCCGCAGGGGCATTTCAGAGCCGTACGCTTCAACGAGCACGTGATCGAGCAGGGCGGCATTCGCGCGACCCGTGCGGATGGCTGTAAACTCTTCGCGGGTTGCCTCGACGGCTTTCTTCATACGCTCGTCGAGGTCTTTAAACAGCTGGGGTAGCACTGCTTTTAGCCCTCCCAACGAATGTGCCGATCGGCTCGCCCCATATAACTCGCTTGATGTTGCCTTCGCGCATGAGCTCGAATACGACGATGGGCAATCCGTTATCCATGCACAACGTGAGCGCGGTATTGTCGAGCACCTCAAGACCCAACTGGAGCACTTCAAGATACTCGAGCCGCTCGAAGCGGACTGCTGTTGGATCTTTCTTCGGATCGGCGTTGTAGACGCCGTCGACCTGTGTGGCTTTGAGAATGGCCTCAGCACCAATCTCGAGCGCGCGCAACGCCGCCGTCGTGTCGGTCGTGAAGTACGGATTGCCGGTGCCGGCTGCGAAGATGACGACCCGGCCCTTTTCCAAATGTCGAATCGCGCGCCGCCGGATGTATGGTTCTGCAACCTGGTGCATGGAGATCGCTGTTTGCACTCGCGTCGTCACGCCGATGTCCTCGAGTGCGTCTTGCAGTGCCAACGCGTTGATGACGGTCGCGAGCATGCCCATATAGTCGGCGGTGGCACGGTCCATGTTGGCGTGCGCGGCCGCCTTGCCGCGCCAAATATTGCCGCCGCCGACGACGCACGCCACCTGGACGCCGGCTTGCGCCACCTCTTTTATCTGATTGGCGATGAGGTAAACGGTTTCGGTGTCGATGGAGCCTGAGGTATTGCGGGCAAACGCCTCGCCGCTCAGCTTGAGCAAGATTCTGCGGTAGACCGGTTGCGACCCGAGCCCATTGCCGCTCATTATGATTCGCCGATATCGAACCGGGCGAAACGCCGCACCTTGATATTCTCGCCCAGCACGCCGATCGCAGACTCGATCAGCTCTCTAATCGTCTTCGTTTCGTCGCGCACGTACGGTTGATCCAAGAGCACGACCTCTTCATAATATTTGTCGATCTTACCGTCGACTTCTGCTTCCTTAGCTTTGCGCTCGCTCTCGGGAACTTCGTCGCGGGTGACGTAGCGCGGCCGCGAGGCGCAGACGTGCACGGCCAAATCGTGCGCGAGTTTTTGAAACACGTCGTTGCGCGCGACGAAATCCGTCTCGCAACCAAGCTCGACGAGCACGCCGAGCTTGCCACCCTGATGAATGTAGTGACCGATGAAGCCTTCACGGGCTTCGCGGTCGGCTTTCTTGACTGCGAGCTGCTGCCCTCGCTCGGCCAGCGCCTTCTTCGCTCGCTCGACGTCACCACCGCTTTCCGCGAGCGCTTTGCGGCAGTCCATGACCGGCGCGTTGGTTGCTTCGCGGAGCGCTTTGACGTCGGCGGCGCTTGGAGTATACGTTTTCACCATGTTAGCGTGTTCCGTTTCCTCGCATAGCTGTTCTTCCCTTGCATTACGGAACCGCCGTGATGGTCTCGGTACCAGGCTGCGTCTCGGCGGGTGTTTCTTCATGTGCTTCAACCGCAGATTCGGTTTCCGTGCGACCCTCGATGATCGCGTCCGCAATTTTCCCGGTCATCAGCTTGACGGCACGGATTGCATCGTCGTTGCCCGGAATTGGATAGTCGATCTCATCTGGGTCGCAGTTCGTGTCAATGACGGCGATGATCGGAATTTTGAGTTTGCGCGCTTCGAGGACGGCGATGCGTTCTTTGCGCGGATCAACGATGTACAGCGCGTCCGGCAGACGCGGCATGTCTTTAATGCCGCTGAGAAACCGTTCGAGGCGCGAGAGCTCGTCTTCGAGCTTGCTGACCTCTTTCTTGGTCAGCACTTCGAAGAGCCCTGTGTCGCGCTGACGTTCGAGTTCGCGCAGCCGCGCAATGCGCTTCTGAATGGTTTGAAAATTTGTCAGGGTGCCGCCCAGCCAGCGCTGATTGACGTAGAACATGCCTGCGCGCTCCGCTTCCTCACGGACCACGTCTTGCGCTTGCTTTTTGGTGCCGACGAACAAGAATATCTTGCCCCGTCGCGACATGTCTTTGACCGCGTCGTAGACTTCCCGAAGTTTGATAACCGTTTTTTGAAGATCGATGATGTAGATGCCGTTGCGCTCCTGGAAAATGTAGCGGGCCATTTTCGGATTCCAGCGACGGGTCTGGTGCCCGAAATGGACTCCCGCTTCGAGGAGCTGCTTCATCGAGATGATGGAGGTTGGAGTTGCCACTGTGCTACCTTTCAGCCGCATTCGAAGGTCGAACGTAGCGGTCGAGCTTGTCTCGACCATCGACCGTTTGCAGCATTACTAGGGCTTGGTGCGCCGCCTTATGACGCACAGATGGCGGAAGCTGCCGCCTCCGCCCCGCGCCGAACTGCCCTAAACTTGCGCTCGAGCCATTATAACATGTGCCCTCGCGGGGGCGCAATCGCCTCAGGGTCGCTCCAGGGGGCAAAAGCGGTCCGCTTGAACCCCGCCGATGCGATGTTCCTCGAAGCTTTTGGCCTCAGCCGGGATCCGTTTTTGGATACGGCTGACCCCGCCTTCTATTATGACACCCTTTTTGGGGCGCACGGGCGGCGGCGGCTTGCGGAGTGCCTCTCGCAGGGGCGGGGCCTTGCCGTGGTCGTCGGACCGATCGGCGTGGGAAAAACGACGCTCTTCAACGCCGTCGAACAAGAGCTTATGGCAGACGACCGCACCGCCGTAGGCAGCATCCTTGACCCGACGTTCGCGAGCGAGCGCGAGCTGCTCATGGCCATTGCCGATGCGTTCGGTTTCGACGTTGACGAACAAGAGTCACCGCGCGACACGCGTGATGCACTCAAACGCTGCCTGTTTGAGGCAGTGGCCCAGCAGCGCCAGCCGATCCTCTTCATTGATGAGGCGCAGCTCTTGCCGGAAGTCCTATTCGAACCACTGCGTGCGCTGCTGAACTATCAGCTCGACGACCGCAAACTCATCAGTATTGCGATTTCCGGTCAGATGGAGCTTGCGTCCGCAATCATGCGTCATCCGAATTTCAGTGACCGGGTTGCGCTGTGGATCGAGCTTGGCCCGTTGTCCGAGGTTGAGGCTGCGGGGCTGCTGCACCACAGGCTACGATGCGCCGGATTCGCCGCCGATCGATCGCCGTTTGACGACGGTGCTCTCCACGCGTTATGGTTAGAGAGCGGCGGTATTCCTCGCCGGCTGACGACACTTGCTCGTGAGTCGATGGAAGTCGCTGCGGAGTACTCACGTCGTGACGTCCGCGCAGTCGACGTCAAAACGGCCACCAAGCGCATCGTGCCGCGTTCCGTCACCGGCCAGGATCGTCATACGCCTCAACCGGCAATAGCCCGCCCGTGGTGGCAATGGTGGAGAAACGCCTCGTGACCCAGCGGCGCCGGCCCATTCCCGCAGACATGTTGCTTCTCCAAGAGCGCAGACGGCGAATGTCTGGCTCAGCGCACGCGCGCCCAGCCGCTGAAGACGCTCTTGCCTCGGAAGAAATATTCGTCTCCGATGACGACCAGCTCATTGAAAGCGAACCGCTGGATGGTCAGTCCTCGAATGTGGCCGCATCGGGCGATGTCGTGTTGCGGCGGCCGATAGCGCAGGTGAGTCTTGCAAAGGTGAGCTGGAGCGGCCCTATCGACCATGACGCGCTGCAAGAGGCGCTGCTCTGCGCCCCCGCGGGCAAGGGCGACATCCTCGAACGAGCCGGTCTTTTCTTGGATCAGCCTTTCTGGTACGATGACGGCGGTGCCGCGCTTGAGGTCACGCTGCGAGCGGGCGATGTTGAGGTGCTGGGCACTCTTGCTTCAGCTGGCGCTCGGCTGCAAACGGCCCCCATCATTCGCGCCGCGCGTTTGCCCGAACGCATCACAGGGGCCGAACCCGCGACGCGCCAGGCGGTGTCGGGCGTGCTCGCCGCGTACCGGCGTTCGTCGCTTGCGCACGCCTGGCACGCTCATCTCAGCCGCGCGGACAGCGTGCAGCTGCATCGCGAACGCGACGAAGCCGCCGTCGCAGTACTATCGACGCTGCGGGCGCTGCTTGGCGAACGATAAGGCCGAACTACAGCGAATCGGTCGGCGGCTTGGATCCTGCGAGCACGAGGCTTTGCCGCTCTCTATAGATTTCTGAACGATGAACGGGAATGGAACGTGGGGCTGTGATCCCAAGTTTGACTTGATCGTTTCCGACCGCAACGACCGTGATACGGATGTTATCACC
>Ga0207416_1000375_pt1 | contig 79297 bp, 64 predicted proteins | sample PaiPotPPM11metaG_FD_184107 | JGI IMG/M metagenome (GOLD analysis project Ga0207416, IMG submission 184107) | Iron sulfur acid spring bacterial and archeal communities from Banff, Canada, to study Microbial Dark Matter (Phase II) - Paint Pots PPM... ... | reverse complement strand
CTCAACCCCAAACGGCCCTGGTGCGGGTGTTCCCACACAAGTTCTCACAGCAGCTCTATGAAAAGATGAAAAAGGATCTCAGTGAGACCGCCCTTGACCTGCTCTTTCGCCTGGATTCACCAGCGATCGAAAAGGCAGAGTATGTTGCTCGTGTCCAGGAAACCTCTCCTTTGCATGATTACCAGCAGATACGCGATATCATTGAAAAGCTTCGTGACATCATGTCGCACCTGCACCGTGAACCCTACTGCACACTCCATGAGCAGAGCACCCAGCAAGACTGGCAAGAGATCTCCCACTTCTCCGATAGTGTGACCCCCCTGCCAGGAGAGAGTATCGTCCTGCCTCAGGCTCTGGCTGAGCGGCATCGCATCCATGCTCTCCCCCAATGGTGGGCGGTACAGCAGAACCGCCCAACCTACGACATCTACGAGAATCGCTTGCTCAAACAATTTCTCCAGCGACAACTGACCGCCAAGCTGGAGATCATCCAGGAGCATGCCGAACGCGAAAAGAAGCAACGCGAGGCCATCTATGCCCGCTATCACAATGATGAGGATGGCGAAACCATTCGCAAGCTTCGCCATGCCATTGCAGCCTGCCAGGAAATGAAGCAGCGCTGTATCCGCTGGAGTAGCGAACCCTTTCTCAAAACAGTCCAATCCGTTGCGCTCTCAGGAAAAGCCACCCAGGTCTTGCTCAAACACCCAACGTATAGCCGTTTCTATCATCTCTACCTCCAATTTCAAAAGCGCCTCAAGACCACCTATCAGACCGATCGCTACGTGACGGAGCTGGCGATGCGCAAAGTCAGTGAATTGTATGAAATGTGGAGTGTCTTTTTGATCACCAGAATGGCCATTGAAGAACTGCTGGCAGCAGGCTATCAGATGGTTTCCAATAGCACCTTCTATCAAGTGGAAACGAACGCCTTCCAGTTTGATGTGCACAAAAACGTCGCGAGCATCGTTCTGGAGAAGGAGAACCGCAGAGTCGAGATCAAATACGAACCGGTCTATCCCAATCAATCCACGGTGACCTTGCGCTCAGCTCTTGTTGCAACAACCATCGGCAGTAACCCGTTAACGCCTGACATGGCGATCGAGGTCTATCAAGATGACCTGCCACAGGATGCGCTCATCTTTGATGCCAAGTATCGCTGGGACCGCGCATCCGACGGTTTTTACTATCCGAAACAAGAAGATATCGAAAAAATGTACCGCTATCGTGATAATGTCCAGTATAAACGGTATCAGCAGGGACAGACTCGGCGTCCCTACACGATGGATGAGATTGTCAGGAGTGCTTATATTCTCTACCCAGGCAACAAGATTCATAGCGAGTCAAAGAACGGCAGTATCGGGAGCCTGCCACTTCTTCCCAACATGTCTCCCCAACGCCTTGATGAGGTACGGGAGCAGCTCAAAGATCTCCTGTACTATGCTTATTTGATCGATTGAAAGCAGAAAATCTCCCTAGCATGTGTGGTGAAGAGAACCAAGCTGGAAATGAGTATTCTTTTTGCGAGAAGTCTTTATACTATACGACTTTCAATACTATTAACTTCATCTGTAGTTAGGCCATAGAGATGGTAGATTACCTGGTCTATCCTTCTGTCTACGGACTCAATCTGAGATCGCAAAAGGCTTTCTTCTTGTTTCTCCTGGGTATGTTTTTGCTCTTGATTGAGCCATTGTATTTCTTGCACAAGGTGAAGTAATTCATCTTGAAAAAAATATATGTTTGAAGAAACTGGTATTGCTTGTATAGTAGATTGATTGAGTTGCGGAAAGATGCTTTTGTATGAAGTAAAGGTTTTATAGAGAAAACAATAGATCAAACGACTATTCAGAAGGGCAAGAAGGGCTTCATAGGCTATTTCTGGTGCCGTGATATGGAGGTTATAAACTGACTGCATTGTCACATGGCTCTCGGTATCCAAACCGGCAATACATCGATATCCTGTTTTCAGCAGAACGATCTTTGGGGATTGATATCGTGAAGCATCTTTCTTGATAGTCAGGAGGAAACGAGATGGTTGTTGAACATCATAGCGTGAAATGTCTTCACCAACAAGAATAGGAATGGGACCTTGAGCAAAGACACTCTTTTTCCCAATTTCCTCTCCTCGTGAGATTCTTACAAAGTGTTGCAGTGGTTGACATTCTTGTTCTATTCGAGAGAAGATGCGAGCTTCTTCATCAGAGAGATGAATAAGAAACCGTTGTTTGGGATCTGCCAAGAAGCGTTCCTTCCTATACCAGTGCTTTGTCTGTACAGTAGCCCCGTCGAGCACTTCTGCAAGGACTTCTCTCGCTTTACTTCCTTTGGCTACAACGAAGAAGATCGTAGAAACACTTGCTTTAAAGACTGCCCCACAATGAGAGATGCACTCAAGTCCACTTTGCAGAAGGACTTCACGTGTTTTCTGAGTTTCATCACGGGCTAATACTGTATCAGGAACGACCAAGGCACATCTACCTCGAGAATTGGTGAGATTGAGACATCGCTCTATAAAGAGCCAATAGATATCATATTGACCTTTAGCAAGATAAAAGAGGGTTTGGAGGAACGCTTTTCTCCTCTGATCCCGATGTTCACCAAAAATATAGGGAGGATTTCCAAGGACAACATCAAAGCCACCGCTCCAGCCAGTCTGCTCATTTTCTGGAATTTCGTCCTTTGCCGGAATGCGAAACACATCAGGGAAGGCCAGATGCCAGTGAAAGAACTGGTATTGTTCTGTCAGGCGCTCAATCTCTCTTCGCATGTCCTGGTAAGTGCGGCGATTTTCTAGCAGTTCTCGTAAGATCCCTTGGGTGAAGGGATAAGCGAGGCTTTGCGAGTCAATATAGACCTTGCGCCAGAAAAATGCGGCACACCAAGCATGAGCGATGAGCATATTTGTTTGATATTCATGCATCTCAATGAGTGATTGATGGCGTTTTTTGATCCATTGAATGCTTTCGCATGAACTATCATCCTGTGTTTGTAATTCCTGAAATTGTTCAATAAATTCATCCATAGGCTCAATAAGCAGATGCCATTGCCCAGCATGGCCCTCCTGGTTTCGTTTCCGATAGACCTGGGAGAGTCGTGGCACATCCTCTTCAAGAGGGTCGAACGCGCTATCAGGAATGCCCTGCCGCAACAATGCAGGTGTCGTCCCAATAAGACTATCACCACAACGAATATGATGGTCCAGGAAAACAAGGGGCTTACCCGGCTCAATGGCCTCAATACAGAGACTCACCTTACACAGTTCGACGGCCATGCTATTGCTATCAACACCGTAGATACAGTTGCGCATGACATCGCGCATTGCTTGGCACCAGGTCTCTCTACCCGGCTCCGCTTTGCCCGCACGTTCAAATGCAAGACGATAGGCCATACGCTGTGCTGTTGCAATCAAGAAATGACCACTTCCACAAGCAGGGTCACAGACTTTGAGGCTGAGAATAGCTTTTGCTGGATCTGGCTGCTGACAAGCTTCGGTCAGTACTGGCTCTAGCGTCGAATCCAGCAGACGCTCGACCAGACCACGAGGAGTACATTTGATGAGGCGGCAGAGGCCTATCGTCGGTTTCTTCCTGGGAAGATGTCAGCACGACAAGCGCTGAACTTGTCAAGACCAGTAGGGAGGGCATTAGCGGAGAAAGAAGATGAAGAGGTGAGAGCCTGGTTTGACCAAGCATCTCAGTCAAAGACAGATGATTTGAAGGGATAACAGCAACTAATGGTGAAGGATATTCGACGCCTCTATATTGAACCAGACGGTATTATGGGTCGCATGCGTCGTAAGAGTGTTCCTATGGAAAATCATGAGCAAGAACGAAAAGGAGATGTCTATCGAGAAACCAGAGTGGGGGCAACGTTCCTCGCAGAACGCGGGAATGAACGGTCAGAGTTAGCTCCAGATGTGTGGATTGACACACCCCAAGAAGGAAGTCAGCACTATGTGGCTCGACGCACGGCCCTTGGCGGCTTTGACAAGCTGCTCTACACGCTTGCTTGTCAGTCGGGGCTTGGGCGAGCAGAGCAGGTCGTGGTCATCGGAGACGGAGCCCATTGGATCTGGGATCTGGCTGAGGAGCACTTTCCCGGTGCGGTACAGATTGTGGACCTCTATCATGCCCAAGAGCATGTTTGGGACGTGGCTCATGCGGTCTTCGGTCGCACGACCCAAAAGGGCATATCTTGGGCAAAACACGCCTGTGACTTGCTCGTTCATGGCAAGATTGAGGACCTCGTGACTGAGATTTGCAAGCTCCCTGCCATTGCCCCACCACCAGGCAAAAGCAAGAGTGTTCCACAACAAGCTGTTGGCTACTTTACCACCAATGCAGAGCGCATGCGCTATCCCGCTTTTCGGGCACAAGGCATGCATGTGGGCAGTGGCATCGCCGAGGCTGCTTGCAAGACCGTCGTGACTACCCGCTGCAAGCAAACTGGCATGCGATGGACTCCCGATGGCTTGGATACCATCTTGCCTTTGCGCACTGCCAAGCTCAATCGCGTCTTTGACCAGTTCTGGCAGACTCAATCTCAGTTGGTCGCTTGACTCCTACAACTTTTTCATACACACGTACAAGGTGATTCCGTTGACAGAAGCGTAGGTTCCTGCTGGATGGTTGATCTTGGTTGTCATACACATAGACTCCTTTGGTTTCAGTTTGTGAGAACATCTCACGTTTCATTCTTTTTGGCAAGTGAAAAATCGGAAGAGGCAAGCAGTCTCCCATCAAAAAGAGGAGAAAGAAGAACAGGGATAGCAAAGATCAGCATAGAGGAAAATTCTTGATAATAGATGCAATAAAAAATATAAACATAAACAAATATGCGATATATGCATTTTCAGTCTGCGAGTACTCCCGTGTGATCGATCCCTCTTTGTCACAAGGGTGCATGAAAAGGCGTGTTCGTATGAAAGGGCCTTTTTCATCGGATGAGGTGTCTGAGATCATCCCTCTTTGAGAAAGGCAGTGGCGTGTGTCTTGGTCAACCTTGGACCAGGCCTCTTGGCTTGCTCCTGACATGTGGAGGACAGGGGTGGAAGCGCTCTTGAAACTGTGGACAGGATATCTTGCATCTGGGGTCGAAGGGATTGCAGCTGTCCTGATCGCTTTTGCAGCCATCCAAGCGGCTCTGGGGGCTCTTGTGCTCTTGATCAAGAGAGGACAGGATTCCGTGCAGAGCCAGGAGCCCCAAACAGAGCTGCTTCGCCTGCGTCTGGGTCGTTGGTTGGCTCTGGCTCTGGAGTTTGAGTTAGGGGCCGATATCCTGCGGACAGCTATTGCTCCGACATGGAATGAGATCGGACAGTTGGCAGCTATCGCCACCATCCGAACCCTGTTGAACTATTTCCTCCAACAAGAGATTGATCGAGCGGCCCACCGTCAACCAGACTTGGCATGGCAAGCGCAGCCCCCACCGCCAACAGACCAGAAAGACGCTCCAGATCAAAGAACAGGAACACGTGAGCATGTCCGCCACTGACCTGCTGGATCTCACCCTGTGGGCTGCTTTGATCGAGTTTGTGGGGGCACTGCTCATCATTGGCTATCTGCTAGCAGCATTGCTCACCTTGCTACGCACCAGAGATGTGCAATTGGCACGTCTGCAGGGGGCAACGGGAGTGGTGACTGGTTTGAGCTTCAAATTGGCAGCAACGCTTCTCAAAACAATCCAATTGCGCACATGGCAACAGATCTTCCTGTTTCTTGCCATCTTCACCTTACGGACCGTGCTCAAACGCGTTTTTACCTGGGAACAGGAGCGACTTCAACAAAAGCAGCAGGAGGGTGAATCCCACAGGTGAGAGCGAAAGGCCCGATGAAGGAACCAATCAAAGCATGAGCTGTAGTCCCCTCTTCAATGCAGCAGCCTCACTACCCAGCAGTGAGGAAAGAGGGACGAGAGCACAATGCTCTCACAAGAAGAAAGAAACCCTGTCACGACATATCCCTCCCTCTCTAGATCATGCTGATGGCTCCAGAAGCAAGCATCAAAGGCCTTCCCTTCATTTTGAGAGGTTCTCTCGACTTGGCGATCTGTGTCGATCCACCCTTCAATCTCTGGAAACGATGCTACAACGGCAAAAAAGGTACGGTCGTCGAGGATATTATTCTCAATCCACTTATAGTATTGTTCATCGGGGTAGTAGACTTTTAACCAAAAGTCGTCATCGCTCACCTTGGGAAGACAATGCGTGGATTCCAACACAAGCGCGGACTCGACGAAGATTCTTCCGTAAACGCGAAATAAGTATCAAGTGACCAACAAAAGTTTCCAGAGTAAGCGCGAAATGGTCATTGTATAAGTGTGTAAAAGGAGTATTTATGGTGAATGTTGAAGGCATTCCCATCTTTCAAAGCCTTTTCACGCTCGATAGACAGAGTTCGCGTTTCTACTAGAAGCCTGTACTTTTTAACCATTGTACGTTCAGTGAGGCTCTCTCCGCTTTCCAAGCTATACACCGATAAAAAATGGTAGTTCATAACAGGTGTTCATTTGGATACTCTGTGTCCAGGGACTTTGATGGCGCAGTTTCCTGCCTCGACCAATGTTTTGCTTACGGAGCATAAAAGCTCAAAGATCAACTGGAGGGGCTGACGAACTCTTTCCTCGTATCTGTGTGAAGAAATTGCGTTGTTACCCGACGAAGGAGCATGGCAAGTTCTGCTTCCTGTTCGGGCGACCAGCCTTCAAGAAGCTCTGCAAGGCTGTCGTGATAGGCGGTGACTAATTTGTCGCGTGTTTGTTGCCCAACAGGGGTGAGCAGGAGTTGACTGCCTCTCTGTTCCTCTGATAAGGAAGCTCCTGTGATCAGCCCGTTCTGGGTGAGAGCTTCTATGGCATACGCCAGTTTTTCGCCTGACATGTCCAGTCGCTTGGCCAGATTCTCCTGAGAGATCGGCTCCTCCTGGATACGGAACAGGAGCCAGCAGAAGAACGGTTCGAGATCCACTCCAGCGCGGTCTGCGAGGCGACGATAGATGAGGGATCGGCTCTCTCGGCATACCAGTACTGACAGTGCCCGTTCGATTTCCTCCTGTGAAGAGCGCGCTGTCGGCATGGCGAAGGTCTGTCCCACATCGGGAGCCATTGCCGTCGTGCGAAGTCGCACCTCTGGCAGCAGCCAGGTCAACAGAAATGCAACGGCAGCAATTGGCGCAGCTACCAGGAAAACCGTCGAGAGTGCTTGTGCGTAGGCATGCACAAACTCAACACGCACGGATGCTGGCAGGTGTTGGATTGCTGCGGCGTTTTCCGCATTGCTGATCCTGAAACCGGGCGGGAGTGAGGAGGACAGGGAAGAGAGATGAGATGCAAGCAGGTTGGAGAAGAGTGCTCCAAAGATAGCCGTCCCGAATGAGCCACCAACGGAGCGGAAGAATGTCACGCCGGATGTTGCTGTGCCAAGATTACGGTACGCAACAGCGTTCTGTACCGCAATGACCAGCACCTGCATGACTAGTCCCAATCCCAGCCCTAGCACAAGCATATCCAGCGAGGCAACGAGGACGCTCGTGTGTTCATTCATGCGCGAGAGCAGGAACAAGCCAAGTACCATCAGTGCCGTACCGACAACTGGAAAGGCTTTGTATCGGCCCCAACGGGTGATGAGTTGTCCGCTGACAATGGAAGTCGTTAGCACACCAAGCATCAGCGGGACCATTCGCAGACCTGAAGCGGTGGGTGAGGCACCATTGACCATCTGGAGAAAGAGGGGCAGATAGGTCGTCACGCCAAAGAGCGCGAACCCGACCACAAAGCCAATCGCACAGGCCAACGAGAAGACCCTATTACGGAAGAGTTCTAGCGGCAACACCGGTTCGAAAGCCGAGTGTTCTGCGATGAGAAAGCCGATAACAAGGACCATGGAAGCTCCAGCTAGCAGGAGAATGGGCACAGATCCCCAGGGATAGACGGTCCCACCAAGAGTAGTGAACAGTACCAGGCTGGTGGCCGCCGCAGCCAGCAGAACAGTGCCCAGATAATCAATCGTGTGGTGACCCGGCTTGCCCGTAGCGGGGAGAGCAACGGCGATGACTTCTAGAGCGATCACGCCAATGGGCAGATTGATGTAGAAGACCCAGCGCCAGGAGAGGGTATCGACAAAAAAGCCGCCAAGCAGAGGCCCGGCGACGCTTGTCAAACCATACACGGCACCAAACACGCCCTGATAGCGTCCGCGCTCACGCGGAGACACGACATCTCCAATAATGGCCTGGGAGAGAACAATCAGTCCCCCGCCACCCAGCCCTTGCAGGGCGCGAAAAAGAATGAGTTCAGCCATGTTCTGACTGAGGCCGCACAGCGCAGAACCGATGAGGAAGAGAACAATCGCCGTCTGGAAGAGCCGTTTTCGCCCGGAAAGATCACCCAGCTTGCCCCAGAGCGGTGTAGAAACAGTAGAGGCCAGCAAGTAACCGGTGACCACCCACGATAACTGGTTGAGCCCACCGAGATCGCTCACAATCGTCGGCAATGCGGTTGCTACAATCGTCTGGTCGAGCGATGCAATCAACAGGGCGAGTACCAGCCCGCTCAATATGATCCACACCCTGCGCTGATCGACTCTTTGCTCAACGTGAGTCGGAACGTCTGGCATGATACGCACTCCTTTTCTCCTCATCTTCTGTTGAGTCTGTGCTCTGGTTGACGTTCAGACACCCTGCTGTCGTAGCTCAGTGCAGGGGGTCAGGTGCTCTCAGCTTTCATGCACTCCCTCGACTGCAATGAGCAGGTGCTCTGGGCCGCGCAGGATGGGACTGGGACGGTAGGGCGGCGGGTCCACGACGAGGCGAGGCTGAGAGAGCCGCAGCAGCAGTTCAGTGAAGGCAATCTGGGCCTCCATGCGTGCTAGTGGGGCTCCAAAGCAGATATGGATGCCACTGCCAAAGCCCAGATGCTCATTATCACGGCGCTCAGGATCAAAGCGATCCGGGTCTGCGAACCGCTCCGGGTCACGGTTGCCTGCGGCCAGGGCCAGAGTGACCAGCACGCCCTTGGGAATGGTCGTCCCCGCCAGCGCAATCTCGTCGAGGGTGGTCCTTTGCGTGAGGAACTGAACTGGCGGCTCATAGCGCAGGACTTCCTCTACGGTTGCAGACATCAGGTCGGGTCTGTTCCGCAGGCGTTCGAGGATTGCTGGATACCGGAGCAGCGTGAGCATGCCATTGCCAATCAGATTCACGGTGGTCTCATGCCCGGCCACCAGCAGCAGCCCGGCGGTCTCGACGAGGGAAGGCTCCTCCATCCTCCCCTCGGGGCCGGTATCCGTCGCCATACGGGAGAGCAGACTGTCACCCGGATGCTTGCGGTGGCGCTCGACGAGGTCGGTCATATACCGCTTCAGGTCGCCTCTAGCCTGGTCTCGTTGTTGGCGTTGCTCTTCGGTCTGCGAGGCTAGACTTTCAATGAGAGCCGTGGCCCACACATGAAATTGAGGTTCATCGGAGAGGGGGACGCCCAGAATCCGGCAAATCACCATCACCGGCAGGGGATAGGCGAAGCTGTCGATGAGATCGAACTGACGCTTCCCCTGGAGCTGGTCGAGAAGCGTAGTGACGATGCGTACGATCTCGGGACGCAGTTGCTCCAGATACTCAGGGCGCTCTGGCGGACCAAAGTGGCGCATCGCCAGCCGACGCAGGCGGTCGTGCTCCGGTGGGTCCAGGCTGATAAACCGATACGGAGCCGTGGAGTCCTGTGGTCGTCCCCCGGTTTGTACACTCTTTCTCAGATCGGAACTGATGCGCGGGTCATGGAGCAACGCCACAATCTCGCGATAGGTGCTCACTACGTACGTCCCCGCTTCATCGGGGCCATCTTCCTGAAAGCAGACTGGGGTCTCCCGCAGCTTCGCCCACAGCGGGTAGGGGTTGGCACGATTGGCATAATCGTAGATTTGTCGGAGGATGGTGGTGTCTTGGGACATGTTCGCTCTCCTTCATTCCTTCATACATAAGCACTTGCATGCGTTGTCGTGTTCATGTCTCGCGGTGACGTGGAATCCACTGTACTCGCCGAGCAGATGGGTCGTGCCCGGTCAAGACAACCGTCGACTCATGGGTTGGTTGCCTCGGATCGGGAAAGGCGGTGGGGACTGGGGGATTCGGCATAGGGTGCAAAGCTTCGGGCAACGTGGGCGGGAACGGCGCGGCTTGCTCAATCAAGTGCTGATAAAACTCCACCCACTTGGCGTGATTAAACGTCACCGCAGCGACCAGTTGCCCTTCTTTTCCATAGGCGGCGACAAAGCTGGCCTCAGCCAACTCCCCCTGTGTGATCACTACTTCCTCGGCTGCCGAGGGAACCCCCACCGATTTGATGTTGATGCCGAACTGACTGGACCAGAAGGTCGGCACGGCGACGTGCGGGCAGCGAGCAGCGGGGGCACAGACCATATTATGCGCGGCGACGCGGGCCTGCTCGACCGCATTGCCCCAATGTTCGAGCGACATAAACTGGTAATTATAGAGGGGATGTGGGAAGCGTGCGATGTCGCCAGCGACAAAGACATCATCGGTGACAATCGCATTGATATCGAAGGCGCGGCACCCAGCATCACAGCCGACCCCAAACGTCCCTGCGGCGAGCCCGGAATCGCGGAGCCATTCGGTATTGCGGATCGCCCCCAGGGCCACCACTGCCACCTCGGTGTCAATGGTGCTACCATCCGAGAGATGGGCGCGGCGGAGTTGTCCATGTACATCTCCTTCCAGGGAGGTGACGGTCACTTGGCAGCACAGATCCACCCCGGCCTCTCGCTGTAACGTGGCAACACGCTCGGCAATGACGCCCCCTAGCGCTCCCACCAGCGGAGCGGTCCCACGTTCGACCAGCGTGACTGGCAGGCCCAGTTCCCGAGCTGCAGAGGCGACCTCTGACCCGGTGAACCCCCCTCCGATCACGAGCACCCTGCGTGGTTTGGCAGTCAGGCGCTGCTGGAGTTGCTTGGCATCATCGCGTCCACGTAAAGTGAAGACGCCCTCAAGCTCCGCCTCAGCTTGGTTGGGCCAGGGCCGCGCCCGTGTGCCAGCGGCGATGAGGAGGCGGTCGAACTCGACGATCTGTCCATCGGCCAGACGGACCTGCTTGGCCTCAAGGTCCAGGCCCGTTGCCGCTACACCCAACCGCCACTCGACATCGGCCAGGGTCTCAAACCTCGGCAGTTGGGTGTGCTCTACCGCAATCCAGCCGGTCAGGACCGCCTTGGAGAGCGGCGGGCGGTCATAGGGCAGATACGGTTCATCGCCAATGAGGGTCAGGTGCCCGGTAAACCCTTCGGCACGCAGGGCCTCTGCTGCACGAAGTCCGGCGAGGGAAGCTCCCACAATCACAATGCGCCCACTGTCCTTGAAAGCGGTCCTAGTTTCATGACTCTTCATGGGGTGCCTCTGCGATCTTCCGGGTGGCCGCCTCGGACCATTCGACGAAGATAGCTTGAACGGGACAGGCTGCTGCCGCGTGCAGCACGTGCTCACACTGCGCAGCGGGAGGTTCAGGATCGTACCAGAGCGCTTCCTCCCCATGCAGCTTGAAGACGCTAGGAGCCAAAAAACAACATTGGGCATAAGCCTGACACCTATTGAGATCTACCACCACATGTATGGGACATGACGGTGCAGGAGATGGTGTCATCGACTCTTCCTTCCTGTTCTCGTGTGCTTCCTCCGAGAGGCGATGCCCCTCTTCGCTCCGCGAAGGGAGGAAAAAAGCGAGCTTTTGCAAGAGCGTGTCAGCTCGTCTGAATTCCACTCGTGTTGAGCATTTCACATCTGCAACGACTTCTATGAGCATAGTAGATGAGGGCAAGAAGCACGCGGCCTGATCTCCCAGCATTCACCCGACAGGAACGTGAGGCCGGGTAGACCCATAAAACCCCTATAGCTCCGGCATGAAATCAGCCAGGGGGAGAGGACTCGTTGAAAAACGATTACGGATGGGCGGCTCCCGGCCATGGAGCCTGTGACAGCCTAGGCAAGACCTGCTCGCCATAAAATTTGATGACTTTGGCCTGATCTTGCTGCGGGGAATGCAAAAGATATGAGTGACGTCGCCATCAATCAGCTTCTCAAGCGCCTGAAGATGTGCCTGCGGGTCTTCGCTGACGACCCACGTGCTGTAGACTTGTTCCAGCGGAACGTCTTGCTCGGCCCGGCGCTGGATGCTGCGCGGATCGGGGTCGTTGAGATAGCTTGCTACTCTGGGCGAATGGCGCAAGAGCGGTGCCCAGCGCTCGGCTTCCTGGCGATCACCTACCACCACCGAATGCGCGACCAGGATGGGCATGGACGTTGGCTGCTTAAGAGTGGCCCGTGCGCCCTGCTCAAACGCTTGGCGCAGTTCTGGCTGACTTACCTGCTCAGTAAAAGAGATCAAGCCATCGCCGATCTTGCCTGCCAGGACCATGCTCTTCGGGCCACTGGCAGCGACGTAGAAGTGCCATCTGCTCATGATCGATGTGGTCCAGGAACAAGAAAGCTTCCGCTTTCTTAATCGGTCAAGCTGTCTGGGGAGAGAACGGGCAGCAGCAATTTTTCCAGCTTTTGCATTTTTACACCATTTTTATACGAAAAATAGTAAAAAGAGACATGCTTCTGCTTGACAGCGGCTCACACAAGAGACACGATAGGATGATTGATGTCAATGGATTCCTCTGTATTCCTGTGTTCAATCGATCATCATCCTCTACAGATGAAAAGAAAGGAGAGACGATAATGCGAAACTACCATCTCCTTCCCAGCCAGTCCGCTGGACGTCGGCGTCTAGAAACCTGGGTCACCGGCTCTGCGCTGCTCAATGATCCCATGTTGAATCGCGGGACTGCCTTTACGATGGAGGAACGAAAGGAGTTGGGCCTGCGAGGTCTCCTACCGTCCGCTGTCACGCCCCTGGATGAGCAAGTCAAGCGGGCGTCAGCTCAGTACCAGGAGATTGAGGATGATCTGAGAAAAAACTTGTTTCTGGCCGCGTTACAGGACAACAACGAGGTCTTATTCTATCGGCTGCTCTCCGAACACCTGGATGAGATGCTCCCGATCGTCTATGATCCCACCATTGCTCGCGCCATCGAAGACTATAGTCACGAATATCGGCGTCCACGAGGGGTCTACCTTTCCATTGATCACCCTGAAGACATCGAAATGTCGCTGCGTGATTTCGGTGCTGGACCCGATGAGATTGACCTGATCGTGGCCACTGATGCGGAGGAGATCCTTGGGATTGGAGATTGGGGCGTAGGTGGCATCGATATCTCCGTTGGCAAGCTTGCCGTCTATACAGCTGCGGCTGGCATTGATCCGGCTCGCGTCATTGCCGTCATGCTTGATGTGGGGACCAATCGGGAAAGCCTGCTCAATGATCCGTTCTATCTGGGCAATCGTCACTCCCGGGTGCGGGGAGAGCGCTACGATACCTTCATCGATGCGTATGCCAAGACCGCGACGAAACTGTTTCCCAATGCTTTGCTGCATTGGCAGGACTTTGGACCCGGCAACGGACGACGTATCCTGGAGAAGTACCGCGATCAGATCTCTACTTTTAATGATGATATGCAAGGAACCGGAGCGATCACGCTGGCTGCTATCTACACGGCATTACGCATTGCCAACACCGATCTGCGCGATCAGCGTGTGGTCATCTTTGGCTCCGGGACAGCGGGGATCGGCAATGCCGATCAGATTCGCGCCGCGATGATGCAGGCAGGTCTCTCCAAAGAGGAGGAGACCAGGCATTTCTGGTGCATCGATATCCAGGGCCTTCTGCTTGATAACATGGGTGATGCACTCCGCGACTTCCAGATTCCCTATGCTCGCCCTGCCTCCGAAGTGCAAAGCTGGAAACATGATCTGCCCCAAGGCGGCATGAGCTTGGCTGAGGTCGTGCGCCAGGTCCACCCCACCATGCTGATTGGGACCTCGACTGCGCCAGGAACATTTACGGAGGCGATTGTCAAGGACATGGCAGCACACGCCCAGCGCCCGATCATCTTTCCTCTTTCCAACCCGACCCACCTGATGGAGGCCAAGGCCAGCGATCTGATCACTTGGACGGATGGACGCGCACTGGTCGCGACAGGCATTCCTTCGCGTCCGGTGACTTATAAAGGGACGACGTATGTGATTGGACAGGCCAACAACGCACTGCTCTATCCTGGTCTGGGTCTGGGCGTCATCGTTTCGCGTGCACGCAAGGTTAGCGATGGGATGTTCGCTGCCGCCGCTCAAGCGGTCGCCAATCTGGTCGATGCAAAACAGCCTGGAGCGTCCCTCTTGCCACACGTAGAGAATCTGCGTCTCGTCTCAGCAACCGTGGCCGTGGAGGTCGCGAAAAAGGCGGCAGCCGAAGGGCTGGCGCGTGTGCAGCTCACCGATGTCGTTCAACAGGTGCAAGACGCCATGTGGCAACCAGTCTACCCGCAGATCGTGATCAAGCAGGAGGTCCGGGTATGACCACACCGCGCAAGAACCATGCCAAGAGAGAGGGGCAGGTTGCCACGATACGCGACTCAGCGATAGGAACTGGAGCAACAGGCACTCGTCTGGAGTCCGACTCTATGGGCACCATCGAGGTTCCGGCAGAGCATTATTGGGGAGCGCAAACCCAGCGCTCACTCATCCACTTCTCCATTGGAGATGACCGCATGCCCAAGGCGGTCTACCATGCCTATGGGTACGTCAAGAAGGCTGCGGCCATCGTCAATGCTGAAGCTGGCAAACTTCCCAAGGAGAAAGCTGATCTGATCAGCCAAGTGGCCGATGAAGTGATCGCAGGCAAGCTGGACAGTGAGTTTCCGCTCTACGTGTGGCAGACGGGTTCAGGCACTCAATCGAACATGAACGTCAATGAGGTGATTTCCAACCGTGCAATTCAACTCGTTGGCGGACGACTTGGGAGCAAAGAACCCATTCATCCCAACGATGATGTCAACATGTCGCAGTCCTCCAATGACACCTTCGTTACGGCAATGCATATTGCAACCGTACTGGAGTTTACTGACCGTCTCATCCCACGAGTGGAGGCGCTCATTGGGACGATGTGGGAGAAGGCAGTGGCCTGGGTCGATGTCGTCAAGATTGGACGCACCCATTTGCAGGATGCCACTCCACTCACCGTTGGGCAAGAGTGGTCAGGATATGTGACCCAACTCAAGGATGCCATTGATCTCGTGAGGCAGTCCATGAACGGACTGTACCAGCTTGCGGCAGGTGGCATCACCGTAGGAACGGGCCTCAATACTTTGCCCGACTTTGGGCCCAAGATCGCAGCACAGATTGCGCGTCTGACGGGGCAGCCCTTTGTCAGCGCACCCAACAAATTTGCCGCGCAGGGGTCCCTCGATGCAATGGTCAATGCGAGTGCAGCACTGCGAGCACTGGCAGTAGCATTGATGAAGGTGGCTAATGATATCCGTTGGCTCGGGAGTGGTCCTCGTGCAGGCATCCACGAACTGAACTTGCCTGCTAACGAACCGGGCTCTTCGATTATGCCGGGCAAGGTGAATCCAACACAGGAAGAGGCGATGGTCATGGTGTGTATCCAGGTCATCGGCAACGACACGACCGTTGCAATGGCTTATCATTACCCACAAGTTTTTGGAGCCGCCTGCAGAGAGGATCGCCAAAGCAGAGATTATAAGTGGTCTCTTCCATATAACTTGGCTTGTCACCATGGCTCGTAAAAGTGTCCCAAAAGATGTGGGTAATGATAAGCTTAAAAGGGCGGGGATTCTTCCTCCGCCCATCGAACTTGCCACTTCCTCTTTCTCCATGTGAGAAGCACTGAGCTAGCTAAGATGTCGACACAGTCAACGGAAACAGCCGCCTTCAGTCATACTCCCGCCCAGCACCCACGTCCCCTTTTGCTGGGCTATCGTGTCCATACCTTCCTCGTATGCATAGCAATCTCACAAGTTTGATGTGTGACGGTTCACTCTGCCAGTGTTAGGTAAGACATTGTATGGTATGAGTAGACAGAGTATTATCAGAGTGAGGATAAAGTTATCTGTTTTGTTACAGAGCAGCAAGGAATGGGACAAATGACACGCTGGCAGATGGCGGGTTTTGTCTATACTAGAGAGCGAGGGAACGCAACAATATATTTCCATTTGTGGGCGTTTCTCAATCTTCATCTTTAGCTGTATTATTGTTTTTGCTATGATCGGATGTATTTATCAATTAGAGAAGTGGATTTTGATGCAGAAAAAAATTTACGTCTATGGATCATAGTAGTAGTAGAAAAAATGGACTGTGATAACCTTCAGCCTTAGCTGGAGAGGGGAAGAGCTATGAGTATTAGCATGGATAAACCTCTTGTCCAATTGCGCTTGGCGACCCTCACGGAATATAGTGCTCAAGAGATTGGCAAGTATCGGCGAAATGAGCCGAGCGATGATAGCTATTGCCTAGAAATTTTGCGGCGTGCAGTTGTCTTACGCAGCAATGAGGCCTGGACAGTATTGCTACAGCTGTTCAGCGAGAATGTGCATTTGTGGCTGGCACGCCATTCACATCGCGAGGCGGCGCTACGCCATGAGATTGAACAGAATTATGTTGATGATGCCTTCAGACGTTTCTGGCAGGCAGTAACTGATCAGAAATTAAGCTTTAGCAGTCTGGGGAGTGCACTGTGCTACTTACGGCTCTGTTTACACTGTGCGGTTATGGATACACTGCGTACATATGTGCGTCCCAACCTTGAGAGTATGCCTGATTATGGTGATCCCGACGAGCCGCAGGTTGAAGATCGCTATGATGAGAATGAGTTGTGGGAGACGATCAGCAATGTTCTTCCCGGCGAGCGAGAGCGACGTGTAGCCTACTTGCACTTTCACTGTAATCTCAAACCGCGTGAAATTGTTCGCTATTGCCCCGGTGAGTTTAGGGGCGAGGAAGAGATTTATCGCCTTAAGCGTAATATTATGGACCGTATCGTGCGCAACGCTGATAAAATTCGCTGGCGGCTTGGCGACTCCATCTTTTAATAGGTATTTTGGCCGTTGCCATCAGGTAGTCTATATGATAGCTTATGGTTATGGTTTCTTCAATACCTAGAACACGTCTTATTTTGGTGCGGCATGGAGAGACGCTTGCCAACCGCGAGTTTCGCTATATCGGAACACAGGACCATCTACTATCTGAGCAGGGGCAGTTACAGGCGGAGCAGCTTGCCGAAGCATTATCTGTGCTGCCCATAGCGGCAGTGTATAGTAGCCCTTTGCAGCGTGCGTATCGTACCGCTGAGTCAATCGCGGTCAGGCATGCTTTAGCGTTACAGGTGCTGGACGGTCTCCGTGAGGGCAGTTTCGGTAGTTGGGAGGGGATGAGCCGGGCGGAAGTGCTCGCACGTAGTTTGGAGGATGAACAGCAGTTGTTGGCGTGGGAGCGAAATCCAGACGTTGCGCCTCCAGGCGGTGAGAGTTTTGCGATGATCTGTGAGCGTGTGCTGACGACGGTTGGGCAACTGGCTCAGGCACACGTCGAGCAAGCAATCGTGCTTGTTTCACATGTTGGGGTGATCAAGGCATTGCTTTGTGCCGCGCTAGGGACTCCACTCACATCTTCCTCCCGCATATTCCTGGACCCGGCGACGATCAGTGTCGTCGATTGGCATGCCTTATATCCTTTGCTCCGTCTTCTAAATAGTCATGCTCATCTGGGCTGGGAGCAGGCTCGTTGGATGGGCTGATGATCTCAGGGCACGGCCCTAGAAAATTTGGGCTTTCTTGATTCGCACCTCCAAATGTTTGCCAAAACTCTGTTTTCTAGACATAGGGAAGAATGTCAATGTATACTGAATGTAATCAATGAATTTGCACGAGGAAATGTGGCTATTCAGAAAGCTAAGCTCTATTCCAATAACGGTTCTTATCGCAATGGTCAATCAGATGGGCGACCTGTGCTGCAGCCAAAACGTCGTGGAATGCACAAGCCTGCTGAGGGCTGGATGGTGTTGGTTCTGCTAGCGATTGCCCTTTATAGCGTGGTTACCTCCATTGTCGCCGTCAATTGGGTTGACAATGGTTTGCTATTGCTCTGGATGCCCGTGTGCGGTTTACTGGTAGGGTTGGTGATTGCCAAAATCCCACGCTTTCCCCAGTCAATTTTGCACCTAGCTGCCTGTTTAATTGGCCATTGGCTGGCAGTCTGGCTGACCAGTGCGATAGCGTTTCATATTCCCTGGATACAGGTACTAGCTGCGCTACGTGCGACTTTTAGCGGAGAAGGGGTGGGTATAGGTATAGGTGCCGGGAAGATCGTCTTTTTCTTCTATCTGAGCTTTCTGTGTTTCTTCCTCGGCTACTTTGGATGCTGGTTAATTTATCGGGCTCATCTTCCCTGGCTGGTAGCGCTGGTCTACTGCTCGATTATGATGGTGAATCTCAACTATGCGAGACAGGCGGTAGACTTCCTGATCATCGTGTTGCTCGCATCGATGCTTTTGCTAATTGCACGGATGTCGCTGATTGCGCAGATTGCTCAGTGGAGGCAAGAAGGGCTGCGTACTGACCAGCGCTGGCTGCACTCTATCATAGAGCGCTGTATGTTGGTGGCGTGCGTTATAACCGTGCTTGCTTTGTTTTTTAGCTCGTCTCTGCCAGTGCTAACGCAGCCTGAGGGCGGGCAGGTGTTCTGGTCTCGCCTGGAGGTTACCTGGAACGATCTTATCAACAAGCATCTTTCCTGGCAAGATATTAAGGCACTCTCCCCGTTTGATCAGTCTTCTGGGAACTTTTTTGGCGACCAGTTGACAATAGCTGATAGTGTGCATCTACCTACTGGTGAAGTGCTCAATTACACAGATAGCAGTAATAGTGGTCAGGGATCGGGAAGCCAACCGCATTATCTGGAAGGCTTGACCTATAACCTGTTTGATGGTCGCAGCTGGCGTTCGAGCGTCAGCAATTCCCACTCGTATGGTGCAGGTGAGCCATTGCCTATAAATGCGCATAGCAGCGATGTGACGGGATCAGTGGCGGTGGCAATTATCCAGATCCCTCAAGAGACGAGGAACTATATTTTTGGCCCTGAGCAGCCAGTCTCTTTTAGTATTGCGACACAGATCTACACGGATGGCACCATTGGAGCATGGGCACAGCAAACTCCCTTGAACCCCGGAGAGAAATACACCGTCTCGTTTCGAGGGCCAACTACAGACCTTGGCACGTTGTCTCAGGTGTCACTGCCTGCCAATAATCAGAGTGTGTGGAATGCTAATGCGTATTATACTCAGCAAAAGGCCAATGATCTGCAGGTGCCCAGTGATCTCTCTCCCAGCGTTCTGCAGACGACCAGGCAATGGACAGAAGGGGCGAATAGCGCTTATACAGCTATGAAAATGCTGGAGGGACGTCTTGATGATACGAGCGTGTTTACCTATTCGCTGGAAAATCAGCCTATTCCCCCCAATAAAGATGTGGTTGATTGGCTATTGCAGACCCATCAAGGCTATTGTACCTATTATGCCTCGGCAATGGCTATTATGGGGCGTCAATTGGGAATACCGACTCGCGTTGTGAGTGGCTTCAGCCAGGGGCATTTTGATCAGCAGCGCAAGGTGTGGGTTGTGGATGGCAGCGATGCGCATAGCTGGGTTCAGGCCTATTTGCCAAATGTTGGCTGGGTCAGTTTTGATCCTACTCCCACATTTGCTGCCAATGCTGCTCCTTCTCCATCCACTCAACCGACTGCTCTACCTGCTCCCACCCACTCGGCTGTGCCACAGTCTGCTCCAACTCAGAATCCGAAAGTAAGTCCTATAGCGACTGCGTCTGCAGTCTCGAGTAACAATACTCCAGCTCGAGTGCCAACAGGGAACCACAATCAGGGCCAGGGAGTGTTAATAGGGATAACCATTGGTGGTTTGGTGCTGGCACTCCTGTTCTTTCTGGCAGTAATAGTGCGCTATTGGTGGCGTCGTTTCTATGAGAGTAGTATGATTGTCTCGGTTCTCTTCTGGCGCTTCTGCCAAATCGCGAGTTGGGTTGGGTTGGGGCCCAAAGCGTGGCAAACACCTTACGAGTATACCTCGATGCTCTGCCGACAATTTCCCGAACAGGCAGCTCCGCTCTCTCGCCTGACGAGGCTGTTTGTACGAGAACGCTGGGGCTCTCCCCAACGTGCTCCTCGCGAACTAGAATTAGCAGATGCCACGTACCTCTGGTGCGCTATACGTTCGCTGGTTCTTTGTCGCTTTGTTCAGTTGTTGCAATCTTTGCAAGCAAAAAACATTCTGCATTTGTTGCAAGAAATGAGCCAATCGCATAAAGATAGAGCGGAGTCATGAGCATGCACATGTGCTGGTTAGCGCTGGCTTGCGAGAGAGCAGAATGGACAATATTTCTGGATCTATGATAGAATGGTCGCAGCTAAAGCGCATATAGGACATATATGTCTCTGACAGAGGTGTACATCATGGAGGCTATGCTCGACGGACCCTTTGGGCGGCTTACTCTCTCTGCTCCTGTGCTCACAATTGGGCGTGCATCTGCCAATCAGCTGGTGCTCAATGATAAAAAAGCTTCTGGGCACCACGCCGAAATTCGTTCTCTCGGACAGGAGGGCTACAGTATCACCGATTTGGGAAGTACAAATGGTACTTTTGTCAATGAACAGCGACTGGAGCAACGTGTGCCACGAGCACTTGTCAATGGTGAGGTCATTCGCGTTGGTGATATACGTTTTATGTATGTGGTGCCAGAGGTGCAGGCGATAACACCAACCTTTTATTCTCAGCCTGATCAGCAAGGTGTAGCCCCAACGGTCTATCCTCAGCAGCCTGGGCAGGGGATACCTCCAACTGCCTATGCACAGCTGCCTAATGGACAAGGGGTGTCTCCAGCGGTCTATCCTCAATCTGGCCCTGCCCAGTATAATAATGTTTTGCCATCGACGGTAGCAGCACCTCCACCCTTCATGCCCTATGCACCACAGTCGTTTCCTCCACCTGTGCCATCAGTACCTGCCTCTGTTCCTGCTCAGCCAAAAAAGCGCAATTTGCTCTGGCTGTGGATCACTTTGGGTGTGGTTGGCCTACTTCTGGTCGTCATTTTCATTGGTGCAATCGTGAATGCAGCCGCCTCTACCCCCTCTAAGACGCTTGATGCCTTCTGTACCGACTTGAAAACTGGCGATTATCATGCAGCCTATACAGAATTCTCTCCAAGTTATCAACAGAGAATTCCGGAGCGCTATTTTTTGGCTTTCTTAACGCTGGCAAATGTCCATTTTACATCATGCACCTATGGTTCTATCAGCGAGAATGGAGATACGGCAACCACAACCCTCATATATCAGTCTGCAAATGGGAAAAGTGGGACCGATCAGGTTACGCTGACCAAGGATCGCAATAGCGATTGGAAGATTAGCTATTTGCAGGGGCTGAGCCGGAGTTGACAGCCATAGCAATCTCTCTTGGGCCGCACTGCCACTGTGCCACTGGTCACTGCTGCAACCTTGACGAAATCAGGAAATACATGTAAACTACAAAGTATAGATCATGAAGAAGATCCTTGAAAAGGAGGAATATCGTGACGCAGCTTGTTCGTCCATCGCAAAGTGGGCAAATCACCATCCCCGTCGAGTTTCGGAAGGAACTTGACATTACCGAAGACACCTTGCTTCAAGTGACCATCGCAGATGGAGAATTGCGTCTTCGACCAATAGATCTTACTGAGCACAAAGAGGGAAACTCCACTTGGTTGCAAGACCTTTACGAGCTGTTTGCACCGGTACGTGAAGAGGCAAAAGGTATGGGTGAAGAGGAGATAAATATGGCAATTGATCAAGCAATTAGGGCTGTTCGTGGGAAGAATGGTTAATGTTGTTTTTGACACGGTAATCTATATTCGTGGTCTGATCAATCCGTACAGCTGGTGGGGAAAAGTGCTGTTTTTCTCAAAAGATTCTTACCGCCTTTTTCTTTCACAACTGGTTCTTACAGAGATTCTTGAAGTACTTGATCGTCCCGAATTGACCAAGAAGTTTCGTAATATTCAAGGTATGGGTGTGCGGAGGGTTCTTGATATCTTGGCCAATGCTGATATTATCAAGATAAACCCAATTCAGCCAATATGTCGCGATGTGAAGGATGATAAGTTTCTTGCTACTGCCTATGCAGCAAAAGCGGATTACCTAGTAACAGAAGATAACGATTTGCTTGTTCTCAAAGAATATGATGGTACAAAGATTATTACTGCTAAAGAGTTTCTTGATATTCTTGAGCATCAGTAGTAACGAGTTTGAACGTTCTTCACACAGGATGTTCTAGGGAGCTTTCGAACTCAATCCACGCAAAAATTTGAACTGTACCCTTCTGTTCCCCTCTATTGGACACCTGGTAGGAAACCGTCTACAATAGAGCCTATGAAAGAAACTTGGCAAATAGAAAATAGTGATATCCCTATCGAGCAGGAACTCATCATCGATTCATATCGATGGTTCACCTATGCTCCAGAAGTGACGGGTCTGAGACTGATTTGTCTGGAAGATCTCGACACAGGAACAATTGTGACGACCACCGTTGCTCACCCCGGAATTCGCACTGCAGCGCATAGAGCATGGGCAGGTGCTCGCCACTCACGATCCGCTGGCATGCCCTGGGAGATTTTATGCCAGATGGGTGAGAAAGGAATCGATCCAGATCAGAAGCTAGAAGAGACGTTTCGAGGATATGGCCACGCCTCAGTAGGGGATATGGCGCGTCTTTCCGTTGATATAGGTAGAGTACCTATGCATCTGTGCCTCTCCCTGTTTCAAGAAGGATCAATCAATTCGGGTCAGGAGAAATCGACACGCTATCAAACGACTTTTGGTAAAGCTCTTCTTCATCCCATCAAACACTATCTGCCCACGCACTTGTCAAAAGAAGAGACGCTAGAAGCGGATTATCAATCCTTCGGTACCTATGCACGAAAACTGTTTGCCAGGCATAAAGCCGTATTGCAAGAGGCCTTTGAGCAGTATTTCCAGGTTGACAGCACTGATCGGCGGCAGAATAGCGTCCTCACCTCACGTGTCCTGGATTGCATACGTTCCTTTTTATTATTTGGTCAGTGGAGTGGCATGTCATTTGAGACCTCTGCACGCGATTGGTCACGCATTCTCTCCGAACTGAAGGCTTCTCCTCTGTCCTATTATCACAAGGTTGCTACACAAATTGAACGATTGCTTGCCCCGAGCAAGGAGGAGGAAGAGTCTCTTGGCTATAAAGCAGAGGCTCCTGGACTCATTCGGCACACTTCCCCTCAGCATACAACCAATAGCAATCTACGCACGTTGAAGCAGTTTCTTCTGGAAAAAACGGACCTTCTGCAGCGTATCCCCATACAAAAAGGCTCGCCAAAACTGGTAGAGCAACGAGTGAGCTTGATAGAGCCAGCGTATACAGAGGGTGATAGATTGGTTGCAGCGTCTATTTTGCTGCTCTGGCCTGGGCTTGAAAGAACTGCGCTCCTCAAGTGGATAGAGAGCCGGGATGCTGAAACCAAGAGAGCGATCAGTTCTCTGCTGTTTTCGGGTCATAGCAACTATTGCGAGCTACCAAGTTATGCACGCACGACATGCCTGACCCTCGTCATAGAAGGTTGTCTGGGAGAGCTGCGTGACTTCAATCGCCATCGTGCCTGGGGACGTTTTTTTCCGCTTCCCCTGGTGTTTGGTGAGCCAGTCTCGAAGGATACCGTAGATCAGCTGCTTGCTCATGGCTTTAGTTTGCCTTGCTATTTGACTGATATCCCAGAGATGGCCTCTTACAAAGCTGCGATGGAAGGTGATTTGCTGGCATATTACGCCAGCTTGCAGGAGTTTGTTGCAAAAGTGGAGGCTCAGTATCACGATACGATTGATTATTCTTTTGTCCTCAACCTTCTGCCTCTTGCCCATCGAGTTGATTTATGGATGCATGGTGATCCTAAACAGGCCCTCTATCTGACTAGGCAGCGAACCCGTTCTGGTGGACATATTAACTATCGCATGCTGGCCTACGAGGCGAGCCAGTTACTAGCTGTATCAGATCCATATCTTTCTGCTCTCCGGCTAGAGAGCAGACCAGATCCGATGAGTAGAGCAGAATTTTTTGATAGAAGCTGAGCGAAGGCATTTTTTCTATTGAGGCATTTTAAATGATATATGGCAATTCTCCCCATAAAAATTGAATAAATGAAGAAGATAGGCTTGTATTTCATCATTATGTTCTTGAGAGATCATTCCTTGCTGAACTAATTCTTCGGTCAAGAAACGTACTCGTATATTCAGAAGAACGTGGCGCACGAGATCACGAAGCTGCTTGTCGGGAATCTGCGCTGTGACACTGGCAATAGTTGCACCTTCCGCAATAAGTGGGGCACAGCGTTGGATTTCCTCGGAAAGAGCATTCAATTGCCTCTGCTGCAGTTCGCCGATTGCTTGCTTATATGTTTTATCCATAAATTTTCTCCTGCTTGCAAGAGTATTGCTTCCCTCCCACTTGCATTCTCCTCTCTATAAGGATACCCCATGGGACGCTGAATGGATAACCCTCTTCCTGCTTTACCTATGAGGCTAGCATTCTCCTCTTTTAAGGATACCCCATGAGACGGGTTTTTTCTAGAGACAAAAAGGGACAACTTGGGAGGAAAAACAGACAACTTTAAAGCTAGAAACGAAAGACTAGCACCAGGTATATTTAGAGCTAAAGTGGCAAGCCTTAGCTGTAGAGCAGTAGAGCCGTAGAGCTAGAGGGTTGATTTCACGACAATTTATGTGCTATCCTTCTTAAAGGAACTCAAGTTTTTTGAGGAGTTCTTTCCGCTGTCGTCCTATGGAGAATGTCTCACGGATAAAGTTTCTTATAGTCGTGAACTTTCATTTTCTAACAGGAGATTTCTTACATGAGCGATTCTAAAGATCAAAAGATTGTCACCCTTTGTCAGAATGATGAGTGTTGTCCCACGTTAGAGCGGCAGGAGAATCAAATCTTCATTCAGGATGATTTTGGTGGAAAGGTTATCTTAACAGGCGATCAGTGGAATATGCTAGTTCAAATGATTGAACAAAAGCAGTTTGCTGACTGGACCTTTGAGCCTTCTTCGAACCAGTAGTATTACAGAACCTCGGCCAGTTCAGCCACCGTCTTTTAAGCGGTGGCTGAACTGGCCTACCTTAATTCGCAAGTTGGTCTGGACCAGGGTCTCAAATCGATGGTGATCCTCTCCACTGGCGAAGCCGTGGGCAATCCCCGCTACTACTTCTGCAAGCGATGATTTGGGAGGCCATAGTTACGAGTTCAGTGACAAATGTGTCTATGAACCCGTGTTCGGAGGGGAACGACTATCCTCTCAGGATGCACTACTAAAGATCCGAGGACCTTATTCGCATCCCCTATCCCATTGTTGCAAGCAGCGTTTGGGAGTGCTTTTTGACCATGTTCTCATGTTTAGGCGCTTTCATTTACCTCGCTTAGAGACTACCTGCTAACGTTCTATAGGACTACACAGACAAGCTGTACTCACGCACCCGTTTGGCTTTTCACCATCATCTCTAAGGTCTTTGGCATTTGCCAGAATAAGAACTTTATGAGAGCAAGTATATCATCATATTCACTTTTGTCAAGAAATGTATGCCCAATAGATGTACTCATTTGTCAACATTTGGTCTCATTTCAAGAGAACGTTTTCGATACTTGCCTCGCCGACTCTTTAGCCCACCATAGCAGTGAGAACTGTCCCTATTTCCCCCTGGAGAGCCGCATAAACTTCTTCTATAATGTACAATATACGTAACAGAAAGTCGCTGCTGAAGCGTGGGAGTAAGGCCGCAGCATGAAGAGATAGCGATATACTATCGATTGCCAGCTAGGTTGAAGAGCTGTATCAGTTCTTCAATTGTCTCGTCTTCTTTGCCGCTAGTGATGCCTTCAGCAACACAGGCACGTAGATGATTATCTAGGATGATTGCCTCTAGTTTCTCGATGGCCTTCCGAACCGCATAGGTCTGGCGCAGGATGTCGACGCAGTATTGATCTTCGTCCACCATCTTACGAATCCCTTTGAGGTGACCTTCGATGTAGTTTAATCGCTTGAGCACATCTTCTTTCTTGGCACGCATGTTCTCCCTGCTCTCTTTTGCTCTATCTCCTTGAGTATGGAGAAAGTATATCATATTTCCATTCCTACCTGCAAAGAAGGAAGAGAATAACAAACGTTTTTGAATTTGACACATTATCACTGTTAGCATATACTTGATATTACCCTAGTGGGGGGGGTATGGGTTAAGCAAAAACAACATGTGTAGAGAAGAGGAAATTCCATGGCAACCAAAGCACATCCACCTCGCAAAGCCCTAGTTATTGAGACGGGGAGCGCCTCAGAGAGTCGCGTGCTCCTGGCTATCGAAGGAATGAGTTGCGCCTCGTGCGCCATGCGGGTAGAGAAGGGCTTAACCAAGCTCCCAGGTGTATTTTCGGCGACGGTGAATCTGGCAACTGAGCAAGCTGCTGTTTCCTATGCCTCCGATAAAACAACCGTTGAGCAGATGGTGCAGAAGGTTGAGGCTCTTGGCTATAAGGCTACACTATTGGTACCGCAGAAGCTCCAACCAAAGGCTGATATGCATGTGTCAGTCAGGGATGTGGAAAGACCGTTTGCCCCATCACAGCAAGAGGAGCGTAGCCAACGCGGAGAAGCCAGTCTACGTCGTCGGCGCAATACGCTAATCATTGGCTTCATCCTCACCATTCCTGTGGTTATTCTCAGCATGTTCTTCATGAATCGCTTCCTGGGCGAGAACTTCCTGCTCCTGTTGCTGACCACGCCAGTCTGGCTCTGGATTGGGTGGGATTTCCATCGCAATGCTCTCAAAGCGCTGCGCCACGGTAGCGCCACTATGGATACACTGGTTTCGCTGGGTTCCACCGCCTCGTATCTGCTGAGTGCAGCGGCGACCATTTTCCCACATCTTATTAACACGATGACCAGCTATGACTCGACGGTGCTGATTGTCACCCTGATCTATCTGGGCAAGTATCTTGAGGCGCGAGCGAAGGGACAGGCCAATGAAGCTATTCGCAAGCTGGCAGGACTACAGGCGCGAATGGCCCACGTAGTCCGCGATGGCCAGGAGCTTGATATGCCCGTTGAACAGGTCCAGGTAGACGATGAATTGATCGTACGTCCTGGTGAAAAAGTACCTGTTGATGGTACCGTCATTGCTGGCTCCTCATCTCTTGACGAATCGATGATGACTGGTGAGAGTGTACCTGTCGAGAAGGGTTTAAATGATCCGCTGATCGGTGCTACGATCAATCAGCAAGGGCTGTTGCGTATGCGGGCTACCAAGGTTGGTGCCGATACCATGCTAGCGCAGATTATTCGTGCAGTCGAGGCAGCTCAAGGCTCGAAGGCGCCTATTCAGCGTCTTGCTGATAAGATCTCCAGCGTCTTTGTCCCCGTGGTGCTTCTTATTAGCCTGCTGACCTTCATTGGTTGGGTGATCCTGGGACTGGTGAACCCGACGCTCGCTATGGCAGGTATGCGTATGGGTGGCGTGTTCGCCATGGGTATGAGTACCTATAATCCCTGGGTGAGCGCCCTCATTGCTGCGGTCTCGGTATTGGTAGTTGCCTGCCCATGTGCGCTGGGACTGGCAACGCCGACTGCAATCATCGTTGGGACAGGCAAGGGTGCTGGGCAGGGCATTCTCATCAAAGGGGGCGAGAGCCTCGAACGTATGCAAGCTATTCGCGCCATTCTGCTGGACAAGACTGGAACGATTACCAAAGGGAAGCCTGAGCTAACCGATGTGCTAGTTGTGCCAGGGATGCAGGAAGACGAACTCTTACGACTGGTAGCTGAAGCGGAATATGGGTCAGAGCATCCGCTAGCTCGTGCTATTATTGCTGGAACATGCGCACGTGGCATCCACTTGGCCGACATGCCATCCCGTGTGACCGCGTTGCCTGGTCGCGGCCTTGAGGCTTATGTGGAGGGTCATCCGCTGTTGATTGGCACACGCCGTCTCTTTGATGAACGCTCCATTGCCTACAGTACCCTGGATGAGGAGATGGAGGAGCTAGAGGGCCAGGGCAAAACGGTTATGCTGGTCGCTTGCGATAGAAGAACTGCTGGGTTGATTGCTGTTGCGGATCGTGTCAAGGTTGGCTCAGCAAAAGCCATTGAACATCTGCAGAGGCAAGGCATTGACGTGGTCATGATCACAGGCGACAACAAACAAACTGCAACTGCCATTGCCGAGCAGGTTGGGATTGTGGCCGATCATGTGATTGCCGGGGTCTTGCCGGAAGACAAGGCCAGACACGTCAAGAGCTTGCAAAGCTTTGGCCTACCCGTGGCCTTCGCTGGTGATGGCATCAATGATGCACCCGCGCTTGCCCAGGCTGATACAAGCATTGCTATGGGGACCGGAACCGATATTGCGATGGAAGCGGCAGATATGACGCTGGTCAAGGGCAATCTAACCAGCTTAGTGACGGCCCTGGAACTCTCGCGTGCCACCATGCGCGTGATTCGCCAGAACCTCTTCTGGGCCTTTGGCTACAATGTGCTGCTGATCCCAACTGCTATCCTTTCACCGTTCATTCCTTTCCTGGGTGAGCAAATGCCTGTCTTTGCGGCGGCGGCAATGGCGCTCTCATCAGTAACAGTGGTGAGTAACTCGTTGCGTCTGCGCTACTTCAAGTCCACACGGGATGCAGCTGAACAAGGGTTCTCTGTCATCTCCTGGATCAAACAATGGGCACCACTCCTGCTTGGCCTCGCTCTCATCGCTCTGGCTCTCTTAACTGTGGTGGGGGGAACGCTACGATACAACACAGTGCGCCCGTTGGTACGACAAACACCAGGGACGAAGCATCAGTTTGTTGCCACGAAGCAGACCAGCGATGCTGAGTTGACCGTTACTCTTTCGATCACCCCGGACCGTTTCGGCCCGAACGTCTTCACAGTGACAGTCCCTGATCAGCAAGCAGCGCCGACGAGAATTTTAAGTGCATCACTCTCAACCACGATGCTTGACATGGATATGGGAACCGATACGATTGAGCTCTCTCCCAACAACCACGGGCACTTCAGTGCCCCAGGCAGCTTGAGCATGACTGGCGACTGGCAAATTCGCGTGGTGATCCATACCTCGGATGGCAGGACACATGTTGCAATGTTTCCCCTGACGAATGGATAGGCCTGTCTAGAGAGGTTTGTGAGCACGAATGAAAGCACTCACAAATTTTCCGTCCAGTTCGGTACGCTCAGTTTGAGAGAGTGCTGCAATAGAAGTGCTTGCACCACTTTCTGCAGTTTCTTGCAGTCCATAGCGCCGTGTAACTTCGATCTCGATAGCAGTAAAACCAGCCTCCGCTAACAGGCTTCGGTAGGTTTCTTCCTCTAATGCGCCTGCAATACACCCTGCCCACGCTTCCATATCTTTTTGAATGATCTGTGGAATACAACCTTGTATCACAATATCTGATACAGCGAATCGTCCTCCTGGAGTGAGCACGCGGTAGGCTTCTCTCACAACCTGACTTTTATTGGCTGAGAGGTTAATCACACAGTTAGAGATAACCACATCGACGCTTTGGTCAGGAAGTGGGATTGCTTCAATGATCCCTTGCAAGAACTCGACGTTTTCAATCTGGGCCTCTGCACGATTGCGTTCTGCTAAATCAAGCATGGCGTCAGTCATATCTAGGCCATAGGCAAAACCTGTCGGACCAACTCGACGTGCTGAAAGCAACACATCAATCCCTCCACCGCAGCCTAAGTCTAGTACTTTCTCACCTACATGAAGCTCAGCAAGTGCGGTTGGATTTCCACAGCCCCGTGAAGCGAGAGCCGCCACAATGGGAAGCCCTTCGAGGTCTGTAGCGCTGTAGAGATTGGTCGTAATTGGATCGCCTGTTGTTGATGTACAGCAATTCTGCCCACAGCAACCACTTTGCGCTGTACTAGTTTGCGCAGTATTCACTTGCTGAATACTCTGCGTGTACCTCTCTCGTACAAGAGCACGGAGTTGTTCACCATTTGTTGATATATCAGTCATGAGAAATCGCCTTTTTTTATATTCCTCGGTAAAAAGACACATTACTGTGCTTCACTATTGTATTCCTATCATTTCCTTATAATATAAGGATAAGGATTGATAGAAAGACTGATCGAGATCGAAAAAAGATGCAGGTACGTGATTATAGACAACAATGGTTTGGAACACACGCTTTTTGTGCGCAACACCCACATCGTGGTTGATAGTCAATGACCCGTCCGAACCGATCAAGCTCAAAGTGACAGCAGTCTAGTAAGAGCTGCTTCAGCTTTCCACGTGCCCGTTGCACTCGTGATTTGGCTCCTGAAAATGACAAGCCTAGGCGAATAGCGAGATCTTTTTGCGAGAGTCCCTGATAGTCTGTCAAAAACAGTGCTTCCCGATATGCAGAGGGCAAGCTATTCACCATAGCGGTGATTGATGGCGCAAGTTCGGTGTGTATATCCTCTTCTGGTATCTCTTCAGGTGAAAGGAATGGCTCTGCCTCTTCGAGCGATGCAAGCTGCCGTTTTTGACGATAATAATCGGCTATCAGGTTACGGGTGACCTGATAGATCCAACTTTCTAACTTTGCTTCATCACGCAGCATTCCAATATGTATGTGAACTTTGAGAAAGACCTCCTGAAGAAGATCTTCCACGCTCTCCTTGTCAGCAATCCGCTTGTCAATGAACGAGCGGATTGGCTCATGTAAGGCATACCATACGTGTTCTGTTGATACTTTCATACACTCATCCCTCTGAGGAACCAATCGACGTTCTCTTTTCTCTAAATATAGAAATTACTATCTATTATAGGTTCCTTGATGAATAATGTGTCAAATACTATTACTCTTGATCTACAAACGTATCGATCCGTGAAGTGATGAGATTGCGGATAAATCGAAAGACAGCCAAGCGTTCTTGCTCGGTTCCTGTTGCTGTACTAGGATCGGGAAAGCTCCAGTGCAGTTGCTGCCGTGCATTGGGAAAGATCGGACACTCCTCTGCTGCCTCGTCACAAACCGTCACCGCAAGATCTATGGGTGGCTGATCAGTAAATTCTTCAATGCCTTTGGCTCTCTGCTTGCTGATATCAATGCCTACTTCTGCCATTGCCTTGATTGCCAGGGGATGGACAGTACGAGGGTGCGTTCCTGCGCTAAGGACCTCGAATGCATCACCGCCACGCGCTCGCAGCAATCCCTCAGCCATTTGTGAACGTGATGAGTTATGCGTACAAAGAAACAATACACGCATAGGCTGTTGCTTGAAAGGTTCTGGTTGAGTCATACTATTTCTCCTCATATGTAGCTCTAGGTATTACCGCCAGCATCACGTAGCCAGCGATATATGTACGCGCCTATTCCGGCACCAAGAAATGGTCCTGCAAGATAGATCCATTGATCTGTCCATGACCAACTCATAAGGGCTGGCCCAAGAGATCGAGCAGGATTCATCGATGCTCCACATATTGGCCCTGCGAAGATTGCTTCTAGTGCTACTGTCGCGCCGATAGCAAGAGCTGCTGCCTGTCCAACAGCGCGGGTATCTGTTGCCATGGCCATGATCACTACCATCAAAAAGAACGTCAGTAGAGTCTCAAGCCCGAAAGATTGCCATGCACCACCGCTCCCAACTGGAAGGCTCGCTCCAAGAGACGAGACATCGCCCAGCAAGACCCGTAAGCAGAGAGCTGCAAGAATTGCACCAGCAAATTGTGCGAACCAATAGCCAATAAGCTGCTTGATAGGGAAGTGACGGACCAGAACAAATGCGAGAGTCACTGCTGGATTAAAATGTGCCCCACTAATATGTCCAAAAGCATAAATCATCACAGTTACAATCAGACCAAAGACAAATCCAACTCCAAGATGGGAGACCTGCCCTCCTGAGAGGCCATTGATCATAATTGCGCCGCATCCTGCAAAAACCAGTCCAAACGTGCCAATGCCTTCTGCAATGTACGGAGCAAACTGATATGAATGTGCAGGTCTGACTATCTGCTTTTCTCGCATCTTTTCGGCAATATCACCATACGAAATATCTTTCATAAGATTTGCAGTACTCCAAAATCTTCTAACTGTTCCGTGGAGAAGCCTCTCCTCAGGTTTACGTGCTTCTATACCTATAGACTGGAAAAAGGCAAAAAGGACGCAGACCTGTTGATATAAAAGGAGGGGTAGGATAAAGGGTGGTGTTATGGGTATGGGAACCCATACGATCGAGCTTTCTCTCGACAACTAAGGGCTCTTCACTGGCACAGGCAGCTTGAGCATGACTGGCAACTGGCAAATTTGCGTGGTGATCATACCTCCGATGGCAAGTTACCTGTCGCAAGGTTTCATCTGACGAATGAGTAGAGCACTGGTTAGGCTCACCATAGTTGGGAGAAATTGTTGGGTTCTGGCCTAGATAACGATTATAGGGTAGTTTGCATTGTCAAGACTACTTTAGCATCAAGTTGCAAAAGAAGCAAATTGCCGGAATTTATTGTATTTTCAGAATGGTTCATCGTCTAGATCATTAGACTGTAGCTCATCGATTTCATCCGATACTTCATCAAAATCTTCATCAAAATAATTTTTATATCTAAATTCAAGTAAGAGCAATTCAAAATCTGTATCGCCTAAATCTGCTTGACTTAGGTCTACTTGATTTAAATCCAGGTTAATAAAATTTGCATTCTTTAAGTTTGCTCCAATTAGATTGGCTCCATTTAAATTGGCTTGACTTAAATCTACCCCTGTTAAATCTGCATTGCTCAAATTTGCATTACTTAGATTCGCTCCATCTAGGTTCGCTCTGCTCATGTTTGCGTTACTCAAATTTGCATTACTTAGATTCGCTCCATCTAGGTTCGCTTTACTTAAATCTGCTTCACTCAAATTTGCCTGATAGAGATTTGCTTCGGTTAAGTTAGCTTCGCTTAAATAGTGTTCTTTCAAATCTGCTTCCATCAGATTTACGTTGCTCAAGTCTAAACCTTGTAAGGTTATATTGCTTAAATCTACTCCTCTCAAATCTGTCCAACTCAGATCGGCGCCACGTAGATCGGCGCCACGTAGATCGGCATCGATCAAATTAGCTCCACTTAGATAGGCACCATGTAGATTGGCATCACGTAGACTAGCGCTGGTCAAATTAGCTCCACTTAGATCTGCTCCACTTAGATCAGCATCAGTTAGAATTGCTCTACTTAAATTGGCCTCATTTAGGGTGGCTCTATTTAGATTAGACTTACTCAAATCTACTCTGATCAGATCAGACCCATCTAAGTTAGCCCTACTTAGATCGGTGCCATGAAGATAAGAACTGTTTAAATCTGCTCGACTTAAACTAGCATCTTGTAGAACAGCTCCAGATAGAATAGCTCTCCGTAGATTAAGATAACTTAAATCTGTGCCATGTAAATCTGCATTACTTAGATCAGCACTAAAAAAATCTGTCCCTGCTAGATTAGCATCTTTTAAGGTCGCTCTATATAAATTTGCATATCTTAAATTTGCCTCACTCAAGTTGGCATACTCCAATATTGTGTAGCTTAAATTTGCATGCTTTAAATTCACGTATTGTAAATTAGCCTGGCTTAAATCTGCCCCACTCAGATTGGCTTGGCTCACATCAGCTCCCTTTAGAATAACTCCATTTAAATTGGCTTGACTTAAATCTGTCTTACTCAAATTAGTCTGGCTCAGATCAGCCTCGCTCAAATTCGCTTGGTCAAGTTTCGCGTGGCTTAGGTCTGCTCCACTCAAATTGGCCTTACTTAAATCCGCTCCACACAGATTGATTTGGCTTAAATCCGCTCCACTCAAATCTGCCATGCGTAATGGCAGCGAGCAAAGTTGGTTATTTGGCAGCAACTTTCCAAGAATAGAAATAGCGTTACTGCTTGCCCATTTATCCTTCGGGTCGTTTCGAAACCATGTTTCCAGCTTTCTATAATCAAATCTTGGGCTCGTGTTAGTTGCATTAGAAAACATTTGTTGCCTTTCTTCGATAAAATCCCCCTGTTCTACTAGAAAATCCCGAATTGCAAAGCTAATAGGTTTTTTTCGAAAGATTTCTTTGTTATCAATCATTATGTCCTTAGCAAGGCGGCAAGCTACTAAATATTCTAGAAAGGATTGATGAGAGAACCGATATCGATCGCCTGATCTTATAAGAAAAGAACAAGTTAAAATTTCACGAAGAGATCCTTCCATCTCTCCCAGTTGCTCTGATGTAAGTAGTTCTTTCGAGACTTCAAGAATCTGGTTGCTAGTAAGTTCTATCTTGTCTGTAAGATACAATTTCAGAGCAATTTGCTCCATAATTGCAAGGCGTTTCTGTCTACTAATCTGTAAGTCACGCCGTTGTTTAAGAAGTTGTTGACGTTCTATTTCTCCTTCTAGGTACTGCTGATACAAATTTGGGCGATCAATAACTTTCTTTTCAGCTACCAAATTAGGCAAAGTTTTGATGATCATTTCAAGAAGAACTGGCCTATGAGATAAATCAGACAAATCATGAATTTCATCTATCATTTGACGAAAGTATCTCCAGTCTTGTATTGTATCTGCGGGATGGTACTTAGCGGAGTTTATTCGTTTCTGCAAATACAAATCTGTCTGCTCCTTGCTAAATGGTTGCAAGTATAAGCAATCATAGGCATGGAGTACTTTCATCTCTTGGCTAAGATTCATAAAATATTCTGGTCTAGTGGTCAGTAATACTTTGTTTTTTGGAACATTTGCTAATTGCTCAAATAATGCCATATTCTGTTGTACAGTATCACTGTTTGCTCGTGAAGCCATTTCATCGAACCCGTCAAGCATAAAAAGAAATAGTCCAGCTTCAGCCATCTTCATAAGGGTATTAAAATTAGGGTGATCTACTTTACAGTGTCGTTGCAAATAGGTCATCAAGTAAATTTCTAAATCAAATGGAGCTTTTGCAAACTCTAGTAATGGTATTAAAAGAGGTATACGGTTTTCATAACTTCCATTCTCTTTTCCTTCAAGAGAGTTTTTAGATAAAAAAGCAGCCATATGCTGACAAAAAGTTGTTTTACCACTGCCATAATCGGCCAGGAGTGCTAATCTAGACGCTGTAGGATTAGATAACCATTGCTTAACCATCTCCTCTAGATCTCCTTTCCATGTGGTGTGAAAAGATGTTTTAAATTTTCGAGTAGTAGGTGTCTCCTTTGTAGCAAATTGATAATGCTCAAAATCATAAGAGCGACGTTCTGCTTTGAGAGGAATATATACATGTGCAAGAGGGATTTCTTTATCCTCTTTAACTTGATACTCATAGTTATAGATTAATTCTTGTAAATATTTCTTAAAGTCTATAAGATTTTTCCAGATACCATCATAAGTTTTTACTACTAATGATCTACCTCCATGAGAACTGAGAATCTGCTTTGCTTCATTACTTATGTCTAACATAGTCACGAGAATACCTTGGTCTAAATTGCCCAGCTTTATCTGTTCCTTGACATAAATTGCCAATTTCTCTGCTTCTTTGGGTGTGAGAGCCTCTACTTGATTATAGTAAGGAATAATACCTGCTCTAAGAGGTTCAATACCTGCATTAATTTCGGCTATATAAAACCCAGGAGGAGCATCTTTAAATTCTTCAGTATCAGCAGGTTCATACTTCATGAGCATTAAAAGCTTTTTCACCTGCTGATAGAATTCAAGATTTTGTGCTGAATAGCGTGGGTTCTTAACGACTAGGAGATTAGGGTTGACGGAAGCTGACATTTCTTGAAATTGTAAAGGATTCTCTGTATTATGCGATTTGATTTCCTCTGTGATAAAGCTACGAATTTCAGAAATAGTAAGCCAGCCATCACTTCTCCTTGGTTTCTGTTCACAAGCTTTCAGAAGGCAGTGAGTGAAGATACCATGTTTTAAGCTGCTTGATTGAAAGGTTGCTTGATCATGACGAGCGGCACCAATAATAAACACATTTGTATCAGAGCTAAAATTAAGATCAAAATTAAGTGATTTCAATATATATCCTGCTCCACCGCTGTAGCATGCATCCAAAAGGAAAATGATATTTTTTACTTTTGCATCGGATAGCGTTTTAGCTAAATCATGGATATCTATAATGGTAGTCTTCTTAGGAAAAGCATCTTCTAAGTTTGCATTTGAAGGCAATAGATAAAAAGTATTACCTCTACCATATATACTCCCGTGGCATGATATGTAAATCACAACCATATCTTCAGGATTAAGATCTGGAGCATTCAATATTTGATCGAGATGCTCTTCAAGTGCTTGCTTTGTAGTGTGAATTGGTTCTGTAAGAAGAGTTACTTCGAAGTCCCCTTGTTGTGTATCTTGCAATATGTCTGCTATCGATTGAGCATCTGATACAGCATATCTTAAGTCATGATTTACCAGCTCTGTATATTGTCCTATACCGATGCATAATGCATAACGGCGACCAATACTTGCATCCATTTTCAACTGATAAGTCATAGATAAACCTCACAAGCTGTGTTAGATAAGTCGTATACTACTCGTCTTTGAGAAGCTTCTCTATCTCTTCAACTGAAAGACTGTAGATCTCGAATTTCTTACCTTTTTTGGTAATGACAACTTTCTTTTTAAATTCAAGATTTTTGCTTTTATTATCTTTTCTATGTAAAAACTCATAAATTGATTTAGCTACATCATGAAGTGATTTAACACCTCCGCCAATTGTAACTACAGACCTCATAATAGATATTATAAAATGTAGAATAAGCAACGTTGGTGCTATTATATCTCTAGATTCTTGAAGATCCGTTTCTAGTCCTTCAACATGTTTGAGTTGCTCTTCTAGATCCCATACTTCCTGCTGAGCAACGTTTGAAGGTATCTCGATGATAATAGTTGTCTTTTGATCTATCATGATTCTTTCCTCTCTAGGCTTTATCTCTGAGAATTGGTGGCTCTATTTCCCATGGTCTACTATTTGCTAGTAATGCTAATCTTTCACAAAGCCTTTGAAACACTCTTCTTGGACACAGAGGATTGGTGTATATCTCAGCATGTGCGTAATTATCTGGTTCATTAGGATCATCAAAGATTGGCTTTGGCTCTACATCAACAATAAAGTCCTGAATCGGGCGCTGATCTTTATCATATTGTACAAGATCATCTATTGTGCGCACATCATGTGTTACGATACTCGTAACACCACCTGAATATGGGCCCAATGTTCGACTAGGATCATTCTCACGAAGTCTTGCACGGTCTACTGAAGGTCGTTGGTTAGGATCATGAAATGCCTGAGAACTAATCTTAAACGTTCCATTAGGCTGTATCTTTAAGAGTCCCTTATTATCTGGAACACAACGATATAAGATCTCATCATCAGTTATTGGATTTTCAGGCATCACTCTCTAACCTCTCAACCACATCCAAAGCGATCGGCAGATATTGATTGATTCGATATCACCGTCTGTAATTTTTGCGTCTATAGCGGTTCCCCAAACCTGCACGTATTCAACATTCTCTTCTCCAACGTAAATGGTTAACTTTCTTTGGCCGTACCACCACTCAAACACTACTCCACCGTCAGGTTCTCCCGTCACATTTGGTTTAATCCATCCCAAATCTGCAACTTCTCGAAAAAGATTTGTAATCCACTGCCCTGCATGTATTACTGCATTATGCTCTGGTTTTGGTGAATTATAACCGTTCCAGCCAGTATCCCATGTTAGCAGTTCATATATTTCAGAGAGAGTATCTCCTAAATACCTCCTTGCAAACCTCTCAAAGAGGTTTGTATCCATAATTAATAATGTATGATGGGTAAAAGCAGGTAGATATTTTAGGAGAGACTCTGACAAATCATAATAAGCTCGGGCTGAATGACCAAGAAGCTCTAATAGCTCTCTAGCTGGGCTACCAATGCCTCTAGAGATCCTATCATCAATTACCAAAGCGTTATAATCGCTCCAAGCGGGTAGAGTTTTTGCAGGTTGAGCTATTACTGGCATTAGTCAATCAACTCCTCTGTTTTTTCTGTGATGCTCTCTCGAAACACTTGATTCTTCCGTTCACGAAGTTGCTCTAAAAAGTGCCATATCTCTTCATCGTCACTTTGCCAGACCTCCTGGCGAAATAGATCGATATCGAGAATAACAGTAATAAATTCAGGAGTCGTCGGAGGTACCAGGGTTTCATTGACAATCAACATGCAATTCAAATCATCTTGGGGGATCTGCAACTGCATAAAGAAGGAACTTAAAGTTTTTTGAGGTATGCTAGGTGTAATCTCTGGTACCGTCCTTAAATAATCTTGAAGATCTATCGATCCTTTCATTGGTATATTGAATTGATTGATATATCTTACAGCTGCCCTTGTAACAAACTCCGGTTTGCAAATGTCCTTATAGATCTCCCATAAGCTCCTTGCATCACTGCTGAATTCTTCCCAAGAGTCGTATGGAGCAAGCCGATTGAAGGTGAAGCCCTGCAGAGTTGCCTGAAAAACTCTCAAATTGTCTTTACTTCTAAATAGAAAGCCACTATGTTGCCGATTAGCATCTACCTTAATGTCAATGTCCGGTCCTGATTGGACAACAAGTGAACCAACATGAATTGGCTGACTTGTTGGGAAGCGATCACGGATATGTTCATGAATCTCTAAAAATTTCTCGACCGAGAAACCATCTGGCAAAATAACCTTGAGGTCTAGTATTGCTTCGGTAATAGGTGGTCGCGAGTAGTGTCTGGTTGTTTTCTGCATAAAACCTCGTGAATTGCTTCCTAGGGTTTTTTCTTGAGAATGTTATCAGGATCTATCCCTGTGTAACAAGTATAAGCGGAAACCGTAGGCTTTTCCATATACGGTAGTATATGATGAATAGACCTTGTTGTCAATGTTTGTCTATAGGTGTATCTTCAGTTGCTTTGATTAGCAAGCAATAGCATGGTAATTTTGGAGAAAAGTGCAGATCATGCAAGTGACAGCCATGGCATAACGAAGCCAAGGAGGACCTTCTTGTGACAGTCCCTCTCGCTCGATCGTTTATAAGCCCCGCCCAAGAGGTCTATAGACTTGCAGACGAAGAACGGGATCCAGTAAAGTAGAGGTATAGACTGCGAGGAGGTCGTGATGGGTCGTTTTCTAGTATTTTTCGCTGGGTTCCTCAGTCTGCTAGGAGCAGGACTCAGTACCTTTTTTGGAGCCTGCTTGGTACCCTGGTTGTGGGCACTTGTGTTCTGGTCAGCAAGCCATTTTCTTCCTTCCTTGCCCTCGCCAGATCCATTTCCCAATCCCCTAACATTTTTGCTCAATCCCAGCCTACCCTTTGGTTTTGCCTGGCTTGCCTATTACTGCAGTGCCTATGTCTGTGCCATGCTGTATCCTTTACCGCGTGAGTCCTTACGCACACTAGTAAATCAGCTTCCACGACTCTCACAAGGAGTGTCCAGAGAGCACCAAAGTGAACTGATCCAATACTGCTACCAACAGTATCGAGAAGCTCTCGCGTACTATAATCCATCACCCATAAAGCAGTTGAAGACTCCATCACAATTTTTCTGCTGGTCAGGCAATGCATTGGAATGGAAGGAAGGCTTGCTCATCCTACCAGAAGCTCTCCTTGATCCAACCCAATTGCACCTGCTCCTCCCTTTGCTTGCACATCATCTTGCCTATTATAATGGCCCTGATCTGCTGCTCCAAGGGATATGGGATACTTACCCTGACCATACGTTCTGGCTCCTGACGTTGTCTGGCAACTTCCTCTGGGTTCCTGTGGTGATCAAAAAAGTGGGATTATGGAAGGCATGGCAAGCCATACGGGTGTTGGAGGCTGACACCTTCGCCTTTTGGCTGGGTCAACATGAGGCGCTCAAGCAATACCTTCAGCATATGTATATAAGCCTCCAACACACGGGAAAGCCTGATCTAGTCATTCCTGAGCTAGTTGAGCGCATTGATCACTTGAAAGAGATAATGAAGCAGGAACAAGGCTATCTTACCTCAGGTGCGCTGTAGACCGTGACGACCCCAGCTTCTGTACCGACCGCCACCAGATGATCATCTGGTGACCATACAAGCTGACTAATCCCTGATCCCAATGACGCCTGTAGGAGCGGCTGCTTCGGCTTGTCAATTTGCCAGAACATGAGTGTTCCATTCGTGCTTGCTGAAGCAATCACTCGTCCATGGTGCTTAAAGGCCAGTGCACTGAGAAATGTGGCATGTCCCTTCAGTTCAATGGGCCTGCTTCCTTCTAGTCCTTTCCCCGAACAATCCCAGATGGTCACGGTCGGACCGCCTCCTGTGGCCAGATAGCGGCTCGTGCCATCCCAGGAAAGCTCACGGACCTTTGTCGGATAGCCATACATCTGCAGGTCTGTGCCGGTTTTGGTGATCCAAAAATGTACTGTGGCATCCTGATCACCGGTCGCGATATAGCTGCCATTGGGACTCCAGGCCATTACCAGAACAGAGCCTTTCCACTCTAGGTTGCGTAGTGGCTCATTGCGATCTGGTTGCCAGAACATGATACTGCCATAGGCCGTTGACGTCAGCACCTGTGTGTCTGGTTGCCAGGAGACATCCGAGATAGTGCTGCTATGATCGGGATAGTCCTGGATCAATTGCCCATCGGCCCCGTTCCACAGACGCAGTTTACGGCCAGCAGTTGTTGCGAGCAAGTCACCATCGGGACTCCAGGCAAGATGCTCTACCCAGGCTGCGCCCCCTGGGAGTCTGAGACGTTCCTGCCCGCTCTCAGGGTCCCAGAGTCGAGCTTGCCCATCCTGTCCAACGCTTGCAAGCGTGGTGCTGCTTGCATTCCAGGCAACTTTACATGTGCCAAAGGCATGTCCATCAAGCACATGCAGCACCTGCCCGGTTTTCCCAGCAAAGATAGTGATTGGACCACTTATCGAGGCTGCGGCCAGCCACTTTCCATCGGACGACCAGGCTAGCGAGTTCACATGGTCATCCAGCTGCGCCAGCCACTGCTGGAGAGATTGGGGATTGAGAATCCGTTTGGAGGTGGGTTTTATGCCAGGCATGCGCGAAATCCTTCATTGAGCTTGGCCCTGTCCAGGTTCCGTCCGATAAAAATGAGCGAGTTGCGGCGCGGGCTATTATCCCAGGGTCGATCCGGGCGACCATCAAAAAGCATATGCACACCTTGGAAGACAAAGCGATTGGGCTCACCCTTGATGCTCAAAATGCCCTTCATGCGAAAGATGTCGGGACCTTGTGTCCGCAGGAGATTGCTGAGCCAGGTATTCAGCTTCGTTGCATCCACGTCTCCAGGGACCTCAATGCCGACAGAGCTTACTTCCTCATCATGCTCATGCTTGGGTTTGTATTCATGTGTCAGGATTGGATCAAGTACTCCATTGGTGCGGCGCAGTTCCAACTGGAACTCGCTGGGAAGGTGTTGAGTATAGAGGACGTACAGGCCAGACATCTTGACGGTGATAGGAAAAGTTGCTGGTTGGTCATTCAACTGGAGAGTGTGCAGCACTGCAGGTGATGCTTGGATAGCTTGACCCGTTTGATGTTTCTCGCCTTCCTCTGAGAAGCGCAACACCGCATCCATCTCGATCGCTTCGAGTGCATCCTGAGTGGCCTCTTGTATCGGGAAGAGTGCAATGTTGATTGCTGGATCAGGACCAACTTGCAGGGCCAGCTGATAGGTTCCCGCTGTCAGGTCATAGATACCAGCCCACTCGAAGGGATATTCAGGCTTCATTACTCCTTCATTCTGGCTGGCGCATCATTACGTGATGACAAATATTCTAATGAGATGAAATATCAATAGAGCTAGAGATAGTCTACACGATGGGGGATAGGTTTGTCAATGAGATGCCGTATCATTATCATCGTTTCAGAGTCCCAACTATTGAGATCCTGTCTCGTTGACAAAATCTATATTTCTTTGTATAGTTAGACTGTCTAATGATATAACGTCTCATTAGATGTCCGCTTTGAAATTGAGAAGATTTCTAGCTGCAAAGGAATTGCTATGCTACAAGGTTCTTTTTTACCTGAATACCAACGTAGGGTTCGGTGCGTATTTTTCCAAGGGATTACATTGCCTTTTCCGAGAATTGCCCCTGTTCTCCTGCTCTTCTTCGTTGTTCTGTTGCCTCTTGCGAGTTGTGCAACGAATGGACAGGGAAGTAGGAAGGAACTTAATGTTGTTGCCAGTGAAAATTTTTGGGGCAGTATTGCCAGTCAGCTTGGTGGAACCCGTGTCACAGTGACGAGCATTATTAACTCGCCTTCAGGTGATCCTCACGACTATGAGAGCACAACAAATGATGCTCGTACACTAGCTCAAGCGGATTATGTCATCCTCAATGGAGCTGGCTATGATGATTGGGCAAGCAAATTGATTGCGGCTAACCCGGTCAGTGGACGGAAAGTATTTACAGCTGCGAACCTGCTAGGAAAGAAAGCAGGAGATAATCCTCACTTCTGGTACAATCCAGATTATGTTGAGCGTGTCGCTGATCAAATCACCTCCGACTACAAATCTCTCGCTCCAGCCGATAGCAGCTATTTTTCCCAACAGCGTACGGCGTTTGAGAACGCACTCAAGCCATATCGCGATATTATCAATGCGATAAAGACAAAGTTTGCTCACCAGAAGATTGGTACCTCGGAATCGATCTATGTGTATCAGGCGCAAGCGCTGAATCTGGATCTAATTACTCCCCAGGCCTATTTAGAAGCGGAGAACAATGGAACGGACCCACCAGCAAGTGCTGTTGCGGAGTTCAATCGGCAGATTGCTAACAAAGAAATAAAAGTGATGATGCTCAATATACAGAATATATCTAACGAAACTAGAAATCTTCAGCAAGAGATAAAGCAGCAGCACATTCCTATTGTCGAAATTACTGAGACAATACGTCCAATTGGGACAAAATTTCAGGACTGGCAGGTTGCTCAGTTACAGGGGCTACAGAATGCACTTAGCTCTGCTGCATTAGCGTAGAGAAAGACAGAGAGGATAGCGACGTTCATGATAAATGCGCAAGATGTCCAGAATATACAACAACACATATATTCCGATAGTAAGGGAATCGGCGATTCACGAGCAGCTATTATCACTGCACATGAGGTTGCTGTTCGCTTAGGAAACCGCACCATTTGGCGAGGTGGAACCTTTAACATTCGCTCTGGTGAGTTTGTGACGGTTGTGGGACCAAATGGCACGGGAAAATCGACGCTGCTCCGTTTGCTGCTTGGCTTACTCTTCCCGAGTGAGGGACACATAGAGGTCTTTGGACAAGCACCACAACGTGGCAATTCCCTGATCGGCTATGTCCCGCAGCGTCGGACGCTTGATCCAGACCTGATGGTGCGAGCACGTGACTTTGTTGCTATGGGCATAGATGGGCACAAATGGGGTATTCCGCTCCCATTTGTATCCAAACAGCATCATCGTACACTTGTGCAGGAAGCCCTCGATGCAGTTGGAGCTACAGCCTATGCTGATCGTGCTATAGGACGACTTTCAGGAGGGGAACAACAGCGTCTCTTGCTTGCACAAGCCTTGCTTGGTCAACCTCGTCTGCTCCTCCTAGATGAGCCGCTAGCGAGTCTCGATCTACAGAAGCAGAATACGATTGCACAACTGGTTGCCCAAGTGGCAAGGGAACGAGACATTGCTGTTTTGCTTGTTTCTCACGATGTGAATCCATTGCTTCCCTTTACTGAACGGGTATTGTATGTGGCTCAGGGGCAGATTGCCATAGGCAAACCGGATGAAATCATCACGACTGAACACCTGACACAGATGTATGATGCGCCAATTGAGGTCATGCGTGATAGTCGAGGGCGCGTCTTAGTCTTTGGCTTGGAGAGTGCTATTCCGGAGAGCGGCGGGCGCGATAAATCGCGTTGATTAGCCTAGTTGCAAAAACACCCATCGATTTCTGTAGAGATACGTGAAAACTGTCCCTTATGCAATACGAGAAACAGGAGGCATTCTCAATGTCTATAGTATCTACCGCGCTAGCAAGTCTTACACCTTTTTCCTGGAACCCGATAGACGACCTTCAGACCATTTTTCAGTATGCATTCATGAGAAATGCATTTGCTGCTGGAACAGTAGTTGCTATTGTCGCTGGTATCGTGGGCTACTTTGTTGTCCTGCGCAACCTCTCCTTTGCGGGTCATTCTCTTTCCCATAGCGGTTTTGCAGGAGCTACGGCTGCAGTGGTCATTGGAGCAAGTCCTGTCTCTGGTCTTCTTGTATTCACCATAGGCAGTGCACTTATTATGGGTGCATTGGGCAAACGTCTACATGGGCGAGATGTGATTGTAGGGGTTGTCCTAGCGTGGACACTTGGTCTTGGCATCTTCTTTCTCTCGCTCTACTCGGGATATGCAAACCAGGCCTACTCCATTCTTTTTGGACAAATCCTTGGTATCAGCCAGAATGATGTGCAGGTAACTTTTTTCACGAGCGTAGCAACACTGCTGGCGATCATATTGATCTACCGTCCGTTACTTTTTGCATCTTTGGACGAAGAGATAGCCGAGTCACGAGGTATACCCACGCGTCTCGTTGGCATCATCTTTCTCATTATTGTTGCTCTTGCTGTTTCTGCCGCAACACAAGTTGTAGGAGTCTTGCTTATTTTCTCCCTCCTTGTGACGCCTGCAGCTATTGCTGAACGTCTCTCAACTCATCCTCCAATGGTTATCCTCCTCTCCGTTTTGCTCGCTATAATCTTCACCTGGGTAGGATTGCTGATTGCTTTCTACTTCCCTTATCCTGTCAGTTTCTTTATCACGAGTTTCGCCTTCTTGGCCTATATGACCGTTCGCGTGCTACCGGTCACTCAAGAAGGGACGATTACTTTAGCTTTTCGGACACGTGACACTCCGCATGGGCTAAAGCCCAGCAGATTCTGACATCCCAACGTAGTCGCTTCCCTGGGCAGTTGGAGCGTAGCTCCGGCCAATTTGAGGGCGTCGTGGGTTGGTGATATCGCGAACCCCCAAAGGGGGCACGGCAGGCCCAACCATCCTTGGGTGACTGTCCTGAGCGGTGCCATGCTCATTACTGCTCTCGTGCCCAGATGAAAGGGATGAATGGCCCACAGCTTCATCTTTTGGCTCTTGGAGAACACCAACACCTGAAGATTGCTCTTCCCTTTCCGTCGCCGGAAGAGCAGGAGTATGCAAGTACCACCGACCACCTCTGTGGACCAGTTGGGGACTGCACAACTGCCAACCTTCTGGCATTGCTCGACCTGTGATACGAACACGTATCCAGCTCCAGCACGATCCTGTCCAGACCTTGACCGTGACAGAGGAGTCTGTTCTGTCTTTCCACATCCCAGCATAGAATGTGGCTGATTTGTTCCAGGTCCGTGGAGGAACGGGCGGACGCTCATGGAATTTCTTGTCCTTGGCTAGAGCTTTCTCCTTGTGCTTCTGCCAACGCAAAAGCGCGGCGGAGAACGAACGAGCAGAACCCAGAGCGGCATTGATAGCAGCACGCCGGAACATGGCTGGAATATCTTCCCTTTGGGCACCTAATGGTAGAATGAAAATATGCTTTACGAGACTTTTATCTAGTTGATACACTGTATCTTTATATATATGATACAGTATATCATTACTAATACTATGTATAGATTTTTTTCATAAAAAATGTTGACAGTTTCCTTTTTCTGCTGTAAAATGTTGACTAAGCACAATGCCTTAGCGCTGTAAAGAAAGGTTGTGTTGTGCTGAAAAATGTGCAGTTGTGCAAATATACAACCTCAAGAAAAAGGAGAATGGTTAATAATGGGTCATGACGTTCATACGGAACACTCCCATGTCCACGGTGAGCATTGTGGGCATACGGCAGTCCAGCATAACGATCATCTCGACTACTTGCATGAGGGTCATCTGCATGCGCCCCATGAAGGACACTATGATGAACATGTCATCCCTGTGAGTAGCCAAAATCCTGATAGTTGTGCTGCAACGAATTGCGGATGTACGCATAACGATTGTGGGCATGAGACCGTTCCACATGGCGACCACACTGACTATCTCTATGAGGGACAGCTCCATCACCCGCATGGAGATCATTGTGATAATCATGGCACTCTGGCTGTGGCAACGAGCTAGCCCAAAAGTCAAATATACAGCACTTCTTAAAATTAAGGAGGGCACGAGGATTGACCATTCCTCGTGCCCTCCTTGTATGTTCATTTGGAGGAAGAGCGATAATTGCGTCTATCTAGGCAGATACTTTTCTCCCACTTCACTTCATGAGGAGTGGAGATTACCTCGTCATGCTTTATTAGATAGGATCAAGCTGATTTTTTACTAAAAACAGCCCCACTGCCTTAGCAAGTGCCAAAGCGACGAGGCTGTTCTGGTTTTAACCCTAATTAATAGGCTTCTATCGACATTCTTCTTTACGTATTACTTCCCACATGTACATGGACTGTTTCCACAGTTTGGGCACTCACCATCATGAGTGTGCTCGTCTGATTTGTGCATAGATACCTCTCCTTTGGGCCGATTCGGAGTGTCTTCTCATATGACATTGATGAAGATGGAGAGGTCGAAATCCTAGCTGCCACTAGAGGCCGATGCATTCACATACTTAATAGTCAGGGAGAACCCAAGGGTGAACTTTCTACAGATTACAGGGTCTATGTGCTCTTCGTCACGCAACTTATGGGTAGAATAACACTTCTTGCTAGCACTAGTAACAAGAGCCTCAAGGCTTGGACCATCAAGAAGCAAAAGCAGGATCAATCGCTCCTCTTTCAAGAGCAATGGTCACTATCACCACAAAACAGCGTCGTTGAAAACCATATCCATGCCATCTACGTCGGAGATATCAATGGTGATGGCCTGAACGAGATTCTGCTTGGAGCAGGGGATAAACACCTCTACATCATGGATCAGGAAGGTAAACCCTTGTGGAAACATTCTCTTAGAAGCTGTGTGTCGAGCATCTATGCGGTTGATATTGACCTTGATGGCATTACTGAGGTTCTTGTTGGTATGGAGGACAACCAGATCCAGGCGCTGCGCTTACAACTGGACAAGAATGAGACCCTCTATACAGACATTCTCAGTCTCTATGATCAGACAAAGCAATTATCTGTTGACGTGACACAGGACTTTTCACTCGCAGAACGTCAGCTCTTGCGAAATCTAGTGAGAGAGGAGAGACCACTACCTACTGACTATCACAAAGAGTGGGCTGTGGTCAATCTGCTCATGGAACAGCACCATTATGAACAAGCACTGCCACTGCTGCTGAGATTACTGAGGCAAAGAGTTCAGCATTTCTGGTCCCAGCCTATTCGTGGTTTGGGACGTATTCGTATGATTACCTCTGGAGAAGTTACTAATGATGACGTCTATGGAGTCCTATGTGGAACTGAGGAAGGCGACGTCAAAGCGATAGATATCATTGCGAGCAAGGGCAGGCAGGTCTGGAGCACGTCGTTTGATGAGGGCATTGTCAAGGTCGAGACACAAAAGGTAAGTTCAACGGAACGTGATATTGTACTAGTCGTATCGGATAATCAGAGCGTCTCTATACTCGATTCCAAAGGTAACCGACTGCGAGAACTTGTCTTTGAGAATGAGCATGATCGTGTTTATACGCTCTATGTTCACAAGGAGGAAAATCGTAAGTACGATGCTATCAGTGATGTCATCATTGGGTTAGCAAACAAGAAGATCTACATCTATGATGGTGCCCTTCAACAGCAAATTGCTATACTTCACACACAACAAGGAAACAAAGTTATATGCACATATGACCTAAATAACAGTGGTGAACAGCAGATTATTACTGCCTCGCCGGACAATTGCGTGTATGTCTATACAAGAGAAGGTGAAAAACGCTGGCAATATGATGACATAGATGGTCAGGTGCGGGCGCTATGTGCCAGGGATATCGATGGTGATGGGCATGCTGAGGTTATCGCAGGATCTGAGGATCGCAACGTTTACGTGCTCGACTACCAAGGGCATCTAAAATGGCGCTATCGCACTCCCCATCGTGTACTGGCCGTTGCTGCCACAGATGTGGATGGTGACGGATCCGTAGAAGTTCTGATCGGATGCGAGGATAGCTACATGTATGTCTTAAGCGGAGAGGGTGATCTGCTCTGGAAATACAAGGCTAATGACCGAGTGACAGCTATTCACGTGCAAGACCTGCATATCAATGACCATAACGGCGATAACAGGATAGAGATTGCACTAGGTTCTGAAGACGTGTTAGAACTCCTACAAGTGCTTGATAGAGAGGAAATTATTGAACGTATTAATCTCTGTTGGAAGAGAAGTCTGGATTCTAGTAATCGTAGAAGATCCATTTTCCAGTTCATGGAACATGAAAACGAAGATATGCGTACTTTAGCATTAGCGAAGCTAGCAGGACAGATCGATAAAAAACATACAGAAGAGGAATTGAAGCTCTTCCAGAACACTCTGGAAGAGAATTCTCTTGAGGCTAAGCTGGAAGATGAAGCGCTCGAAGTAAGGAAAGAATTAGTACGTATGGCTGCTGTCCTTGACAATTTTCATAGCGAAGATCCAAAGAGTATGCAGATGGTACGCAGGTTGTTACAACAGCTCTCTATCGATCCCAGGCAGGAGATAAAGCTAGCCATTATCGAGTGGCTGCCCCGGTTCCGAAGCATGGCTATCTGCTTTGAGTACCTTGATCGCTTTATTCAGAACATAGACCTCTGGGTGCGCCGTAGTGTAGTGCGACAACTGGATAAGCTCATAGAACGATATCCAGAGCAGGTCTTTCCCCGCCTGCTTAGGGCTTCTAAAGACAAAGATAAGTGGATTCTACAAGAGACCGGAAGAAGTCTCGCCCGCTACTTTGCGGTCCATCAGGCCAAATTGTTCTCAGGTATCCAAGAACTGCTGGCCTATGGTATCAATCCACTCATTATTCGGCAAATGGCCTACTCTTCTCCTGAACCAAACAAGACACTGTTTATTGCAATTGCAAAGATGCTCCCCTTGGCTGAATTGGGTGAAGCAGAGGTTGAGGAGATTCTTAACGAAGTAGTGCACATCCTACAGGAGATGAGCACACTGAAACTGTCTGGTGGTGAAGGCACACTACAAAAGTACACAGAGCTTCGTCAACTGTTTCGTGTCAAGATTATCGATGACATCGAGCAATACCAGTGGATAGGGAACTTGGACCTGATTGCCGATGTTTCGGGGAACACACAGATTCTACGTGTATTTCCAGGCTTATCTCAGGTGATCGAGACCATAAAACGTTATCGGAAACGTCAAACAGTTGGTGATCGCTTAGCAGGGCTGATTGAGGCGAACAATGTTCTCACTGATCTAAAGAATAGAATTTATGTATTAGAGGATCAGAGAGTGCAAAAAGACCCGAAAGGAGCATATACAGTACATTCAAAGTGTCCACCAGAAGACCACATCTTGGAGAGTATTCTCCAACGGTGGATACGCATCATCTTTACTGAGGTCCAACACGTAAGAGGGAAGGCGAAGCTCTATATGGAATTGAAGGGCAAACACATACAGCAGGAAGAGATGGTTGTCGTCTCATTGGAAATTAGTAATACAGGACGAAGCCCAGCTGAGAATGTTCATGTGAGATTAGAAGAAGGATCTGGCTTTGAAATAGTGAGAGATCATGCGATTTTTCTGAATGAGATCACTACTCACAGCCCTATCAAGCTCGACTTCAGCATTCGGCCATCTATACAATCTCTGCGTCTTGCCTTTGACATCACCTATGATGATGCAGAGGAAACAGGCAAAACGCTAGAGTTTGCAGAAACACTTGAATTGCAGACCTCTCACCGTCCATTCAAAAAAATCCCCAATCCCTATAGAACTGGTAATCCGCTGCGAGAAAATGAGAGCGATCGTAGGATGTTCTTTGGACGACAAGAAGATCTACAGTTCTTGCAAGACAAACTTACCAATCCTGATGCTAACAATACCGTGGTCCTCTCTGGTCAGCGTCGATCGGGGAAAACAAGCCTCTTGTATCGCTTCATGGGCGACTTAGCCAGTCTTGATCAACACGTGGCGGTCTTGATCGATCTGCAAGAATTGGCGCCAGCAACCAACGCTCAGCAGTTGCTGCGTGGGTTTGCTCAGTGTATCCTTACCACATTCAAGAATAGGGGCATACCCGCTCCTGCATTGGACACGTTTGATTTTGGCCAGGACCCGATGTCAACCTTTACACTCTTCTTGGAGCATATCCTCTCGTCTCTCTTGAACAAGACGCTGATCCTGTTGATCGATGAGTTTGAGACTCTTGACGACAAGGTCAGAAAAGGTGAGATATCTCCAGACTTCCTCAAGTATCTGCGTAGCCTGATGCAGCATCGGCAAGGGATCGCCTTTTTATTTGCAGGAGCACCAAAGATACGGCACATGACTGACTCGTATTGGGCTGTATTCTTCAACACTACCTTGCCCTATACACTCTCAAAGTTCAATGTTAAAGATGCCGAGGAGTTAATCACCAAACCTGTCGCAGGATATCTCGAATACGACGAACTTGCGCTCGAAAAGATTCATCGACTTACTGGCGATCAGCCTTATCTTATTCATATCATGAGTGAGACCCTGATACGTTCTTGCAACAAGAAAAAGAAAAGCTACGTCACGGTGAACGATGTAAACACGGTATGTGATCAGGTCATTGGTAGAGAGGATCACTTCGTCTGGATTTGGAATCAAGAGCACCAATCAACAACAAAACACTTTATTCTCTCTATCCTTGCCCAAGAGAAGGGAGAGGAGGGACGCATTTTCTCACTTGCAGATATCAAAGATGGCTTTGAGGCCCAAGGACGCCGTTTCGAGCGGGATGTGATCACAAAAGCCCTCAATGATCTAGCAGAAGAGGGCTTCGTCGAACAATACTCTGATGGCATCCAGTTTAGAATCCCCGTTGGGCTGATGAGAGCTTGGCTACGTAGGGTTAAACCACCAGAGCGGGTCGTGCGTGAAGAACCGCTTGATGGAGATCAACGTAGCAGTTAGCTATTTTGCCGGAGATGTGATGTGGTAGGCCTCCTCCATATGCTCTATGATAGCACTAGTAGGTGCCTGTATATGCATACGGCAGGCGGTTGTCTCCGTACAGCAAAAAGTGCCTTTCTCGAAGAGCTTATTAGAAGGAGAGCCGCCACCGCAAAACATGAAGTACTCGCATGTTTCCCGGCACATCTCCACACCTTGTTGAATCTGTGCATTCACCTCGAGAAATTTTTGGTTAGTCAACACATCGTCCAGCGTATGCTCGAACACGTTGCCAAAGATGAAATTTCCATGCGTTGGGGAGGTCATGTTGAGTAACTCGGGTGAGAAGGTCGAGATATTGCCATCATAATCAAAACTGAGTAACTTCATTGGTACGTTGGTCTGAGATCGCGTGAGATGGGGGCCGAAGACTATACGATCGATAAGAGTTCCAATCTCGCGCACAATCACTGGATTGTGTGTATCTACGCTTAATATCAGGATATGCTTGAAGAATGCTTTATACTGCTCGACATCCTCGTCTGTCTGGAGAGAGGAGTACTTATGAATGCCCTCCACCTCTTCAGGGTTAAAACCTAGACGAACAGGACGCAGATCCATGAAGAATTTCCACAGCTCGTCTGGATGATGCACGGAGTCTTTAGTGATCACGGCAATCAAAGCATATTGGATGCCATTTCTCTGCAGTAAGTCAATACCGCGCAGAGCGCGATGAAAACTACCTTTCCCAGCTCTATCAACACGATGAGCGTCATGTATCTGCACAGGGCCATCCAAGCTGACGCCAATCTTCACACTATGTGCTTTAAAGAAATCACACCATTCTTGTGTGATAAGCGTTGCATTCGTCTGAAACGAGTTAATAACCTGTACACCACGTGTGTTCCATTTATCTTGGAGCCCAAAGGCCTCCCGATAGAAGCTAATGGGCAAGGCAAGAGGTTCTCCTGCATGCCACAAAATGGTGACCTTATCAGATATAAAATGAGAAGAAAAGATCAATTGAAATATCCGTGAGAGCACCTCTGAACTGATACGCTTCTTTAATGAGCGATAGGGAAGGTAGCAATAAGTGCAATCAAGATTGCAAAAAGGCGTAGGTTGTATGATGACAGTGTCTGTCTTCATCTCGCCAAGTAATTTCCCCTCTTCTGAAGTGAGTCCCAATGTGCCTATATTAACAACTTACAACTGAAACAACCTACAAGTCTACTACATCATATTACTGGTGGCTTTACCAACAATCTTTCCAAATCTCATCGGCGAAATTTTCCCAGGGCGTCTCCTTCTTGTTGGTTACTCCAGGAATATCTTGCCGTCTTCGGATATAGAAATGGACAAATGAAAGTACTTGTGAACAGGTATGTCCAGATAAAGCCTCTTGTTGTATTTGCTTGCGTATTCTCAAAGCACGCATTGCTATAGAAGGTTGCGAGTGTACTTCCTTCGATCTATTCATTCTAGCACATCCTTTATCTCTTACACAGTCTTTGGGAAAATAAACTCACAGTTATCCGCATCAGCTATATATTAGTATTTCATATCGTGGCTCAGTATTTCTGAGCACCATCGAGATGATACTTTGGTGACCCGAGCGAGAAATGTCCTCTGTCTGCTCTTTTGCTGGTGGCTGGCTACTTCTAGATTCGTCGAACCTGAGAGAATGCCGCTTGCACCATCCAATGCAGATCGAAGCCCCCGGGTCAACAGAATTTATGTGAGTAACCAAGACAAGATTTATTTTTCTAGAATAGAAGCTTAACACAAGCGTTGATGAATGTCCACATCTGGCCTTTAGCCCTTTAGTCCTTTGAGCTTGAAGGCGGTAATCTAATGCTAACGAGATAGTATCTCATTGACAAATTTGGGGAACAGCGATATACTCTGCTTGTTGAATAGTAGAGTTTAGAGTCTTTCTCTAGTTTTGATTGTGTGCTTTTCGGCAAGCTAATGTTTTGATAACATGTTGTGAGGACTTGCTAGTCAAGTAAAAGTCGATAGTGGCAGTTCTCAAATCGTAGGAAGGATAAGTATTAAGAGCGATGGATGAAGGGAACACGGATGCATCTTCGGTTTTGTGCATCCCTGAAGACATAGAGCAACTAGGAACTGGATTATTTCTACAACAAATGTGGTGCTGGGGTCAAGATATTCGGCGTGAGGAAGGCAATCTTCTCCTTGACTACGGTTTTACACGTGAACGCCCTCCCGAAGGAATCGAAGGCAGTAGTTTATATCTTCTTCGTCTTGATGATAAGAGAAGTCTCATAGCCTGGGGCTTTGGCATCTTTTATACTGATGCAGAGGTTGGAGGAATGTTTCTGAAGCGGCAGAGTTTTATGCCGAAGTTGACTCCCACTGCAGATCTCTTAACGAATTGCTGGAAGGTCGGGGAGTTGCCTGCCACCTCCCTTCCTCGTACCAGAGAAGAAGGGCTCATAGCTTGTACGTTGTTTGCAGCTGCCCTCGATTGTATCAGTAGCTATGAGCAGTGGGTAGAGTCAAAGCTTGGCTGTGAATATCGACAAGGTTGCCTGGAGAGATGGGGGCAAGCTTTTGTTTCACAAAATATCGCAGGCGAATGGAAGCGATTAGCAGAGCTTTGTCAGAGTTTTATGCCCGATAATGTGTTGCAGGAGAGTGGTTCTCGCTAGGATTGTCAGTGCCCGTGTGAGCTTGCTCTCGCTAGTAGTGGAGTTGTCTCTGCCGAGTTCCTCCACTACTCTGAGGCAAGCTATCTACTTCCCCGTAGCTGTTGCTAATGCCTGCTGCAGCGTATTTAACTGACCCGTCATCCACGTCTGGTACGTCTTACCGGGAGGCATCGTCTCGGTGACTGGTACAATCGGAATATTTAAACTCTTTGCTTCATTCTGCAGGTTTGCGGTAATTGGCGAAGGGGTCTGCTCATTGTAGATCAGGATCTTGACCTGCTTCTTGGTTATCTGATCATTAGCTGTCGTCACTGTGTCAGCTGGCGGATCATTGCCCTCGGCGATCGCTTTATCAAACTCAAAAGGTGTGAGTACGTTAAGACCGATGGGCTGTGTCTGATAGAGATAGATGGTTTCCGTCAGGCCAACGGGAGTGCCATTGTACTTGGCCTTGAGAGCAGTGATCTTCTGTTGAAGCGTATTCAATGAATTCAGAAAGGTTGTCAGGTTACTGTCAAAGGTTGAAGCATCGGTGGTATCCAGCTTTTTCAATGTGGTCGTGATGGTCTTTGCAATGGTTTGAACGTTGTCGATTCCATACCAGACATGAGGATTGTCTGTCAGCTTGTGATCGGCAATATCGGCACCGGTGAGTACCATTCGATGGGCATTGGGTTGAGCTGAAAGCAATTGATCAATCCAGCTGTCGTAGTCAGCGCCATTCTTGATCACCAAGTCTGCATTCTTGAGTGCCTTGGTATCCTGGAAATTGGACTGATACTCGTGTGGATCTACATTGGGATCAGAAAGGATACTGGTCACTGAAACATGACTGCCACCCAATTGCTTGACGATATCTCCATAAAAGTTCTCCGCCGCCACAACATTGATGGCTTTCGACGAGGTATTAGAAGATGTTGAAGCGTTGCAGGCACTTGCAAAGATACTAATAAGAAGAGCAAAAGAGAGCAAAAGAGCCACTCTTTTCGTAATAGCCATGAATATTTCCCTCTCAATAAATAATGATACTATGTATCGGTATTTGCATAGCAAGCATAACATAGGCAACGAGCATCTGTCAATGAGATAATGTCTCGTTAAAAGTAGCTATAGTAGAAGCTCTACTTTGTTCTTTCTCTGACAAAATATTCACTTTTTTGTGTTGGATCATGATGCAGAAATGCATGGGGAGATGTCACGTTAAGATCTCCCACGCTTGTTACTGCTGAGCTAACCAAAACTTTGAACAACACCTTAGGTATTTATTCTACTTGACAGCTCTTCAATCCACAGGTATGCTAGAAACAGATAAGTTATAAGCAAAAAAGGCTTATCATACTAACACACGGAATGCTTTGTATCTTCGTACTCGCTGCATTGACGTGGTAGTGTCATTACGCTACTGCTCGCTCCTGGCCTCGCTGTTCAGAGGAAGGAGGTTTCTCTTTGTTGCCAACACGAGCAACGATCAAAAGCGAGATGAATGAAGATCCTCTCATCTACCGTTGGAGCTATCTTCTTGGCCCATGGATTTTGATCGCGCTTGCTTGGGGGATCATCGTCATCGCTTTCTCGACGAAGCAGACCTACCTGATCGACCATGATTTTCTGCTCAGAACCAGTCATTTTCCCTGGTGGCTTGCTCTTGTCGCATTCTTGGCTGCATGGCAACTCATGATCCTTGCAATGATGATTCCATCGACTCTCTCGATGCTGGTCACCCTTGCAGCGACAAACCAGACGTCAAGACCGGTTTGGGCTACTCAGGGAATATTCATTGTGGCTTATGCTACTGTATGGACACTCTTTGCATTTGCCGCTTTCCTGGGGGATACGCTGATCCATTTCCTGGTGAACCATTGGGAGTGGTTCTCTCTCCATTCTATATGGATTGGTACGACTTTATGCGTTGTAGCAGGAGTATATCAATGGAGCATACTCAAACAACAATGCCTGCATCAGTGTCGTGATCCATTGCCCCACTGTATGTGTCAATCTCAATCACCCTGGCTGCTAGGCTGGCGGTATGGCCTGTCTTGTGTTGGATCGTGCTGGGCGGTGATGCTTGTCATGTTTGGCATAGGGATGAGCAATCTACTATCCATAGTTCTGCTGACCGGGGTTATGGTACTAGAGAAAGAAATACCTGGTGGTCAACGCCTAAAACCTATTATCGGAATGGCATTCTTGTTGTTGGGTGTGCTGTGGATTGTGTACTCATAGATAAATACCCTAAGGTGAAAAATAGGTATTTCTCCCGATAGACAGTACGGAAACACTGCTCTATGCTCTTTTCAAATGTTTATGAGGCTGCATATGTTCATGCTCGCCTGGATATAGTATATGAAGATATATGTATACATCTCTGGTACATAAGCCAATAGGTTCTTGCGGAGAAAGATTGTCATGCGTGTACGCTTCTCTTTCTGGTTGCTCTTTGTTCTCACATGTGTGAGTGTGTTAACATTTGCCTTTCTCTTTCAAAGGGATGTACCTGCCTTGATCCAGCTGTCCCTTGACCAGCAGGCCCCAAAAGCCCAACAAGTAGTCACGTTGAGCTTGCATCTGACTGATTCTGAGGGAATTCCCATTGATAACGCTTCTGTCATCTCGCATGCCAATATGACGACCATGCACATGCAAGACGACAAGCGTCAACTCAAATCTGTTGGGCAGGGGAAATATACTGCCCATCTGCAGTTCTCCATGGCAGGATCTTGGTTCGTTACCGTCAGCATCCGCGCTGCTGGCATCGTTCCAACACAACAACACCTGTTCCTAAAGGCAACCTAAACACCTTAGGGGAAAAGATAGGGATTTGTGCTAATAGACAGACCCATTCATTTGCCCTATGCTGCATGCAGAGATCTTATCAGTCAGGCTCTTCTTGGGAGGATTTGCTGTCGTGAAGGGTCATCAGTCATTGATAGGTCTACACCTCATATCCACGAGAAGGAGTTAAGAACTCATTATGAAGCTTTCCGATTGTCTACGACATCGTCGTCTGCAACTGCTCTGTGCTCTGGCGCTCAGCCTAGGACTAATTTTTGTTGTGGTAGGAGTAGCCTTGGCTCATGCCGCTGTGATCGACTCGAACCCGAAGATGAACTCGACGATCACACTTAACAAGCTACCAACAACTCTCACGGTGAAGACAGCAGAAAATATGAAGCCTGGTGTCTCTAATAGTGATCTCTTTGTTTACGGACCAAGCGGGACATTGATTAGCCAGGGAGACGCCACTGTTGCACTCAATGATCCTACCCACATGTCCGTCGCCATCAAACCCGACAAAACAGGCGTGTATACGGTTTATTGGAAAACCGTGTCAGCCGATGACGGAGATCCCGATCAAGGAGCATTTGGGTTTACGGTTACGTCTGCATCATCATCGTCCTCAATAGCAACGATCTCAGGGACGACAGGAACGCCCATCTGGGTGCCTATTGTTGTGGGCATCGTGGCCTTGCTTGTTGGTCTCGGTGCTGGGATTGGCATTGGACGTGCAGGGAAGCAGTTGCCTTCTTCTCCAGAGCAGACAGCTATAGCAAACAAGCAAAGCTGAATCGTCTAGAAGGATGCTACAAGCACCTCCAGCTTTCACTCATTCAAAGGGTTCAGCAAGCAGTTGGGCCTTGAGGTTGCTTTTCCTCCTCTTGAGCTGGCGTTTCTGCCCCTTGCTCTGCCGGGGAAAAGCAGCAAGCAGTGTGTCGAGATAAGGGGTTGGCCCATGCTTGCGTTGCTCTTCACGCAGCTTGGCGAGCAGAGCACCCATGGAGGCTCCTTCGTCCACAAAGCTGCGGATGTAACCCTCCGGTTCGCCCAGACGGAGTGCCTCTGAGAGAGCAAAGAGGGCCTGTATCTCCTCTTGATGCATCTGGTGGGCCAGGGCTTGCAAGAGGCGTATCTCAATCACATGGCCCCAGCGCTTGCCTGCGGTCGCTCTCGTGAGCACTAGCTCTAGCCGTTGGAGAGCAAGGTCCGGTCGAGCCTGTGCTAAGAGGATCCGCGTACATGCCACCTCTTCCCGTTCGCGAGCAAAAGGTGTTCCATGCCGTTGTCGGATGTCCAATTCTTGAGCCCAGCGTGTGGCACGGGCCAGTTCCCCACAAGCTAGCCAGAGCCGGACTTGGTCAACAGTAGTGAAGAAGGCATGGTAATAGGAGGAGAAAGACTGGTTGATACTCATCTCCATATGTTCACACTGCTGAAGGGCTGAGCGTGCTGCATCCAAATCTCCGCGCGACAGAAAGACACGTAGCAGTATCGCGTACCCATGGCATAAATAGATAAGCGAGAGGGTCCATTCAAGCTGTTGGCATAGCTTAATGGCCTCCTCTGCGAGAGAGAGAGCTGTGTCGAGTTCGTTCCACTCCCGCAGGACCTCTGCTTGAAAGAGGGTAGGCCAACCTATCCTAGGCAAGACAAATGCTCCCGACTGGCTCCCCAGCGGAATCGCTTGCTGAGTCAGCCGATGGGTCTCGTGCAGTTGCCCTGCTCCTATCATATGCATGGCTGTCACTCCTAGAATACTGACAGCCTGATCAGTATTTTCTGCCGCTTGGTTATGAGAACTCGCTTGGAGCCCAATTTGGATGGCCGCCTGTGCATCATTGATAGAAGAAGAATAAGAGGCAAACAACTTGATAACGGCGAGATGAGCGCGAGCACCAACATTGTCTGCTTTGAGCAGGGCTTGTGCTTGTTGGCAGAGCGAAAGGGCAGTTTCGCCATCTTTACCAAAGGCTTGCAGGAGGGCACGATAGGTAAGCGCCTCTCCAAGCATATTCTCCTGCTCATGCCGTTCTTTGGGGATGCCCAACGCAGGCGAATCTTCCCTTTGCATTGGTCTAGCAAGTGTATCGGTCAGCATCGTCTCGACCGTGTTAATCCAGGTTTCCAGTACGGGCTGCGGGGTAATTGTCATCAGCATCCAGATACGGGCAAGACAGAGTCCAGGGCGAGAATGGACTACGTTGGCTGGGATCTGCTCTAGCCAGTCTCGTAGCAGGAACAAGTGATGTTGGCTAACTCCCCAGGTGAGTGCGTTAAGCGCCATACTCTTGTGCTCGATGAGATCAGCTGCCCAATACCACTCTTTGGCATGCAAGGCATGCAGGATAGCTGCCGTTGTCTGATCGTGTTGGGCATACCAGAGGCTAGCGCGGTGATGCAAGATGGGCACCAGATCAGCATGCATCCGCTCCAGTCGGTAGTGCAAGGCCTCAGCAAAGAGAGCATGATAGCGATACCACTGCCGTTTGCTATCCAGAGACACCACAAATAAATTGGCAGCCTCGAGCCTTTCGAGCATCTGCTGACTGTCAGGCTGTCCCATAACAGTATCACAAAGTGAGGCGCTGAGTTGTTCTAGGATACACGTCGAGAGGAGAAAGGTTTGCATCTCCTGCGGTAGCCGTTGAAGTACCTCCTCGGTCAAATAGTCCAAGATATAGCGCTGATTCCCGCTGAGCTCCTCCAACAAAGTGACTGAATGGATCGGCTCACGCAGGGAAAGACCAAGGAGTTGTAAGCCTACGAGCCAGCCTTCGGTGTGAGCTGTCACCTCCTGGATGGTCTCCTCTGGCAACTGGATGCCCATCACAACCTTGAAGAAAGTCTTGGTTTCCTCTGCCGTACAACGTAGCTGGTCGGTGTGGATTTCCAGCACTTGCCGACGTGCCCTCAGGTGTGGGAGTGGCAAGGGTGGATCAGCGCGTGTTGAGAGGATAATATGCATTTGAGCAGGTAGATACTCTACGAGATAGGAGAGGGTGGCGTGTACCTTCTGCTCGGTGATCAGGTGGTAGTCATCCAGGATCAGGACGAATTGTTGTGTGCTCTCTGCCAAGATATTGATCAGACCTCCCAGCAGATATTTGAGAGGTGGAGCTTGCGGTGATTGTAAGGACTTGAATAGTGAGGTCAAGCCTTCCGGTTGGTGGGTACTCAATGCGGACAGGACATAGGTCCAGAAGAGCTGTGGGTCGTTGTCTTCTTCGTCGAGGGACAGCCAGGCTACCAGGGGATTAGGTGCTGAAAGTGAATGTATCCAGGTAGAGAGTAAAGTAGTCTTACCGAAACCGGCAGGAGCCGAGATGATTGTGAGCGGATGCTTCAGGCTTTTCTGGAGCAAGGCACTGAGGCGGGGACGATCAATGACAGCATGTGATACGCTGGGCACAAAGAATTTGGTAGCCAGAAGCTGACTCTGTATGACCATTGAAGCTTTCATAAGTCACTTTTCCTGTCTGCATCACCCGTGTTTTTCTATTCCTAACTCAGTGACCAAGCCATCCTTTACCAGTACCTACTTGTACACTATTTTACCATGGCAAGCAACCTGAGCTATTTATATGCATGGTTCAACTAGTTCATAATGCCCAATGGTATGAACGTCTGCAAGGATTTGATATTAGTGGCTTTTCCGTGATATCTTGATAGAGTTGTAGCATCCAGAGCAGGTTTCTACATCCATTGGCTGTGCGAAGTGGAGTCCTAACCTATGTCCAGAGTCAACCAGCTTCCTACCATCTCTTTACAGCGGTTTCAGCTTTCGCTTTTCGAGAAAGTGATTCTAGTCAATAGCCTGCTGATCATTGGGGGTGCTCTAGCGTGTTTGTGGGTTACTAGCTACAATCTAGAGTCGCATCATTATCTGATTGACACAAGTTTCATCGTTGTCATCACGGTGATCAGTTTACTGATTAATGTCCTGCTGATGCGGGCCAGCTTTCGCCCGCTGTTCAGCCTGCTACGAACCATACGAGCCATAAGTATAGGACAGACAGGTGCACGTGCGAGCATCACTACGTCTGATTCTGAGATGAGCGAACTTGCCTCCGCGTTTAATACGATGCTTGATCGGCTCGAAGCGATGCGGCGTGAACAAGCCATACTTATCCTGCAGGCGCAGGAAGAGGAACGACAGCGTGTCGCGCTTGAACTCCATGATGAGAGCAGCCAGGAATTGACTGCCCTGCTCGTGCATATCGAAATTCTCAGTCAGGCTCTTAGGACCGTTCCGGATACCATGACCATTCAGGATCTCCGCGAACAATTTCACGCGGGCTTTGCATCTCTGACGAACCTTGCCCAGAAGACCCTTGAATCACTGCGAACGCTCGCCCTACAGCTGCGTCCCGGTGTACTTGATGATCTGGGGCTCTTCGCCGCTTTTCGTTGGCTTGCTGAGGATGGCCGTCAACGGTTGAAACTTGCCGTGGACCTCCATGTGGATGAGGAAGGGTTTCCATCCCTGAGACGGCAGGCTCCTGCTCTCTATGAGACGGTTTTATTTCGGATTGCTCAGGAAAGTTTGACCAATGTAGCTCGTCATGCGCATGCACAAAAAGTTTCCATCTCATTGCAGCAGGACCAGAAGTCCATCCGTTTACGAATCCATGATGATGGCAGAGGCTATACCCAAATACCCAAAGGGCACACGGGGGCACACGGTGATCCCTCAAAACTGCACACTGGTCTGGGGATTCTGGGCATGCGCGAACGTGCAGCTGCTGTAGGGGGAACACTCATTGTTACCTCTCACCCTGGATGTGGAACAACGGTTGAAGCTACATTGCCACGAACGGAGGAGGACTAATAATGCCTGAGACAGTATCCTCTCTCCAGCCAATTCGTGTCTTGCTTGCTGATGACCATGACCTGCTTCGGCAAGGGCTTACATTGCTGTTAGGTTTACAGCCAGATATTCAGGTGGTCGGAGAAGCGTGTACCGGACGAGAAGCGGTCGCGCAAGTGGGCTGTCTTACCCCTGACGTCGTTGTGATGGATATCAGCATGCCAGATATGGACGGCTTAGAAGCTTGCCGCACCATTCGTGCACAAAATCCAACCACACAGGTCCTGATGCTGACGATGCATGATAGTGAGGGCTATTTTCTGCGGGCCTTACGAGCTGGAGCTGCAGGATACATTGTCAAGAAAGCTGCGCCAACAGAACTGCAAACGGCTATCAGCGCAGTGGCCCAGGGTGGAGTCTTCCTCTACCCTGGGCTTGCAAAGGCCCTAGTTCATGCCTATTTGACGCAATCTTCTTCTTCACTAACACCTGCACAAGTAGAAGAAGGACCGGATCTTGTGCAGGAACTCAAAGTCTTGACACCGCGCGAGCTTGAAATAGTCACATTAGTGGCTGAGGGATATACTAATCAAGCTATTGCCGATCGCTTAACACTCAGTATCAAGACGGTACAATCGCATCGTGCGAACGTCATGGAGAAGCTTGGTTTGCGTGATATTACACATCTGGTTCGCTTTGCCCTTCGTCATGGGCTCATTGATGCAGAGCCGTAAGGTACGGCGGGCACAATCACCTAAAGGTGACACGGTGAATTGGGCCCCTACTAAGTAGCGATAAATCGCGTTGGGTAGTTACTTTTTGAGGAGGTTGAACTAACAATATGGATCGTAGCAGGCAGGCATCCTGGAGATTAGCCGCCCATCGGCTGGTGTTGATAATCTTTCCTTTGGCATTCCTGACATTTCTCTTGTTCCCGCGAGACGTCAGCGCTCATGCCATTCTGCTGCGTTCCGAACCGAACAAGCTTGACACTCTCACCGCTTCTCCAGCCCGAATTCGTATGTGGTTTAGCGAAGACTTGAACCCCACCTTCAGTACCGCCTATGTTATTAATGCGGTGCATAGTTCGGCCAATGTGCAAAAGAATGTCAAGACCGATGTGGATAAGGATGATGCCCGCGTTTCAACCACTGATCCTACAGAAATAGATGTCTCACTCAAGCCGAATCTGCCATCAGCCGTCTATATTGTTCTGTATCGAACCCTATCGGCTAATGACGGTCACATTCTCTATGGCTTTTTTCTTTTCACAGTCGCAGCCGCCGACGGAACTGTTCCCGTTTTCAGTGGAACCCTTCCCCAACTAAACACATTGAGCGGAGACGAGGGTGGAAGTGCTCAGTTTGATGGATCAGCACTTTTTAGCCTCATCATGACCACACTGGTCGATCTGGGAGCAATCTTCTGGGTCGGAGCGCAACTCTGGTTCTGCTTTGTACTCCCGGATCTTGAGTCAGAGAACCAGGAACAGCAGACAATCTCTAGACAGGTACAACGGCGCTTCAATAGGGGTTTTTCGTGGTCGGTTTTGCTCCTAGTGTTACTGGCCGATATTGGTATCCTGGTCGGGCAGGGACTCTCCCTTACTGGAGGTCAGTGGCAGGCAGTCTTTGATCCCGCATTGCTCATCAGTCTTGTTGACCAGGGTCATTTTGGCATATATTGGATCATGCGTGAGATCATCATTCTTCTGGCCTTGTTTCTTCTAGCAGTCTCTACAGCGCTTGTCAAGCAGCCTTCCCAGGAAATCAGTACTAGCATTTCCTGGGGAAACTTTGTGCTCGGAGTGGCCTTGTTAGTTGCGCTGACGCAATCTGGACATGCCGCAGCCACCAGTAGTAATGTACTGGTCTATGCTGTTCTAGCAGATTTCCTGCATCTGGGAGCAGCAGCCCTTTGGATTGGTGGCATGATGTTTATTGCGATAATTTATCTTCCTATATTGAAGAGCAAGCCATGGCAGCAACAGACTGCATCGTTGTTGACCATGTTACCACGCTATTCGCCATTGGCGATCACTGGAGTGGTCCTTATGGGACTGAGCGGTCCGTTGAATGCGGCGACACGCCTGCTTTCATGGGACCAGCTTTTTACCACCGCCTATGGTCTCACGCTCATTATCAAAGTCCTGCTCGTTGTGTCTCTGTTGCTCACCAGTGCTGTCCATGTCCTGCTCTTGCGCCCACACTTGGCAAAGGATTTCAAAACTTATCAGGCTGCTACCGAGGCAGCACAATCTTCCGAGGAAGATAAGCCAGTCAATCGAGCTCCGATTCCTGTAGCGCAAGTGAAAAGGCTGGAGGCACGCATCAGGCGGCAAACACGGGAACTAAGCACAATCTTGCGCTGGGAGCCAGTCTTGGGTGTCGCAGTGCTGCTCTGCACGGGACTGCTGACTATATTTTCTGGGACCTTGCAACCGACGACAACAAGCCAGCCTACACCACAGGCCTTGAATGCTCCATCCAAGCCGTTCGCGACAGTTATGGAGACCACAGATAATGTCACTACTCAGGTCGCCTCGCCACCTGTGGTGGCTCGCCTGGGTTCTTCTGGGAGGTGGATATGGCAGCCAGAGGCTGCCATATCCACCTCCCACCCTAAGGACTATGAACTGCCTCCGGCAGTGAGGAAGCAGGAAGGAACTTGAGTAGTCACTTTGAGAAGATTGGATAGCGCATATGGACCGTAGTAGACAAATATCTTGGAGGGCAGTTGTCCATCGGCTGGTGCTGATGGCTTTCTCCTTGGCTTTCCTGCTATTTCTCTTGTTCCCACAAGAGGTCAACGCACACGCCATTCTGCTTCGCTCTGACCCGGCGAAGGGCAGCACTCTCTCGGCCTCTCCAGACCAAATTCGCATGTGGTTCAGTGAAAACTTGAACCCAGCCTTCAGCACCGCTTATATAGTAAATGCAGCAAATAGCGCAGCTAATGTTCAAAAGGATGTCAAGACCCATGTGGATAAGGGCGATGCCCACGTTTCAGTCGCTGATTCTAAGGAAATGGATGTCTCACTCAAGCCGAATCTGCCATCAGCCGTCTATGTTGTCCTCTATCGAACCCAATCAGCTGATGATGGTCACATCCTCTCCGGTTATTTTATCTTCACCGTTGAAGCTGCCAACGGTACTGTTCCCACCTTCAATGGAACCATTCCCCAGGGCGCATTCAGTGGAAGTGGGGGCTCCAGTGGCCAACTTGATGGACCGACGTTTTTCAGTTTCATCATGATTACCCTTGTAGACCTGGGGGCGGTGTTCTGGGTTGGAGCACAGCTCTGGCGCATATTTGTGCTCTCGGAGCTTGAGTCAGAGGACCAGGACCAGCAGGCAAGCTTTCAGCAGATAGAGCAGCGCTTTGACCGTCACTTTTCGTGGTTGGTCTTACTCCTAATTTTGTTCGCCAATATCGGTGTCCTCGTTGGGCAGGCACTCACACTTACGAGCGACCAGTGGGGACAAGCCTTTGCTCCATCGCTGCTCATCGGTCTTATCGGCCAGGGTCACTTTGGTGCGTATTGGATCATGCGCCAGATAGTCATTCTTCTGGCCCTCTTGCTGCTTGTGCCTACTGTAATGATTAAGCGGCCTTCACAGCGGATCACTTCTAGCATTTCCTGGGCAAACTTCGCCCTTGGGCTGGCCTTGCTAATTGCGCTTACTCTATCTGGACATGCCGCTGCTACCAGCAGTAATGTACTGATCTATGCTGTTCTGGGAGACTTCTTGCATCTAGTGGCGGCGGCCTTGTGGGTTGGTGGCATGATGTATATTGCGGTGATCTATCTCCCTATGTTGAAGGGCAAGCCATGGCGGCAGCAGACAGCATCATTGCTGACCACATTGCCACGTTTCTCTCCGTTAGCAATCACCGGGGTAGTCCTTATGGGACTGAGCGGTCCACTGAATGCAGCGACGCGCCTGCTTTCATGGGACCAGCTCATTAGCACTGCCTATGGTCGTACACTCATCGTCAAAATCTTGCTTGTTGGTGCTATGTTGCTCACCAGTGCTGTTCATGTCCTGCTCTTGCGTCCACGTCTGGCAAAGAACTTCAAAGCCTATCAGACAGCCACGCAGGCGCCGCAGCCTTCAGAGGAAGATAAGCCAGCCAATCCGGCACCGGTTGGTGTTGCGCTGGTAAAGGGGCTGGAGGAATGTATCATGCAGCAAACACAGAGACTGAGCACGATCTTGCGTTGGGAGCCAGCCTTGGGTGTCGCAGTGCTGCTTTGTACGGGACTGCTCGCAGTCTTTTCCGGGACCCTGCAGCCGATAACCATAAGCCAGCCAGCATCACAGCTACCGAGTGCTCCATCCAAGCCATTTACCACGACTGTGAAAACCACAGATCAGCAATTCCAGGTGACGGTCAAGATAGATCCGAACCATTTTGGGACCAATACCTTTACTGCTACCGTCTTCGATGGCAAAGGAAATCCTGTGCCAACGTCTAGCGTTGGCGTATCACTTTATACGACCATGCTAGATATGGACATGGGGACGGACGTGGCCAACCTGCAACCAGATGGAAAAGGTCACTTTAGTAGCATTGGGGAACTAGGTATGGGTGGCAACTGGAAACTGCGTATCGAGATACGCACGTTGGATGCGACACTGCATGAGGCTACGCTGGAATTCTTTACACCTTACTGACCCCATTGAATGAAGAGCCGGAGAGGTTGCAGCTGTCTCCGGCATCTTGTGCGTTAGAGCCTATTTTCCTTTTTATATGTAAAATCATGATTTATGTGATACCATCTGAAACACGTAAAAACAATCTTTGTAATTTTGGTAAATTCAAAGATTGAATGCCATAATTCATTAAAAATGGAAATATGGTAGGATTCAAGCATAAAGAATGTATGCTGTTGCAGAATGAGAAAAGACGTTGATAATGAATACGCAGCAGCCGATCATAGGCTTGAAATTTTTTTTGCGAGAAATCATCAGCGGAAAACATGGTATAAAGATGCTGAGCAGCTAATTTGCCAGATCTAATGCATAAGCGATGCCCTCACCAGTCAAGGGATGAACCAAGCCAGCTGCTTCCCCGACGAGCATTATACGTTCACTAAAGGTTGGCGCACTGGTAAAGTCGGACCGTACTGGAAAGCCCTTTACTGGACCAGTACGATGAGTTCCCGTAAGTAGTCGTTGAAGTGGTGAAGTTTGGATAAAGGCATCAAGTGCTCCGTGAGCTGTGTTGGGTATGCGACGTTTCGTCTGCTTTGAGGGCCAAAAGCCTGCTCCGATATTGACATATGAGTCTGATAGCGGGAAGATCCAGCCATATCCTAGGGAAGAAAAACCATTGAAGTGGCATTGAGGATGGTCAAGCAAGTTAGCTACAGCTACACCTTCAAAATAGGCACGAGCAGCTAAGGCCATGGGTGGCTTTTTTCTGAGTAATCCCATACGTAACAGGAGTGCAATACTCGCTCCAGTAGCGATAATGGCAGTATGTGCTCTAAATGAGATAGATTGCTGGTGATACTCCCCTCGAACTTCTACGCTCTTCCCATCGCAAAGAATGTCAGTCACACGAACCGGACTTTGAAACTGTGCGCCGCATGCTAGCGCTTGTTGGCGAAGTATGTCATCAAGGAGAAGTCGGGGGATGATGAGTCCGCAAGCTGTTCTGTCATCTGTTTCAGGAAGTGATACGGTGGAGGTATGGCCTCTAGGTGCAATTAGCTTCAGTGTGTTGACACAGCGGCCTATTTGCCATACGTTATCCAGGAGATTCATTTCATTGAGAACACGCAATGCGCGTGGGCTTAACGCATCACCACAGGCCTTATCACGCGGAAAGTCAAGTTTGTCAAGGAGTAGAACACGTACTCCTTGCTTGGCTAGCTGGTATGCGGCCGACGATCCAGCTGGTCCTGCTCCCACGATGAGCACATCATAGATATTACTCATAAATCCTCCTTCTCCAGTCTTATTAAGATATAACAAACGAGAGAAGATAGCAAAGGGAAGCCTGTGCTAACGTCTAGCATAGGCATATCGCTTTATGCGATCATGCTAGATATGGACATGGGGAAGGAGGTGGTCAACCTGCAAGAAGAAAAGCTCCGGAAGGGTAAGCTCCGGAGCTTTCTACACTCAACTCGAATTACATATGCGAGAATATTTATTCTAAGGGATAGTCAGTAGGATCGGGTGGTTGGTAGTCTGGTATAAGAACTTTTCTTATCTCTCCATCGACTAGCACGAATGATTTTATCATACCAGTAGGTAGTTGCTTCCAATCAATAAAGCCTCCTGCTTCTGCATATTCAGAAAGTTCTCTTGTGAGATATTGTTTAGGTGTTGTTTCTCCAGGTTTCTCCCAAGCAAGCTCTTCAGTGGGGATAGGATGATAGAGTTGATCTGTTATCGTTATCTCCCAGCGGATTGGCGTGCTTGTATTAACTACAATACGATTTGCAATAATCCTTGCTCCATCTCTTGCCCTCACAGAGTGAATTGCGTTCACTCTGGTGAGGTCCTTGGGAATATTAATCCGGACAGCCTTGGATTGCTCAAGCATGATCGTTCTCCTTGTTGCATATATCTTTTTTTAAGGGATATTTGCCAGTAGTTTCACATATGATCGAGGACATTTCCTATCTCAAGAGCCCTCGCACTAGTGATCTACTCTCTATTGTAAGAATACCTAATTAGAGAGGTTTTGCCTAGAGACAAAAGGGACAACTTGAGGTGACAAAAGGGACATCTTGAGAATGTTTCTCTATCGACAGTCAAGGGCAGACTACCGGCAAAGGAAGCTGCACAAAAAAAGTGGTGCCTTTTCCCTCAGATGATTCGACCCAGATGTGTCCCTCGTGTTGCTCGACAATTTCTTTACTGATTGAAAGACCTAGTCCCCATCCTCGTATAGGTGAGTGTTCGGCTTCTGGGGCACGATAGAATGGCTCAAAAATATGTGTTTGATGCTCTTGAGGAATAGCAGGGCCATCATTATGAACTGTGAGAATCACACAGGAAGGCTCCTGGGTCATACAAACGCGGAGAACGGTGTTTTCTGGTGAATACTTCACAGCATTGGTGATCAAGTTGACGATTACCTGGGTGAGTCGTTGGCAATCGGCTTGAAGCATCATAGGATCAGATGGAAGCTCTAACTCGATATCACGATCTGAGAGTGCACGCTGATCCTCGACGATTTCATGACACAGGCTCCCGAGATCACACGGCGCGAGTCGTAAAGGGGTTCTTCCTGAGCTTAAACTACTCATATCAAGAAGATCATCGATTAATGCATGCAGACGATGTGTTTGTACATCGATCTTTTCCAGATATGGATGCAAAGACCGCAGTTCAGAGGCAGTTGATTGTGACTTGGCAAGACGGCGCAAGATAAGTTGTGTTTGACCTCGTATCGTAGTAATAGGTGTTTTTAACTCATGTGAGGCTCGAGATACAAAAAAATCCTTAAGCTGGATTTCTCCCTCGAGTTGGTGATTGAGTTGCTCAAGCTGCTGATAGCTTTGGGCGAGTGCCTGATTAGCCTCTGCCTTTTCATGGAGACGTGTCTCTCGCTCGGTTGCAAGGGCACGCCGTTGCGCTCTTTCACGCTGAGCCACGATAATAATCACAACGAATTGTCCCAATAACCAAGGGCCATACATTGCCATATCGCTCCAACTCTCAAAAGGGTGGAGGCCAAAGAGAGGAATGACAAAGAAGTAGTGGGTAATGAACCCAAGCATAATGGCGAACAGTGCTGGACGGACTCCCCAGAACAAAGCAACCACAATGACTACAAGTGAGTATTGACCACCAGAGATATACGGTTTTACTCCAAACATTCGCTCAACATATGTTAAAAGCAATGCCATGCCCATCAGAAGCGGAGAGATGAGATAGCCACCAGCGGCTGAATGCCACCAGGGAGTATTTATGACACAATGTTGCCACCACTCTTCGAAGCGTTGAAGAAGTGGTTCTTGAGGATTCTGGTCTGCCTCTCTCTCTTCCATGGGATCGTCTGCCCCTCTCTGGCATGACTACCTTGTTGCCAATAAGATCCAGTGGATGGGCAAGTGTTATCTATTACCACGCTCTGTAGACTAGGAGGGTTTCACTAGCATGGGGAGTTTGAGAACAGCGTTATCCCCAAACTCCCCTATTTACACTAAATTATTGTTACAGTTCTCGACTCTTTGTACTGACAATCTCCGTGATGCGCTCAATGAATTGTGAGAGCGGCATCGACTTGAGATCTACATTTGTGCGCAGGCGGACGGAGACTGCATCAGCTGTAGCCTCTTTATCACCCACGACCAGCATATAGGGAATCTTTTGTAACTGGGCATCACGGATCTTGGCATTCATGCGCTCACCACGTATATCCAGCTCAACGCGAATGCCCGCAGCTTTCAGCGTCTCGAGCACTTTGCTAGCATATTCGTGATGACGATCCGAGATCGGAATAATCATCGCTTGTACTGGTGAGAGCCAGACTGGCAGTGCGCCTGCGAAATGCTCGATCAGCATGGCCATAAAACGCTCTGTTGAGCCTGTTACGGCACGGTGAATCATCACCGGACGATGTGGCTGTCCGTCTTCGCCAATATATTCCAGTTCGAAGTTCTCAGGCTGATTGAAGTCGAGTTGGACCGTCGAACACTGCCATTCGCGACCTAGAGCATCGCGAACCATAAAGTCAACCTTTGGACCGTAGAAGGCAGCTTCACCGATGCCCACTTCGTAGGAAAGACCCTTACTTTCGACTGCGCTACGCAAGACCGCCTCTGCCGTCTCCCATACTTCGTCGCGGCCAACATACTCCTCCTTTTTTTGCGGATCGCGTAGCGAGAGGCGTACTCGGTAGTCAGTCAAGCCGTAGGTCTCAAAGACCTCGAGGGTCAAGTTGACTGCATTGTTGAATTCTTGCTGAATCTGATCGGGACGTATGAAGACGTGGGCATCATCCTGAGTGAGGCTGCGTACACGCGCCAACCCTGTTAACGTGCCAGCTTTTTCATAGCGGTAGAGTGTGGCGAACTCAGCATAGCGTACTGGTAGTTCGCGATAGCTATGCATCTGCGACTTATACATCAGGATATGGTGAGGACAGTTCATCGGCTTGAGCACGTAGGCATCATCTTCGCCTAGTTCTTGCTCGCCTTGCATCACCGGAAACATATTCTCGCGGTACGTAAACCAGTGCTTGGATGTTTTGTACAGGCGGACCTTACCCAGGTGCGAGGTCCATACGTGCTGGTAGCCGTACTTCTCCTGTGTCTGACGAACATAATCTTCCATCAAGTGACGCATCATCTCGCCACGTGGCAGGAACATTGGGACGCCAGCGCAGACATCGTCGCTGAGAAAGAAGAGCTTCAGGTCGCGTCCCAGTTTGCGGTGATCGCGTTTTTGGGCCTCTTCCAGACGCCACAGGTACTGGTCAAGCTCTTCCTGGTTAAACCAGGCCGTCCCGTAGATACGCTGTAGCATCGGGCGGCGTTCATCGCCGCGCCAGTAGGCGCCAGCCACACGCATCAATTTAATGGGACCAATCTGCCCTGTATCCTCAACATGAGGGCCGCGGCAAAGATCCAGAAATTCGCTCTGCTGGTAAATGCCGACCTCTTCATCCGGCAAGTTCTCGATGATCTCTACTTTGTAGACTTGCCCTTTGTTGCCAAAGTATTCCAGGGCTTTCTCTCGGGGCCAGCGATCACGCAAGAAGGGGAAGTTCCCGGCGATGATGCGCTTCATCCGGCTCTCAAGTTCAGGTAAATCATCAGGAGTGAGCGCACGCGGCAAATCGAAATCATAGTAGAAACCATCCTCAATCGCCGGACCAATGGCGAATTTGGCATCAGGGAAGATCTCCTGCACTGCCTCGGCCATCACGTGTGCTGCGGAGTGACGCATACGCTGAATTGGCGTATAATTCAGCGATTCTTCTAACTCTACTTCCACTGACATGTAAAAACCTCCTTATATAACAATAAAAAAACCTTTCCGTCCCCCTGGGACGAAAAGGTTGACAATCTTTCCGTGGTTCCACCCTGCTTCCGCGTCTCTTTCTCCTGACAAGAAGAGTGCGCTCCTGACAACCGCTAACGTGGTTGAGACGTGTACTTTGCTGGCTCAGTACAGACTGAGCGAGGGGTATTCACTTCTTGCCGATCAAGAGCACTCTCAGCCGCTGATGCATCTTCTCTGTCTGTCGATGGAAAGGAATATGTCTCGCATGAACGTCGCTATTATCTTATTGAACGATTGGACCTATGATAGCATAGGTGATGAGAGAATGCAAAGGGATTTGTGAGAGATGCAAGGGCTTGTGAATGTTCCGGAGTTTTGTCCCCACGGTTCAAAAAGCCCTGAAGCCCTGAAAAGGTCATACAAGCCTCCGGCTTTTTGTGATATACTATATGAGGAATAGGTTCACTTCAAAGTTCTGCCTGAGGCTAGCCTTGCTTTCTTCCCATCTCCTCAAGCAGATGGATCTCCAGAAAGGATTTTTATGATAGAGTCTAGGGTCCAGATGCCAGAAGGAGCAAACAGATGAGTAAGCAATTTTCTGAGACAAATGAGCCAACTTCCCAACGTAAGATCGGCAATGCTATTGACTATTCCGCCTCTGTGCAAGAGGCGATGAGATACAACAAGCTCCGTTCTTCGGAATATCCTCTTGTCATATCAATCCTCAGTGCGGTGTTACAGGGACACTCTGAAGAGAGATGGAAAGAAGAGCAACACCGTCCTTTGAAAGCTCTGACAAATCAACCTCCAGACAAGGGAACATTTCATGCTGACGCAGCCAATCGCTATGAGCAGACGGTTCGCTGCTTGAAAGACCTTACGCTCTGGCCTTGGTAACACCATGTCATAAGAGGAGTCATACACCATGAGCTACTTACGCCGAAACATTGTTGAGGAGCAACAAGAGGCATGCCAGAAAGCCCAACAGATCACGGCCATGTGCGAACAACTTCATATCACGCTTGATCCTATTGACTGGCAACATTTGGGAATGCGGGCACCAGTAAAAGTGAAGAGTATTGAGATAGCTTCTCTCTTGGACCTCGGTCAACGCGATGGTGATGACATTCTCCGTCGAGTTCAGATCAAACTTTTCGAACGCGCAGCTCTCGAAACTATTCATGCTCGAGCAGATCTCAAGGCCGTGATGTGGAGTCCTGTTGATGTAGTACAACCACAAGAGTTTTTGAACCTCTGGATCATTACCCTTGAGACGGATGAGCGCATACCTATCATTGAATCCATCAAAAATGGACAGCGTGTCTATGAACACTATCAGTTTGATGGACATAATGGACAACAGCTCGCCAAGCTCTTCGGACCAGCATGTGAAGGTGAGTATCACCTTGGTGATAAGGTAACCATTAAGGAGCGCGAGCGCCAATACACCGGAGAAATTATATACATCATTCCACCTAGCAAGACGATCACAAGCCGTAAATATTCATCAAAGGGTTATCATACCATTTCGGGAACAGCATATACGAACGACGTGGCATCAAGGTATATCGTCGATTGCACCGATGGTTTTCCCCATATTGTGAATCAGTCGCAAGTTATCGGGTGACCTTAGGAGTTCTTCTTCGATAATTCACGAGCCCTATCCTGTTCGTGTTATCATATAACTAGCAGAGGAAGTTTTCCAGCAAAGCTTTTCCTAATTGCACACATGGATACCAGATCCAATGTAGGATAGGTTGTGAGGAAACCGATGAGCCAAGTGTTTGTGAAAAATGAGCGTATTATTCCCACTAGCCCTGAGGCTGTCTATACAGTACTGGCCGATTATAAGGATAAACGGCCATTGATATTGACACCGAATTTTCTAGACTACAAGGTAGAAAGTGGTGGACAAGGGGCTGGTACTATGGTGACCTATCGTTTACAGGCGGGCAATCGTGAACGCTCATATCGTATACGTGTGGATGAAGTGATAAAGGGAAAGGAGCTGGTGGAAAGAGATCGCCATTCGTCTCTGGTGACTACCTGGACCCTTGCTCCCCTGGATGATGGTCGCCAGACACATGTCCAGGTGACGACAGAGTGGGAGGGTGCTTCTGGGATTGGCGGTTTCTTTGAGCGTACATTTGCACCCTTGGGACTGCATCGCATTTATGATCAAATGCTTGATATGCTTGAATTAGTGGTAATGCCTGCAGAAAAGCGGAATGGGGCTGTGGTAGTGAGAAAGCCGGAGAGTGGTTTGCCCAGGATGTTGATGATGGGTGCTACTGCGGCGGCCACCGCTTATGGGTTGTATCTGATCAGCAAACGCAAACGGGAGCATCGTTGAGTAGAAATAGGGGCAAATCTCCCTTGGCACTGCATGGGCCGCATCATTTGCGACCATGCAGTGATAGGAATAGGTGTCATTACAGCTTATTCTGTAACCGCTCCTTCTGATGCTGAAGAAACCAGCTTAGCATATTTCGCGATGACACCACTCTTGTAGTGTGGCTCCGGTGCTTGCCAGCTTTGCAGGCGGCGGGCGATCTCTTGATCACTCAAGTCGATCGATAGTTCATTTTTGTCGGCGTCAATGGTGATGATATCACCGTTCTGGATGATAGCAATAGGACCACCTACCTGGGCTTCGGGGGCAATATGGCCGACGACCATACCATGTGTGCCTCCCGAGAAGCGTCCATCGGTTATCAGGCCAACTGTCTCGCCATAGCCCTGTCCAACCAGTGCAGAAGTCACTGCCAGCATTTCGCGCATGCCTGGACCTCCCTTAGGACCTTCGTAGCGAATAACTACCACATCGCCATGGGTGATCTTGTGGTTCATAATGGCGTCGAAGGTCTCTTCCTCGGAGTTGAAGACCTTGGCAGCTCCGCGATGACTGGTGTTTTTAAGGCCTGCGATCTTACACACCGCTCCCTCAGGTGCTAGGTTGCCTTTGAGAATCACCAGTGGACCGGAGGGATGCAACGGGTGCTCCAGCGGCATAACAATCTTCTGTTCTGGTGCCAGATCGGGGGCCGACTCCAGGTTCTCTGCCAACGTTTTGCCAGTAACGGTCAGGACATCGCCGTTGATAAGGCCAGCCTTGAGCAGCAGTTTTAATACAGCCTGAGTACCACCGACGCGATCCAGATCTGCCATGACATAGCGCCCGCCGGGCTTGAGGTCTGCCAGGTGCGGGATACGCTCGCCGACGCGGGTGAAGTCGTCAATGGTGAGCGGAACGTCGATCTGGCGGGCAATAGCGATCAGGTGCAGCACAGCGTTGGTAGAACCACCCAGAGCCATGACCAGCGCAATCGCGTTCTCGAAAGCCGTTTTGGTCAGGATGTCGCGGGGCGTGATCTGGCGCTCAATCAGGTGGACAAGCGCCTGACCAGCATTGTAGCAGTCCTCAGCCTTGCGCGATGTCACGGCTGGCATCGATGAGCTACCTGGCAGAGTCATGCCAAGGGCTTCAATAGCGGAGGCCATCGTATTGGCCGTATACATGCCACCACATGAACCAGCACCAGGGATAGCACAGACCTCCACCTCATGCAACTGTGTACGATTGATTTTGCCTGCGCTATACTGTCCGACAGCTTCAAAGACGCTGACGATATCGACGTCCTGGCCTTTGCAGACACCGGGAAGGATAGTGCCGCCATAGACGAATATGCTGGGGACGTTCAGGCGGGCTAGAGCCATCAGACAGCCGGGCATATTTTTGTCGCAGCCACCGATGGCGACGACACCATCGAAGCGCTGGGCATTGCCAACCAGTTCGATGGAATCGGCAATAACTTCCCGGCTGGGAAGAGAAAATTTCATACCTTCGGTACCCATCGAAATACCATCACTGACTGTAATGGTACCGAAAATCTGAGGAACTCCACCTGCGACACGCACGCCCTCTTTGACTTTCTCGGCCAGTCGATTGATGTGGGAGTTACATGGTGTGATCTCGCTCCAGGTACTGGCAATGCCAACGAGAGGCTTGTTGAAGTCATCGTCAGTCAGGCCGACTGCTCGTAGCATCGCGCGGTTGGGGGTGCGTACATCTCCTTCCGTGATCATTTTGCTACGGCTATTGTATGTACGTGTTGATCCGTTACTTTCGGACATAATGGCAATAATTCCTTTCTAATGCGAACTGTACAGTTTTTTTTATTATACACGAGTTGCTGAATGGGTAAAACCCTCTTTCCCACGGACAACACGGTTGCGTAGTGTTCCCAACTGGTCGATACTAATCTCAATGATATCTCCCTCTTGTAAGGTGAAAGGGGGGTCGGGTACAAGCGCAGTCCCAGTGCAAAGAAGGACGCCGTCAGGAAAGACATCTTCGCGGAAGAGATAGGCTGTCAGGTCCGGCAACTTGCGATGGAGCTGTTTTGTGCTTGTCTTGCCTTTCCAGTACTTTTGTCCATCACGCTCAATGGTCATAGAGATCGTTAGGTTATATGGATTTTCGATTTCCCAGACTGGGGTAATGCCTGGTCCCAGTGCGCAGCTGTCCTGATATATCTTAGCCTGAGGTAGATATAACGGATTCTCACCTTCAATACTGCGGGAACTTATATCATTGCCAATCGTGTAACCAACGATCTCGCTATGGGTGTTGAGGACTATAACCAGTTCGGGTTCTGGCACGTCTCGTGTTGAGTCAGTGAGAATGACGACGGGATCCTCTGGTCCTGCAACGCGGCGTGGATTGGCCTTGAAAAGTAATTCTGGTCGCTCGGCTGTATAGACCCTGGAATAAATATCTGGGGTTATACTCTCCTCTCGGTGTGCCTTCTCTGATCGTTTATAAGTAATACCAGCAGCCAGACTTCGGTATCTCTATCGATAGGAGCGAGTATGTGCTTTATTGTTAGTTCCAGCTTTTCTTGCGTATAGGTGCTCAGCCGTATGGCTTGTTCGATATGTGCACGTAGAGCATTGGGTGAGAGATGTAGGAGGTCCGGCAGAGGTGCGCTGGATGTCCCCGGTAGCGCGGGAAGGTTGGCAATGATCTGACCGTCAGATAGCAAGCCGACTGCGGTCATGCCTGTTGCTGTTGTATAGCGAATAATCTGCACTGATATACTCCTTATATCAAATCATGTAAAATAGTCCATGTTATGGGGGCAAGCTCGTCCTTGGTAAGCATGTGCAGAACCCCACCAGGGAGTCCTGCGACTCTCTGGACCCTAGCATGTTTCGGCCCCTCCTGAATAGTTACCAGAGAGATTATATCTCAATTTTTCGAACATACTCTAGGGCGCGAGGTCCGGGCGCAAGGCAAGGTAGACAAACCTCTACAGTATACCTATCAACTCCCTGTCAATTTCCTAGAAAAGGCATAAGCCACCTTGTAATGCACTTTATTCTCCTGTACTATTATGAAAAATGTGAGAAGTGATTTAGGAAGGGTCCTATGGCACGCGTTCAATTCGAGCATGTCTACAAGAGGTTTGGTAAAGTCGAGGTTGTGCAGGATATCAGCCTCGATATCCAGGACAAGGAGTTCCTAGTTCTGGTTGGCCCCTCTGGTTGTGGGAAAAGTACTTGTTTACGCATGGTAGCAGGTTTGGAAGAGCCGAGCGAAGGGAAGATTTTTATCGGAGGCCGCCTTGCCAATGGCGTCGGTCCTCAGGACCGCGATATCGCGATGGTCTTCCAAAACTATGCCCTCTATCCCCATATGACCGTCTTCGACAATATGGCCTTCGGTCTCAAATTGCGTCATGTTCTCAAGCCAGAGATAAAGAGACGTATAGAGGAAGCAGCCACACTTCTTGGGCTAGAGCAATTGCTCAACCGTAAGCCAAAAGAACTGTCTGGGGGGCAGCACCAGCGTGTGGCACTCGGTCGTGCCATTGTACGGGATGCACGAGTCTTCCTGATGGACGAGCCGCTCTCAAATCTCGATGCGAAGCTGCGCGTTGCGACCCGTGCAGAAATTATCAAGTTGCACCAGCGTATCCAGATGACAATTATTTATGTCACGCACGATCAGGTTGAAGCTATGACGATGGGTGATCGTATTGCTGTCTTGAGTGGTGGTAGTATCCAGCAACTCGGGACACCGCAGGAAGTGTATGACCATCCGGCAAATATGTTTGTTGCAGGCTTCATCGGTTCACCAGCTATGAACTTCATACCTGATGCACAGGTTGTTGCGGAAGAGAACTCAACCTTCATTGTCCTCAAAGACATTGGTTGTATAATTGTACCGCCGCTCTATGCAGAACGCGCCCGAGCTAGTGCCGGGCGTAATCTAACTTTTGGTATTCGCCCTGCGTACCTGGAAGATGCAGGGCTTGTTGGCCCTGATCGTGAAGTACAGTCGACCATTGATGCAACTGTGGATGTGGTCGAGAACCTGGGTAACGAGCTGCAGGTCTATCTGACCTCTGGCGACAAAAGCCTTATTGCCACGCTCAATACTCGCTCTCGCTTGACACTTGGCGATAAGGTTCGCCTGTCCGTTAATAGCGATCAGATTCATCTCTTCGATTCTGATACAGGGCAAGCAATCTTCTATAGATCTCTGTAAAGAAATCTAAAGAACAAGGTGAGAGCTTGGATAAGAGCCCTTTTTTTAGCTGGACGGTTTGTTGACTCCCCAATTTCTCTTCTGAGCAAAACAGCTAAAAAGCGATTTTCAAGCGAAAGAGCACTCAACTGATGAGTTTTTCCTCTGGCTTTAAGAGCTTGAGAAGTATTTTCTAGCTCCTTGAGAATAAGCGAACAGCAAAGTCTTTCCCTCAAAAGGGGCTCTGAGCACCGATGAATCCGAGGTATTAGTTTTCTATGCTGGGATCAATAATGTCTTGGAACACTCCAGAAAGAGGCTATGGCTGGGCTAATACAGAAAGTCTGATACCATATCCTTATGGCTATTTTGTATGGAGAGAGAACGGCTTTTATGGATAAAAGATATGCTTGATTACTGATCAAATGAGATTATATTATACATATCTAACGTGATCATCGTGACCATTATAATATTTAGCTATCAAGCTGTAATAGTGATGTACGTACTAGCCATCACTTAGGCCAACCTCACATCCGGTTTTATGGCAAAAAATCCATAGGCAATGTGGCCGTCATTGTGAAAGGAATAGAGATGGAAGATCAGACAACGCCGTTGGGTAGCGGCCGGGAAAAGAATGACACGAATACTGGCCACGACTCACGCCAGTACAATAGCAAGAACGACGGTCCCATGCAAGGTCGGGTTATCGGTGATCATGATGCAAGCTCTTTGCATACCACGAAGAACTACATGATCTTGCGTGGGCCAGAAGCATACAGCACATTTGTAAACCCTCCTGGTGGGCAGTGGGATACTCCCACTTTTGGAAAGGAAACCATTGAGGATCTGCACGCAAAACTTCTGCGCATCCCCGAACTGAAGCAGCCAGTACCAATTACGGTAACAGGAACTTTGTTTCCATGTGCATTGCTAACAAGGGGTTGGTGGGACACGGGTAAGAAGATAGATGAGCATATCAAGTGGCGTAACGAAGTTCAGGAATGGCTGTTCCATGGGTTTGATCTCTGGGCACCATCCTGGGATTTTACATGGAATCTTGACCACTGGGAAGAAAGCCGAATGCGTGATTATTTTTTCGCACAACTCGGAGATGGTGACGAGGCCGTCTCACTGCCGATTCTCATCCCGAACTCCAAAGCACAACAGTTACGGGAAGACTTGCGCAGATGGGGTGGGGTCGAGGCAGAAATCACATGTGTCCTAGGTCACCGCGAACATTTCGCAAGGTATTTCGATTCGGGCCTAATGGAGCTTTCCTCCAGGGCACCAGACTATTGCCTGTGGATTGATGAAGGCAACAAAGAACACCAGATACGCCCGGTTCCAGAGCGCACGACTGTGTACTCAGGATATCTGTGGAAATGTGTTGCTCCGAATAAATGGCTGATAAATGACAAGCCAAGTATCATAGACGTTTATTTCATTTGGGAGCATGCTAACTGGGCTAGCACTGATGCCGTGGCTTACAGCCTTGAGGCACTGGAACAAAAAGAG
>Ga0207416_1000374_pt1 | contig 79846 bp, 79 predicted proteins | sample PaiPotPPM11metaG_FD_184107 | JGI IMG/M metagenome (GOLD analysis project Ga0207416, IMG submission 184107) | Iron sulfur acid spring bacterial and archeal communities from Banff, Canada, to study Microbial Dark Matter (Phase II) - Paint Pots PPM... ... | reverse complement strand
TCGCGATGGCGCGCTTTCTGGATGGCCGCGTCGGAGCGATCTACGGAACGCACACCCACGTCCAGACGGCGGACGAACAGATTCTGCCCGGAGGCACCGCCTACATCACCGATGTCGGCATGACCGGGCCGACCGACGGCGTGATCGGGATGGAAGCCGAGGCGGTACTCGACCGTTTTATCACCGGGATGTCGGAGCGCTTCAACGTTCAAAAGACCGGGCCGAAGCAATTCTGCGCCGCCGTCGTCAGCTTGGACCCGGGTAGCGGAAAGGCAACCGAAATCAAACGCATTTTCTTGCGAGGAATCGCGTGAAGGTCGATTTTCATTCGCACACCTGCCGCAGCGACGGAACGCTGACGCCGCAAGAGCTGGCGACGTTCATGGGCGAACGCGGGGTTGCATTCTTCTCGATTTCCGATCACGACACGCTGGCTGCTTACGGCCAGTTCGAGCCGCCGCCCGGAACGCGCGTCGTGACCGGCATCGAAATCAATACGACCTATCGCAATAATGAGGTCCACGTGCTCGGCTACGCGTTGCCGTTGGACGGCGCCCCGCAATTGGAGGCGATGGTCGAGCATAATCGCGGCGAACGCCTCCGGCGGGTTGATCGCATGGTCGAGCAATTGCGGCGCGCCGGGTACGGCATTACGAGTGCCGACGTGCTGCGGGCGGCCGGGGATGCCAATGCGGTCGGGCGTCCTCACGTCGCGCGTGCGCTGGTAGAATCGCAATCCGCACCCGACATCGAATGGGTCTTCCGTCATTTGCTGCGGGCGGGAAAGCCGGGCTACGTGCCCTCGCTGCACGTGACGCCGAAGGAGGCCATCGAAGCGATTCACTCCAGCGGCGGCATCGCGGTCCTGGCGCATCCCGGCCGATTGAAAGACCGCGCGCTGATCGACGAGCTGGCGAGCTATGGGCTCGACGGCCTCGAGGTCTTTTACCCGCTCCACGATGCCGATGAGATAACGATTTTTCGGCGCAAGGCGGCCGAGTACGGGCTGCTGATGAGCGCCGGCGCCGATTTTCACGATATCCGTTACCACGCGGGCGGCGTCGGCGTGGAAGTGGAGCGCGCGGATATCGCTCCGTTTCTCGATAGGGTCTTGCGCTAGCTCGCGTCCAATCATCCAAGGAACGGCGGCATGCGGCACCGCATAAGCGCGCGATGAACCGATTGCTAGCGATCGTGTTGGTTGGGTGTCTGCTCGTTCCCGTGGAAGCTTCGGCTCAACCGGCCCCTACGCCGCCTCCCGTCGTACAATCAACGCTGCCTAACGGATTGCGCGTCGTGATCGTGCCGAACCGGCTTGCACCGGTGGTCACCACGTCGCTCGCGTACGGCGTCGGCTCCGACGACGACACGATCCCGGGCATCGCCCATGCGACCGAACACATGATGTTTCGCGGCACCGGCGATATTTCGTCGGACCAGTTCGCCGGTATTGCAACGCGAATCGGCGCGCAGTATAACGCCGAGACGACCAACCTCTTCACGCGCTATCACTTTACGGTGCCCGCGGCCTACCTCGGCGTGGTGTTGCGTTTGGATGCCGATCGGATGACGGGCGCATCGATGCTGCCCGCGAGCTGGGCCGGCGAACGCGGCGCGATCGAACAAGAGGTGAAAGCGCACGAGAGCAGCCCGCTCTATCGGGTGGGCCTCAAGATGAATCGAGTCTTCTACGGCAAGACGCCGTACGCGCGCGAAACGGTGGGGACGATCGCCGGATTCGATCGCATGACGGCGGCCGACATCGCCGCGTTTTACCACACCTGGTACCACCCGAACAACGCAACGTTGGTGATTGCAGGTGACGTCGAACCCGCTGCGGCTCTCGCGCTGGTGAGTACCGCGTTCGGCTCGATCCCAAGCGTGAAGTTGCCGGTGCGCCCTCCGGTCGTCATGCAAGCCCTGCCCACATCGACGATCGAACGCTCGATCGATTTCCCCGTGCCGTTCGCGGCGCTGGCATTCCGATTCCCAGGTTTGCGCGCCTCCGACTACGCGGCCTCGCAGGTGTTGATGGCGGCGCTCGATAGCCCGCGCGGCGCTTTGACGGATCTTGCCTTGAAAGGCAAAGTTCTCGGCGCGCTCGGTTTGGCGAGCGCCTACCCCGAAGTCGGCGACGGGATGTTTTTCGCGATCGCAAGGCCGGGCGCCGACCCGAAGCTTGCGCTCGCCGACGTGCGGGGCGTGCTGGCCGGATATGCGGCCACGGGCGTGCCCGCGAGCCTCGTCGACGCAGCCAAAACGCGCATGCTGGCGGCCAAGGCGTATTCCGCAGCTTCGATTCCCGGGCAGGCGTTCGCATGGTCGGGAGCGCTTGCTCAGGGCGAAGCGACGCCGTTTGCGATCTACGATGCGATTTCGAAGGTGACGACAAGTGACGTCGATCGCGTGCTGCGCGCGTACGTGACGCCGGCCCATGAGGTCGCGCTGATTCTCCACGCTACTGCAGGCGCCTCGGTACCGAAGGTCGACACCGCGGGGCTAGCGGAGAACGTCGCGATCGCGCAGACGCATCCCGTGGCACTGCCTGCGTGGACCAAACCCTATTTTGCGGCGCCGCTGCGCGCTCCGCGGGCCGATGATTCGGCGCAGAGCTATCACCTTGCGAACGGACTCACCCTGGCGGTCCGTCCGGAATCGTTCTCGCCGACGGTGGTGCTGCAAGGCCATATTCGCACGAGTCCGGATTTATACGAACCGCACGGTAAGAGCGGCGTGGCGACGCTCGCGCAGACGCTACTCGCGTTTGGAAGCGCGGGCTACGACTTCAAAGCCTATCAGGCGCAGCTCGATGCGATCGCCGCGAACGTCGGGCTCGGAACCTCATTTTCGTTGACGGTACGGGCGCAGGACTTCGATCGCGCCGTGGCCCTGCTCGCCGACGGGGAATTGCAGCCGGCGTTTCCCGCAAGCGATTTTGCCCTGATGCGGCGTAACTACGCGCAATCGTTGCTCGCGATGCAGAACCGTCCGGAGACGCAAGCGCAACTGGCCCGGATCGACGCGCTCTACCCCAAGGGCGACCCGCGCCGCCGACACGCAACGGCCGCGAGCGTCGGCACGCTCACGCTTGCAGACGTGCGCAGATGGTACGCATTCGCTTATCGGCCCGACCTAACGACGATTGCGATCGTGGGCGACGTCTCGCCCGCGCATGCTGAAGCAGCGATCGAGCGCTCCTTCGGCGCGTGGCGCGCGACCGGCCCAAAACCGGCGTTCGCCTATCCGGTGCTGCACGCCGGAAAGAAGGCGACATCTGTTACCGTCACATCGCCGACGAACAAACAGTCGGACGTGACGTTGAGCCAAGTGATCGGGCTGCACCGCGGAGACCGCGATGCCATCGCGATCCAACTCGCGAATACGCTGCTCTCGGGCGAAGGTACCGGATCGCTGCTGTTCCGCGACGTCCGCACGCGCGCCGGCTTGGTGTATTCGATCGATTCGGATGCGCAGATAGGGCGAACGGGATCGACGTTCTCGGTCAGCTTTGCATCGGATGCCAAGAATGTTGCGAGGGCCCAGGCCGCGACGGATGCCGCCATCGAAGGACTGCGCACCGATCTCCTTCCGGTCCAGGACGTGCAACGCGCGAAGGCCTTGCTTCTCGCGCAAGGCATCCTGCAACTGGACACCTACAACGGCGTCGCCGATGAGTTGTTGCAGACAAGCATCGATGGCATCAGCGCCAACGATATGTATCGGTACTACACGCGGCTGCTCGCGATCACTCCCGAGCAGATCCGTTCGGCCATGCGCAAATGGGTCGATCCCAAACGCTTCTCGCGGGTGGTGATCAAGCCGCAGGGCTCGCCGTAGAGCTACACGGCCAGCAATTTCGCAACCGCCGTGCGCACGGCTTGCACGAGCGCGGCGGAGCGCCGCTCGTAACGCGCGAGTTCGTTCCCCTGCGACGCGATCGTCGCCGCATCGCGCATGAAGCGGTGGTTGACGCGCACATTGTAGGCGCACGCCGCCAGCGCAGCTGCCGCGAATTCAGCGGCGCAGCCGAGATCGCTTGCCAGGTTGCGGTTCGGGATATCCAGCGAACGGTGGGCGAGAGCCAGCACGCCAAGGGCTAGCCTGGCCGCATGCAACGGCTCCGCGGCCGCGTGGGTGAGGGCGCGTTCCAAGGCCGAGTGCCTGGCCGTCGCCTCGGTTTCGCTCGCCTTGGGAAGCGCCTGGGCGGCCACCACGGCGCCGAAGGCTGCTTCGTCCTTGGCGCGTGCCGCCTCGAGCTCCGCGCGCAGGGCATCAGCCTTCGTGGCCAGCTCGCGTGCTAGGGGATGCTGGGCGGCCCGTTTCGGGTTTTCGAGGTTGATACGGGCGACCATTGCCACCAGGGCGGCGCCACTGGCTCCGACGATGGTCGCAGCACTTCCGCCTCCAGGGGTCGGCGTTTCGGACGCTAGGCGTGTTAAGTAGTCGGTAAGGCTATCCACGCCGGGGCAATTCGGCGGGGCTGGCGATACTTCTGCAGAAGCAACGATAGTTTGTAATCCCCCCAATCCTTTAGGAGTCACGTCGTGCCTGTCACGGAAAAGCTTGCTGGTGATGTTAAAGACCGCAGCCTGGCAGAAGCCGGTCGCGCGCGTATCGCGTGGGCCGGAGCCTATATGCCGGTGCTTGCTCAAATTCGCGATCGGTTCGAGATCGAGAAACCACTCAAAGGCGTGCGCATCGGCGCCTGCCTGCATGTAACCACGGAGACCGCGAACTTGATGCTCGCGCTCCAGGCCGGTGGTGCGGAGATCGCGCTGTGCGCGAGTAATCCGCTCTCGACGCAGGACGACGTCGCCGCAGCGCTCTGCGAATACGGCATCCCGACGTATGCGATCAAGGGCGAAGATAACGCCACGTACTACGCGCACATCGAAGCCGTGGTCGCGTCCAAACCGCAGATGTCGATGGACGACGGCTGCGACTTGGTGACGACGATTTACACCAAGCACAATCATCTGCTTAAAGAGATGATCGGCGGCTGCGAGGAGACCACCACCGGCGTCATTCGCCTCAAAGCGATGGAGAAGGACGGCGTGCTGCCCTACCCGGTGATCGCCGTGAATAACGCGCTGACCAAGCATATGTTCGACAACCGCTACGGCACCGGGCAATCGACGCTCGACGGCATCATTCGCGCAACCAACGTGTTGCTCGCGGGACGCACCGTGGTGGTCGTCGGCTACGGCTGGTGCGGACGCGGTGTGGCCTCGCGTGCCTCCGGCATGGGCGCGCACGTCGTCGTTACCGAGATCGATCCGCGCAAGGCGATCGAAGCGGTGATGGACGGCTACCGCGTGATGCCGATGAGCGATGCGGCCAAGATCGGCGACGTCTTCGTCACCGTGACCGGCAACTATCACGTGATCCGCGAAGAGCATTTCAAGGTGATGAAGGACGGCGCGATCGTCTGCAACTCCGGGCACTTCAACGACGAGCTCGACCTTGAAGGCATCGAGCGCATCAGCAAGGGTAAATTCGAGCCGCGCGCGTTCGTCGAGCAGTTCGAAATGCACGATGGCCGCAAGGTCTGCATTCTCGCCAACGGTCGTCTGGTCAACCTGGCTGCGGGTGAAGGACACCCCGCATCCGTGATGGACATGTCGTTCGCAAATCAGGGTATGGCGGCGGCGTATCTTGCGAAGAACCATTCGACGCTCGAGAAGAAGGTTTACGACGTACCGCTCGAGATCGACGAAGAAGTCGCAACGCTGAAGCTCTCGTCGATGGGCATTGAAATCGACACGCTAACCCCGGCGCAGGTGAAGTACATGGCGTCGTGGTCGGAGGGAACATAACGTGGGCGACTACCGCCGGCTCTTTACATCCGAATCGGTAACCGAGGGGCATCCGGACAAAGTCGCGGACGCCATTTCGGATGCCGTGCTCGACGCGTTACTGCGCGAAGACCCGATGTCGCGCGTGGCGGTCGAGACGTTCGCGATCACCGGCCAGATTCACATCGCCGGCGAAGTGACGACCAAGACGTACATCGACATCCCGCGCATCGTGCGCGATACCATTCGCGAGATCGGCTACACCAAGTCCGCCGTCGGCTTCGACGCGGAAACGTGCGGCGTGAGCGTCTCGATCGACGAACAGTCGCCCGACATCGCGATGGGCGTCGATAAATCGATGGAGGCCAAGGGGGGCAAGGACGACGAGTTCGAGCAAACCGGCGCCGGGGACCAGGGCATGATGTTCGGCTACGCGTGTCGCGAGACGCCCGAGCTGATGCCGCTACCGATCGTGCTGGCGCACAATCTCACCCGCCATCTCACCGCGATGCGTAAGAACGGCGACATTCCGTACTTGCGTCCCGACGGCAAATCGCAAGTAACCGTGGAGTACGACGGCGATACGCCGGTGCGTGTCGACGCGGTCGTCATCTCCACTCAGCACGACCCGGATATTCCGCTCGACGTGATTCGCAACGAAGTCACCGAGAAGATCATCAAGCACGTGATTCCGGCCGCGCTGCTGGATAAGAACACGCGCATCTTCGTGAATCCGACCGGACGCTTCGTCATCGGCGGGCCCAAGGGCGACGCCGGTTTGACCGGGCGCAAGATCATCGCCGATACGTACGGCGGGATGGCGCGCCACGGCGGCGGCGCCTTCTCGGGCAAGGATCCGACCAAGGTGGATCGTTCGGCTGCGTATGCGGCACGTTGGGTCGCAAAGAACGTGGTCGCGTCCGGCCTTGCCGACCGGTGCGAAGTGCAGGTGGCGTATGCCATCGGCGTCGCGGAACCGGTAAGCGTATTGGTCGAGACCTTCGGAACCTCGAAGATTCCCGAAGAACAGATTGCGGCGGCGGTAAAGAGCGTATTCGATCTGCGTCCCGCGGCGATCATTCACTACCTCAACCTGCGTCGCCCGATCTACAAGCAAGTCTCGGCATACGGACACTTCGGCCGTTCGGACCTGGATCTGCCGTGGGAGCGCTTGGACAAAGTCGATGCGCTTCGCAAAGCTACCGGTTTCACCGGCGAGGCGCTGCGCGTCCCGAACTTCGCCAACTAGCGATCGTCGAACAATAGCACTAGCAAGGGCACTTCGGAACCTTCCGGGGTGCCTTCGCGTTTAACGGGCATGGAGAACTTCGCAATGAATTTTCGTCGCAGCATCACGGCCCTCGTGGCGGTTGTCGCTCTCGCGGGCACCGCGCTGGCAGCATCGGCGCAAAGCAACACGTTAACGCTCTACCAGGGCACGCAGCTGAACGGTCGTTTGCAACAGGCGATCAATACCGGCAGCGCTCACGTGGGCGACCGCTTCGTGATGGACGTGGTGCCACCGTACCCCAGCGGCAACCCGGCCTTCCAGGGCGCGATCATCTCCGGTGAAGTGACCAGCGTCACGCCGGCCGCGCAGGGACACAAGGCCTCGCTCGGGCTGCAGTTCGATTACCTGCGGTTGGCCGACGGCAGCACCGTCGACATCTCCGCAAATATGACGTCCGACCAGAAGAACCAAGAGCAGAAGAACGGCGGCCACGTCGCCCTGACGACGCTCGGCGGCATGTTGCTCGGCAACGCCCTGGGCAAGACCATCTTCCACACCGGCGGCGGCGGCATCGTCGGCGCGGCCGGCGGCTTACTGTATGGTATCAACAAACAAGCAAACTTCAGCCTACCGACCGGATCGAACGTTCAGATCACGCTCAACCAGACGGTAACGATTCGCAGGCAGTCCGGACCCTAACGCGAGTAGGGGAAGGCGGAATGAGGCCCGTCTCGTAAGGGACGGGCCTCATCTATTTTCTACCGGCGTATCGCGCGAGGTGAAGCTGCATGCCGACCCCGTTGGGAGTCTTCCGGCTCGAGGAGTACCTCGGGCATTGGGAGTTTCGCGCGCGCTATCACCTGACCGCGTCTGACGCGCAGAGCAGCACGGTGCGCGAGCTGCTCGGATGCGCGGACGACGGGGACCGAGACGCTTGGGAGCGGCTCTCATTGCAGTACGTCGAGGTTGAAGGCGGCCGCGCCCTGCGCGAGACCATCGCTTCGACGTACGAAAGCATCGAGCCGGACGAAGTGCTGTGCTTCGCAGGCGCGCAGGAGGGCCTGTGGTGCCTGATGCACGCGCTGCTCGGTACGGGCGACCACGCGATCGTCACGGTGCCGAACTACCAATCGATGGAATCGATCCCGCTCTCGCTCTGCGATGTCTCCGGGATAGCGCTGCGCGAGGACGTGCGGTGGACGATCGACTTGGACGAACTCCGCTCGAGCATCCGCCCGGATACGAAGCTGATTGCGACAAACTTTCCGAACAACCCGACCGGTGCCATCCCGACGCGGGCGGATTTTCGGGAGATGGTTGAAATGGCCGCGGAGCGCGGCATCCATTTCTTGAGCGATGAGGTGTATCGCGGCCTCGAGCCGGACGATGCCCGGCGCCTGCCTCAGGCGGCGGATGTATACGAGCGGGCGATTTCGCTGGGCGTGATGTCGAAGGCGTACGGGCTGCCGGGCCTGCGCGTGGGATGGATTGCCTGCCGCGATCGCGAGCTGCTCGCGCGCATGGCGCGGCTCAAGCACTACCTTTCGATCTGCAATGCGGCGCCGAGCGAACTGCTCGCGCGCATCGCGCTCAAGGCACGCGAGCGCTTGCTCGCGCGCAATCGCCGGGTTGTAGCGGAGAATCTCTTGCTGCTCGACGCATTCTTTGCCCGGCACGGCGATCTGTTCGAGTGGTGCGCTCCCGATGGAGGTTGCGTCGCATTTCCCCGCTACCTGGGCGCCGACGGCGTCGACGCGTTCTGCACGCGGCTAGTAGAGGAGCACGGCATCTTGCTGTTGCCGGCGAGCATCTATCGCTCGGAATTGGCGCCGGTTCCCAACGATCGCTTTCGCATCGGCATCGGCCGATACGGCATGGCCGAGGCGCTCGATGCCTTCGATCGGGCGCTAGAAAACGGCGTAGTGCTGCCTTAACGGGACTCGCGGCGGATCGTCGGTGACGCGAGCGCGACGAACGCGATCACGACGTAGCCGACCGCGCTGATCGACATCGCCAGATGCGCGCCATACCGGTCGGCGACCCAGCCTGAAAAGAGCACGCCGGGCGCCATCCCGATGAGCACGACCAACCGAACCGCGCCGAAGACGCGGCCTACCAACTCGCTGGGCAGAATGCGCAAGCGCCAGCCGATAATCTGCCCGACCTCGAATTGCGCGAGGGCATTGGAGGCTGCCCAACAGAGCCCGGCCAGCCACATCGAGCGTGCGAAAATGATCGGCAAAAACAGCAACGCATCGACGACGTACGCGATGGTGATCGCGCGGCCGAACGGCCAGCGCCGATCGAAGTGTCCTGCGGCCAGCGAGCCGATCAATGCGCCGAGCGCGTTCATGCCGAAGATGATGCCGATATCGCGATCGCTCGCGCCGAAATCGCGTTTGAAGAATGGGATCAAGATCGCATACCCGGCATAGCCGAGTGTATTGAGCGCGAAGCCGATCATCGTCTGCGCGCGCATCGCGCGATCGTTGAAGAGATGCAGCATACCGATCTTCAGATCGCCGCGCAACTCGCTCCAATTCGGAACGCCCTTCGGCTGGTCCGGACCGAGCGAGGGAACGAACGCGAGCGAGACCTGGCTGCCTAGATAGGTCATCGCGTTGATGGCCAGCGCCGGCAGCGGGCCGAAGAAGCTGAAGAGCGCGCCCCCGATGACGGGCGTGACGAGGTTGGTGGTGTTCTCGGCCGCAAGCAGCGCCGATGTTGCGCGCGTCGCGCCCTCCTTGCCGACCAGGTACGGGATCGATGCGGATTGGCCGCCCATGAAGAAGGCCGCGCTGATGGAGATGATCGCAAGGCCGCAGTAGATCATCGGGACGGTGAGTACGTGGAGGGCGTAGGCGACGGTGAACGCCGCCATCACGGCAAAGCGCACCATGTCGCACAGAATCATTAGCCGCCGCCGATCGACGCGGTCGGCGAGCGAGCCGCCCACCATGGCGAAGATAGCAAACGGCACGACTTCGGCCACCAGCGAGCCGCCCGTCGAAAGGGCCGAATTCGTTAGATGGAACACCAACAGCGGGACGGCAAGCAGCCGAAGCCCGTCCCCGATGTAGGAGAGGGCCTGGCCCAGGAAATACCGTGCGAAAGCGGGCGAGCTAAAGACGCCGCGCCGCGGACCACCGGAAAGCATAGTCTGTGATGTATATCGCACCTTGACAGACCCGGTCAAGCTCGGTAAAAGGATGAGAGCCGCCGAGAGCCAATATGGCTCGGCCCGCGTTCGTCCCGCGGATGTAATCCCGGTTAGCTCAGTTGGTAGAGCAATTGACTGTTAATCAATGGGTCGCTGGTTCGAGTCCAGCACCGGGAGCCAATTATCAAATAGAGAGTCTCCTTACCGGGGCTCTCTTTTATCTGTTATCTGTATCTGTCCAATGCCCGAGGCTCTCTGGCCCGAACTGCCGCGCATGCGCCTTGCATCACTCCTACGCACCGGCTTTGTCGCATTTACCGCCGGCCGCGCGGATTTGGTTCCAGCGTTGGCGACGCAGCTAGACGCCGCCGATCGGCTCGCTTGTCGAAATCTCTTCTCGCTGTTGCGCGTCCAGGAGCGTAGGCTTGCCGCGCATGAGCGAGATTGCCGCCGCCGCGACGGCAAACAACGTGAAGGCCCAGAGAACGCTGCGGATGCCCGCCAGCACATCGCCGGGAGACGCATTCAACGTCGTTTGGCCGGCGCCCGCGAGTGCCGTGACGCGCCATGCAAGCAAAGCCGATGCGATGGCGATCCCCAGACTCGTCCCCAAGGTTCGCATAACGTTAAGTACGCCGCCGGCGGCGCCGAGCCGGTGCAGCGGTGCCGCGCCCATGATCGCACTGTTGTTCGGCGCGGTGAACAGACCCTGACCGATCCCGAAGATGATCAGGGCCAGCGTCACGAGGCCCAACGTCTGCGCTTGCCCGTTGAGCGAGACCGCGAGAACGGCAAGCGAGAGCGCCGCCAGCAGCATTCCCCCGACGGTCAGCGGACGCGCGCCGAGGCGGTCCGAGAGTGCGCCGCTCAAGGGCGCCGCGACCCCAAGTGCGAGCGGCACCGCCGTTAACCGCAGGCCGGCCGCAAGCGGCGAATCGGCGTAGCCGCGTTCGAGCGCGAACGGCAGTAGGAGAAAGACTCCAAAAAGCAGCGCGTAGGAGATCAGGCCGGCGATGTTTCCGGCGCTAAAAGCGCGGGAGCGAAAGAGCCCAAAGTCGACCAGCGGTGGAGCCGCGCGTCGCTCCCGCCAAACAAAAGCCACGAGCAAGAACGCGCCGGTTGCGAGCGTGCCCAGAAAGAGACCTGAGGTGCCACCCCAGTTCGGAATCTCGCTCAATGCCAGCAGCACCATCGCGAGTGCGGGTGCGAGGAGAACGGCGCCCCACCAATCGAATCCGCGCTCGTCGCGACGCAGCCCCTGGGTTCGCGGAAGGACGAACCACCCAAGCAGCATTCCGATGATTCCCGCCGGAACATTGATCCAAAATACCCATCGCCAGCCGAGCGCCTGAATAAGCAATCCGCCGAGCGCCGGTCCAAGGGAGAGGCCGAGTGCCTGGGCGGCTCCCTGGATTCCTATCGCGCGGCCACGGCGCGCCGGTCCTGCGGCTACGGTGATGATTGCGACGCTATTGGCCTGCAGTAAACCCGCTCCGATCGCTTGCAAGACACGGGCCGCGATGAGAAGGGCTAGGGAGTTGGCGAATCCGCAGAGCGCCGAGCCCAAGATGAAGATCAGGAAGCCGCCGGTATAGAGGAGCTTGCGCCCAAACATATCGGCGAGTCGGCCGAAGATCGGCAGCGTTGCTGCGAGTACGAGCAGGTAGGCGAGTGCGACCCAGCTGACCGCCGCCAGCGATACCGAAAAACGCGCTTGCAACGTTGGCAAGACGAGCTGAGCGATGCTCGCGTCGAGCTGTCCCATAAACGCGCCAATGCATACGGTGCCGACGACGTACCATGGGTACGACGGCAGCCTCGCGATGCCGGCGAGCGGTCGGGGTTCGAACCGGCTCTCGGCCGAGGTCGAATGGGCGTTCAAGGTGCGAGCGCTGTCAGCATTCGCTAAACGGCTACGTCCCGCCCGGGCGTGTCACATGGCACGCCGAGATTATGTTGCGTCCGTCGCATCTTCGAAACCCACCTTCAACTTCAATACGCAAAAACCGGCTTCGCATGCGGCAATTGCGACGTTTTCAGGAGCGCCGGGGTCTAGACCGCTTGCATATACGGCGATAAGCCGCTTGCGCGTGCAATCGGAGGGCGGTTTGTTCTACGAGCCAACGACTCTGGTCGCCGTGCCTCGCGATTGCGTTGCAGCGGGCAAGGAAATGTTCGGGCCGGCGATCGCTGTGCTCGCATACGATACCGTCGTCGAAGCGTTCGAGATGCTTAAACGTCAGTTCTACCGAACTTGCGCTGCGTAGCGGAATTGGCCGGGCATCCAGGCGCACGTGCTTCCGTCGTTCATGACAAAAGATTCGAAGCCGTCAACTTCGGCATTGAAGTCCGAGTTGAGGGCTTTCGTTGCCGGCCAATTCACCGCCGGCTCCTGGCGCGCTGCGGAGCGCGCTTTGCTGTTTGAAAACTGCGGCGACTTCGCAAGTACGTTGAGTGCGGCCGCCAACCGCTTTGCATCATCCATACCCACGCCTTCCTCAGGCGCCGGAGCCGCGCCTGGCGACGGTGCCCAGACTCGCGGGCCGGCACGCTGCGGCTGTCGGTCGCCAAGACGTTCCGCCTCGATGAGCTCGCGCAAGCGTACCGCTGTATGGAGGAGAACAAGGCGGGTGGAAAAATCGTCGTACTCCCATAGCCCGCGTCTGTAAAGGATCGTTATGGAATCAATCGCGCAAAGTGCACCGGCCAAAGCGGAGGCCCGTTTTTCGACGGAATCGGCGAGTCTGGAAGCATTCAGCGACGGGGTAATTGCCGTTATCATCACGATCTTGGTTCTCGAATTGAGGCCCCCGCAAGGTGCTGACCCGCATGCGCTGAGCGTCGTGGCTCCGACGTTTGCCGCGTACGTCATGAGTTTCGTGTTTATCGCCATCTACTGGAACAATCACGACCATATGTTGCGCGCGAGCCGTGGCGTCGACCGTCGCGTCATGTGGGCCAATTTCCATCTGCTCTTTTGGCTCTCGCTCGCGCCGTTCGCGACCTCCTGGTTAGGGCTCCATCCGGCCGCTGCCGTGCCGACGGCGCTCTATGGATCGGTCTCCTAATGAATGGTCCTGAAACGGCGTTTGCAAATGCCGTTAAGGGCGATTTCAAAGGCAAGATTTCGCTCGTGCTCTACCTCGCCTCGATCGGCGTTGCGTTCCTAACGCCAATTATTACAGATGCGCTCTTCGTTGCCGTCGCCATCATCTGGATCGTTCCCTACCGTCGATTCGAGCCGCTAATTTCGAGCCGGCCATAGAAAGCCGGCCGGGGGGTATCCTATGAACGCAGTAGATCATGGCGCTATCGGATCTGTTTAAGCGCCTAGGCCCAGGCTTTGTAACGGGGACGTCCGATGACGATCCCTCCGGAATCGGCACCTACGTGCAGGCCGGCGCGCAGTTCGGCTACGGCCAGTTGTGGATTGCGCTCTTCAGCTTCCCGCTCATGGCGGCGGTCCAAGAGATGTGCGGAAGGATCGGGTTGGTAACCGGGCAAGGTCTGGCAGGCGTTATCCGCAAGCATTATGCGCGGCCGGTGTTGCTGTTCATCATCGGCATCCAGGTTATTACGAATACGGTGAACATCGGCGCCGATCTTAGTGCCATGGCTGAATCAGCGCAATTATTGTGGCATATTCCGTATTACGTCATGCTCTCGATGATGACGCTGCTGATAGCTGCGCTCATCGTCTTGGTCCCTTACAAACGCTACGCGGCGTTCCTCAAGGTTTTAGGTATCGCCCTGCTTACCTACGTGATCTCCGCGTTTACCGTGCATGTTGACTGGAAGCACGTCTTAAGTGCGACGTTCATCCCGCATATCGAGTGGAGCAAAGCCTTCATTCTCACGCTGATTGCAGTATTCGGCGTTACAATCTCTCCTTACGAGTTTTTCTGGCAGGCCAGCGAAGAGGTCGAAGAATTAGTCGACGAACGCAAGCTTGCCGCCGAGGGCGCCAAACGACCGAAGATTACAACGCCGGAGGTTCACGCTTTACGTAGCGATACGATTTTTGGAATGTTCTTTTCGAACGTCATCACGTTCTTTATCATTATAACGGCTGCGGCGTCGCTGAACGCGCACGGGCAGACGAACGTGCAAAGCGCGACGCAAGCCGCCCAGGCGCTGCGGCCGTTGGCCGGACCGTTTACGTTCGTACTCTTCACGATTGGAATCGTGAGTTCGGGCCTTCTTGCGATCCCCGTCATGGCGGGTTCATCGGCGTATGCCGTGGCCGGAGCCGCCGGTTGGCCGCGCAGCCTAGGGAAGCCCTTCTGGCAGGAGTGGGGTTTTTACGGGGTCATCGTCGCATCGTGCGTTATCGGGCTTTTCGTAAACGCCGTTCACGTGCCGCCGTTTAAGCTGCTCTACTATGCGGCAGTCTTGAACGGTGTGATCTCGCCTCCATTGCTTTTTATCGTTACGAACATTGCCGACAGCCGAAAAATTATGGGCAAGCGCGTCAACTCGCGCGCCAGTAGCATAGCAGGATACGGGTTATGCGCGTTCATGTCCCTTGCGCTCGTCGGATTTCTGGTGCTATCGGGCGGAAAGCCCTAGGACTTCGCATTACCTTTCGCTATTGCAATGCCGTCTTGTTACGCGGATCGGCGCGGCGGCTAGTGCTAGCTCGCTCCGAATCCGAGCAGCGTTGCAATCATTTGCGATCGATTCCGCGCGTTGGTCTTCGCTAGTACGTTCTTGATGTGGTCCTGGATCGTGCATTCTGCCACCGAGAGAGCGCTGGCGATCTCTTTTACGGAGCGACCCGTCATGACGAGGCGCACGACGTCCGATTCGCGAGCGGTGATGGCGCGAGTGGCGAAGGTATCCGAAAGGGTGCGGCGCATGCGCACCGGCGCGAAAATGAGCGTTGCTAGAACGGATCCCTGCGCAGACGATGGCACGATCTGCAACAAGATGTCCGTGCCGAGCATCCCGCTTACGGGAGCGCACCGTGACGGGTCGTTCCAATCCCAATCCTGCGTCAAGGCCGAGAGGAGCGTTGCGATGTGTGCTTGCAGCCGGTCGTGTTTGAGCGACAATATCGGTGCTAGCGCACGAGTGCTCGCATCCTCCGAAAACCACGATGCGAGCGGAGTTTGAGAAGCGTCCACTTGGATCACCGCGATGCTGGTGATCGTGCGCATGGTCAGCGCACCGTTGACGCAGTTATCCGGGAGAGCGTTGTACAGCCGGAGCAGGGTGCTCGCCTCTTGGTGCAACGCCGTGAGCCATGCTTCTCCACGAGCGATCTTGTCTCGCACCAGCATATAGATGCGGCTGACGCCATTGGTGTGCAATTCGGTGAATGCGAGGGCCCGGCATCCACTAAGGCCGACATCTCCGTGCAAAATATCGTCGGTGATCCCGGAGAGCTCGATATCGGCGTAAATGAGGCGAAATATGTAGGCTTGATCTTTAATGCCCTCGTGCTGGAGCATTCGGATTTCGCCGAACCGGCCAAGCCTAACGTAGCACCACCCGGTAATATTGTCCGCAGAATCCGTCTCGATTGCGGTTTTTGGCATCTTCAGGTGGTGTTTTTCAGGTTGTCGCATCGCATATCCTAACGATCTGCAGCGGACTGTGCCTAGCCGGAAGGCCGGGCACCGCCCCTAGACTCCTCGCTTAAAATTATCGGAAAATTATTGTTGGACGTTAGGGAGGCACCCTGGCGATCACCTCGTCTTTACGTTCTTTAAGATTCCTCGGCAAGCTTCGTCGCCCGGCTGGGCAGCTAAAAACTAATCTCAAAAGATGCTGCAGCCGGGTCCCGGCGCGACTTGGCGAGGCCACGGAGGCCCGCGACGCATATGGCTATATACCTAGGCCCCCAGGGGCCTTTCACCCCTGAAAACCCCCCTAAATTGAGGGTGCCTAGGACGCCCTGCGCCCGCTACAGTAGGGGTAAGACGTAGGGACGATCAGTACAGCTGCGTCGATTGAAAATCGACGCGCGGAATACTGCCGGTCTTTTTCCGTTCTTATCAACTTTACCACTACCGCATCTTGGAGAGTGTGTGATGGAGCTATCAAAAAACTTCAACACCGTCCCCGCTAGATTGATCATCGTCGAACACCAGCGCCTATTGCTCGAAGCCCTTCGCTCGATCATCGCTACCGACGACCAGCTCGAAATCGTCGCCGAAGCAAACGAGCTAGCGATTGCCACTTTGCTGGCCGTGGAACATGATATCTTCGTAATCGACGGTGACCCATACGGGCTCAATATCTGTCAAATCGTTCATGCCCTTAGAAAAGCCGGACTGAGTTCGCGCATCTGCATGCTCTCGGCATTTCTCGATGAAAGCGTCGTGCTAAACGCGCTTGCAAGCGGCATCGATGCGTATATCGTCAAGGACCTCGCTCCCGCGGAAATACTCAACGCGATCCACACGGTCGCCAGCGTCGGCTTTTACATTGATCCGCGCCTCGTGCGATCGGTCCTCAAGGGCTCCGCGCCGCGGACCCAACGATGCACCAGCGATCTCACCGTTCGCGAACTCGAAATCGTCAGTCTGCTCGCAGAGGGCCTGACGAACAAGCAGATCGCAAGCGAGTTGCAGTTATCAGAAAAGACCGTGAAAAACCATATCGGGAGTATCTTCGTGAAACTTGGGCTTACGGCTCGATCCCAGGTTGCAGTCCACGCGGTGCGCCACGGTCTCGCTACGGGAGGTCGTAGTCCTTTGGTACTAACATCGGTGGGCAGTAGCGGACTCTAATCAACCTAAAGTTAGGAACTACGATGGACGCATATGAATATGCCGTCCATCTCTGTGCCCAGCGTCTATATCGTTGAGGCACAGGGCATACTGGTGCGTTCCTTGACCGCCATCTTCACGGGCCTGAACATCTCCGTAGCATACGTCAGCGCGGAACTTGACGAAGACTACTTGCGAGAGCAGCGCCCGGGATTGCTGTTTATCGATACCGACTACCTCCCCGACGGCCTCCTGAATGCACTTCGCCGGATCGAGGCCGCAAGCCAAGAGAGTTCGGTTGTGCTCTTTTGTGCGCGATTGTCGCACACCCAAGCGCAAGTTCGTACCGCGCCACAGGTTAAATTGGTTATTCCCAAGAGCGCCGGAACGCCTACGATTCGTCGCATGCTGGCGGACATCTGCAAAGACCTTGCCTTCAAATAAGTGCATTTTTCTCGGGGCGAAAGGCCCGGGGCTTTCGTCACTGTACGCGATTACAAAGCAAGAGTACGCTTTGCCAATCGAAAGAGAAAACAGGTGTCGATGTGAATATGCGTCTCTTCAACTTCGTTGTGGTGGCCGTTATCTTAGGCCTCCTGGGTGGATTCGGAAAACCGGCGCTGGCCGACCCGACGCCGCCCGGCGATACCGCAACGATCGCGAACGATGCGTTCCAAACAGTTCCCGGCGCGCTCCATATCAATCAGGCCGCCGGTAACGGGAACGTCCAGGGAAACGTCACCGACGTAACCGTCGGCGACACACGCCTTCCCCTTCGCTTAACGCAGCAGGCTACCATCTCCAACGGGAGTGGGGGTTCCGCTAGCATCCGAGACTTTGCTTTTTCGAATGTCTCCGGTCTCGTGCAGGTCAATCAATCTGCCGGATCGGGAAACGCACAGGGAAATCTTGCGATCGTGCGACTTGCCGTGCCCGCACAACAGTTGAGCGACGATGCGCTCGCCGGCGCGATGCCGGTTCAAGTGACGTCTGTGAACGGTCTAAAACCGGCTGCGTTTGTGAATTCTGCCGGTACGGATGCCACGACGTTTCACGGAAAAGGAATCGTTCAGCTCAATCAAACCGCGGGTAGCGGCAATGCATCGGCCAATGGCTTTCTATTGCAAGTTCAACAAGGCGTCACGCATTAGCGTAACGCGATCAAACAAAAGGAGCATCACGTGCGGATCAACAAGAAAATCATGGCGGTTTCCTCAAGCGTCGCGTTTATCGCGGCTATGGGCGCCTCGGCATTCGCTAGCCCGGTCCCGGTAAATCAAACCGTGGGGCAGGTTAATATCCTCAGCGGCAGCGGTGGTGGCGATAACGTCGCAACCATAGAAATGTACGCGTTCGAGCATGCCACTGGCAATGTCGGCGCTAACATTGCCAGCGGCGATAACAACCAGCAGGCAAATAGCGCTTACATTGATGCTGGCACGACGACCTACAACTACACAGGGTCATTCAGCCAAGGAACCCTCGGTGCGGCGGCTGTATTTGCGGAAGGCAACCACGCGACAGTTAAAGACAATGCGTTCACGGCCGCAACGGGTAACATTGGCGCAAACGTCGCCAGTGGCGCGCAAAATATGCAGAATAACGCTCTCGCTGTGCTTGAGAACGTAGCTAACGTGACCGATAACACGTCGCAGGCCCAGGCATTCACGCTCACCATTGATTCCGGTGAAAACAATGCCAAAGTCATGGATAATGCCTTCGAGTACGCGTCTGGTAACATCGGTCTGAACGTTGCTTCGGGTTCGCTCAATCAGCAGAGCAATAGCGCTGTTGTAATGACGTCGACCAACGACTCAGACCTAAATAGCATTTCTTCGTCGATCGGGCAACTCTCAGCGGTTACGCTAAACGCCTTTGCCGGCGGCAATATCGCTGCCTTTACCGACAATGCGTTCCGTTACGCGAAGGGAAACATCGGAGCCAACCTAGCTTCGGGCACCGGCAATCAGCAGGCAAACGTTCTCGTGGTCGAGCCATAAGACGGACCGTCTGTAACGCGCGGGCACGGGGCGCTCAATTCACTCGTGCCCGCACCTAACACGGAATCCTAACATGGAATATATGAGTAGCATCATGCGAATCGTCGGCGTTATATTAGTAGGCATTCTCGCCGTCTGCAAGCCGGCTTTGGGACAGCAGTCTCTGATGCTCATTCCGGGGCGACGTGAGCTTCCATATCTCATCGCTCTCTTCAGAACGGTGTGCCATGCGCATCATTAGTTTAACGCTCCTAGCCGTTCTCGCGATTTGTCGAGGAGCTTTAGCGCAGCAGTCGCCGATGCTCGTTCCCGGCGCAGGCCAAGTGCGTTTCCACGTCACGTCATTTTATTCGGAGCGCTTTGCCCACATCGTGCGCCAATCGACAGACTATAGCTGCGGGGCCGCCTCGGTGGCGACCATACTGCGCTACGCGTACGGTTTGGCCGCGACCGAAAACGGAACCATCCGGGGGATGCTCAGTATTAGCGATCCGCAGACCGTCAAAACCCGCGGGTTTTCGCTCCTGGACATCAAGCATTATGTCGACGCGATCGGATTTATAGGGTCCGGCTATCGTCTGCCTCTAACGTCGCTATATGCTATCAAAGTTCCGTCGATTGCGCTCATAACGGTCGAGGGATACTCGCACTTCGTGGTGTTGAAGCATGCGGATCCGGACTACGTGTACGTGGCCGATCCGATGTTCGGAAATCGCCGGATCGAGACGAGCGCATTCGCGCACTCGTGGGACGGCATCATTTTCGTGATTGCGGCTAACACCTACGACATCCATAATAAGTTGCTGGCGCTAAACCAGCCGCTGCCGCTCGACGTGATATCGAACGGCATTCCGTCTGTATCGAATGCGCTTAATAACGCGCAGTTGATGCTCGTGTACATTCCGGCCATGAATCGCTTGTGATGAGGAGAAGCGCCATGCTTGTCGCCCGCTTAACGATCGCAACCGCAGTTCTTGCGACGTTGCCGTTCTTCGAGGCCGTACCGGCGCGGGCAGACGCGACGGCGTTTCCGGCCATGCCCACCGAGGCTGCAGCCGTTTCGGACGCGGATCTTAGTGGCGTTCGCGGCAAATACGTACCGCCGACGGACATCCGGCCGATCGCCCTCGCGTTGGGAACGCCCGGCTCACAGATGCTTGCCCCGATGCCCGCCGCGGCGTCCCCCACGGGAGCCTCGCCGCTCTCCAACCTTACGGGCTCGGGCAGCGTAACGTATTTCGGCATTGCGATGATCAGCACGTGGGCGGTAAAAGGCGCTGCAACCCCGACGCAAGATAGTGTCGGATTAAACGTTGGCATCGATGTCCAGACGAAGAGCGTTTCGATCCAGAGTTGGAGCTCCGGCAGCGGCGGCGGTATTCCGGGAGGCCCTGCTAACGACAGCGTCGCGGGGAATGCGCCCTTGACGAATATCTCGAGCGGCGTCGGCCAGAGCATTCAAATTGCCGGCAACGGCAATACCGCGTCAAACGAAGCGACCGTCACCTATGGCAACGCCGCGCCAGGTTTAACGCCGGTTCCCGTCATCAATACCTGCGGGGCGCAATGCTCGACGACGGTCGGAAACAACGCCTTTAGCGTATCGATCGTAACGCCGCGCGGCACGGTATCGCAGATGGTCGGATCGGGCACGATCGGGCAATCCGTGCAAGCATGGGGCGATGCAAACCAGATAACCAACCAACTCGGGATTACGGTTCATAGCCAGCCGACGAGCCCGCTGGCCGGCACGGGAATGTCAACAATTTTAAATACTTTAATCGGAATACCGTAAGGGAGCGCGTTCATGTTTAAAGGTTCGCGATATCTGGCCGTAGCGTTGTCTGCGGCGATGGTTTTGCCAACGCCGGTGCTGGCCGATCAGACGCTGGCGCAACAGGTGCATGCTCTTCAGTTGCAGATGCAGCATCTCGCAAAGGAGAACGCGCGAGAGCGGCAACGCATCAAGGCGCTTGAACGCAGCCGGCAACAGAACGAGTTGCCGCAGATCTCTTCGCCTAACGTCGTTACTGCCGAGCCGGCCGTTTATCAATCGACCCCGAGCTATTTAGACCCTCTGCCGTCGCAGAACCATTACGTCGAGGCGTCGGCTCCGTTGACGTCGGCAGCGCACCTGATCGCTCCGCCTCCGATAGCTCCGCAAACCTATGGCAAAGCGGCGCCGACGGCCAATGCCGTAAAAGCGGTGTACCAGCAAGAAAACGCGCTCTTCAGTAAGGGATTAACCCTGACGCCTGCGGCGACGTACACCTATGGCGATAACCGGTTCTTCACCCTCAACGGATTCATGGCGCTCGGAGCGATTTTCCTTGGAAACATCAACGTCAGTCGACAGCAAAACTCGCTCTACGAGCCGAATCTCAATATCGCATACGGCGCATCGAATCGCCTGCAATTCGATGCGACCATTCCGTTCGTCTATCGTTCGTCGATGTATAGCTCGCAGGGCGCGCAATCGTCCAGCGCGCAAATTAGCGAGCGTAATACGCATAGCGGATCGATCGGCGATGTCAACTTTGGGCTCTATTATCAGCTTGCACAGCATTCGCTTGGCAGCCCCGCGACAATTCTGAGCGCCCACATCACCGCCCCGACCGGAATCACCCCCTACGGGATTAAGGTGTACCAAGACACGACGAACAACAATTTGTCGTATGTGGAATCGCTTCCAACGGGGCAGGGAGCCTGGGGTCTGCAAGTGGGCGCGACGATGATCAAAACGCTCGATCCGGCGGTCGTTTTCGGCGGCGTCAATCTAGCCTATAACTTACCGCAGCATTACAACGACATCAGCCCATATGTCGGAATGACGCAACCCGGTACAGTCCAGCCCGGCGGATCGCTGAGCTTTACGATCGGAACGGCATTCTCGCTGAACGACCGCATGAGCACTTCGTTCTCATTCCAGGATTCGATGGTTCAGCCGCTGCGCGAGCGGCCCGACGGAATGCCGTGGACTAACGTAGTTGGAAGTGCGCTCAACGCGGCGGTATTTAACATTGGAGCGACCTATGCGGTAAGCAAGAACCTCTCGTACCAAACGGTCTTGGCGATCGGGCTTACTCAGGACGCTCCCAATTTCCAGCTCACGTTCCGCGTGCCGCACGTGGTTCCGTGAGCGCTGAGAGGCAATCATGAGTAGGCTTCGTTACCCCGTCGTTGTCGCGGGAATGCTGCTCGCCCTCGGCTCCGTGCCGTTCGTCGCGGCAGCGCAGGCCGCGCCGGCGCCGGCCATGCCCTTACCGGGCTTGGCTGCGAGCGCTGCCGAGCAGAATCCGGCGATAGAGAGCAAGGCAGTCGAGTGGTTAGAGCGAGTACAGAGCGGCGACGTCGATCACAGCCAATTAAACAAGACGATCGACGCTAAGCTCACGCCACAAATGCTAGCCACCCTGAAAAAGCAGCTCGCGCCTCTCGGTAAGCCGTATGGTGCGGCATACGGCGGGTCCAAAATAGTTGGCCAAACCACGGTCTACCGCTACGTCGTCGCCTTCAAGGACGGATCGATCGAGGAGTACATTTCGTTCGATCAAGCCGGCAAAATCTCGGGCTTAGTTTTTACCAAGTAAAAAGCGATGAATCGCATTGCTCGCTGAGCGCTTCACGGAATTCATCCAAGAAATGCCGGAGCAGCGGATTCCGCGGAAGGCTGCCGGTGAGGTTCGCGCGTCTGCAGTCTACGCGGCGAGGCGGAGTTCGATCGCCCGCAGCACCAACTCCGCGCGGCGTGTTACTCCTAGGATACGATGGAGATCTCCAATGTGCTTCCTAACGGTACTTTCGGATAGGCACAAAGAATCGGCGACCTGTTGCGAGGTTTTTCCCTGACAAAGTCCGCGCAAAACCTGCAAGCGCCGTTCGGTCAAGCCGTGGGGACGCTCCGCATGCTGACGAAGTGACATCGCAAGTATGGAGCGGGGATACGGCGTGACGAGTTCTGATGCACGTTCCAACCATTTACGTTGGCCCGAGGCTTCGAACGCAAGCACGGCTGCGGAGGACGCCCGAAAAACGTATCCGCACTTGATGAAAAGGCGATATGCAGCATTCGCCTTTATGTACGCTTCCTCAGGCGACGTTGCGACAGCTGCCTCCGCAAATGTTCGGTATGCGGTAAGGCGGGAACCGTGCGCGATCCCTAGCGCCGCAGTAGGAACGGCAGCAACGGCGCGGTCAAGCAGAAGCCGGGCCCGCTCTGGTTCTACCGAGAGAATGTCGAGAGAACCGTAGAGTCCCAAGGGCTCTTCATGCGTGGCGGCGGTCCATTCGACGCGCTCAAAAGCCGCGAAAGCCAATGCTATCGAGGCTTGTGCGTGAACATGCGAGTTGCTTGCAACGGCAATCCGAGCCGAGTCAATATGAGAGAGCGCCCTGCAGAGATCGTCGGGCGCTGCGAGCATCGCGGTATCCAAGTGTTTCAGCGCTGATATGAAGTCGCCGTCGAGGGCCCGTCGCCAGGCAAACGCTCGCTCTCCATAAAACCGATCATGAGTCGAAACGGATCCCCATGGAACCTTTTTGAGAATCGCTTCCGCATGCGGGGCAAGCTCACCAAAATCAATCTCGCGAAACAGGGCGGCGACGGGGTGCGCAAGCACCATGATCGCTCCCGCGTCGAGTCCTCCTGTCAAGGCACGACTTAGCGCGTTCAGCAGTAACTCCGCGTGTCGACGAATATCTCCGCGAAGCTCTGCGATCCACGCTTCGATCGATATTCGCCGTATTTTTTGATCGAGCGTTTGCGGAGGGTTTTCCGAAAGTAGCGTCTTTATGTCGGTCGAACCACGCATCCATTCGATCGATGCATGGATAAGTGCGATTTCGGATTTCCCTACCGCTGTTCGCGGGCGCGTTGTCTGAGAGAAGGGTTCTGCTGTGCGATTCCGGGCAACGTCGGCATAAAACATCCTTGCTTCGCCGATTGCGCGCTGATCGGGCGTCTCGCCCGTTTCACGCAGGTCGACGGCGGCTCTCCAAACGAGATCGTAATCTCGTAGCCGCAGGCCGATGAGAAGAAGCACTTCGGAGCACGCAGCGCACCGCTGGCATCCCAACAGAATGTCTTTTGCCGTTTGATAGTGACCGTGTTGGAATGCGTTTAAGGCATCTTCCACCAGCGAAGGCCTTTCCATATGCACGATGTTCCCGCTAAAGTAGGCGGCACCCTGGGGTACCGCCTAGCGGTTCGCTCTTTTTAGGTAAGTGGGCCACCGATCGAGTCCGCGGAGGAAAATAGGGACCCAGGCGGGCCGCCGATCGAATCAGCGGAGGTGACCGCGGGCGCGGTGAGCGGGCCACCGATCGAGTCGGCGGGGGTAACCACGGGTGAGGTAAGCGGGCCGCCGATCGAGTCAGCGGGGGCAATCAGGCGCGACGTAGGCGGTCCGCCAACTGAATCGGCGGCGGTGAACGTCCCGCCAAAATGGCCGGCAAAAATGCTAAGAACAAGAGCCAGTAACTGAAACACTATGGTATCCACCCTTTCAAGAATGATTTCGAAGCAATACAGGTAGTCGGTTCCGACCATCTATTTCGACATCTTACGGCAAATATGCCCAGTTTGACGCGGGGCTCGGCCGAATTTCCGCCCTTGCCTACCTAAGCATGCGTATAGTGGAGCGCAACCCTCTGCCTTAGGCTCATCCTATGGACGAGGAACTTACCCTTTGGGAACTGGGGCGTTTGGAGGCCGAGCGGAAGCTGCGGACGATAGCGCCGAGCGCGCTCGAGACCGCTTGGGTGCGGGAAGCGCAGGTAGAGGCGGTTATCGACGCCGTGCTGGTGCTTTCGGCCGGCAGCAATACTTCGACCTATGCCCGGGCTCGCGAAGTCGGGGAGTGGTCGGCGCGAATCGCCGGGGCTCTCAAAGACGCTCCGGATGCCGTGCAGGCGCGCCGCCTCGGCGTTCTGCGAGACCTCGACCCGGCGGCCCTCGAGCGGATTCCCGAGCTCCGCGACCTGGCGGGACCCGTCCGCGAGTACCAACGCTATGCGATCGATGGCGACGACCGGGTCGGCACCCTCGCCCTCATCGTAGCCGTCGCCGACGAATTCGCCCAACGCATCGGGCGCGACGAAGGTGGACTTGGGGCCTCCCCAAGCTTGGTGCTCGAACTGATGCATGCCCGTTCGGAGGGCGCGCTTTGCTCCATCGTCGCAGCGCTTGCAACTGCGGTGCATCCTAAAAGCCGTATGCGCGTTGCTTAAAAGCGATTCATGCGACGAGTGCGGGCATTCGGTCACTCTGCACGGAGAACGGGGATGCGTGGTTCAGAGCCCCGGAACGCTCGAGAAGCCTCCATCCTTCTGCGGCTGCAAGCACACGTACGAGGCGCTCCGGTTGAAGCATCTCATCTAACGGCCCAAACCCCGAATCGCATCGCTGGGCCGAGCCCCGCAAGGTCGGAAACTGGCGATATGGCATCGAAAGACATGGTCATATGGGGAATACCCGTTAAAACTAGAGTCATCCCTAGCGGAGCGCGAAGCGCCGTAGCAACGTGATCCCGAGCGAAGCGCGCGTAGTTCGAGGGAAGAGGGATAGAATGATCACCGGCATCCACGCGGTCTTCTACACAAAGCATTCCAAGGAGATGTACGACTTTCTCAAGGACGTACTCGACCTGCACTACGTCGACGCCGGCAACGGGCGGCTCTTCTTCGCCGCACCGCCGACGGAACTCGCCGTCCATGAGACGGAAGACGACCCCGAACAGGAGCTGTGGCTGATCTGCGATGACATCGCCGCGACGGTGCAGCAGGTCGGGAAAAAGGGAATCAAAACGACGCCGGTCGCCGACCGCGGCTGGGGTTTGGTGACGACGCTCGAACTCCCCGGCGGCGACAAGCTCGGCCTCTACGAACCAAAGCATCTCTCGCCGCTTGCGTAGCTCGTGCTGGGGTGTGGCATCTAAGCTAATAAGGCTCGGCTAGCCCGGCGAATGCGCCGATGCGTTAGAACGCGGAGGTAATGCGGAAGGTCACGCGGCGTCCGCTTGCGATCTGCGTTGTGTTGAATCCGTTCGCGATCTTGATGACGTACTGATGGTTCAGCAGGTTTTGTATGTCGAAATCGAACCCGAGAATCTTTGGCGTAGAGTGCCGGCCGAGCGAGAGATCGAAGGTTGTGTGCGATGCTAACCGTCCGTTGAGTACGCCGCCGTTGAGGTTCTGGAATGCGACCGGATAACCGGTGCCGTAATTGGTTTGCAGCGTTCCAAACCAAGAGCGCTGTGGGCCGAAGGTCTGCGTATAGGCCGCGGTTACGGCGACCGTTTGGTCGTGATCCTCGGGCGCGAGCAGCGCCGGCGAAGTGAGCGGCAGCCCACCTGTATTCAGGGTTGAGGTTGGAAAAAGAAACGTGGATCCGGAGATGCCGCCTGCGTACGCCCCCGATACCGTTCCGCTGACGTACCACGAATCGCCGTCGTGTAGCGCATCTTGCAACCGCACTTCCACACCGGTGTCGATGCCGGTAGCATTATTGAACACCGCAAAGAGCGGCGTATTGAGGAATTGCGTCGTGTCGAGCACGTTCGTCACCGAACGCTGAAAGATATTGACGTAGCCTTTCATGTGGACGTTGAAGTAATGTGCGACGCCGAGTTCGTAATACGCGTCGCGTTCGGGTTGTAGGTTGTATGTCGGCGTCCCGCTGCATCCGTTAAGGAGCACGCAATCGGCGCGAACGTCCTCGAGCTGCGGCGCGGCGTAGAAGCGTCCGTAGTAGACGTGAGCGACATTTTTGCCGCCGTCGGAGAGGTTGATGCCGATGCGCGGCTCGAGCATATATCCGCCGACATAGCCGGTTGAATGATCGTAACGCAGGCCGTAATTGACCGCCAGATTGCGGTTGGGCTGCCACTGGTCTTGCGCGTAGATCCCGATTTGCGCACCGGCTTGATTCTGTCCGGTCGTGAAGGCGTAGTATCCGGGAGCGGGCGGCGCGGGCAGCGGGGCGGTTGGCGCGAGCGTGCACGCGGGGTCGTAGCAGCCGAAGGTCTGCGATGCGTTAAAAATCTCGCGGCTTGCGTCCAACCCCACTTTGAATGCGTGATGCTTGGTGGCGCGGAAGTCCGAGATGCGAATGCCCCCGTAGCTTGCACGGCGATCTTGTAGGAGCCCAATTTGGTTTGCATACAGCGGCGCGGATGGAGAAGCCGGATCGCCATACGCCGAGTTCGGAGTCAACGTTTGCACGTCGTTCGCTAAATTGCCCGCATACGCGATGCGGGTGTACCGCACCCATGGAATCACTTGAAAGATTCCATTCCCGTCTTTAGACGTGGTCGTAAAATTGACGTTGAAGAAGCGGTCGTACTCGCGCTGCACGTCGTTGGTCCCGGCCGGGCTGAAAACCGGATCGATCGGATTGTTCGGATCGGTATTGATTGGAATCTGAAACTGCCCTAGCTGATTCGATGCGTCGAAAGACAAGGTGCTGCGGGGGCCGAGTTGCGTGAGGAAACGCATGAACTGATCCGCATTCGACGAGCCGTCGTGGATGGGCGAGTACGTTGGAGCATCGATGCCGCGGTTGCTGCGCTGCGCGTTCGTGCTTACAAACAGCTCGCTGTTCTTGAAACGTATCAAGTCGCTTAGACTGCCGGAGGCGGAGCCGAAATTGCCGCCGCCGATGCTGACATGCCCGTAGCTTCCCGGAGCGACATCCGAGAGCCGCGTGGTGACGATGTTGATGACGGCGCCGGCGCGGCTGCCACCATATTCTGCGGGCATCGCGCCGGTGGAGATTTCGAGTGAATCGATGTTGCGCGGGTCGATGATCTCGCCGAAGTTGGAACTGGTCGCAAGCGGAAGCGGCGCTCCGTCGATTTCATACGTTACGCCGTGGAAGCCGTGTGCGACCGGTTCGTTATACGAAAAGCGCACGATGCCCGGAACCGTTTCGATGAGCCGGTTGAGATTATCGCGATTGGGCGAGTTCGCGATCTGCTGCTTCGAGATCACGTTGACGGAGACCGGCGTGCCGCCCACCCCGGCGTTCGCCGCCACGACCGCGTGGCCGATGACGGCCAACCTGTCGAGCGGCACGTTGACCGTAGCGACCGAGTCGCTCGTGATATCGATATCGATGGTCGGATTATCCGAGCCGGTATCGCGAACCGTGAGGTGATAGTGCCCGAACGGTACTCGGGAAAAATGGTAGACGCCACTCGGGCCGGTGGTGGTGGTAAACGACGAGCCGTCGCCCGTCAGCGTAACGGTCGCTCCCGCTTGCGGCTTGCCCGCCAGCGTGACGACGCCGCGAATGAGGCTGGTGGTGGCCGCGAACGCATTCGCGGTACAGGTAAGCAAACAGACGGCGACGAGCGCCGCCGTGCAGAGACGTGACATGGAATCTCCTCAGATGCTGGGAAGGCGATGTTAGGCGGCGAGCATCGAGCCCGGAGGAGGGCGGGCGAAACGCCGTCGCGCTAGGCGAAAGCGCTGCGGGAGCGGGCGCGTGCCGGTACGTGGCGTCCACCATAGGATGTGAGGAGCGAATGCGGCCGCAGCGATCGCCACCGCGATCCTTGCCAAAGCGCGCAACGCGCCGACCGCAATGCTGCGAATAACGAGCGCGACGGCAACGACCGCAGCCAGCACGATTGCGGTCGACGCATCGGCATGCGCCGGTTCTAGCGATTCACCCAGAGCGAACCACCCCAGCGATACCACCGCCAGCAGCGAACGGCTTGGTACGATCGACGATAAGCGCGTCGCAAGAATGCTGCCTTGTAGACAATTCCCAACCCCGGAACATGCCAGCGTAAGAGCTCGCCCCGCGAAGCCGAGAATGGCTACGGCCGCGAGCCCCACCAGCAGCCGGTGGAAGGCGCCTCCCTCAGCGTGGCTCGTGCCGTAACTCACCGTGTGGGCAAGGAGCGAAACGAGTAAGCCGAGCGCGAGCGCGCCGGGTAATCCCCGAAGATTCACGCGATACATCCCTTCGCGCAAGGGGACGCCGCTTCCGTCAGGTTAGGTGCCCGGGGGCGCAAGAACGATATCGAGGGCTATCGTAACGGGATTGCCGATGACCGGATCGAGACGGACCACGTGCATGCCGAACGCGTGCCGGTCGATCTTCCCCGTGGCGTGGTAGATCGGATGCTCGGCGTTGCCTTCGACGGAGACCTCGAGATGCTCCGGCCGGCTCTCCCCGTGGATCGTCAGCATCCCGTCCATGGTGAACCCCGTCGCGGTGCGCGAGATCGCCGTGCTGGCGAAAGTCCAATGCGGGTATCGTGCGACATCGAACCAATCCCCGCCGCGAAGCGCCGTGTCGCGATCCCGGTCGCCGGTGGCGATCCTGCTCGGGTCGAGCGTGGCGGTAACCGACGTCGGTACGCGCGTTCCCGGCGCGAGCGTAACGCGCCCATCTACGATGGGCACGCTTCCCACGACGTTGCTTACGAAGATGTGCTGCACCGAGAACGTCGCGGTGGAGTGCGCGGGATCGATTGCGCGAGATACCGGCGGCGCCGCCGCGATCAACGCGACTGTGCCGGCTGTAAGGAGAGTCAGTAAAATAGCGCGCATCTCAGTATCCGATCGTAAATTGAGCGTTCATCGTGTGCGTCGTGAACGGCGTGCGCGCGATCACATCCTCGATGGTAAAACGTGCATTCTCCATCGGTGCATACCCGAGCAGAACGACGCCGTCGCGCGCGAAGCCCGCGGTGTCGTTCGTCCCTTCGTATCGTGCCAGGGCAAAGAAGCGGCGGCTGAACGCGTAACGGAGCTGCGTGAATCCGCCGCCGGAACGGTAGCCGGCGCCGGCGATGCTTGAATCCCATCCGGTCTGCAGCAGCGATTCGCTGGTCCACTTACCATTACCGAACACCACGGCATAGCCCGTTCGTTGAAATCGATCGACGAAGGAAGGCGCATCGGGGCGCTCGCCGCCGTAGCGGTAAGCGCTCAGGGTCACTGGGCCGGCGGCGGCCTGAATATACGTCATGACATCGGTTCCGATGGTCGCAATGCCGCTCTGCCGATCGTGCCCCGGGCCCGCGAAGATCTGCGCGCTCAAGCCGCGGAGCGTGTCGCCGACGGTGAGCTTTGCACCGATCTTCGGGTCGAAAAACGCGAACGGATTATCGCCGGCCGTTTGGTCGAAGACCGTGTAATGCTGCGCGGTTTCGCGAAAGGTTTCCGGATCGACCGGCAGCGGAAGCGTGAAAGAACCGGCCTGGACGTACACCGGAATGCGGGCACTCCATGGATTGAGCCGATCGTTCACCCAAGCGTCGCGCAGCAAACCGTGCATGCCGCCGTCGACGGCATATTGCTCGACGAAGTAGCCTGCGCGCGTGCCGATCGCGCCGGCCGTGAATACTTCGACTTCGTCGACGATGGCTTTGGGCAGCCCCTGTCCGCCCTCGCCGCTGCCCTGACGCATGCTCGATGTTACCAGGTTCACCTTGATGGCGATCGGCGCGGCCGGTCCGGGCGCAACCCCCGGGATACGGTCGCCCGAGGCCAAGAAGTGGGCGCCGAAGTCGTTGAGGTGCGGAACGACCGTATGGCATTTTTCGCACGTCACGCCGTACTGATGCGCAAAGAGCGCGATGCCCAAGATCACTCCAGTTAGGTTCACCGACCTACAGTATTAGGTTTACCTAATACTGTCAATATCCCATGCAACCGCCTCGCGCTCGGATCGATCATGCAGAGGATGAATATGCGTAGTTTTCGGGTTTCGTCGCCCGCGGCCGGGAAGATTGAATTAGCGGAGGTTCCGGTGCCCTCGCCGGGCGGGGGAGCGGTCCGCGTGAAGGTTGAGGCGTGTGGGATCTGCCACAGCGACGCGCTCACCGTGCACAACGTGTGGCCGGGCATCGAGTTTCCGCGCGTACCGGGCCATGAAATCGCGGGGACGATCGATGCGGTTGGCAGTGGCGTCGTCGGCTGGAATGTCGGCGACCGGGTCGGCGTCGGCTGGCACGGTGGCCACTGCGGGCATTGCGACCGCTGCCGTCGCGGCGATTTTCTCACGTGCCGAGAGTTGCAGGTTCCAGGCATTCGCTACGACGGCGGATACGCCGAATACACGATCGTTCCGGCGGTGGCTCTGGCCCGTATTCCCGATGGGCTTACGGCCGCGGAAGCGGCTCCGTTGATGTGCGCGGGCGTCACGACCTTCAACGCATTACGCAATAGCGGCGCACGGGCCGGCGACCTCGTAGCAATTCTCGGCATCGGTGGGCTCGGGCACCTCGGCGTGCAATACGCGGCGAAGATGGGTTTTCACACGGTTGCGATTGCGCGCGGCGAATCGAAACGAGCGCTCGCGCTCGAACTCGGAGCGCACGCGTACATCGATAGCGCCGCTTCGGATATCGGCGCGGAGTTGCAAAAGCTCGGCGGCGCGACGCTCGTGTTGGCCACCGCAACCTCGGCGAAAGCAATGGAGCCCGCGATGAACGGCTTGGCGATCGACGGCCAGCTGCTGATCGTCGGCGCATCGATGGAGCCGATGGCTTTGCAGACCGTGCAGATGATCGGTGGCCGCCACTCGGTGAAGGCGTGGCCGTCGGGGACGTGCGTCGATTCCGAGGAGGCGATGCGCTTTAGCGTCCTCACGGGCGTTCGCGCAAAGATCGAAACGATGCCGCTCGATCGCGCGCCGGAAGCATATGCGCGCATGATGAGCGGAGATGCTCGCTTCCGCGTCGTGCTCACCACCTAACACCGGTTGCAGACCAACCTCGCGCCGCTCTTCGCGGGACGATTGCTGCGGAGCCTTTCGCAAGGCTATCTGGCAATCGTCGTGCCGCTCTATCTGCTCGCGCTCGGGTACTCCGCTTCCGCTGTTGGACTCTTGCTGGCGATCGGCGCGGGATCGAGCGCCGTACTCACGCTCGGCGTGGGATCGCTCGCCGATCGCGTCGGACGTAAACCCGTGCTGGTGCTCTTCGGAGCGCTGACGGCGGGCGCCGGCGTCGTCTTCGCGCTGCAAGCGAATTACGTCGCGCTGGTTATCGCCGCGGCGCTCGGCACGATCGGCCAGGGCGGCGGCGTCGGGAGTGGCGGGGCGTTCGGGCCGTATTTCGTGGCCGAACAGGCGCTTACCGCGGAGCTTGCGGGCGACGCGCGGCGCACGCATGTGTTTGCGCGTCTCTCGCTTGTCGGCACGTTCGGAAGCATTGCCGGCGCGGGCATCGCGATGGCGCCGCATCTACTGCGAAGCTTTGGATACAGCGGTGCGTCATCGTATGCGCCGCTGTTTTGGTTGACCGCGATCCTGGGGCTCGCGCTGGCGCTCGTCGTGCTGCCGATTCGCGAATCTAAGGTGCAACGCGCGCGCGGCGCGCGCCCGCAGCCGATCGCGAAGACCACGTGGCCGCTGATTCGGCGTTTCATGGTGACGAACGCCACCAACGGCCTTGCAATCGGGTTTCTCGGCCCGATCCTAGTACTGTGGTTTCACGAGCGTTATGGGGTTGGAGCGGCGCCGATCGCGCAACTCTACGTTGCGATCAACGTGCTCTCGATCGCATCCTATCTGGGCGTAACGCGTATCGTGCGGTTCTTGGGCGGCGCCGTGAAGACGGTGGTTGCGCTACGGGTGCTTTCGTGCGCGCTCTTGGCGCTGATCCCGCTGGCGCCGACGTTCGCGATCGCGGGGATCATCTACGCGGCGCGCATGATGCTCAACATCGCGACGCTGCCCGTGCGTCAATCGTATGCGATGGGTATCGTTCCGGCGGACGAACGCTCGCGCGTCTCGGCGCTTTCGAATTTCCCCGGCCGCGTAGCGGCCATGGGCGGCCCAGCAACGGCCGGCGTGCTGATAGAGCACGCGTGGATCGGCCTGCCGCTCGAACTCGCGGCCGCGCTTCAGCTCCTCAATGCGGGATTGTACTGGATCTTCTTTCGCGAGATCCTGCCGCCCGAAGAGGAGCTGGAAGCGCTACCCGCGCTGTAGGGTTAGCCGCGCGTCGACGCGATGACCCCGAGTGCCGAGGCATACCATGCGGCGATGGCGGTTGCCAGGCCTAGGTAACCGCCGGCCATGCTCATGCCCGAGTTCGACATGAACGCTCCGGCAGCCAGGACGAAGAAGGTAATCGTCAAGAGGACGAACACGGTGAGTACCGGCTTGCTCAGGCGTAGCGCGGCAATCGTCATGTATGCGGTGAAGATTCCCCACGCCAGCAAGAAGAATCCGATCGCGCTCGGCGCGGCCTCGGGCGGGATCTTCGCTGCGAAGTAGGTGATCAACAGGAAGAACGATATCCAGAAGGCGCCGTACGAGGAAAACGCGGTTGCGCCGAAGGTGTTGTTGCGCTTGAATTCCCACATTCCGGCGCATAGCTGCGTGATGCCGCCGTAGGCGAACGCAAGGCCGAGGACGGCGGCGTCGCCGCCTTTGGGGATGAGCCCGGCGTTGGCCGCCGAGAGCACGAAGGTGGTGAGTGCGAAAGCTGCCAGCCCTAGCGGTGCAGGGTCAGCAACGGATGCATTTGTGGAAGTCACAGCCACGATGTCTACCCTCCTAGAGAACGTGCAATGGTGCTTGCTTGGCTACCAAGAGGCAGAATCCGTTTACGAACTCTTTACGGCTGCGTGGGGATCAGGTTCACGATGAGCACGCGGATGAGCCCGGCCACGGGAACGGCCAGGAGCAGGCCCGGGATACCCATCAGTTCGCCGCCCGCGAGCAGCGCAAGCAACACGAAGAGCGGGGTCAGCCCGACGCTCTCGCTGACGATGAACGGCGAAATCAGGTGCCCTTCGATTTGATTGATAGCGACGAAACCGATGACGACGAACAGCGCGTTCTGCCACCCGTTGCTGAATAGCGCGATCGCTACCGCGGGAATCGCTCCCGCAATCGCCCCGACATACGGCATGATCTCGAACAGGCCCGCCATCAATCCGATCAACACGGCATATTGCACGTGCAGAATCAAGAGCAGAATCGTCACGAGAACGCCTACGATGGCCGCGACGATCAGTTGCCCGCGTACGAAACCGCCTAGGACCGTATCGAAATCCTTGACGATTTTAGCCACCAGCGGGCGGCGCGCCCGCGGTACCATTGCCAGAATCGATGCGTGAATGCGCTCTGCGTCCAGCAGTAAATAGGCCGCAAAAATCGGCACGATAACGAACAGCACGACGATCGATGCGGCGGAGAGGACGAACGCGAAAACGTGCGTGGTGGTCGCACCGCCGTAGCGCTCGATCAGCAACGTCATTTCGCTCGGCAGATTGGCCAAATAGGCGGTGGCCTGTGGTGGGAGCCGTGCGACGATCGGATTATTCGGGTCGGCGAGCGTCATGCGCGCGTTCTCTATCAGCCGCGGCGCATCGTGGGTGAGTTGCTGAACGTTCTGCGTGGCAAGCGGGACGACGACGGCGATAATGCCGAACAGGACGCAGCCGAATGCGAAATAAACCGCGAGCAGCGAGGCCCACATCGGGAGCCGCCGACGCAAGCTTCTTACGGCCGGATAAATGAGGTAGCAAAAGAAGACCGCAGCGAGCACGATCGTCGTGACGGTTCGGACCCGTCCCAGAAATTCCAGAATCTGCACGAGTGCGAATACCGCGAGCAGCACGATCGCAACGATGTGAAATGCGTAGGCGGCTTGGGCATTGCGGCGCGTGCGGGCTTCGCTATCGTCTTTCATCCTTTCGTTAAGATTCGCCCGACATGGCGCCGGGCCCCCAGCGCCCCCCAAGAGTTTCGGGCCGGCTCGCGAACGAGGGGCGCGATGGACGGCAGCGTCGTTCTAGAGGTAGCCCCCGGCGCTTCACAACCGCAGGTGCTTGCAGCACTGCGGGAGTTCGGTGCGATCTCACGCGTCGCCGAGGCGGCTTGGGAGTTTTCGTGGATGCCGGTCCCGAGTACGAACGTCGCGCGCCTCTCGATCGTGCATCTGATCGGCCGGCGCCGCTTCCGGTGGTCGGTTGACGGCCTCGATCTCATCGTCGGGTCGCTCTTGGCCAATGTTGCCAATCTCGCGCGCATCGCCGCGATCTGCGAACGATTGGTCCGCGCGGGGGTCGTGGGACGATTCGTATGCTTACCGCCCGAGGGCGCAGACGACGTGTTTTCCGCGGAGTCACTTCAGGGCTCGGCCGCATATCTCGCGGCGCCGGGAGCTACGAGCGACATGGAGACGATCGTCCTTGGCCTAACGGCGTTCCCAACGGCGAGCATCGCGCGTCTGGCCGGAACCGGCACGCCGGGCGAGCGCGAACTGTTCGCGCGCCTCGCGGGTTACGTCAACGTCGTGCAACATCACCGCGAGCAGAGCGCGCAGTCGGCTGCGACCTTAGCCGCGAGCTTCGGCAGCGCGGAAGGCGATGAAATTAACGAGCGTTTGATCAGTGCCATCGAGGCCCTGCGCAATCGTTCGCGCGAGAGCGCATAGCGTCATCGGCGCGCGAAGGTAAAAAAGGCCGTCACCGCGCACGTAAATTCGCCCGCCGCTTCGGCCTGCAACAGGGAGAGCAGCCACTCGTGCGCGTCGTCCACCTCAATCGCCGCTGCTTCAAGCGCATAATCGATGCCGGCGTTGAGGAACTGCGAAAAGGCCGTCGTGAGGTTCGGCATCGCGGCCAGCGCATGGGTCGAAATTTGCGTGAATCCGGCCCTGCGCAGCCATCGGCGATGCTCGCTGCCGGCGCTTCCGCTCGCCAGTCGTTCGGCGTAGGCATGGGCGATACGGCGCGTGATCTCGGGCCGGCCGCCGGCTACGGTGAGGGTCTCCCAATCCTGGTCGATCAGCAGCACCGAGCCTCCCGCCTTACTCACCCGGTATAACTCGCAGGCGGCCGCGGCCGGATCGTGGAGATGCTGAAATACGCGTTCGGCGCGGCACGCATCGAACGAGCCGTCCGCGAACGCGAGACTCGCTATCGCATTTTGCTCGAAACGCACGTTGGGCGGCACTCCGCGGCGGCGTGCCTCCTCGATCATCGCGGTACTGGGGTCGATTCCGGCTACACTCCCGCCGGGCCCCACGAGTGCCGCGATCGCACGAACGTCGTCGCCCGTGCCGCAACCCACATCGAGCACGCGCATATTCGGGCCGATGCCTTGCGCCCGATAGCTCTCTCGCTTATCGTGCGAAGCTAGGTCTGTGGCGAGATCGAGGTAGGCGATGAGGGCACGGGTATCATACGCGTCGACATCGGAGAATTCGCCTCCACGCACCAGCGGTCGGTCCATGGCCGCAGCTATGCCTGGGGGCGGGGCCGGGTTCCTGCGATGCGTTGGTGAAGGCTCTTATGCCGCCGGTCGCTCAGCGCCGCGGCAAGGAGTACAGAATGAAACGTGTCCATCCGATCATCCCGGTCATTGGCCGAGTACTGCTCCTGACGGCACTGGTGGCGTTACCCGTGCGGGCGCTTGCGGCCATTCACCCCCATCCGATCAAGGTCTTGACGTGTAACCCATCGCGCGGTGCCGCTTTTGCGCGGGGATACGTGCCTGCGTACTATCCGGTCGGTCCCTATTATTGGGCCGACGTGTATGGGCAGCGCTACTATCAGGTGCCGCTAAGCAGTAACCCCAGTCTCGCCATCAATTACGTCAACCAAACGCAGATCGTGATCAAGGAGATCGAATTTGGGCTGGTCGCCAAGGGTAGTCTCGTCGCGGAGGTGCGGGACGTCGGGACATTCTCGCCGGGGGTCGAAATTCGGCACGAGTTCGGCATCAGTCCGAACGTCTTTCCGCTCGGGACGGGCCTCGCGCGCTGCGTTCCCCTACGCATCAGGTTCGAGAACGGGACCATGTGGGAGAATCCGCATCTCCCGGCCTTGCGGCGCAGCATCTACCGTCGCCCGTAAGAGCGCGCATCCGACCCGGCCTTTCGGGGCGTTCTAGGAGATAATGGAACATCAAGATCGCCCCAGCGTCGTTAAAAGTGAGGCGGAGTGGCTGGCGGAGCTTGGCCCGCAGCGCTATGCCATTCTGCGCGAGGCCGGAACCGAGCGCCCGTTCACGGGTTCGTTGCTGCAGGTCAACGACGAAGGAACCTACGTGTGCGGTGCGTGCGCCGCGCCGCTTTTTACCGCCGATTCGAAGTTTGAGTCGCACTGCGGGTGGCCGAGTTTTACGCATCCGGAAGAACAGCGGAACGTGCGATTGATCGAAGACCGCAGCCACGGCATGGTGCGCACCGAAGTGCGCTGCGCGCGCTGCGATTCGCATCTCGGCCACGTCTTCGACGACGGCCCAGGGCCCTTGGGCTCGCGGTACTGCATTAATTCGCTCTCGCTCGATTTCACTCCGAAAGCCTAGTGTTCGTCGAGGCCGCCGGGCGACGTGTGGAAGCGCAATGGATCGAGCCGCGCATAGATGGCGCGCCGACGCTGGTTTTTCTGCACGAAGGCCTCGGCTCGATCGGGCTCTGGCGCGATTTTCCGCAGGCCATCGCCGACCGCACCGGCTTCGGCGCGCTGGTCTATTCGCGTTACGGTAATGGGCGGTCGCAGAGCTTATCGGCCCCGCGTGACGTGCGGTACATGCATGACGAAGCCTCGATCGCGCTGCCCGAACTCCTCGATCGCTTCGAGATCGAGCGCGCGTTATTGGTCGGCCACAGCGACGGCGCGTCGATCGCGCTGATCTACGCCGCCGAACATCCGCAGCGCGTGCCGGCCGTGGTTGTCGAGGCACCGCACGTGTTCGTCGAAGAGCTCTCCGTCCGCAGTATCGCGGAAATCGGGCAGCGGTATCGAAACGGCGATCTGCGCGAACGCATGGCCCGCCACCACGACGATGTCGACTCCACGTTTTTCGGCTGGAACGACATTTGGCTGCATCCCGATTTCCTTGCCTGGAACATCGAGCCGTTTCTAACGAGCATCGAGGCTCCGATTCTGTGCATCCAGGGCGCGCAAGACGAATACGGGACGCTCGCGCAGGTCGAGGCGATCGCCCGCGACGTGAAGAACCGCGTAGATAGGGTCATTCTCGATCGATGCGGGCACTCGCCGCATCGCGAGCGCGAGCGCGACACCACCGCGATCGTCGCCGCCTGGGCAGCGGCGTCGGTGGGCTAGTAGCTGGGGTGCCGCTGGCAGCGCTCGACCGACGGATCGTCGCTGGGAAATATCGTGAACACGCTCCCGCGTTGTACTTCGATGTTTTTCCCGTTGTGGAAATAGTTGAAGATTCCGACGGCGGCACCGACGCCCGGAACCGGAATGGCGCCCAAGAGCCCGGGAGCATCGCCGCTTTTTCCGGTACGGTCCAGGGCGTTCGTGTGGTGATCGAGGACGACGCCGAGGTGGGTACCGTCCGGAAGGACCAAGTATCGCGGCTCCAAGACTAGGGATCCGGCTCGGCCTCCGCGGCCGGCCGGCGATGCGACCGCCACGATGCCATAGCCCATCGTTCTGGCCGGGATGACGACGCGAGCCCCCGCGGTCACGGCATTGACCGTTTGGAATCGGAAGAAATCGCCTGGACGCGCTTGCGCGGAATTGACGGTGTCCACCATTTCGACCGCTACGACCGTGCACGGATCGAGCGCGGACGCCGCGGACGCCGCGATCGGGAACGCACTCAATGCAAACAGTAACGCCGATAAGGCCATGGAAGCGAAGCGAAGCAGCATCCAGGCGCGCCTTGGCAACCGGCCCGTGCCTTCCCTTTCGGGCGGGGGTTCCGCATAATGCGAAGAAGGCACACCCTTTGGAGCGTCTGCTAGGGAGGGCGGATGAGCGATTCGACTGCGCCTGATGCCTCGGTGCTAGCGCCGAATCTTTCCTTTGCGCTCGAGCGCATCACGGACGGTTTCTTCGCGCTCGACGCCAACTGGCATATCGCCTACATGAACGCCGAGGCGCGAAAATTGCTCGACGCGCCGGGCGAGATCCTCGGGCGATTCTGGCTCGAGGCATTTCCGAAGGCGCGCGGCCGCCTGTTCGAGCGCGAATACCATCGCGCGATGAGCGCGCAGATGCCGGTCCAGTTTGTCGAATTCTCCGAGACCGCGCACTGCTGGTTCGAAGTGAAAGCGTATCCGTCGCACGATGGGTTGTCGGTATACTTTCGCGACGTATCCGAGCGCATCGAAGCGCAGCGCGAGATCGATCGTAACGTGTTACGCCAACAGGCGTTGATCGATTTCGGCCGCGCCGCGTTGGGCGGACGCCCCTTCCCCGAACTCGTGATCGAGGCAATGGAATTATTGCGAGCCATCGTCGACGTTGCGGTGGTGGAGGTGTACGATTTCGAGCGCCGATCCGGCGGTTTTACCGTGCGGGCAGCCGAGGGTTGGAATGTCGGTATCGCCTTCGACCCGGCCGTACCGGCGCTCGCGCACGTCGGGTCGGCGGTGAGGACCGGTGAGGCGTTCGTGTGTTCGGACATGCGCATCGAGCCGCGTGCGCGGGTACTCGCTACGCTTGCCGAGCACGACGTACTCTCATGCATCGCCGCGGTCATCGGAACATCGGACGAGCCGCTAGGAGCACTCGCCGCGTACGCGCGCTCGCCGCGGACTTTTACGGCCGGCGACGTTCGGTTCGTGGAATCCATCGCGCAAGCTTTGGCCGAAGCGTCGGCGGCGCTAGAATCGAATCGTCGCATGGCTCAGGTTCTCGAAAGCATCCGCGATGCGTTCGTCGCGGTGGATCGCGACTTGCGCATTACTTACGTCAACGCGCGGATGGCGATGTTTTGGAACGTCGATGCCTCGGAGATGATCGGCGTTCCCATCGAACGATTCACCCAAGCGTTCAACGATGACGGCCACGCGCTGGAGTCGTTCCGCGTTGCGCTCGTCAACGATCGCGCGCTGTCTTTCGAAACGCTGTTTGACGACCGATGGTTCGAAACTCGCCTCTACCCTTTTAGCAACGGAGTCGCGGGATACGTTCAAGATATCACCAACCGAAAAAAAGAGCAGCAGCGCGTTCTCGGCCTCAACGCAGAGCTCGAGCGTCGCGTCGCCGAGCGCACCATGCAGTTGGAATTGGCGAATAAGGAACTGGAATCGTTCTCGTATTCTGTGTCGCACGATTTGCGCGCGCCTTTACGTGCCATCGACGGCTTCTCGCAGGCGCTGATCGAGGACTACGAGCCGCGGCTCGACGAGCGCGGGAAGAACTATCTGGACCGGGTGCGGAAGGCCGCGCAGCGCATGGCCGATCTCATCGACGCACTGCTCAAACTCGCACGCGTGGCTCGAGCCGACATCTCGTACTCTGAAGTAGACTTGAGTCATTTGGCTCAGGGAGTTTTGGACGAATTACAAGAGGGCGACTCGGATCGCTCGATCGCGACGCTGGTAAGTCCGGGTCTACGGGCATCGGGCGAGCCGCATCTCCTACGCGTCGTGCTCGAGAACCTCATAGGGAATGCTTGGAAATTTACGCGCGGAGTGCCGGACGCTCGTATCGAAGTGGGTTGGTCCGGCGAGTCGAAAGAGTTCTACGTGCGGGATACGGGGGCGGGCTTCGATATGACCTACCAAAACAAGCTGTTCGGTGCTTTTCAGCGGTTGCATTCGTCCGTAGAGTACGACGGAACGGGGATCGGTTTGGCCACGGTCGCGCGCATCGTCCACAGGCACGGTGGTAGCATTCGCGCGGTTGGGGAGGTTGGGAAGGGGGCGACGTTCTTCTTCGCACTGCCGCACGGCGCCGGTGGGACCGCGTAAAGTGAAAAAACCCTATATCTTGCTGGTGGAAGACAATGCCGACGACGTTGAACTAACCAAGCGCGCCTTTTCGAAAAATCGCATCGTTAACGAAATCGCGGTCCTCACCGACGGCGCGCAGGCGATCGATTTTCTTTTTGGAAACGCGAGTCCCTACGAGGGGCTTCCGCAATTCATTTTGCTCGATTTGAAACTCCCCAAGATCTCCGGGTTGGAAGTTCTCGAGCGAATTCGCTCCGAAGAAACGACCCGCTACATTCCGACGGTGATCCTCACCTCGAGTAAGCAAGAAGAAGACTTGCTCGAAGGATACCGGCTCGGTGCGAACAGCTACGTGCGCAAACCCGTCGACTTCAACGAGTTCGTCGAAGCCGTTCGTCAGGTGGGGCTGTACTGGCTGGTCCTCAACGAGCCGCCACCTTCCTCCGGCGGAGGGATGTAAAGCCGTGATCGCATCGTGATGCAGTTGAAAATACTGTGCGTGGACGATTCGCCGGACGACGCCGAACTGAACGTTCTGGCCTTACAGCGGCACGGCTTCGACGTCGTCTCCAAACGCGTCGATACGCGAGGCGACGCGCTCGCGACGTTGAGTGCCGAAGACTGGGATCTCGTGCTGTGCGATTATTCGATGCCGAAGTTCAGCGCGAATGGGATGCTCGATCTGTTACGCGATCTCGGCACGGACCTTCCGTGCCTCATCGTTTCCGGGGCCATCGGCGAGGAAGCCGCGGTCGAAGCCATCCGTCTCGGAGCCTACGACTATATCTTCAAAAACAACCTTAAGCGGCTTGGCCCGGCCGCCGAGCGCGCTTTGCGCGATGCCGAATTGCGCCGCGCCCGCGCGCTTATGGAAGTGCAGTTGCGGGAACGTGAAACGCGTTTGCGGTTGCTCTTCGAACAGTTGCCCGCACTGGTGATTTCATGCGATGCAAGCCTGACCGTGACATCGGTCGAGGGCGCGCAACTGGCTCAGGTCCCCGACGATCCGGCAGCGCTGATCGGCATGCACGTCGCAAGCTCTGCGCTGCTCGCCGACGAATCGCGATTCCCTATTCGGCACGCGCACCTTCAGGCGCTGCAGGGCGGATCGTCCGAATACGAGATGATTTGGAACGGCAAAACGTTCCGCGGGCACGTGGAGCCGCTTCGCGACGTGGACGCGCGCATCGTCGGGACGATCACGGTCGCGTTCGACATCACGGAGCGAAAAGTCGCCGAGCAGCGCTTGCAATATTTCGCGCAATACGATCCGCTCACCGATCTGCCGAATCGTGCCCTCCTGGAAGATCGCATGACCCAGGCGCTGGCGATGGCCGAGCGTCATGGCGGGTCGATCGCATTGGTTTCGATCGATATCGACGCGTTCAAGGACGTGAACGAACTCTACGGTAACGTCGGCGGCGATGAGGTCTTGCGCGCGATCGCGAGCCGCATTCGCCGGTTGGTCGACCCGAGCGCGACCATTTCGCGCGTGGGTGAGGACCAGTTCGCGGTGCTGCTCGTCGACGTCGGTTCGACGGAGGAGGCCCACGCATTTGCAGAACGCCTCCACACCTCGTTCGACGGTCCGTTTAGCGCCCGAGATATAGAAGTCTATCTTACGGCCAGTTGCGGCGTCTGCGTATTTCCGGAAGACGGACGCGAGACGGCCGCATTGGTGCGTGCTTCCGAGGCCGCAATGTTGGCCGCTAAGCAGGCCGGCGGCAACGCGTGGCGCGCCTTCGTTCCGACCATGATCGCATCGTCGTCCGAACGTCTCTCGCTCAAGCGCGATCTGCGCGTTGCCGCATCGCTCAATCAGTTCGTGCTGCACTATCAGCCGATTTTTCGTTCCGCGGATCTGGGATTTGCCGGTTTCGAGGCGCTCGTGCGCTGGGAGCATCCGGAACTCGGCTTGCTGCCTCCCGATCACTTCATCGCGCTCGCCGAGGAATCGGGCGCCATCGACGAACTCGGAGCGTACGTCTTTCGCGGAGTCTGTCGCCAATTGCGAGAGTGGGATGCCCTGGGCGCGACGATTCCACGGATCTGTGTCAACATCTCGGCCCGTCAGTTCGAGCGTCCCGGACTAAAGGAGATCATCGCCGATACCCTGCGCGAGACCAATATCGACGCCGCACGCATCGAGCTCGAATTGACGGAAAGCTCGATCATGCGCGATATCACCAGCGGCATCGCGATGCTGCACGAACTCAAAGGCCTAGGGGTGCGACTTTCGGTTGACGATTTCGGCACCGGATATACGAGCCTGAGCTACCTGCGACGCTTTCCGATCGACGTGCTCAAGATCGACAAGTCGTTCCTGCGCGATATGTTGCCCGGTTCGCAAGATGAAGCAATCGTGAAAGCGATCGTCACGTTGGCACACAACCTGGGTTTGGTTTCGGTCGCCGAAGGCGTAGAATCTCGCGTGACGCTCGAACAAATCCGCGCGATCGGCGCCGTCGAAGTTCAAGGCTTTTTTCTGGGAGAACCGTGCATCGCGCAGGAAGCATTAGCATTCCTCGGCGAGATACACACCAGCCGCGTAACGCAGCCTTAGCACAGATCGTCGCGAAAGCCCTAGGCGGTTGGGGACCGTGTGATTTTTGTGCAATCGACAGGATGTCGAACTTCCTTTGAATGTTGTGAATGTTGCACAAAAACGCACGAGTAGAAAGCGCGCAGGATGCGCGCTGACGAACGGTTCCCCAACCACCTGGGGCTTTCGCGACGATCTATGCTAAGGCTACTGCTTCGTCGGGTTCGTCGCAGGCCCCGGGATCAAACCCAAATGCCCATTCTCGTAGTCGAGGATAATTTTGAATTGCGAGAAAAACGCCGCGCCTAGATGTCCGTATGCCGTTCCTCGTAACGATTCTGTCGTGCCGATGCGTTGCGGCGAGGTTTGATACGATCCGATCGTCACGCTGGGAATGCGGCCGATCAACTCGACGCTGTTGCCGCCGATTCCGCTGACCGACCGCTGTTCGGTGGCGCGAAAAAGCGTGGGATGTTGCTGGTAGAAATCGTAGGAGAGGTTGATATTCGATTCATCGCCCGTGTCCACAGCGAGGTGAGCTTGCAACTCCCCGAGTCGGACGTTGACGACGGGGATGAAATCTTCAAAGGCCATCGGCACGGAGATGGCATTATCGGGGGCGCTGGCGCCGAGCCAAAGCGTGTGCGAAACGGGGTCGATTTCGATGGTGGTCGCTGCCAAGACGTCGGCACCGAGCACTACGTCGTACCCGTAGTGGCTAATGTCGTGGAGCACGACGTAATCGGCATCGGGAAAGCGCGCGTTCCCAATGGTGAGGGGCCCGACGCGCACGACGTCGGTAACGTAGCGTCCCAGGCCCGCCACCGAATAGGCGCCGACCGATGGCGCCTTCAGACGCTCGGCCAAGCCCTGGCTGATCGAGAGACCGGAGTTTCCCGTGTCGAGCAGGCAGTGCACCGCGACTCCGGCGATCGTGCACGGAAAGACCGGCACCGCTTTGCCTGGATCGGTGGGGACGCGTTCGGCGGCACCCGCGAACGTCACGGTCAAACCGTGCGGCACAACAAAGGGGCTTGGCGAGGCCTCGCGTTGGTCGTAGCGCTCTAGAACGGTGTCGTTATGGAGAACGAGCGAAGGCAGCGTAATGCCGCCGTCGAGCCGTTGGTAGTGACGGTATTCGAAGGTTCCGTCACCGTCGATATCGCGCATGTACCGCACGAGCGCCGTAGCGGGATCGACGAAGACTTGCATGGGCACCGCATCGGCGTCGGATACCAGCAACACTCGATAGCGGGCGCCGGAGATCGTGGCCGTTCCGGCATCTTCGATACTGCCGCCGCCGGACGTGAAATCGCGGGAAAGGAATGCGAGCGAAGAGACGGTCCGGATCCCGCGCAGATAGGTCTCGGGCAAGGTCGAGCGCGGCAACGTCGTTCCATTGATATTGATCGAATAGAGCCGGCGCCCGTCGAAGTACGTGCCGGGGCAAAGGGCGCCGTTGCATTCGCGGGTGACGAAGCGCACGCCGAGCGCATCGCTTTGGATGGTGGTCGTTTCGCCATCGATGGTCAGGCGGCTGATCGAGCGGAGATGCGTGCGCCAAACGGGGCCGCTGGCGACGCGCATGCGCGCCAACAAGTGGGTTGGTTCGGCGGCGCGAGCTGCTCCCAAAGGAAAGAGCCCGAGTGCGCAGCAGAGTGCAAGCCGTGCGGCGAAGCCCATACTATGCAGTTCGAGTTACTGGATCGGTATCTTCTCGATGGCTCCCCGGAAAAGGGCGAGGTGGTTCGGCGCCTCCTCGACGAGCCTTCCGGCGAGCCCGCAGCCGGGCCGTTCTACGAGGGGATGCGGATACTGGGCGCACGGACCCCGGATCTGACGCTGATTGCGCTGCGGATCGTGCTGGCGGGCAAGCGAGCCGACGATGCGTCGGTCGTCAAACTACGCGGACTCGTCGAGCGCGCTCGCAAGGGCGGCCCGGACGGAGCCGACGCGCGTGAGGCGTTCGCACGGGGGTGGGCGTAATGCGGCGAGGTTTCGAAACGATGCGCGTATCGGCGAGCGTTCTTTTAGCGCTATGAATCGACAGCGTTTCGCCGCCGCCGCGGCGCTTTTGGCGGCGACCATCTTTTGGGCTCCGCAGGCACTCGCAAGCCCTCCCGCGCATGCGCCGAGCGCCATCTCGGGGCGAGTGGACTCGGTCGATTACGGCCAAGGAACGATGGTCGTGCGTCGTGGCCAGGAGCGCATCACCATTGCCGTGGTTCCCAGCACGCAGATCTACCTCCACAATGCCGGCGGAACGTTTGCCGACGTGCGGCCCGGAACGCGGGTCGACGTCTTCGTAAGCGATATCGGTGGACGCTTGGTTGCGCAGATCATTCGTCTGAAGTGACCGCGCATTCATGACGGATTTGGAGCGGTTGGCCCGAGGCGCTATCGTCGTCGGCTTCGACGGGCATCGGCTTTCGAGCGATCTCGCAGAACGCTTGCGGGAGAACGCTTTCGCCGGTTACTTACTGTTCGCGCGGAACGTCGCTTCGTTCGCCCAAGTTCGCGAGCTCACTGACGCCCTTCGCGCGCTGCACGGCTGCCTCGCGCCGATCGTTGCGATCGATCAAGAAGGCGGACGGGTCACGCGATTGCGGGAAGGCGCGCAGACGATTCCGCCCATGATGGCGCTGGGCGCCACCGGCGATCGCGAGCTCGCGCGCCGCGTGGGCGAGAGCCTCGCGCACGACGTGCGGCGTGCCGGATGCACGGTGGACTACGCTCCCGTGCTGGATTTGGCGGCGGATCCGATGAGCGGCGCGATCGGGACCCGCGCATTTTCGGCGGACCCGCTCGAAGTGGCCGAGCTGGCCTCGGCCGTTGCGTCGGGATTGCGCGCCGGTGGAATCGTCCCGACGTTCAAACATTTTCCGGGGCACGGATCGACCGCCGACGACTCCCATCTCATGCTCCCGGTTATCGATATGGACGAACGGACGCTGCGCGCGCGCGATCTGCTTCCGTTCGCGCGTTTGCTGCCCGGCGCGCAAGCGGTCATGACCGCGCACATCGTCGTTCGGGCGCTCGATCCCGTCCGTCCCGCGACGCTCTCGCGCCGTATTCTTACCGGCGTCCTACGCGATGAGTTAGGGTTCCGGGGGGTGTGTTTTACGGACTGCATGCAGATGGATGCCATCGCGCGCGGCGTCGGCACCGTTGAAGGCGTCGTCGCCGCGATCGCCGCCGGCGCCGACTGCGCGCTGGTCAGTCACGACATCGATCTTGCCGTCAAAGCCGGCGACGCGCTCGCTAACGCGGTTCGCGAAGGCCGCCTCGATAGAGCGCGGTTGGAGCAGGCCTGCGAGCGTGTCCGGGCCCTGCGCGAAGCGCAGAGCACTCCGCTGCCGCTGGAAGCGCCGGCACCCTATCCGGGTATCGGACGCGAGGTTGCGGCGCGGGCCATCACCGCCGTTCGAGGTGCGCAGGTGCTGGATCCGGCCGCGTGCGTCGCCGTATCATTTCAAAATGCGACGACGGAGGGCGCGCAGGGGGCGTTCGACGAGTACCCCTCGCTACGGGCCGAAGCGCCGGCTCTGCACGAGATCGTGCTTTCGTTGCAACCGGACGACGCCGAGCGTGCGCAACTCGCGGATGCGTTGGCGCGAACGGATCGCCGGCCGATCCTACTAGCCCGCAGGGCGCGCTTCTATCCCGAGCAAATGGCCGCCATTCACGCCGTCCTGAACGCGCGGGGCGATGCGGTGTTGGTGGCGCTTCGGGAGCCGTTCGATCTGACGTGGTTTCCGCAGGCGCGGCACGCGATCGCGGCCTACGGGGACGACGATGCCTGCATCTCGGCGCTTGCCGGCGTGCTCTTCGGACGTCGCGAGACGGTCGGCACGCTTCCGGTCAGCATCGCGGAAAGATAGTGGTGCGCTTCGCACGTTGTGAGGGTGTCCTGAACGACGCATGCGGGGTAGCGTTTACCGGAGCGGTTGCGCGGATCGAACATCGCGGCCTGCCGGTGTACGAACGGGCTTTCGGTATGACGCGAGATGACGACGCGAAGCGCCCCGTATACGTCGATACGCGATTCGACTTCGCATCGCTCACGAAAGTGTTCGTAGCGACCGTCGTGTTGCACTTGATTGCCGCCGGCCGATTGGCGCTGGATGAAACGTTAGACGGATGGTTCCCGCCGTGGCGGGGATTACCGCAGGAGCGAATCACCCTGCGCATGTTGTTGGCGCATACCTCGGGCATGCAGTCTGGCGCGGATTACCGTACGCTGCTCGACGAGCGCGTCGAAACGTTTGCGCTCGAGCGGCCGCTCGCCGCGTCTCCGGGAGAGCGGGTGATTTACAGCGATTTGGGATTCATCGTGCTGGGAGCGTTGATCGCGCGCGTCTCCGGGGTCTCGCTCGCCTCCGCGACCCGCGCCGTCTTTCCCAGCGCTTCACTCGGGTTCGCGCCGCCCGCTCGGGAGCGATCGTCGATCGTCGCGACCGAAGACGATAGCTGGCGCGGGCGCGTTCAAGGCACCGTTCACGACGAGAAAGCCGCGTTGATGGGCGGATGCGCCGGGCACGCCGGACTGTTCGGTACTGCGGCGGACGTAGCCGCGCTCACCGAAATCTATCTGGGAGCCGGCTGCGGGCGCGGTTCCGATCTGCTGCCGGCAGATCTGGCACGCGAGGCGACGCAGGAAGCCGCCTTCGATCCCGTCCTGCGGCGCGGGCTGGGCTGGGCGCTCAAGACGAGCGCGAGTAATTCGTGCGGCGAACGCTTTGGTGCGAGCAGCTTCGGGCATACGGGCTTTGTTGGAACGTGCGTCTGGGCCGATCCGCAACGCGACGTCTTGGGCGTTTTGCTCACGAACACGGTCTATTATGGGCGCGGGGATTCGCGTGCGTTGCGGGCCGCGTTTTACAATGCGCTCGTCGAGGATATTGAAGCGTGATCGGTATTGGCTTGATGAGCGGAACCTCGCTCGACGGCATCGACGCGGCGCTCGTCCACATCGAACCGCTCGGTACATCCTACCGGTTGGAATTGATGGAATTCATCACGCAGCCCTTCGATGCGGAGCTTGCCGTGGAGATTCGCGATGCGTTGCCGCCGCAGGCGGGAACGGTTGCAGCGGCAGCGCGTTTGCACCGGCGTTTGGGCGTTGCGTTCGCGCGGGCCGCTCGTCGCGTTGCGGGCGCCATGCGAGTCGATTACGTTGCATCGCACGGGCTCACGCTCTTTCACGACGGTGCGGCGCATACGACCTTACAAGTGGGGGATCCGTTCGCGATCCGGGAGTCGCTCTCGGCGAGCGTATGCTACGATTTTAGGAGCGCCGATTGCGCGTTGGGTGGGCACGGCGCACCGTTGGTTCCGTATGTGGATGCGCTTTTGATCGGCAGCCCGTGCGAAGATCGCGTGGCGCTTAACATCGGAGGTATTGCGAACGTGACCGCGCTCGGCCGGCAAGCGCATCCGCACGACGCGCTGGGATACGATACCGGGCCCGGCAATATGTTGATCGACGCCTTCGTGCGCGATCGTTCGAACGGAGCCTTGGCTTTCGACGACGGCGGCGCGCTCGCGCGGGCCGGTACGCCCGATGCCGCGCTCCTCGCGCGTCTTCTGAAGGACCCGTACTTCGAGCGTCCGGCGCCGAAATCGGCGGGACGCGAGCAATTCGGCGCGCACGTGCTGCTTCGGCACGAAGCCGAACTTGCGGGTCTGAGCCTCGAAGACGGGGCCGCAACGTTTACCGCCCTGACGGTGGAATCGATCGCCCGCGCGATCGAAGGACTGCAGATGGACGCACCGCGCATTCTGGTGAGCGGCGGCGGTGCCCACAACCGTGCCATCCTCGAGCGGCTCGCCGAACGGCTTCCGACGATGCATGTCGAAACGACGGCCTTGGTGGGTATCGATGTGGATGCAAAAGAAGCCGTCGCGTTCGCGCTCTTGGGCTACGAAACGCTGCGCGGTCGCGCTGCAAACGTACCGCGTATCACCGGTGCTTCGCGGGCTATTCCGTTAGGATCGATCGCGCCGTTCGAACTCCCGGAGTTGCTCGCGCGGGTGGAGCTAGAGTGTCGTTCGCTGTAGGCGTCGATGCCGGTGGGACCCGCGTGTCGGCGGTCGTATCGCTGCCGGACGGTTCGCACCGCTTTGGGTATGCGCCGGCGGCTAACCTGCGCGCGATCGGCGTCGATCGCGCTACCGATGCGATTGTAGAAGCGATAGCGAGCGCGTTGCTCGGGGCGCAGGCCGGCGCTGTGGCGGTCGGCGCTGCCGGTGCGGGCGACCCGGTGGTCGCCGCCGCACTCTCGGCCGCACTCGAACGGCGATTCCCCGGCGCGCGCGTTGCGGTCTGCGACGATGCGGCGATCGCGTTGCGCGCCGGCGTTCCCACCGGAGATGCGCTGGCACTCATCGCTGGAACCGGATCGATCGCCTACGGCGAGATCGGCGCGGAGCGCTACCGTGTCGGCGGACATGGCTACCTGCTGGGAGATGAAGGATCGGGATTCGCCATCGGCAGCGCTGCGATACGATTGTTGCTGCGCGCTTACGACGGGCGCGTGCCCCAGGATCCGTTCTTAGCGGCGGTAGCGACGAGCCTGGGCGTGGGCAGCGCGCAGGAAACGATAGCACGCATCTATCAAGCGGAACGTCCCGTGACGGAGATCGCGGCAATCGCTGCGGCAGCGCTCGATTTCGCCGACGCGGGCGAGCGCAGCGCGGCAAAAATCGTGCAGGCCGCAGCCCTTGAACTCTTCGATTTGGTCAAGTCGCTGGTGCGTCGCGCCGGGGTCGAGGACCGCGAACTGCCGCTGCTCTTTGCAGGCGGCCTGCTGGCTAAGAATAGTCTTTTAACCTATCTCATCGAAACGCGCGTCTCCAACGAATTACCGCACGTCGTCCCGCGCAAGCAGCCGCCGGATCCGGCGCTGGGAGCCCTCGCGCTTGCGCAAGGCCTCGGGGACCGGGCGTGACCCGGATCCCACAGACCGAAGCGGCGAACCCGCGAACCGCGACCATCGATGCCCTTTCGACGCGGCAACTGGTGACCGTTCTGGCTCACGAGCAGCGCCGAGCGGGCGACGCGGTAGCGGCGCGTTCCGAGCAGCTTGCGGAGATCGTCGATGCGCTCGTCACCTGCGTGCGTGCGGGGGGGCGATTGCACTACGTCGGCGCCGGCACCAGCGGCCGGTTGGGCGTTCTCGATGCGTCCGAAATGCCCCCGACATTCGGCACGCCGCCGCATCTCGTCTGCGCGCACATCGCGGGCGGCGACGCGGCGTTGCGTTCCGCGATCGAAGGCGCCGAAGACGACCGCGAGGCTGGCGCAGCGGCGATGCGCGGACACATCGCACCTAACGATGCGCTCGTCGCGCTTTCGGCCAGCGGCGGCGCACCCTATGCAATCGCCGCCGTGGATGCGGCGCGCGCGGCCGGCGCGTTCACCGTCGCGATCGTTAACGCAATGCCTTCGCCACTCGGTGCGGCGGCGGAGCGCGTACTGTGGCTGGAAACGGGTCCCGAACCGATTGCCGGTTCGACCCGGATGGTCGCGGGCACGGCGCAAAAGATTGCGCTCAACACGCTCTCGACCGCGATCATGGTACGCCTGGGCAAAGTGCACGGCAATCTCATGGTCGACGTCGTCGCGAGCAATCAGAAGCTGCGCGAACGCGCGCTCGGGTTGGTGCAGGGCCTCGCCGGTATCGATCGCGAGCGCGCCCAGCAGTTGCTCGACGGTGCGGACGGGCGCGTTAAGGTCGCGGCCGTCATGGCCCTTCGCGGTATTTCATCCGATGAGGCCAGTGCGCTTTTGGAAGCGTACGGCGGCGTCCTGCGCGAGGTGCTGTGAGGAAAACGCCGCTCCCGCGGATGATGTCGCGAGGCTAATCGCATCGTGCAATGGCTCGCGCTCCTACTCTCGTTTATTGCGCTGGTTCCGTTGGACGACCGGCCGGTCACCGCGCAACTGCCGGTGATGCTCGGCCGTATCGCAGGCGTGCCCGTGCACGTTCCGCCGCGCATCTTGCTGGGCCACTACTTACACCCGGGCCAACCGGACCGCATCATCGCTTGGCTTAACGGCCGCCAGAACCGTGGCGCGGACGCGATCGTGCTGTCGAGCGACATGCTCGTATACGGTGGGCTAGTCGCGTCGCGCGTACCCGATAGCGCGTCGTACCAGGACGGGTATTTTCGCCTACGCGCCTTGCGGCAGGTGCGCGCCACCCATCCGCATGCGTGGATTGCGGCGTTCGGCACCATCATGCGTTTGGCACCCACCGGCGTTCCGGCAATCGGCTCCGCGGCCGGATTTTTCGCGGCATATCCGACCTGGACGTATCTGCAACAGTATGCGAACTTGCACGATCCGCCGTTACCGCAAGAACGCGAAGAAGCGGCAACATTGCGCGCCGAGGCGGGCCCCGCGTTCGATGCGTACCTTGCTGCGCGCGCGCGCAACTATGCGGTCGATCGCACGCTCATCGACGCGGTATCGGCGGGCGTGGTCAACCGGCTCGTGCTGGGGCAGGACGACGCGGGGCCGGTAGGGCTGCACGTCAAGGATGTCTACGGCCTAGAGCAAGCGGCAAAGGCGAGCGGCGCGGCCGGCCGGATCGCAATCGAGCCGGGTGCCGACGAACTCGGCATGGTGCTCGTCGCGCACGCCCTCGCACGCCGCACCGGGTGGGAACCGCGCGTTGCGGTGCGCTATTCGACTCCGCTGGGCGCGGCCTATCAGGATCCGCTGGAGTTCGCGCCGATCGGGGTGACGATCGGGCACCTCATCGCGCTGTGCGGCGGACGGCTCGTGGAACGCGATCCGGAGATCGTGCTCGACGTACGCGTTCCCGGAACGACGCAAGCGCTCGACGATGCGTTCGTTACCGAGATGCGGACAGATCTCGCCGCGCACCGTCGGGTCGCGCTCGCGGACCTGTCGTTTCTCGAACCCACTTATGCATCGCAAGCGGCATTCGCGGCGCGCATCCTGCGCGACGGCATCGCTGGGCGACTCGAAGCCTACGCGGCCTGGAATACCGACGCGAACACGGTCGGAACGGCTCTGGCAGAAGCGGTTGCCGCCGGAGCCGGCCGGCGCTCCGGATCGTACGACGCGTTGGCGCACCGCGACTTTACGTTTATGCGTTTTCTCGACGACGATGCGTTCCATGCCGTCGTTCGCCCGCAACTCAACGCCGCGCTGGATGCGCAGGGTATTACCGACCACACGTATCTCGTGCGCTCGGTGGCCGCGCAGAGCGAAGCATTGAACGACGCGTTACTCTGGCAACAGGCGGTAATGCTCCTTCCGCAACTGTATCCCGACCATCACATTGCGTTCATGCGCATCACGCTGCCCTGGAACCGAACCTTCGAAACGAAGATTCGCGTGCGATTGGCTCCGACTATTCTTTAGCGTTCGTCGGCTGGCAGAGCTCGATCAACACGCCGCCGGTCGATTTCGGATGAAGGAACGCGATCGCGTTGCCGTGCGCCCCTGCGCGCGGATGCTCGTCTATAAGCCGCACGCCTTTCGCGCGCAATTCGGCGAGCTTCGCCTCGATATCGTCCACGCGATACGCGGTGTGGTGGAGCTTGGTTGCGGCCTCGCCTCGAAATACCGCGATCGGCGAACGTTCGTCCAGCGGGCGCAGGAGTTCGATCGCGGAATCCCCCGCAGCCAAACCGACGGCTTCCACGCCTTGATCGAGGATCGTCTCGCGATAGAGCTGTTTGAAGCCGAGCGTCCGGACGTAGAGATCGATGGTTGCCTCGAGGTCCTTCACGACGATGGCGATGTGATCGATGGTCACGCAATGGCCTCCTTGGCGCGATAGACGCCAAATACGTCGCGCAGGACATTGCAAATTTCGCCGAGCGTCGCACCGGAGTCGACGGCTTCGAGAAAGTGCGGCATGAGGTTGTCGCGCCCGGTCGCCGCCGCGCGCACCGCGCTCAAACGCTCCGCAACGATGCGCTCGTCGCGACTGATCCGGTAATTTTGCAGGCGTTGCACCTGCTCTCGTTCCACGCGCTCGTCGATGCGTTGGAGCGGTATCCGTACGCCCGAACCGGCCGCTTCGGCGAAACGGTTGACGCCGACGACGACGGCTTCTCCGCGTTCGATCGCTTGTTGCGCGGCGTATGAAGAATCGGCGATGCGCGTTTGCATCCACCCGCTCTCGATGGCCGCTATGCTGCCGCCCATCTCATCGATCTGCGCGATCAGCGCCGATGCGCGTTCGACGAGATCGGCCGTGAGCGATTCCACGTAGTACGAACCGGCGAGCGGATCGACCACGTCGGTAACGCCGGATTCGTAGCCGATAATCTGCTGCGTGCGTAGCGCGACCTTCGCGCTTTCGGCGGTTGGCAGCGCGAGCGCTTCGTCTTTGCCGTTCGTGTGCAGCGATTGCGTCCCGCCGAGCACCGCGGCCAGCGCTTGAATGGTGACGCGCACGACGTTGTTGTCGGGCTCCTGAGCCGTGAGCGTCGAACCACCGGTCTGCGTGTGAAAACGCAGCATCTGCGAGCGCGGATCTTTACACCCGAATTCGTCGCGGGTGATACGGGCCCAGAGGTAGCGAGCGGCGCGAAATTTCGCGACCTCTTCGAAGAAATCGTTATGTGCGTTCCAGAAAAACGAGAGGCGCGGGGCGATCGTATCGAGGTCGATCCCGGCCGCCCGAGCGGCGCGCAAATACGATTTGGCGTTGGCCAACGTAAAGGCGATCTCTTCTAGCGCCGTCGATCCGGCTTCGCGAATGTGATAGCCCGAGATCGAGATGGTATTCCATTGCGGCACCTCGCGCGCGCAATAGGCCATCACGTCCGTCACCAAGCGCATCGACGATTCGGGCGGATAGATATACGTTCCGCGGGCGACGTACTCTTTGAGTACGTCGTTCTGAACGGTGCCGCCCAACGCCGCGAACGGGATCCCGCGCCTGCGCGCGACGGCAAGGAGCATTGCGAGGAGAATCGATGCCGGCGCGTTGATCGTCATCGAAACCGTTACGCGGTCGAGCGGAATGCCGTCGAGCAGCGTTTCCATGTCGCCGATCGCATCGATCGCGACGCCGACTTTGCCGACTTCACCGCGCGATTGCGGTGCGTCGGAATCGTAGCCGAGTTGCGTCGGCAGATCGAACGCCACCGAAAGTCCGGTCGTGCCGTGCTCGAGGAGATAGCGATAACGCGCGTTCGATTCGGCGGCGGTTGCGAACCCCGCGTATTGGCGCATCGTCCACAGCCGTCCCCGGTACATATCCTTGCGGATGCCTCGCCCGTACGGGAATCGTCCGGGTTCGCCCAGATCTAAGTGCGGCCGATCCTCGGCAGTATACACGGGTTCCAGCGGAATACCGCTGGCGTTGAGATCGCGGGCCATATCCGGTGGTTCGCTATCGCTACGGTTGCTACTTCGTTCCGAAGCGGTTAGGCAAGCGTCACCAGCGGCGCTCCGGCCTCCACCGTCTCGCCGGCCGCGACATGCACCGTTGCGGCGATTCCGGCGCGGTGGGCGCGGATCTCGTTCATCATCTTCATGGCCTCGACGACGGCGACGACCTGTTGCTCTGCGATTTCTTGACCGGGCTCAACCCGCAATTCGATGACGGCGCCATGCATGGGAGAGAGGATCGCGTTGCCATGTGCGCTCGTCGAACGCTTGCCGGCCGCTCCGGCACGCGCGCTCCGGCGCGCACCGTTGGTGGCGCTGCCGGTCGCGGGCCGGTCGATCACGCGGACGCGATAGAGCCGGTCGTTGACTTCGACGCGTACCTCGTCGCTCGGCGGGGCGCCGCCTATCGATGGCGTGGGCGGCTCGGCGGTGGCCGATGGTGCGAGCGTCGCGGCGAACGGCTCGAGCGTTGCGGTACCGTAGCTCGCGTCGCGCACTGGGGCGTAATCGCAGAGCGCGCGCAAGAGCGCAAGCGTGGTGGGAACGCCGGTGATGACGTACTCGTCGATCGCGCGGGCAAAGCGCGCGATCGCCTGTTCGCGAGTCGGAGCCCAGACGATGAGTTTGGCGATCATCGAATCGTAGTCGGGAGTGATGGCGTATCCGGGATAGGCCGCGGTATCGACGCGCACGCCGAGGCCCGCGGGCTCGTGATAGGCCGCGATCGTCCCGGGCGCCGGGCGGAAGTTCTGCGCCGGATCCTCCGCGTTGACGCGGCCTTCGATGGCCACCCCGCGGAAGGCGATGTCGGCCTGCGTGAAGCCCAACGGCTCGCCCGCCGCGACGCGAATCTGCTCGCGAATCAAGTCGATGCCCGAAATCATCTCGCTCACCGTGTGCTCGACTTGAATACGCGTGTTCATTTCGAGAAAATAGAACGCATCGCCGCTCACCAAACATTCGATCGTGCCGACCGAGTCGTAGCCGATCGCCTGCGCCGCGCGAATCCCCGCATCGCGGAGTTGAGCGATGACCGACGCCGGAATCTGTGCCGGCGCCTCTTCCCAGAGCTTTTGATGCCGCCGCTGGAGCGAGCAGTCGCGCTCTCCGACGTGAACCGTGTTGCCGTGCTTGTCGGCGAGAATCTGCAGTTCGATGTGCTTCGGGTTGTCGAGATAGCGTTCGGCATAGATGGTGCCGTTTTTGAAGTACGCCTCGGCCTCGCGTTTAGCGTTCGTGAACGCCGAGTCGATGTCGTCCAGCGTACGAGCGACCTTGAGGCCTTTGCCGCCGCCTCCGCCGGAAGCTTTGAGGGCCAACGGCAATCCGAATTCTTTGGCCGCCGCGATCGCCTGGGCAACGTCCTCGATGGCGTGCGTTCCGCCCGGCACGAACGGCACGCTCGCCTTTTGCATGGCCTGGCGCGCGCGCAGCTTGTCGCCCATCGCATCGATCGCATCGGCATGCGGGCCGACCCACGTCAACCCCTCCCCAACTACGCGACGCGCGAACGTGGCGTTTTCAGCGAGAAAGCCGTAGCCCGGATGAATCGCTTGCGCGCCGGAGCGTTTTGCGACGTCGATCAAACGATCGATGTTGAGATAGCTTTCGCTGGGCGCGGCCGCGCCGATAAGGTAGGCTTCGTCGGCCATGCGGACGTGCAGCGCGTCGCGGTCGATTTCGGAGTAGACGGCAACGCAGGCAATGCCCATTTCGCGAGCCGTGCGCAGAATGCGTACCGCTATTTCGCCACGGTTGGCGATGAGTATTTTGGAGAACATCGAGTGGTGTGGGCCCCTACCAGCGGTTGGATGCGTGAGTGAGCGTGCAGGCGCGGATATCGTCGCGATCGGCGTCCGGCAGGCGCATCGCGAGTTGCCACGCGCTCCCGGCGGATGACGGCGATCGATCCGCCGGCACGTCGAGCGTTGCCAGGACCGCGGCTATCGCGGCGATCTCGTCTTCGCCGGCCGGGCCGAGAACTTCGATCACGAGCTGAAGTCCGGTGGGTACATTCCCATCGCATGGTATCCCGCGTCGACGAAATGGACATCGGCCGTGATCGACCGCGAGAGATCGGAGGCCAGATAGACGGCCGTATCGCCGACGTCGTCGGCGGTGATGTTGCGCCGGAGCGGCGCGACCTTCGGTACGACGTCGAGTATGCGCGAGAAACCGCCGACTTGCCGGGAACTCGCGGTCTTGATCGGGCCGGCCGAGATCGCGTTGACGCGGATGCCGCGCTCTCCCAGATCGTACGCGAGGTAGCGGACGATCGATTCGAGGGCGGCTTTGGCGATGCCGGCGATATTGTAGTTGGGAACGATCTGCGTAGCGCCGAGATAGGAGAGCGCCATCACCGATGCGCCGTCGTTCATCCCTTCGCGCAGCGTATTGACCAGCGCGATCAGCGAGTATGACGAAATGTCGAGCGCCATCGTGAAGCCGTTTCGCGACGTGTCGTACACGCGGCCCGCGAGGTCTTCTTTATTGACGAAGGCGATCGAGTGGACGAGCGCGTCCAGCTTGCCGAACGGCGCGAGGGCTTCGCGCATCGCGGCCAGCGAAGCATCGTCGGAGACGTCGCAGGCGACGACCGGGCCTCCGCCCAGCTCCGCTGCGAGTTTTTCCACTTCGTCCCGCACGCGTTCGCCCTGATAGGTAAACGCGAGTTGGGCGCCATGCTGGTGCATCCGGCGGGCGATCCCGGTCGCGATCGACCAGCGATTGGCCACGCCCGTAATGAGGGCGCGTTTCCCTTCAAGTAGTTTCACGCCGGTTAGATACCAGCGCAAGGGGCGGCGTCCTCTCGGGAGAAGGGCACCGGCATGTCCGAGCAGCCATCGGCGAGCGACGAGCTCGCGCTTACACCACCCGAGCCGGTCGCGCCGCTAACGGCCGAATCCGCCGGTGCCCGCGTTCGACTCGAGCAGGGCGACGTCGCCTCGGCCGATGCTCGCGTAGCGGCTTTTGTCGACGATCTCGGGCGTCTGGATGTCGACGACGCGGCATTTCGGGCAAAAATCGAGGCGGTCGAGGCAATCGGACGCGATGAAATTCGCGACGCCGGCGCCGCTTCGAATCGTCTCCTCGAACGGTCGTTGCGAGCGCTGCGCGAGGGGCCGATGGCGCCGAATTCAACCGTTGCTAAGAGTTTGGTCGATCTGCGCAATACGGTCGAATCGCTCGACCCGTCAAAACGCGGAAATCTCTTCGAACCGCGCCGCCTGCTGGGGTTGATTCCGTTCGGCAGCGCGTTGCGAAGCTATTTCGATGAGTATCAATCCGCCCAAGCCCACCTTGGTGCGATCGTGGATTCGCTCTATCACGGGCGCGACGAATTGCTGCGCGATAATGCCGCAATCGAAGAGCAGAAGGTCGCGATGTGGGAACAGATGCGCAAGCTGCAACTTGCGATCTATCTCTGCGCGCAACTCGATGCCGCACTCGAAGGGCGCATTGCCGGCTACGAGTCCAGCGACCCGGCGCGGGCAAAGAAATTGCGCGAGGACGCGCTGTTCCCGCTGCGTCAGAAACGGACCGATCTGCTTACGCAGATGGCCGTGAACGTGCAGGGGTATCAAGCGCTCGACCTGATCAAGAAAAACAACGGCGAGTTGATCAAAGGCGTCGATCGCGCCACGTCCACGACGCTGGGCGCGCTGCGCACGGCTGTGGCCACGGCCCAGGCATTGACCAATCAGAAGCTGGTCTTGAGCCAAATCTCCGCGCTGCAAAATACGACGAACTCCATGATCGAATCGACGTCGAAGATGCTGGGCGAGCAAGGGGTTGCGATCTATCAGCAAGCGACCGCTCCTAGCGTCGATCTCGAGACGTTGCATCGCGCGTTCGAACGGATTTACGCAGCGATGGATGCGTTGGATGCATATAAAGGGCGCGCCGCACAGAGCATGGAGCAGACGATCGACGCGCTGACGACCGAGGTCGATGCAGCGAGGAAGCGTCTCACGTGACGATCCCATCCGAGGCGGCGCAGATCGTCGAGCGGATCCAGAACCTCCTCGACACCGCGCAATCGTACGGCTTGGATGTGCGCGAGGGCGAGGACGCCTTCGCGTTGCGCGAGACCCGCAGCCGCTACCTTCCCGAGACGATCGCCGCCTACGAAGCGATTCCGCCCGCGCTGCGGAGCCTGCCGAAGGGGTCGCAGCCGAGCGCCGATGCTTTGCTGATCGAGCAACTCTCGATTTTGGAGCGTGCCTGCTCGCAGCAAGTCGAGCGTCTGGCCGAATCCGCGCGGAGCGCCCTTTCGACGAATGGCCGTTTTTTGAGCGAGCGCCTAGGCTCGCTCGATGCGCTACCCGAGCCCGTCGCGGCACTGCCGGACGCGCAGCCGCACATCGCCCAACGCTTTTTGGATGCCATCGGGCGAGAAGCTCCCAAGCCCTCGGATCGTCTCGAATCGATCGCGCGAAGATTTGCGCAAGCCATCCCGCATCTGGTCGAAATCGAACGCGGAGGCCTGCTCGGCCGCGGGCCCGTGCGACGCGTCGCGATCACCGTGCCGGTCGGGGCCGACCGCTATCGCTACACGCTCTCGGCAGACCCAAGCGGCGCCCTAGATGCCGCATGCGCGAAGATCGTGCGAGGCGTCGCCATTCGTACCGAGACGGTTGCATTGGAGGAGTGGATACGAGCGCTGTTCGAGGATATCGAGGCGTTCGCTCGTACCCAAGCGTTACATACCGATGCGATCGGCGCGCTTTTGCGCTAGTTCGTGCGTTCGCGGATAGAGAGATAGACGACATGGGATTCTTCGGCTTTCGGGGCGGCCAACCACCGCAGCAGCAACAGCAGCAGTCGGCCGGGATCGGCGAGGAGCCGCTGCATACGGCCGGCGGGGTGCCGCAGGACGCGATCGCGCGCTTGCGTCGCATGTCGGGCGAGGGCGGTAAAGCGCTCTGGACGAGCGACCTGTCGGTTAACGAATTCGTCCTATTAGATCGGCTCGGCATGAAGCCGCTGGGCCTGGTACTCGGCAGTTCGATCTATCACGTAGGCATACAATACGGCAATTACTACCAGAATCAGGAACTTGAGTATCTTTCGGCGGCAATGTACCACGCGCGCGAACTCGCGATAAAGCGCATGGAAGAAGAAGCCGACGTGCTCGGCGCCGACGGCATCGTCGGCGTACGCATCAACGTGATCGCTTATAATTGGGCCGAAAGCGCGCTGGAGTTTACGGCGCTCGGCACTGCGGTCAAGGCGCCGGCCGGAGAATCGCACCGCACCGTACACGGAAAGCCGTTTACCAGCGACTTCTCGATGCAAGATTTCTACAAGATCTATCAGGCCGGATACATTCCGGTCGAGGTTGTGATGGGCAATTGCGTCTATCACGTCGCGCATCAAGGCTTCATGCAATCGCTGCGCACGTGGGGTGCGAACGTCGAACTCTCCAATTATACGGAGGCGATCTACGATGCGCGCGAACTCGCGATGTCGCGCATGCAGGCTGAGGCCGAGGCGCACCAGGCCGAAGGCGTGGTCGGCATGACGATCAGCGAGCGGAGCTGGATCTGGCAGCCGCACGTGATCGAATTCTTCGCGCTGGGCACCTCGATCGTGCACCGCCCCGGCGCCGCAGCTGGCCCGGATGCACCGACCTACACCGTCTCACTCGACGATTAGAAGAAGGACCGCATGTTTCTCCTGCTCTCACGGTATGTCAGGCCGCTCGAAGAAGTCGACCGCGTTCTGGCCGAGCACCGCGCGTTTCTCGACCGCTACTACGACGCCGGGCTCTTTGTGGTTTCGGGCTCTCGCGAGCCCCGGACCGGGGGCGTGATCGTCACGACGGATGCTCCGCGCGAAGCCGTCGAACGCGCGCTGGCGGAAGATCCCTTCGTGCGCGAAGGCGTGTCGCAATACGAGATCGTCGAATTTAACGCGAGCAAACGCGCCCAGGGATTCCTTGCCGCGCTCGCGGCCAATTCGGGCGGCGCATAGGCCCCCGGGCCGCAGCTAGAGCGGAATGTTGCCGTGCTTGCGTTTGGGGCGCTCGACGCGTTTGTTCTCTAACATCGCCAGAGCCCCGGCGATGGCCCCGCGCGTGCGATGCGCCTCGATGACGTCGTCCACATAACCGCGCTGCGCCGCGATGTACGGGTTGGCAAAGCGCTCGGTGTAATCGTCGATAAGTTCCTTCATCTTCGCATCTTTATCTGCGGCGGCGGCGATTTCGCGCCGGAAGATCGTCTTGACCGCACCTTCGGCGCCCATCACCGCGATCTCGGCCGTCGGCCAGGCGAGGTTGATGTCGGCGCGGATGTGCTTGGAGGCCATAACGTCGTAGGCGCCGCCGTAGGCTTTGCGCGTGATGATCGTGATCTTCGGGACCGTGGCCTCGGCATAGGCGTACAGCAGCTTCGCCCCGTGGACGATGATGCCGCCGTATTCCTGATCGGTCCCGGGGAGGAAACCGGGCACGTCGACGAAGGTGACCAACGGGATGTTGAACGCATCGCAGAAGCGCACGAACCGGGCCGCCTTGATCGACGACTTGATATCGAGGACGCCGGCTAGAATGCTCGGCTGATTCGCGACGATGCCGACGCTACGTCCGGCGACGCGCCCGAAGCCGATCAGGATATTGGGCGCATAGAGTGGCTGAATCTCGAAAAAATCTCCGTAGTCCAGGACTTCTTCGAGTACCGCGTGCATGTCGTAGGGCTTGTTGGGCGAGTCGGGGACCACGTCGTCGAGCTTCGGGCTCACGCGCTGCGGATCGTCGTCGCATGCGAGGCGCGGCGGGTTTTCGAGATTGTTCTGCGGGATGTACGAGAAGAGCGACTGCGTGAGTTCGCACACCTCGTCTTCGTCCGCCCCCACCAAGTGCGCGACGCCGCTCTTGCTCGCATGCGTGGTCGCACCGCCGAGTTGCTCGAAGGTGACGTCCTCGCCGGTGACGGTTTTGATGATCTCGGGGCCGGTGATGAACATCTGCGAGATCGCTTCGGTCATCAGCACGAAATCGGTGATCGCCGGTGAGTAAACGGCTCCGCCGGCGCAAGGGCCCGCAATGAGCGAGAGCTGCGGCACGACGCCGCTGGCCTGCACGTTACGCCAAAAGATTTCGGCATAGCCGCCGAGCGAAACCACCCCCTCCTGAATGCGCGCTCCGCCCGAGTCGTTGATGCCGATCATCGGCGATCCGGTGCGCACGGCGAGGTCCATCACTTTACAGATTTTCTCGGCAAAGACTTCGCCGAGCGATCCGCCGAGCACGGTGAAGTCTTGCGAAAAGAGAAAGACTTGCCGGCCGTCGATGGTGGCCCGCCCCGTTACCACGCCGTCGCCGAGAAATTCGCGCTCGTCCAGACCGAACGCGCTCGTCCGATGGACGGCGAAACGATCGAGCTCGGTAAACGACCCGTCGTCGACCAAGCGTTCGATGCGCTCGCGCGCGGTGCGCTTGCCGCGGGCGTGTTGCTTGGCGATCGCATCTTCGCCGGCGGGAGCCTGCGCGCGGGCACGCAGGCGCTCGAGTTCGGCGTACTTCTCTTGGTGCGTCTTCATCGACGATCAGGCTTGCACGGAGGCTCGAAATCGGCCTTCCGCGACGATGCGGGCCAAGGCGGCATCGTACTCCCGCGCGAGCCGCTCGATCAACGCGTGCGCCGGAACGACCTCGCGCACCGACCCGACGCCTTGGCCCGCGCCCCAAATATCTCGCCACGCTTTGGCGGCGCCGTCGCCGAAGTGCATCTTGGAGGGATCGGATTCGGGCAGGCGATCGGGGTCGAGCCCGGCCGCGCGAATCGAGGCTTTGAGGTAGTTGCCGTGCACGCCGGTAAACAGGTTGGTGTAGACGATCTCGTTCGCGTCGCCGCGGACGACGCCGTCCTTATACGCGTCCGAAGCGTTGGCTTCGCCGGTCGCGATGAATGCCGAGCCGATATACGCAACGTCGGCGCCCATCGCTTGCGCGGCCAGCACGCCGCCGCCCGTCGCAATCGATCCGGAGAGCGCGATGAGGCCGTCGAACCACGCTCGCGTTTCGGCGACGAGGGCAAACGGCGAGAGCGTTCCGGCGTGGCCGCCGGCGCCGGCGGCCACTAAAATCAAACCGTCCGCCCCTTTCTCGATCGCCTTGTGGGCGTGCCGTTGGTTGATGACGTCGTGCAAGACGGTGCCGCCGTATCCGTGGATCGCGGCATTGACTTCTTCGTTGGCTCCGAGCGACGTGATGACGATCGGCACGCGATACTTGACGCACAGGGCGAGGTCGTCCATCAAGCGACCGTTGGACTTGTGGACGATTTGATTGACGGCAAACGGCGCGGCAGGCCGGTCGGGATGGCGCGCGTCCCAGTCTGCAAGGGAGCGCGTGAGTTCGTCGAGCCATTCGTCGAGCTGGGCGGCCGGGCGAGCGTTGAGCGCCGGAAAAGATCCCACGATGCCCCCGGTGCACTGCGCGATCGTCAGCTTGGGATTCGAGATAATGAAGAGCGGTGCGCCGATGACCGGAATGCGCAGACGCGAGAGCCAGGACGGTTTCATCGGGTTACTCCAAGGCGGCTGCATGCATGGGGGCCGGCACCCCGTGTGGTGTGCGTAGTAAGAGCACCATCGGCGTTAAGACGAGCGTGACCACGCCCAGGAAGAAGAACGCGTCGGCAAAGGCCATGGTATGCGCTTGCTGCGCGACGATCGCCGCGGCCTGCGCGATGCTCCCGTGCGTCTGCTCGGCGTGCTGTACCGCTAGATTGCGCAGCGTGACGTTCCCGGCCAGGATATCTTGATGAAAGGCGCTGCGGCGGTCGAGCAGGGTCACGAGGGTGGCCGTGGCGATCGACCCGCCGAGTTGCTGGCACAGGCTGAGCAGCGACGTGGCCTTCTGGGTATCGATGCCGTGTACGGATCTGAGCACGGCGACCGAGAGCGGCACGAAGATCATCCCGAAGCCAATGCCGCCCAGAAAGAGCGGCGGTACGAATGTTCCGAACGAACTGTTGGTCGTGATGACCGCGGCGGTCATGATGTTCGCGATGCCGACGATGACGAACCCGACCCCGAGGAGCACTTGCGGTTTTATATGGAACCGATTGAGCGCGTACAGCGTGACGGGCGTCATGAGCATAATCGCCGCCGCCCGCACCAAGATCGACAAACCCGAGAGCGTCGCCGTGAAATCGAGCAGCGATTGTTGGAATTGCGGCGAGAGAATGACGCCGCCGAATAGCCCGAAAGCCAATGTCATGGCGAGCAGGCAGCCTGCCGCGACGGTGCGATTGCGCAAGAGGATGCGCAGGTCGACGATCGGATGCTCGACCACCCGCAGCTCCCAGTAAACGAACGTCACCAGCGAGGCCGCGGCAACGACGGCGATCGCGAAGATGTGATGACTGTTGAACCAGTCGTTGCGCTCGCCCTCGTCGAGCACGTACTGGAGGCATCCTAAGCCGAGCGCCATCAAACCCAGGCCGACCGCGTCCACCGATGCTTTTCCGCGTTTTGGCGGGTTGCGCAGAAAAGACGCACACAAGAGAGCGGCGACGATGCCCGGAATGATGTTGACGTAGAAGATCCAGTTCCACGACAGCGCGTCGGTCAACACTCCGCCGAGCGTCGGTCCGATCGAGGGCCCGACGATCGCACCGATGGACACGAGTGCTTGGCTCTTGCCCAGCTCCTTGGCTGGAAACGTATCGCGCATGATCGCTTGACCGGTTGCAATGAGACCGCCGCCGCATAGCCCTTGCAGCACGCGGAAAAAGATCAGTTGATCGAGCGATGTCGCGAGTCCGCAGAGCGCGGAGGCGATCGTAAAACCGATGATGGCCGCCACGTAGTATTGTTTACGGCCGAAGACTTGCTGCAACCACGGGGTCAGCGGGATGACGATAACGGCCGCGATGATGTAGGCGGTGACGATCCACGCACCGTCGTCGAAGTTCGCTCCCATGTTGCCCTGGATCGTCGGTAGCGCGACGTTGACGATGGTGGCGTCGAGGACTTGCAGCAAGGTCGCCAGCATGACGCCGGCCACGATGAACCAACGCCGCGTGCCGTATTCGACCAGGTGTTCGTCGTGCATCATCGCTTGCTAGACTCGCACATCAGAGCCGGAGGTTTCGCCACAGGAAGGGGCTTTCCATAGCCGGAACGGACGGCAGCTTATGCAAGTGGAGTCGCGCGATCTTCTCGTTACGGCGCTCGATGGCCGCGGACTGCACGCGACGCTGTTCGAGCCCGAACGCCCGCGCACGGCGGTTATCGTGAGCGCTGCGACCGCAACGCCGCGCGGCTATTACCGCGCCTTCGCGCAGTGGCTGGCGGAGCGGGGCGTCGCGGTATTGACGTACGACTACCGCGGAAGCGGCGAACCGCCCGGGGTGCTCCGTCATTCCGACGCGCGGATGCGCGACTGGGGCGAACTCGATTTCGCCGGCGTCCTCGCGTGGATGAAGGATCGCTATGGCGACCGCGCCATTATGACGGTCGGACACTCCTTCGGCGGCCATGCCCTGTTGCTCGCGCCGAATAACGCGCTCGTCGCAAGCTCGGTAACGGTGGCGTGTCAATCCGGCTATTGGCGTTTCTGCGCGCCGGGCGAGCGCTATCGAGTGTGGTTGTTGCTCAACGTATTAGCTCCGCTCGCGATGCGCGCGCTCGGCTACGTTCCCGGTTCGCGCTTGGGGCTAGGCGAAGATCTCGCCGGCGGCATCATGCGCGAGTGGCGACGCTGGTGCAACAGCCCGGGCTATTTTTACGACGATCCGTCGATGGCCGCCGCGCTCGCTCGAGCATCGACCTACACCGCGCCCACGCTGATGATCGGCCTGGCGGACGACCTGTGGGCTACGTCTGCGGCTCGGGCGGCACTTGCCGCTTGGTATACGCACGCGACGACGGAGCAACTCGTGCTCGACCCGGCGGCACTGGGCTTGGAACCGGTCGGGCACCTCGGGTTTTTTAGGGCTCGTTACGCAAACACGCTCTGGCCGTCGGTCACCGACTTCCTGGGATTGTGAACCCGTTGAAAGGACGACGATGAGCGAGAATCCGCGCGAACGATGCTTTACTTGGGAGGACCCGCGCGAGGTTGCGCGTGCGGTGTTCTCGAGCGAAAATCAATCGTGGCTACACGGGTTGCTGGAGCGCAGATTTCCCTCTGCGCCGGTGGCCGAACTAATCGGTATGTATCCGGAATCGATCGAGGACGGCAGCATCGCGTTCGCCATGCACGCGCAGGAATGGATGGCCAATCCCGCGGGCGTGATCCACGGCGGCATGACGAGCACGTTGCTCGACACGGCCCTGACCCTGTGCGTGATCGCAAAACTTCCGACCGGGAAGATGTGCACGACGACGAACCTCAACGTGCAGTTCGTGCGCCCGCTCTTTCCGAACGGCGAAAAGATCGTCGCGCGCGGTACCGTCGTGCACATCGGCGCGACGACCGCGACGTCCGAAGGCCGCGTCTACGACTCCCGCAATCGCCTCATCGCCCACGCCACCGCCACCCTAGCCATCATCGACTCGGCCTCGATTCTACGCAGCATCGACGCGTAGATCGTAACCGGGAGTCTTCCAAGGCGGCAGTAGCAGCCTTCGGCAATTGTCGGACAGGCCTCCGATCCTTGCGAAGCATTCGTTTAGGCTGGAGAACAACTTGCTTAGAGATGTCGCCGGTATCAAGCGCAACGCCGATCGCCAAAGGCGTCAAATCGATGTTCTAGTCAACGTTGGCGGACCCACGTGGCGCGAGAGGATCGCGCGCGCGTGCGCGACGAGGGCATCGGTGAGTTCGCTCGGCTCAAGCACGTCGATCCGGTCGCCCCACGAACCCAAAAAACGCGTAGCGGAGCCGATGCTAGGGAAGTGAATGCGCAGGATATGTTCGCGCTCGTCGATGGGTTCGTGACGCCAGTAGGCGCAGATGTCTTGCTCCACCTCCGCATCCACGCGAAGCAGTACGGCATACTCGTCCGCCGGCCGTGCAAAACGCTCGGATGCTTCGCGCCAATACGCGTCGAGGTCGAAGTCCGCCGGTCGTGCGAAGTGTTCCGCGCACTCGTGAACTTCGACGATGCGGTCGACGCGGAAGGTGCGCATCCCGGCCTGCGTACGCGCGATCAAATACCACACGCCGGCCTTCGATACTAAGCCGAACGGGTCGATCGTGCGCTCCGACTGCGCGCGTTTGCGATCGGCATAGGTTAACGTCACGCAACGATCTTCCCATACCGCCCGGCGCAGAAGTGCGAGCTTGTCGAAGGGCGGATCCGACTGATTCCAACGGCGCTGGTCGACGTGGATCCTTCCGCGCAGCATGTGCTCGGCGCGACGTTGCACGTCGGTAAATCCGGAGCGCATCTTCTCCCGAGCGCGTTCGTAGCCGCGATTCATGCCGAGGTCGGCTAATATGCCGCTACCGCTAATGAAGAGTGCGCGAACCTCCTCGTCGCTAAAGTGCGAAAACGCGCGGCGATAACCGGGCGCGAGAGCGATGCCGCCCTCCGTTCCGCGTTCCGCGTAGACAGGCACTCCGGCGCATGCGAGCGCATCGACGTCGCGATAGATCGTGCGCTCCGAGACCTCGAGCGCCTCTGCCAGTTCGCGGGCCGGTCGCCGAGCCTTGGTTTGGAGCAGCAGGAGGAGCGAGATCAGCCGGTCAGCCTTCATGGCCAGAGCGTTTCAAATATGACAGTACCTGTCAAGTATGGCCGGCTAGGATGGTGGAAACAGCAACATTCATAAGGGAGCGACGATATGATTACCGGCACCGATCTCCACGGCTTTTATACGGGCGACCCGAAGCGTTCGATCGCCTTTTATCGCGACATCCTGGGCATTGCCCCAACGGCAGTCGATGAAGAAGGCCGCGGCGCGGAATTTACGCTTTCGGACGGCAGCACGTTCGGCGTGTGGAAACCCGACGGCGGCAAAAGCTCCGGGGGCATCGTGATGTTCGCGGTCGAAAATGCGACCGATGCCATTGCGGAGATGCGCAAGCGCGGCGCTACGCTAAGCGATCCCATGGAAACCCCGGCCTGCTTCATGTCATTCGGTGAAGACCCCGACGGAAACAGCTTCATCATCCACCAACGCAAAACACGCGACTAGAACTTTCTCCCGCACGCGGCTTGGCGCGCAGCGCCAAACGCGACGAGTTCGCGCGCAGCGCGAACACACTATTCCCGCGGGCGGCTTGGCGCGCAGCGCCAAACGCGACGAGTTCGCGCGAAGCGCGAACTCACCATATGCCTAGCGCGGCTTTGACGTCCTCGGTGGCCATCGTGTTGGGGTCCCACGGCGGCGTGAACGTAATGTCGACGGTGGCGCTCTTTACGCCCTCGACGGCTTTCACGTTCTCTTCGACGGATTTTTTAAAGAGCGGGCCGACCGGGCACATCGGCGAGGTGAGGGTCATCACGACGGTCACGTGTTCGCCGGCATCGCCTTCGACGGAGATGTCGTAAACGAGGCCGAGGTCGAGGATCCCAAGGTTGAGTTCGGGGTCGTTCACTTTTTCGAGCGAGGTGCGGATCTGTTCTACGGTCGGCATGGTGTCCTTACAACTGCGGCGGGGGATACCAGGGTTCCGGGTCGGGAGAACGAGGCCTTGCGGGCGAGTGTGGCCAAAGGCGCGGCATGCGAACTACGGCCCTGACGTTTATCGCCATCATCGTGACGATTGTGGGGCTACGGGCCCCAGCGCTCGCCGATGTCTCCGCCGCCGCGGGAGTCTACGCCACGGACACGCCCTCGCAAGTGGGCGCTGCGGCGATCCTGAGCACGGCTGAGTCTATTCCGGCGCTGCCGATTCAAATTCAAGCCTCCCTCTTGATCCCGGCAACCAAGCAAGGTGGGTACGCGCTCACCGCCGAGGTTCGCGGCCTTTCCGGTGGCGGGTTCGGCGGTGCTTATGTCGGGGCGGGTTTGGGCGTGGGCACCCTATCGACCGGCCGGACGCCTGGCCCGGTGCTCACCGTCTTTGCCGGGAAGCCGATCGCGCCGTTCACCACGATCGAGGTGCGCGTCTATCGCGGCACGCAACAGAACGGAACGACCGCCGGCTTTCTTGGCCTGCGGTTCTCGGTTTTATAGAGTTCCGCCGAAGGAGTGTCACGAAACCCGTTGACTAAGGGTAGAGTTCATAGAGGAACAGCGTCCGTACGCGGTACGGACATACCAAAGGAAGAGTTCAAAGACCATGTCGATGTGGGAACCGTTCACCGAGCGCGCGAGACGCAGCATCGTTCTCGCTCAAGAAGAAGCGCAGCGTTTGGGGAACAATTATATCGGTACCGAGCACATTCTGCTCGGCATCATTTCCGAAGGCGAGAGCCTCGCCGCTAAGGTTCTCGAATCGCTCGGCGTCAATCTAGCCAAAGTTCGCCAAGAAGTTGAGGCAATCGTCGGACGCGGTGGCCAAACCGTCCAGCAAGAGATGGTTTTTACGCCGCGCGCGAAGCGCGTCATCGAACTGGCCTTCGAAGAGGCTCGTCAACTCAACCATAATTATATCGGCACGGAGCATCTGCTGCTGGGCCTGATTCGCGAAGGCGAAGGCGTTGCGGCGCGCGTGCTCACCAATCTCGGCGTGGATCCCGCCAAGGTGCGCGTGCAGACGACCTCGCTGTTGGGAGCCGAAGGGCAGCCGCCCGCGCCCAAGGGTAAGAGCAAGACGCCGACGCTCGACGCGTACGGTCGCGATCTCACGACGCTCGCGCGCGAGAATAAGCTCGACCCGGTGATCGGCCGCAATAACGAAATCGAGCGCGTCATCCAAATTTTGGCGCGTCGCACCAAGAATAATCCCGCGTTGATCGGCGAACCCGGCGTCGGTAAGACGGCTATTGCCGAGGGCTTGGCGCAGCGCGTCATCAAGGGCGAGATTCCGGAACCGCTGCGCGACAAGCGCGTGATCACGCTCGATCTCGCAGGTTTGGTAGCCGGTACGAAATATCGCGGCGAGTTCGAAGAACGCATGAAGCGCGTCATGGACGAGATCCGCGGCGCTGCGGGCGAGATCATTCTGTTCATCGACGAGTTGCACACGCTGGTCGGCGCCGGCGCGGCCGAAGGGGCGATCGACGCCAGCAACATCATCAAGCCGGCGCTCGCGCGCGGCGAACTGCAATGCATCGGCGCGACGACGCTCAACGAATTCCGCAAGCATATCGAGAAAGACTCCGCGCTCGAGCGGCGTTTCCAGCCCGTGATGGTCGGCGAGCCCTCGATCGACGAAACGATCGAGATCTTGCGCGGCCTGCGCGACCGCTACGAAGCGCACCACAAGGTGCAGATTACCGACGGCGCGTTATCCGCCGCGGCCAAGCTCTCCGATCGCTATATCACCGATCGCTTTTTGCCCGATAAAGCCGTCGATCTGATCGACGAAGCGGGCTCGCGCGTGCGCCTCCAGGCGACGTTGCCGCCGCAAGCGATTCGCGACATCGATACGCAGCTTCGCAAGGTCGTCGCCGAGAAAGAAGCGGTCGTCAAAAATCAGGAGTTCGATCGTGCCGCTTCGATTCGCGATCGCGAAGAGAAGCTGCGTCTCGAACGCGCGACGCTCGAACAGGCGTGGCAAGAGAAGAAAAAGGCCCAAGCCGAAAACGTTCTGCAAGTAACCGAAGAGAGCATTGCGGAGATCGTCTCGGCATGGACCAAGATTCCCGTCAGCCGCCTCGCGCAAGCCGAAACCGAGAAGCTTCTCAACATGAAGGTCTCGCTCCATCAGCGGGTTGTCGGCCAAGAGGAAGCGATCGAGGTCATCACCCGTGCGATCCGCCGTTCGCGCGCCGGATTGAAGAACCCGAACCGTCCGATCGGATCGTTCCTGTTCTTCGGCCCGACCGGCGTCGGCAAGACCGAAGTTGCCCGGAGCGTCGCGGAGTTTCTCTTCGATGACGACGAATCGATGATTCGCATCGATATGTCGGAGTACATGGAGAAGTACTCGGTCTCGCGCTTGATCGGCGCGCCTCCCGGATACGTCGGCTACGAGGAGGGCGGGCAGCTCACCGAAGCGGTGCGTCGTCGCCCATACTCGGTCGTGCTGCTGGATGAGATCGAAAAGGCGCATCCCGACGTCTTCAACTTGTTGCTGCAGATGCTCGACGACGGCCGCTTGACCGATTCGCAAGGGCGGCAAGTCGACTTCAAAAACTGTGTGATCGTCATGACCTCGAACGTCGGGGCCACCGGCATGCAGACGACGTCCGATATCGGCTTCCGTCCGCAGAAAGCCTCGGAAGACGATGAGGCCAAGGCGTACGAGCGGATGAAGACCAAGGTATTGGAGGAGGTCAAGCAGACCTTCCGCCCCGAGTTTCTCAATCGCGTCGACGAACTGGTCGTCTTCCATCAACTCACGCGGGCGCAAATCGAACAGATCGTCGGGCTCGAGCTCGAGAAAGTCATGCGCGAAGTGCGGGCTCAAGAGATGGAGCTCAAGGTGACCGAAGCCGCGAAGTCCCTGTTGGCCAAGAAAGGCTGGGATCCGCAGTACGGAGCGCGTCCGTTACGCCGAGCGATTCAGCGAAGCGTCGAGGACGAACTCGCGGAAGAAATGCTCAAGGGGACGTTCGGGTCCGGCGACCATATTCTGGCCGACGTCGACGAAAACGATCCGGAGAAGCTGAAATTCCAGAAGATCCCCTCGGTCGAGCCTCCCACTGCGGCAGCCGAAGCCGCTCACGTGTAAAAAGCGAAACGCCCCAGGAGAAAGCTCCCGGGGCGTTTCATCGTACAGGCGTATGGATGCAACCGGCGTCGTCGTAGGGAAATTCGATCCGCCGCATCGTGGCCACTCGTTGGTCATCGACGTGGCCCGCTCGCAGGTCGATCGTCTGACGGTGCTGGTGTGGGAGTATGCGGAGCAGACGATCGACGTCCGGACGCGTGCCCGCTGGCTGAGCGGGATTCACCCCGACGTGACGATACGGGTCGTTACCGACGTGCCGGAGGCGGTCGATGCGCGGAGCTGGGGCACGCATGTGGCCGGCTTCCTGGACGAGCCCGCGAACGTGTTCTTCTCCTCGGAGCCTTACGGGGAAGAGTTCGCCCGCCAACTCGGTGCGCGCGCGTTTAATATCGATCGCGACCGCGTCTGGGTACCGTGCACGAGTACGATGATCCGTCGCGCGCCGCTGGAAAACTTGGAGTGGCTCGCACCCGTGGTTCGCGCTCACTACGTCAAACGCGTCTGCGTGGTCGGCTCAGAATCGACCGGCAAAACAACCCTGTGCCAGCGGCTCGCGACGCATTTTCAAACCAATTGGGTGCCGGAGTACGGCCGCGAATATTCGCTTGCGAAGCAGCGTCGCGGGTTGCTCGGCAAATGGCGCTCGGATGAGTTCTCCCATATCGCGCGCGAGCAGCAGCGCTGGGAAGACGAGGCGGCGCGGTGCGCCAATCGCGTGCTGATGTGCGATACCGACGCGGTCGCTACGCGTATCTGGCACGAACGCTATCTCGGGATGGAACCCCCGACGTGGCCGTTGCCCCCCTCGCGGATAGACTGTTACCTGGTGCCTTATCCCGACGTACCGTTCGTGCCCGACGAAATTCGCGACGGCGAACACACGCGGTTTTGGATGTACGAGCGATTCATCGCCGAGTTCGAACGAACCAGCCGGCCCTATCGCGTGCTGCGCGGCCCATGGGACGAACGCTTCGACGAAGCCGTGGCGTGCATCGATTCGTTACTCGTGCAAGGCGCGCAAGCGCGCTAGCGGCTAGGGCGTCTCTCGATAATTCAGGACGAGGTTAGCGATCTGCGACATGACGACAAGGCCGTCCTGATTGCGCGTGAGCAAGCGAACGCGCAGCGTACCGCGCCGTTTATTACCGGGCCATGGCTGCCGGTCGATCACCTCACCGCGTACCCGCAAGGTATCGCCGGGAACGACGGGAGCGAGCCAACGAAGATCGTCGATGCCCGTGCCGACGATGCCGGTGGTGCGCAGAATGCCGCTTTCGACGACCAGCCGCATCGTGACCGCGGCCGTCTGCCATCCGCTGCTGACGAGGCGTTTGAAGAAGCTCGCCTGCGCGGCTTCGGCGTCCAGATGGAACGGTTGCGGATCGTAGGCCCGTGCGAAGGCCAGGCTCTCGTCCAGAGAGATCGTATGCGCGGCCGTCTCGAAGGTTTCGCCGACCGCAAAATCCTCGAAGTAGCGATCGATCACGCCGGCAGCACCTCGAGCGCATCGAAACTCGCTTCGGAGCGGTGGCCTGGGCTGGGCTGCGTTCCGTCTTGCGGCCGTGCGAGCTGTACCGTCTGCATACCCGCATCGCGCGCGGCGTGCAATTCGAACGCGCTATCTGAGAAGAAGACGATCCGTTCGGGCCGAACGGCGATCTCGGAAGCGATACGCGCGTACGAGGCGGCATCGCGTTTTCCGCCGATCGTCGTGTCGAAGAAACCGGAGAAGAGCGGCAACAAGTCTCCCGCGCTGCTGTGCCCGAAGAGCAGCTTCTGGGCCGGTACGGAGCCCGATGAATAGACGTACAACAGAACGCCGTTCGCGTGAAAGCGTTGGAGCGCTTGGACGGCATCGTCGTAGAGATGCCCGCGAATGCCGCTGGAGGTAAAGCCCTCCTCCCAAATGCGGCCTTGTATGGCCTTGAGCGGCGTCACCTTGCGGTCTTCGTCCGACCACGCATGCAACGCCCGCAGGATGGCGGGGAGATCGCCGGCGGAAGCGCCGGCTTCGCGAGCGGCGTCATCGAGCAACGCGCGCATCTCCGGCTCGTGCGCGTGCAATGCGACGTATTCGTCGAGGCGCTCCTTTGCGTACGGAAAGAGCGTGTCCCGAACGAACGCGATCGAGCCGACGGTTCCTTCGATATCGATCAGCGCGACGTCGGCTCGCAGGACGCTCACGCGTCGAGCTTGGGAAACGCTTGCGCGATCGGGCTGCCGGTAAAATTCGCCACCCAACCGTCGGGATTGACGAAGAGCCGGATTGCGGTGAACTCGGGGTCCGGCCCCATGTCGAACCAATGCGTGGTCCCGGCCGGTACGCTGATAAGGTCGCCGCGGACGCAGATCGTTTGATAGACGCGCGACCCGACGTGCAAATAAAACGCGCCGCGGCCCTCGACGAAGAACCGGACTTCGTCCTCGCTGTGGCGGTGCTCGTCGAGAAACTTCTTGCGGATCGATTCGGTATTCGGCGTACCGCGCTCGAGCCGGATGACGTCGACCGACCGGTAACCGCACTCGTTCTGCAAGCGCTCGATCGACGAGCGGTATGCCTCGATGACCGCGGCTTGATCTGCGCCCGGCGCCAAGTGCGCGTCGGCGGCCCATCGCTCGAAGCGCACGCCGATGGAGGCCAGCTCCTGCGCGATGCGCGAGCCGTCGCCGGTCTGGAGCAGGGGCACGTGCGGATTCGTTTCGTCGAATACTCGCAGCAGGGTCGTCAGCGTGGTGGTCATGCGCGGATCCTCCGTTCCTCGAGCGCGCAACGCAACAGAAACTCTAAGCCCTCTAGATGGCGTTTGGCATCCGCCATGGTTGCACCCCAGGCATATAAGCCATGGCCCGCGAGCAGATAGCCGGGTACGGGAGCGTGGCCGCCGATCGACGCTTCGATGCGTTCGGCCAGCTCGCGCGTATTCTGCGCGTTGGAGAAAATGGGCACTCGGATCGCGGCTTCGTGCGTCGAGATGCCCGAAAGCGCCTTCTGCATCTCGTAGCCTTCGACGGTGACGGCGCCTTGCGCGAGGTCCAGCCGCGAGAGGACGGTCGCCGCAACGGTGTGCACGTGTACGATGGCGCCGACACCGAGGTCGGAGCGGTAACGCGCGACGTGTAGGGGCGTCTCGGCCGAGACGCCGGCCGGCAGCGGGCCCTCGAGGCTTACGACCGCGATATCGCGTGCCGTCAGGAGACCCTTGTCGGCTCCCGAGCGCGTGATCGCGATCGTGGCGTCGTCGATCCGCCGCGAAAAATTACCGCTCGTCGCCGGCACCCAGCCCATGCTCGCGGCGAACCGGCCGATCCCGGCCACATCGGCAAGCGTCTGGGCGGGGAGCTCGCGATCATCAATCATCGCAGACTACTGTAGCATACTCCCGCCATGCCGCGACCGTCCGCTTGCCGGGAGGCAATCGCCGGCGGCGCGCGTACTTCGGCCGCATGAAGATGCGAGCATGCGCTTTCGCGGTCGCTTTCATCATGCTGCTCGGTGTTGCCGGGCGCGCCGTGCCGACGAACGCCTCGTTCGATCTGCTGGGTGCGAGCCTGCACGTCGTCGTGGTGCGTCGCGGCGTGACCCTGCCGGCCAATCGCGTACCGTTCCTGAAACCCGGCGACACGATTCGCATCTCGTTTCCGAAAGGCGTGCAGATGAGCACGTCGCCGCGCTGGCATCTGGTGGTCGCAAATATGTACGACGACTACCTGCAGCACCCGCCGACCTTTCCGATTGCCGATGCGGATTTGAGCGCAAAACCCCCAGGCTACGTCTGGAGCGTTACCTATCGCGGAAAGGCGACGCCGATTTTTTTCCTGGTTCCGGAGAACGGCAGCCGGTACGGGCACGGCATTCCCGCGGCTCGCAACGCGATCTCGGCCCTGAGCGACCGCGCTGCGTTAGCGCGCGCCGCGCTGTTCTCCGCAAGCGCAGCCGCCAAGGCCTCCACGCTGCAAACCTTCTTGCATTCTTTGGCGACGATTCGCCCGGCCGATCTCACCGGAGGCCGCGCCCGCATCGCGTCGGCGACGCAATCGCTCTTCGGCTTCGATTTGAGCAGCGCACCCTGTTTCGATCCGAGCGTGGCGCAGAGCACGCAAACGGCATGCGCGGCACAGGCCATCGTTTCGAGCTATCAAATGCCCACCGGCGCGAACGTGACGACGGCTCTGGGAAGCCAGCTCTCGGTGAACGCGGCGACCTACGGCATGCTGATCGGTGCGCTCTATCAGTTGCTGGCAAAGCGCCGCACCGAGGCAAACTACACCTTCGTGCCGGGTGCGTTAAAACCCACTGCCGCCGCAACCGACGTGTACGTGCGCGAACGTCTTGAGTACGACCCGTCCGGAGCGAAACCGTCGACGATCGTCTATTTTCAAATCGGTGCGCAAGGCGATAAAGCGACCGAACCCTCATTCGGGGAAGCTCCCGCCATGCCGGTGTGCCTTTCGTCGTCAACGTTCAACACGGCGATACCGTTTTCGGGACTTCCGGTGTACTTTCGCGCGCACCGCGTGACCTTCGATGCGCGTAGACGCGCGTTTTCAGTACCGGCTACCTACGATCCGATTACCGGATACAGCGCTACGCTGACCGATGCGCAGCGTACGCTGCTCGCACGCGGTGCGACCGCCTCGATCACGAGCGAGTGGGGATTCGACGCGTTAACGTCGCCGCCGATCCAGGTGGTGGAACCGCGCGCCGCGGCGTGGACGCTGCAGCATGTCAAAGGCGCCCCTCTGGTCGCGGGCCGGCATGCGGAGACGCTGACGTTTACCGACGGCGCAAGCGCGATGGGCGCCTGCGCGAAGTCCGTGGTAGTGCGTGACGGACTCGGGCACGCGCTTGCCGTCTCGGGCATGAAGCGCACGCGCGATACGGTGGCCGTAAACGTCGATGCCAAAGCCGCCGGCGGGGGTAGCGGCAGCGCAGTCGTCGCGGAAGCGGACGGCGTCGATTCCGCGCCGATACCGATGACGATCCTGCCCGCAATGCCGTCGGTCGCCAGCGCGGTTGCCTACCTCCCGGAGGGGCTGCTCGTGTTGAGCGGCACGGGCTTGAAATACATCAATACCGTGACCTTGCAAAACACCGGAATCGTCTTCGCAAACGGTTCGCCTCAGGCGAACGGCGACTGGACGTTTACCTCAACCGCGCCAACGGCCTATCAACCGATGTGGGAGCACCAAACGATGTCGGTGCTCTTCACCCTGCAGCCTCCCGACGCACGGACTAACGCCGTTGAGGCCGACGTACGCTATGCGCCCCCTCCGACCTAGGGCCAACGGCGGATTTCTTGCCGCGAGTTTAGTCGCATGATAGGCTGAAGAATATGGCGGGACGCCGGCCGGCGTTCGCTTTGCAGAGTGGTGCTTAGGAGGATCCAGATGGCCTCTCAACCTACGCAGGACACCCCGTTCGGACTCGATCAGAATGTCGCCGCGGGCCTTGCCTATCTCCTGGGCCCTGTCGGCGGCATCGTGATGATCGTCGGCGGCGGCAGCAACCATTTCGTGAAATGGGCGGCCGCGCAGTCGATCACGCTGTGGGCAACAGCGGTGGTTCTGCGGATTGCACTGAGCATCGTGGCCTCGATCCTGCACTTCTTGATCCTCATCATCTTCCCGGTCATCATGCTGGTCGGATTGCTCATGTTCGCTGCATGGCTGTGGACCTCGATTACGGCATTCCAGGGCAAAGAGGTGCGCGTACCGATCGTAGCGGACCTGACGACGCGTTTATTCGCTTCGATACTCTAGCAAGACCGACTCCTCGCGATCGCGTAAGAAGCCCCGATGCTTCATGCGCTGCTCGCGGCTTTCTTGGTTGCCCAAGTTACCCCGCCGCCTCCGCCTCCCGCACTGGCCACTCCCACGGTGAGTCCGTCGCCGAATCCGTTGCCCAGTTCGCCGGCGGGCGCGCCGCCGTCGCCGCTGCCCGCGCAGTTGATCGTCAACCCGACCAGCGTGAACATCAATCCCGCCCAACAGGCGCTGGTGACGGTTTCGAACGCGACCGGGTTGCTCCAGGCGACGTTACAACGCAAGCTGGTGATGGTATCGATCGACCAACGGACGCACGTCGTTACCCTCACCGCCACGCAAGCAACCGGAAGCGACACGCTCCACCTTGTCGACGAGGCGGGAGCCGTAGCGGATATTCCGATTCGCGTGCTGTTCAACGCCGGTACGATTCCAGCAACCGCACAACTCGCCGTTACCGGTAGCCCCGTCGATCCTTCCTGGCTCGCACAACAGGTGCAGACGTTCGTGCAACGGCTCGCGTTGGCCGCACCGGGCGCCCAGGCGACCATCTCTCGCGTGCAGGCTCCGCCTGCGCCCTTGCCACCGGGTGCGCAGAGCACCTTCGTGGTGCCGGTGCAGATCGCGGGTAACGGCCTCTATCTCGACATCAACGGTGCGACAACCGTAACGGTCCAGAACGTGCCGCTCGATGCCTTTGCGCCGCCGTTGCTGTTCTACGACGACGACCCGGAGCGCGTCACGCAGGACGGCGTGCTCTATCGCGGCACGATTACCGCCGCCCAGCCGGCGCGACTCTATTACTACCACGACGACGGCACCGACCCGCGACAGCTCGCGGTCGTACTGACGTCATCGTCGCAGGACCCCACCCAGGTGCAGATCATCGATTCCTCGGCGGGCCCGAACATCGACGTCATGAGCGTCGGCCACGCGGTTGCAAGAGATTTTCTCACGCTCAAACCGCTCGACGAGGGCATTATCGTCAATCTCGGCGCCGATGCGTATGCCTTGCACGACCTCGCTATGACCGACAAGCAGGGCGTTGCGGGCAGCGTGGACTTTCGCGTGCTCTCGGGCGGTCCGATCACCGTTAGCGTTGTGGCGGTCTCACCCGGGGTCGACCCGCGCACGGTTTTGGATCAGCCGCTCCTTCCCGGCGACGGGCACCACCGCACCGGCGTGTTCGCACTCGCGGGATTCGGAAACGACCGGCTCTCCTACAGCGTCGGCGGGGCCGACGCCACCCTCGTGTACGCAGATCGCGGCTCGGCGCCGCCGAACGTCAACCCGGCCTCCAAAGGCCGCGACTACGGTGATTACGGCGTGCTGCGGACGATCGTCATCCAGCTTGCGAACCCCACCGACACTCCGGCCGTCGCCTACTTGTACGAAAAACCGATCGGCGGCATCGTGCGATCGAGCTTCGTTGTCGACGGGTCGCTCGTTCAGATCGGCTGCGTTAGCGAACCCGTACCCTATCAAATCTCCGCGTTTGCCCTGGCACCCCAATTGAAATACCAGGCAGTCGTTCAGACGATGACGGACGGCGGGTCGAATTACCCGCTGGAAGTCGGCGTGAGCGCAACGCCGCCGCAGCCGGCCGCACCGCCGATCTCCTCGCCGGAAGGCTGCTTCCCCAAACCTAACGCTCCCGCGCCGGCTCCAACGGCCGCGCCGCAGGTGCCAGGCCCGGCCGCCGCACCGAGCGCTACTCCGTTGCCGCCGGCGAGCCCGTCGGCGATTCCGGCTTCCAGCCCCAGCTCGTTTTGATGAAAGTTTGAATGGTGCGCCGTATCTCTGGCACAGTACACTAGTGGCGGAGGGCTCTTTGCCATAGAACGCGCTACCGAACCCAAAATCGTTTTGCTCGTCCGCCTCCTCAATGCGATCGACGAAGGGCGGCACTCCTTTGAGGCGCTCAAGGAACGCATCTCCGAGGGCGGCAAACTTCCGAGCACCCGGAGCCTTCGCCGCTACCTCGCGGTTCTAGCCGAAGCGGGCTTCCCGTGGTTCTTCGACCGTACGGCAAACGCGTACCGCTTCGCGGAGGGCTACAGCCTCAAGCGCCTCGACCTTTCGAGCGGCGAACTCTTTGGTTTGGTAGCGTTGCGATCGTTCAGCGCGTCGCTGGGCGGCACGATCGGCGCATCCATCGATGAGATTACCGAGAAGCTCGTGGGCACCGCGGGTCGCGGCGCGCGGGCACGTATCGAGGCGCCTTCGCCGATGGCCTTTCGTCTTTCGGAGATCCGCTTGGACGAGCAGGGCGAGCGCGCATTCGCGCTACTCTCGGCAGCGGAGCGGGTCTCGCGCAGCGTGCAGTTCGCGTACGAAGACAAAGAGGGGAATCGTACCTCGCGCACCGTGGATCCGTATGGTTTCATCCTGAGTTCCGGGCGCGTCTATTGTGTCGCATACGACCACGGCAGGCGCGAGCAGCGCACGTTCGCCGTCGATAACATCCACGATCCCGACGTCCTGGCCAAGACGTTCACCAAGCCGCGCGATTTCAACATCGAAGAATTCGCCGCCGAGTCGATCAGCGGGGTCTTGCACGGCTCGCAGACGATGCACGTGCGGGTACGTTTCGATGCGCGGGTGGCGAAGGCGGCTATTGCCGCGCGCGTTTTGGCCGGGCGCGAAATCGACCGGCGCGGCGACGGATCGGTTGAGATTTCATACCGCGTCGCGGATACCGACGAATTGGTGCGCTGGGTGCTCGGGTGGGGGGCGCAAGCTGAAGTACTGGCACCCGACGACGTGCGCGCGCGCGCAGCGGCTCTGGTGGATGAGATGGCGAATCGTTACGCGGGAGCGTCGCGGGCATAACGAAACCCGTCGGGCTCGATACCGGCGGGTCTCGACGTATTCGCGCACTACGGAGGGGAAACTCGAATGCTCTCGGGTGGGAGGGCACCCTTGCTCCGC